>Ga0315281_10000075_pt1 | contig 110761 bp, 108 predicted proteins | sample YL17G07_0_MG_FD_204540 | JGI IMG/M metagenome (GOLD analysis project Ga0315281, IMG submission 204540) | Sediment microbial communities from Yellowstone Lake, YNP, Wyoming, USA - YL17G07_0 | ecosystem: Environmental > Aquatic > Freshwater > Lake > Sediment | place: USA: Wyoming | collected...
AAAAATGAAAGGGTATGGATCAAAAGGTTTCAATAATAATACGATAGAGTTGAGGGCTATCCATAGAAATAAGATTGCGGCAAAGATACTTATAAAACGCCAGCTCCCGCCAAAATCAGCAAGCTTATCGGATAGCCGTTCTCCTAACGTGAGCTGCTGATCGTATTCAGCATTAAGATCCTTGGAAAGAAGCTCTTGATTCTTTATGCTATTGATGACCTGTTCCTCTAATTCTGAAAGCTCGCCCTTATCCTTTTTGATCACATCCTGAACATATTGAGCCCTGAAGTGATTAAGATCTGCAAGGCAGATGAAACCATCAGTTGACCAATCTGGATATGTTGCCCTGATTATTTGGGTCAAGGGCTCGTGAACTAATCCGGCGGGAAGCACTTCGTTCGGCTTTTTTTGCTCTTTGCAAACCTGACAGAGAACAGTCTTATGTGCGGTTATTACCATCATAATCCTCCCAAGAGTTGCTTTCCACGACTCTAAAATTGCACGGGCCCAAATTGATTTCCTGTTGAAGGTTTCAGTCTTGGTAAGTATATCACAAGCTGCAAGGCATTTACGTAAGCGAACACAAAAAAGCCCCGCCGTTGCCGGCGGGGCTTATGACGCTGCAATGGATGGTGTCTTATTTCCAGCCGAACTTGACGGAAGCGATGGAGACAACAATACCGACAATACCATTTACCCGGCGGCTCTTTTCAGTTCTTCCGCCACAGCTTTTCCCTTTTTTACTTGTTCATCGTAATCAGCCTTTGCCTTTTTTGTGTCGAAGGTCAGAAATGTTCCACCCGACTCGAAATGGCGCACAAATATCTTGCCAAGGGCATAGGTGGAAGCGGCCGAAAGTGCCGACTGGGAAATAACCCCAGCCGACAAGCCGATAAAAGGGACTACCTTGAGCATGCTGCAAACGGCCCGTGTCAGGCCGAGAGGAACCGAGGCGCCTGCCAGTGAGGCGATGATATTTTTAGTTCTCTCTTCAGAAAAGGGGACGCCGTAAAAGGTCGCGAGCCTGTCAATTAATTTCATCTGGACGCCGGTGAGTGCCACGAGATCTATCAAAGGGAGAGGGATCAGCCCAACAGCAAGGGACCCATACGCATATTTCCTAATGACATCTTCTGTCCAAGCATCTCTCTCAGCCGGTGTCAAGGCTGCCGCCCTGCTTTTGCTCTTCTGCTCTGACTGCTTATCGTCCGCACTCATAATTACTCCTTGTTATTTTTTCAGTGGACAGGTCTACTAACTGTTTTTTTGTCATTCTCCGCCATACGTCCGCCATGTTGATTAGTTTGTGCCTACTTGCCAGGCGGAGGCGCAGGAATATTTGCGCCGTGGCAGTCAGTACAATTCTGCTGGGCTGTAATGCCGAAGTTTTTCGCCGGGCTCCACGCTGCCTTTTCTACATATTTTCCGTCCTTCCAGGCATTCAGGTCTTCAACAAGCTTGTAGGCAACACTCGCCGAAACCCTTGCGCAGCGGTCCCTTCTCTCCGGACTTCCGAGGGGATAACCGGATGCCTTCATCCATTTACCGACAGACAGATGGCAGAGCGGGGAGTCGCTGGTAGTCTTGACAATCACAGTCTTGACACGCGGATCTTTCGGCGCATAAACAGGCAAGGGGGTTTCGGAATACCACTTCATCATGTTCGAGCCGATCACTGCGCCATTTTCACATTCCGGCCCTGCGATCCGGGGTCCTATAATCATGTTGCTAACAATATTTGCGCCTGCATTGGAGCCGCAGATAGTTCCCCATCCCGCCATGCCACCTTCAAGAAAAACAAATGCATCAATAGGGAAGGACTTGTATGGTTCGCCGATCTTATCCCTGAGCTGGCCAAAGACACTGCTGATAACGGCCGCGCCGCAGAATACGCGATACCATTCGTTATAAGCTATTTCGGCTGTTATTGCGGGGTCCAATTTCTTGTAAGACCACGGCCATTTCACAGTCGGACCGTCCTTGGCTTCCGCCTTTGAAAAGAAACTTAGTCCTCCTGAGGCCAGCACAGCAATCCCGGCAGCAGTACCAGCCGCACCCTTGAGAAGCCCTCTTCTTGACACCTTTTCGTCAACCATCTCTTCAACTTTCATAACTTTTCACTCCTATGTGGTTAATTTCAGTGGGCGGCTATTTTACCGCAGTCTCGGTTTCTATCTCAAAGAGGCGCTTCTTGATTAAGTCCAGTTCCGATTGCAAGACCTCGGCTTGGTTTTTGAGCGCCAGTTTCTCCTGGGTTGGATCGAGGGTCTGACACGGCCCTGCGTTCCTCCCGAAACGCATCCGACACCGATTACCGCCGCCACCGTGTCCACCAAATCCTTTACCCTGTCCGCCACCCAGTCCCATGTGTCCTGTTTCGCTTCCTCTTGGCATGGTAAACCTCCTTTTTAGTTATTCTTCTTTTTAGTTGTCTCGTCGCCGTAGACACCCTTGTCAAACATAACTGACTCGTTATCTTTCTTCCAAAACCTGTCTATGAGCCAAAGAACAACGGGAAGAACAATACCCAAAATTCCTCCCACTCCTTTAATACCAAATATCTTCGTGCCCATAGTAAGCCTCCTTTCGTTTATTGTTACCCTATCCTCGCAGTGCCTCACTTCGGACACTGTCCGCCTCGCCTATGCCCCTGTCGTCCCATTCCTCTGAAATGACGGCGCCCTCTACAGCCCGGCATGGCAAAGACGTCGCGTTTCAGGTTGCCCTTAAACCATGCCTGAATCACTTCGCCCAGGTCACCGGCCACAAAAGGAATAACCCTGATATCGCAGGCGGCGACCATCTCATAAAGCGGCCTGGAGATTGCGCCGCAAACCAATGTGCTGACGCCGAGTTCAGACAGGCTAAGCGCCTTTTGAACCGGTATGTCGCTTGCCAGAGTTTCCAGCGTTTCGCGGACAATCCGGCCCGACTCGACCTCAACCACATGAATCTGCCGTGTCGTATCAAAGACCGGCGCGACCCGTTTGTTCCAGTATGCAAATGCCGCTTTAATATTTTCAGGTTCCCGCTCTACACTCATACCATAAAGAAAAGCAAACGCTGTGCCAACTGGTGACAAGCGTCATGTAAAATGTCTAACTAATTGAAATTCATTTGGATTAAGTTGTCTTAGCGGCAAGACTGACAAGCTATAGAGTAGCGAGCATGCTACTGTAAATAGTTGTGGCAGACGCACAACAGCTACTGTCAGCGCTTTTTATCGGAACGGCCGTCCCGGTCAGGAAGGGAGATGCCCAGTTTCTTCATCCTGCGAAAGAGCGTGGTCTTGTGGATACCCAGATCCCTCGCTGCCGCCAGGCGGTTGAAAGCGTTTCGTTGGAGCGCTGCGAGAATAGCCTGGACATCAAGAGTATCGTGGGCTGACCGCATATCGGAACCAGTGCCTGCCATAGCGCCGTGAGCTGTCAAATCCTCGGGCAAATGGCCGAGCCCGATATGCCCTGCATTACATAGAATGAAGGCGCGTTCGATTGCGTTTTCGAGCTCCCGTATGTTTCCCGGCCAATCATGGGCCATGAGTAGCGACAATGCTTCAGCGGCGATCCCCTGCACGCTTCTCTGTTGCAGCCGGTTGAAGCGCTGGATGAACTGCTCCACCAGAAGGGGGATATCTTCCTTGCGCCTTCGCAGCGGCGGCAACTCCACACGGACCACGTTCACCCGGTAGTAGAGGTCTTCCCGAAACAGGCCTTTGCGCATCTGTTCCGCCAGGTCCTTGCTGGTTGCGACGATTACCCGAACGTCGGCAGTTTCGGAGTGGGTCGCCCCCAACGGTTCATAAATTCGTTCCTGTAGTACACGGAGCAGCCTTACTTGAAGCGCCGGGCTCACCTCGCCTATTTCATCGAGGAATAGTGTGCCGCCCTTAGCCAACGCAAAACGGCCGGGCTTGTCCTTGTTCGCTCCGGTAAACGCCCCGGCCTTGTAGCCGAACAACTCGGACTCCAGAAGCGTATCCGGCAAAGCCCCGCAGTTGACCGCGATGAAAGGGCCCTGGTTGCGGGGACTGAGTGAATGGATCGTCCGTGCCATCAATTCCTTGCCCGTTCCGGTTTCACCAAGGATGAGGACCGTGCTGGGGCTGGAGGCTATGGCAGGCAGGACCTCAAATACCCGCAACATCAAAGGGCTTCTGCTGGTAAGATCGCCAACCTGAAATTTACCCTCCAGTTCATTACGTAACGCCTCCACTTCAGAGAGGTCGCGGAAGGTCTCCGCTGCGCCAATCACACGGCCATCGGCGTCCCGCAACTCAGCGGTGGAGATGCTTATGGGTATACGGTTGCCGTCAGAATCGATGATATACCCGGATTTGCCGATGACAGGTTTGCCTGTCTTAACGGTCTGCTGAAGCGCGCAAGTCTCTCCGCACATGCTGGAGCGGAATACATCCGAGCATTGCCGGCCAATCGCTTCCTGGCGTGATACGCCAGTGATAAACTCGGCAGCCCGGTTGAACGAGGTGATGCGCCAAGCGAGATCCACGGTAAAAACACCATCAGAGATGCTCTCCAGGATAACCTCGCTCGGCGTTAGTGAAGCATTGCTTTTTTTCTTCCGTCTGTTCATAGTTGCATCTCTATTCTCCACCCTCGGGAAAGACGGATGCCGATTTCTTGAAATAGTCCGCCAGAAGTGATGCCATATCCGTTTCTTCGGTCTTTCGCACGTCAATGCCGAAACGGTAGAACATCAGGCCGGGACCCTTGTCATGGAGGTCTTCCCTGCAGCAGACTGAGTCTATTCCCCGATCAATCAGGTACAGGGCCAGGTTGATCCCCCGGTGCTCCATATCGTCTCCAAACTGGTTTTTCTCTGTCTGTTTATTCGACAGTCGCCCCGATTCCCTTTCATATGTAAAAAATGTGAGGTGGGTTGACTTCCCAAAATGGGTTGAGATAGTTTCGCCCTGTTCGTCAGTCGGAATGACAAGCGAGACCCTCTCGGGCAAATCGTGGCTGTAGTGCACAAAAACGGAGTCGATAGTGTTGTCATGATCTTTCAAGGTCTTTTCTACGTTAGATGCAATGCTGTTTGCTGCGGAGAGGTTGTAAGCCTTTAACCCCAAGTCAATATCCACGAAGCGAAAACTGCCCGAGTTACGTCCCCGGATTGATTTAATAGAAAGAACTCCGGGTTGCCGGGAGACTAATTTGGTATAGGCGTCGAGCTTTTCAGCTGGAAGCGTCATATCAAGTAGGGCCCGGATATTCTTCCACAGTATTTCGATACCTATTTTCCCGATTATGAACGCTACGAGAAGGGCCGCCCATCGGTCAAGATTGTACCCGAAAAAAGAGCCGACCAACCCAACCAACACTATAGAAGACGAGTAAACATCGCTTACCGTATGATTACCGCTGGCCTCTATTCCGGGCGAATTGATGAGCCGTCCTGATTTAGCCTCAAACCTTCCCCAGAAGAAATCAAGGAGCATGCCGAGGACAACTGCGCTGATGCCGATAGGAATGTTGTGAGGCAGTTCGGCTTTGCCTGCAAAAAATATCTGCAATATCTCATAGGCCCCATATAAAATAGCAAGCCCTATCGCAAGTGCGAGTAAGTTCTCTATCTTGTAAAACCCATATGGAAATTTCTTGTACTTGTTAGTCGCAAGGCGTACTCCAATCCAGACCATCACGGAACCGATCACATCGGCTGATGAGTGTATACAATCGGCAAGGAGTCCCGTGCTGCCGGTAAAATAGGCCGCTGCTATCTTGAGCCCGGTTTCAACAAACGATTCCGCGGCGGAAATAAGAACAACCCATTTTCTTATCCACTCTCTCCGCCAAACGCTGACCGTCACTTCAGCTAGGATACTCTCTTCAGGAGCTAACCGTTGATCATCATTTATGGAATTGGACGACATGCGTTAAGCGCTTACCGGAGAACGTTTTTTCAGTATGAACTTGACCTGCACTTCATAGCCCAGGACATGAGCAACTTTCTTTAATGTTGTAAGCGAAGCCTTACCATAACCTGGCGATTCAAGCCTTGAGATGGCAGGGGTCTTTGTGCCGATTTTACGTGCAAGCTGAGCCCGGGTCATTTTAGCTTTTGTCCTGGCCTTAAAGATTTGCATTCCCTGTCACCCACTAAAATTGCACGGGCTCAAATTGATTTCCTGTTGAAGGTTTTCAGTCTTGGTAAGTATATCACAAGCTGCAAGGCATTTCCGTAAGCGAACACAAAAAAGCCCCGCCGTTGCCGGCGGGGCTTATGACGCTGCAATGGATGGTGTCTTATTTCCAGCCGAACTTGACGGAAGCGATGACCGACTGGTCGGTGAGGTCTTTTACTTCAAAGGACCTCTTGTAGCCCAGTGTTATCTCTGCCAGCTGTCCCACCTTGTAGGTGAAAAGCCCCAGAGCAACGGTCTGGTTTCTCTGTCCGGAATCCACGCCCGACTGGAGCTGGGTGATGCGGAATATATCGCCACGGAAGGTAAGCTTGTCCGGCACAATGCGGTATACTATGCCGATTGAAGGTATGATGTCCTGTTCCATGGGTAGAGAGTTGATCGCATTTTCCACCCACTTCAGTTCATCGGGGACAATTCCTCCGGGGATGTTCTTCTGCAGGAGCTGGTACGAGAGTCCTGCGCTTAAGTCGACAGAGGAGGAAACGGCATAAGCGTATTTCACGCCTGCGCCGCCGCCGTATTCCAGGTAACCCCCGCCGTCGGGGAAGAAAGAGGACTTCATATAGACAGCATCCAGGGTAAGGTTCACCATGGCTTCAATCATGGATTTATCGCTGTACCAGCGGTGCTTGTAGAAGGGGAGGAATGAGGCGTACTTGTACTCTGAATTGAGTTCGTCCTTTACTTCGATCTGGCGGTAGGGGATCCCTATACCGATAGAGTTGCCTGCGTTCTCGCCGAATTTGCGCTCGTAACTGAGCATGCCGCTGCTTCCCGTAGCTTTTATCTTGTTGGGCCCTATTTCCATGAAATCGTACTGGCCTTTAATGACAACGTCCTTGGTGCCGACCGGCACAAAAGGCAGTTTGCCGCCCGATGAAGAAGACGACAGGGCAACCCCGGTAAACAGCTGCTGGGAGTTGTAAGAGGCGTTTGTGGTCCCGCCGAAAGAGGTTTCAGGCGACGCGCCGAAGAAGACCTTTAAGAGAGAACTGTTATTGGTCGTTGCCCAATCTACCAGTTCGGCCTTTGTGACGTATTGGCCCGTGTCATACCCCGGGGTTTTCAGTGTGACGCCGTTGCCTTCAAGTTTACCCCTGATTTTATCACTGCTCGAAAAGTTGTTAGCGGTGCCGTCGTTGCTTTGTACGGTAAAGTGCGCAGTGGCGTTGTACGCGGTTGCGGTCTGCTCCACGCCCGGCGTGATGGTCTTGCCTGAGGAGAGGTTCCTCCAGACGTCCTCCCATCCTCCCGCCAGTGCGCTGCTCGCAACCAGCCCTATGCTGATTGCGGCAAGGAATAATGTAATCAATGCTCTTTTTCTCATGATGCTTTTAGCCCTCCTGATTTATGACGTGTCCCTCTTAACTTAGAGGATTTAAGTAGCACTGTAACAAAACCACAGGGGTAAAAGCAAGGCAAAATTACCGGTGCGCGGGGGGGGGGGGCGGGGAGGCTTCCGGGGGCTCAAAAAAGCAGTCTGTTGTCGTTCAGAATTTCTTTGGCAAGTGCGATATAGGCTTGGGCCCCGGTGGAATTGGGGGCATACAGCACCGCCGGTTTCCCGTGGCTTGGGGATTCGGCGAGGACCACATTCCTCGGTATCACCGTGTCGTATACCTTTGACTTGAAGACCCTGCGCACCTCCTCGGAAATCTGGCGCGACAGTGCAAGGTGCCTGTTGAACATGGTCAGCAGAATGCCTTCGAGGTCGAGTGTCTCGTTAAAACTGCCGCGCACCCTCCACAGAAGCTTTATAAGGAGGCTCAAGCCCTCCACAGCAAAATATTCGCACTGGACAGGCACGAGGACGGATTCCGCAGCCACCAGCGCGTTTAGTGTCAGCAGGCCGAAGGAAGGGGGGCAGTCGATGAGAATGTATTTATATTTGTTCCTCATCGGCCGCAGTATTTTTTTCAGGGTATTCTCCCTGTCCGGCTTGTCGAGAAGCTCTATTTCGGCTGCAAAGAGGTCCATGCTGGTGGGTACCATGTGAAGGTTTGGAATGAGGGTCTGCTGAATGGCCTCTTCCACAGTCGCCCTGCCGCTGTAGATATCATAGAGGTCGGCTTTCGTCTGGTCTTTCTTGATGCCGAGCCCGCTGGTGAGATTGCCCTGGGGATCGGAATCGACGACCAGGATATCTTCATCAGCCAGCGCCAGCGAAGATGAGAGATTAAGGGCCGTGGTGGTTTTGCCGACCCCGCCCTTCTGGTTGCTTATGGCGATTATTCTACCCACTGCCGCCGGATGTTACGCTATTGCCAGGTACGCATTAACTGCTCCGGACCTGCGCCCTGAATATTGTACTTTTTCATCTTATATCCTATCTGCCGTGCGGTGAGGCCGAGAATCCGGGCCGCCTTTGCCTGTATACCCCCGGTCCTCTTAAGGGCCTCGAGTATCTTGCACCGTTCAATGTCTTCGATGGTGGACGGCAGAGCGTCCTTTATCTGGACCGCATACTTTGTCCGGAAGGAATGCTCCCTGATATTCAGCGGCAGGCCGGAGACCTGCACAACCGGCTCGCGCGACATGACCACCAGCCTCTCTATGGTATTCTCGAGCTCCCTGACATTGCCCGGCCATTCGTAACTTATCAGGGTGTTCAGGACATCGTGAGTTATGGTGACGGCTTTTGTATTCTCCTCGTTATATTTTTTCAGAAAGTACTCCGCCAGTACGGGGATGTCCTCCTTCCGCTCCCTGAGAGGGGGCAGCAGGACAGGCACCACATTGAGCCGGTAATAAAGGTCCTCTCTGAATGCGCCGCCTGAAACCAGTTCCTCGAGGTTCCTGCTGGTTGCTGCAATAAGCCGGACATCCGCCTTGATGGTTTTTTCCCCTCCCACCCTCTCGAACTCCTTCTCCTGCAATACCCTCAGTATTTTAGGCTGCAGGATAAGCGGGAGGTCCCCTATCTCGTCCAAAAAAAGGGTGCCGCCGGCGGCGAGTTCGAATCTCCCTTTTCTCAGGACCATGGCCCCGGTAAAGGCCCCCTTTTCATGCCCGAAGAGTTCGGACTCCAGAAGGCCCTCGGGAATGGAGGCGCAGTTAAATTTGATAAAGGGTTCTTTTTCCCTATGGCTCATGTAATGGATGGCTTTTGCCACCAGTTCCTTCCCTGTGCCGCTTTCCCCGCGCAGGAGCACGTTGGCCTTCGAAGGCGCCACCCGGTGGACCGCTTCGTAGACCTCCTGCATCCTGTCCGACTGGCCGATGATATTTTCGACCCTGTATTTACCCTTGAGCTGCGACTTTAGGTTCTCTTTTTCTTCGAGGAAAGCTTCCCTCTCCCTCTCAACCTCCCTGTGCAGCTTCACGGATTGCGCGACGAGCGAGGCGATGATCTTCAGCAGCCGCAGGTCCTCTTCAAAGGATATGCCCTTCGCGCTGAAGAGCCTGTCGACACTGAGCACCCCCAGTATTTCGTTCTTGAACTTTATGGGAACGCAGAGGAAAGCCACATTTTCTTTTCTGATCATCTGGCGTGCGCCGGTCTTGTTGAGGAAGAGAGGCTCGTCCCCTATGTTAGGGATCACGATGGGTGAACCGTGTTTGGCCACCTGGCCTATGATACCCTCGCCGAGCTTGTACCTGCCGCGTTTCATCTCTTCTTCCGACATGCCGTGCGCGGCAATAATGGAGACCTCGTTGTTGTCCCTGAGCGCCACCGTCCCCCTGCTCATGTCGAGGTATTCGGCGAGCACCCGCATAACTCCCCTGAGATTGTGCCGGATGTTCAGGGAGGAGCCTAGTAATTTGCTGATCTCGTAGAGGGCGGTAAGTTCAATGGGTTTATTATAATCTAGTGTCACAGCCGACAGTTTAATAAAAAAGCAACAAAAATGTAAATGGTTAAACGTAATTGTCCGTTTATAATGCCTGGACTGTTCCCTTTTCGAAGACGGCCGGAGCGGTGGCTGCTTTGGGTTCTTCCTTCGCTTTGGGTATAATAGGCGGGATGCACAAAGGAGGTGCGCGGACCATGGAACAGCTTATGAAATCATATGTTATATCCGGAGTGATTTTTTCCCTTATCATGACGGTCGGTGGGTGCGCCGGGGCCCCGGCGAATCAGATGACGTGGAAACCCTATGCCGAGACGCAGGAGTTCTCCCTTTACTTCAATCAGGAGGATACCGGCGGGCTGCTCAGTTATGTTAAGGACAAACTCAGTTTTTTCGAAGAGAAAATCATTAAAGTATGGGCCAAACGTGTGTCAAAGGGTGACAAGGGGAGGGACCGGCAGATCGAAGAGCAAAAGAAACAGGGCCTGTCGGTGAGGGGGTATGATGACTACGCCTATACCCTGACGTACTGGGAAATACAATGCGCCAACAAGATGACCCGTATCCTGTCCGAGGCTGACTACACGAAGGCTGGAGAAAAACTGGGAGGGTATTCCCGGATGCCCGAGGTCGCGCGCTGGGCCCTCATTGCCCCCGGATCCCCCGAAGCCCTCCTGCACCTCAACCTTTGCACTCCTCCCGGAAAGAAAGGGAACAAATAAAGCACGGACAACGTGCAAGAGAGGGATTTGAGGCAGCCATGTACAAGAAAATAGTTGCGGCCGTCAATGAGTTTACCAATTCCGAGATCGCCGCGCGCTATGCCCTGGCCCTGGCAAAGGCGTGCAGGGCAAGGCTCTACCTTGTATTCGCGGCTGAAGAGGGAATGGGCCAGAGCGCATTCCGGCATGCGGAAGCGGCCCTCGGGAGGCTCTTTACCTCGGCGCAAGGCATGGGGCTTGAAGTGCAAAGCATTACCGTGAAGGGCGCCCCTCTTAAGACCATCAGCGCTGTGGTGCGGGAGCACGACATCGACCTCGTCTTCACGGCCACGCGGAGGGAGGACATACAAAAGAGATTTTTCGTGAGGACCCATGCGCGGGAATTCATGATGGAACTCCCGTGTTCCGTGGCCATGGTGCGGGTAGTGGAGATGGGAAGGACGCACCCTCGGAATATTCTTGTGCCCCTGAAAGGCCATTTATCACATGTGGAAGAGAGGGCCTACTTTACCGCAAAACTTGCGAAGGGGCTCAATGCGCGGACCACCCTTTTGCACTTGCCCGGTCCCATAACCTGGTCCTTCCATAGCCGGGCCAAGGAGAGATCTTCCGGACCGCAGAAGCACACGGCAAAGGGAGTAGAGGATTTCATCTCCCGCCTGGAGCATTACAAAGTCCTCCACGAAAGGAGGACCGGGCAGGGGAGTGTTGCGCGCTCCATCACCACGGAAGCTGCATTCAGGAAGAACGGCCTCATCATCATGGGAGCAAGTGAGCGGGGGCTGTTCAAGAGCCTTTTGAGCAGCAACCCGGTGGAGGAAGTGCTCAGGGAAACGCCCTGTAACCTGATAGTGTTCAGACCCGGAAAGAATCGTCCATGAGCCAGGACAATACGGCGCAGGCCCCGACCCCTGAAATGGCCATGCATATTCAGGGCCTTTCAAAAGAAGAAACTCTGAAGTCTCTCAATGCTTCTGACAAAGGCCTCTGCGCAGAGGAAGCAACACAAAGGCTGCACGAATACGGACATAACGAAATTCGCGCGGTGAAGGGGAAGCCCCTATGGCGGAAACTTGTCGCGCAATTTACTCATTTCCTCGCACTCCTCCTCTGGGTTGCCGCGGGCCTGAGTTTCCTGTCGGAGTACCTGCACCCCGGTGAAGGCATGCTCTCCCTGGGCATTGCCATCGTGGTGGTCATTATCATTAACGCACTATTCACATTTATCCAGGAGTACCGCGCCGAAAAGGCGGTGGAAGCGCTGAAGAAACTCCTGCCTTTTAATGTAAAGGTCACGAGAGGCGGCATTCTCACCGAGGTCCCCTCGCGGGATGTCTGCCCCGGCGATCTTATTATCCTGAGCGAAGGCGACAAGGTGCCTGCCGATGCGCGGCTGATTGCAGCTAACCGCCTGGCGGTAAACAATGCGCCTCTCACCGGCGAGGCGGAGTCCAAACCGATGACTGACCAGCCCTTTGACGGTGATTTCATGGAGAGTCCGAATATTGTTTTTGCCGGCACTCTTGTTGTGAGCGGCTCCGGCAGGGCCGTGGTCTTTGCCACCGGCATGGCCACGGAGTTCGGCAAAATCGCCCATCTGACAAGCGGTGTGGAGCAGGGGCTGAGTTCCCTCCAGAAAGAGATAATCGCGGTGACGAGGGTCATCGCTATAATAGCCATCACCACCGGCATATTCTTCTTCGGCGTGGGGACCTTTACCGGGCGGGGCTTCTGGCATAATCTCCTCTTTGCCATCGGCATTACCATCGCCAATGTGCCCGAAGGCCTCCTGCCCACCGTTACCCTTGCCCTCGCCATGGGGAGCCAGAGGATGGTGAGGAAGAAGGCGCTCATCAAGACCCTCACCTCTGTGGAGACCCTGGGGTCCGTGACGGTCATCTGCACGGACAAGACAGGCACTCTCACACGGAACATTATGGAAGTCATTGAGGTTTGGATGGACGGCCCTGACACGGAAGCGCGCCTTATGAAGGCTGCCTGGTGCTGCACCAATGCGGTGTACGAGGAGGGCAGCTACAAGGGAGACCCCACCGAGACCGCTTTGCTCAGGAAAGCTCGGGAAGCATACGGCGACCTCTCTGCTGAACGGGTTTCCGATATACCCTTCGACTCTGTGCGCAAGAGAATGACCACTGTGAACAGGATCAATGGGGCGTCCTTTGTCTTCACCAAAGGAGCTGTAGAGACTGTGCTGCCCTTATGCAGCCGCCTGCTCTCCGGTGGCGCTGAAAAACCCATTGACGACAGCAGCAGGGCATCGCTCCTGCGGGCTTACCAGGCCCTGATGGACAGGGGCCTGCGCGTCATTGCCTTTGCGTATAAAAAAGAAGACGTGGCCGGAAAAGAGGAAGCCCTTGTGGAATGCAACCTTGTTTTTGCCGGTCTTATGGGACTCGAGGACCCTCCCCGTCCTGAAGTCCGCGAAGCCCTGGGGAAATGCAGGGAGGCCGGCATCAGGGTAATCATGATAACCGGAGACGCGGGCCGCACTGCGGTGGCCATTGCGCGGCAGATCGGCCTGGCGGGTGAGAATCCCCGGGTAATCGAAGGGCCTGAGTTGAACGGTTTAAGCGACGATGAATTAAAGAAGGCCCTTGCCGGAGATATTGTCTTTGCGCGTATGACCCCTGACCATAAGATGCGGGTCGTGTCGGTCCTGAAGGATGAAGGAGAGCGGGTGGCAGTGACAGGGGATGGTGTGAACGATGCGCCGGCCCTGAAAAAAGCGGACATCGGGATTGCCATGGGTCTGAGCGGCACGGATGTGGCAAAGGAAGCCGCCGACATGGTCCTGCTCGATGATAACTTCGCCACCATCGTGAATGCGGTGGAAGAGGGCAGGGCCATCTTCGAAAATATCAAAAAGTTTATCACCTATATTTTCGCCCACGGAACACCGGAGGCGCTCCCCTATATCATGTTTGCGCTCTTCAGGATTCCGCTCCCCCTTACTGTCATGCAGATACTTGCCATAGACCTCGGCACGGAGACGATCCCCGCCCTTGCGCTCGGGGTTGAACCGCCGGAGTCAAGCAGCATGAAACAGCCGCCCCGCCGGGCCGGCGGGCTGATTGACAGGGCGCTTCTCTTCAGGGGATATATCTTTCTTGGGCTCATAAGCGCCGTAAGCGTTCTTTTTGTCTATTTCTTCGTGCTCTACCGCGGCGGCTGGCAATGGGGCGTGGTTTTACCTCAGGGGCATCCGCTGGAGCGGCAGGCCTCCTCGGCCGTTTTTCTGGGCATCGTGATCATGCAGATAGGGAACGTCTTCTCGTGCAGGTCGGCCACGCAGCCGGTGCTCGGGCGCGGGATCTTTTCCAACAAACTAATCAATATCGGCATAGTTGTGGAGGTCCTGCTGGCAGCCTTTATCATATACCATCCTCTGGGGAACAGGCTCTTCGGCACTGAGCCTCTGGAGCCGGCCGTATGGTTTATACTCTTTCCGCTCTCAGCGCTCCTGCTTATTGCGGATGACGTGAGAAAACGCTATGTTATTAGGGGCTTGCATGCTTCGTGAGCTTGTTGAATTTTTCACGACACCCTGTCCCGCCTATGTCCGTAATATGGGCTACCTCATGGACGCCATTGCCATCGCTGCCCGCCACAGGCGCTGTTCCGCGAACTGGGCCGGACACCTCGATCATTCAAAGGAGGCAGTCCGCCAGGCAATCGCCGGCTGCGGGCAGAGACGCAAAGCAGTGGTGCTGGGCTCCGGTTTCCTCCTCGATCTTCCCCTGGAAGAACTCTCCGCCGCGTTTCAGGAGGTTGTCCTGGTGGACATAGTACACCTGCGTCCTGTGCGCAGGCGAGTGCGGGCTTTCAGTAACGTGCGCCTCGTCTCCTGCGATATTACCGGTATAGCGGAAAAACTGTATGCCAATAAAAAAGCGGGCTGGCTGGAACTGCCGGAGCCGCATGCTTATTTCCCCGACGTGGACGAGGGCGCCGACCTGGTGATTTCGCTGAATGTTCTCACGCAGGTTTCCGTTATCCCTGAAGAATACGTGACGCGTAAACTGAAGTGGAAAGACAGTTCCACTCTTGAGGCATGGGAAGACCGCATCATGGCGCGGCATTATGAAGCGTTGGCAAGGCTCGCCTGCTTCGCCTGTCTGATTACGGATTACGAAGCGGTTTACAGGGACAGGGATGGCGGCGAGATCGGGCGCTCATACCTGCTCGGCTCACTGCGCCTGCCCAAGGCCGAAAAGGAGTGGATATGGGACATCGCGCCTCTGGGTGAAGAATCACGAAAATATTCCGTCCAGCGGAAAAGCGGGGCCTTTTATCTGCGGCAGTGGAACTCACCAGGAAATAATAGTTCGCAAAAATTATAAAATATAGTGTAAATTAATCCTGAATCAAGGGGGTGCTCATGGGCATCAAAAAGCAGGACATAGTCAACATGGTGGACAAGATGCCCGCCTTCCCGAAGAGCGTGCACCGGGTATTGGAACTCTCCTCCGATATCAATTGCAATCCCCGGGACCTGGTGGAGGTCATCGAGCACGACCCGGTAATGGTCCTGAAAATCCTGCAACTGGTGAACTCGGTCTACTTCGGCCTCTCGCAGAAAATTTCGTCGGTCAACCATGCCGTTGTCTACATCGGGCTCAATACCGTCAAGAACCTCGCCGTGAGCGCAGCGACAGTGGGCGCTCTGCCCCGCAGAAACGAGGCGGGCTTCGATATGGACGCCTTTCTTCTTCATTCCCTCTCCACCGCCACCATCGCCCGGCAGTTTGCCAGAAAGATGCGCGTTCCGGACAGGGAGAGTTTCGACTTCTTTCTCTCCGGACTTCTGCATGACTTCGGCAAGATCGTCTTTGCACATTTCCTGCCCAATGAGTACCGGCAGGCCCTGGATATGGCAAAGGAAAAACAGATGCCTCTTTATATGGCTGAAAGCGAGGTGTTCGATATAGATCATGCCCAGGTCGGTTCGTTTCTGGGTGAAAAGTGGCAGCTCCCGTCAAACCTCGTGGAATCCCTTAAGGGACACCATACTGCAAGCAGTGACAGCTCCCTTCTCATCAATACCGTTTCAGCAGCCGACCAGATCACCAAGGAACTGAAGCTGGGGAACAGCGGGGAAAATATCGTGGAGAAAGTCCCTGAGGAGATCGCAAAACTCTTCGGCAGGGACACCGGCGCAATTATCACCGCGCTGGGCGATGTGCAGGCCGAGATCGAGAAGGCCAGGATATTCATCAAACTCTAACGAGGAGGGAACATTGTGAGAGTAACATTCAGGGGCGTGCGCGGCTCTCTTCCCTCCCCCGGACAAAAGACCGTAAGATACGGCGGCAATACCTCCTGCATCGAGGTGGAAACCGGCGAGGGCGGGACCATCATACTGGACGCGGGTACGGGAATATTTCCCATGGCGCAAACCCTGTTAAAGCGGCTGCCGGTTACCTGTTCCGTTTTTATCACGCATACCCACTGGGACCATATCCAGGGTCTGCCTTTCTTTGTGCCTCTTTTTGTCCCGAAGTGCTCAGTGGACATTTACGGCGCGCTTGATCCGATTTCCCAGCGAGAGATCGGGGAGGTGCTCAGCCGGCAAATGGAATACAGCTACTTCCCGGTGCGCGAAGCTGAACTCAGGGCGAATATCCGCTATACCACGCTTTGCGAGGGGCAGACCGTTGAGGTCGGTCCCGCCCGCGTTACTCCCATTCTGATGAACCACCCGGTCCTCTGTTTCGGATACAAAATAGAGTGCGACGGCAAAAGCCTCTTTTTTACCGGGGACAATGAGCCTCCGTACAATATCTACTCCGAGGGTGACGATTATTACGAAGAATACGAAAGTCTTATTGCCGAAAAAAACGGCATGCTTGCCGATTTCATCCGCGGCGTAGACATGCTGATTGCCGATTCGGCCTATACCGACAAGGAATATCCTGCAAAGAAGGGCTGGGGACACGGCACCTTCGATTCATGTATCGCCATGGCGAAAGAGGCCGGCGCAAAGTCACTTTACCTTACTCATCACGAACCTCTGCGGAGCGATGACGATCTCGACACCATTGAAGGACAGCTTCGGCAGCAGTACCCCGCATCATCCGGGATACCGCCTTTTGCCATCGCATACGAGGGCCTTGAAATCATTTTGTAGGAAACAACGAAGGCATTCAGTGGAAGAAGTAAAACGCGGCAAAAGCCGTTATGGGCGTAGAACCCCGCATGCGGGGATTCCCCGGCAGCCTGCGTACTGATAAGGCATTGCCGGGCAGTGCAAATTATGCGCCATCGCCGGTTGCGCCGGGTCCGGCCGTTTGAGTGTCCTCTGGAGTCCCCTCAACTCCCCCAGGTTCTGAAGAATGGTGGTCGGGACCCTTTGAGACACGCTTCTGCCTTTTCTCTTCCTGCTTTTTCAGGCGGGCCAGCTCTTTTTTTCTCTTTTCGCTTTTGAATGCGGGTCTAGCCAAAGTTGACTCCTCTCTCTTATTGAATTATTGATAAAGAATTATACCATAGAAACAGGGAAAACATCCCCTCATCACCCGCGGATGGCGTATTGGCGGGCTGTTGAACGTCAGTAGGGAATCACGGAATCGAAGCCGGTGAGAGCCCGGGCGACCTCCCGGATTGTCATGCTCTCAAAACTGTCGTTCTGCAGAGTGGACACAATTTTTGCACCCATTGCCCCAAGTGTTTCGATTGCCAGGGCGTTATCTTCATCCAGCTCCAGAGGGCGATCCATAATAAACACTGTAACCTTGTTGTCCGCAAGGGTAAGACCCACGGCCATCCGGAGGGCCTCGTGCTGCCTGCCCCTGATAATAACCGCAACTTTTTTAAGCATAGCGTTTCCTTTCCACGTGAATATGGTCAGAGTATAGCAGAAGGAAGGAGAGGCGGGTAACTCTCCCCGTTAATCATTACTCCTTTTAGAGAGCGCTAACGCGGCAGTTGAGCGGCGCAGGTCTCACTGCGTCCGCTGGAGCGATTCGTTAGGCTCTCATTCAATTTATCCTTAATTTCCCTTCATTGTATTTATGAATTAGCATTGATATAAGAGATTGATACGGTAGTCCTTCTTCAACTGCTTTAGCCTGAATTTTCTTTAAGTCTCGTTCCGTCATCCGGATATTTATCCGCTTTTGTTTGTTCAGGCTATAGCGGGCGTATTCCTCGTATTGCTTCTTGTCCTTTTTAGTAAGATTTGAAACCCATTCTTCATTTTCAAGTGATTTTCCCAATTCTATTTCATCCTTATCTAAAGATGCTGTTTTTCTCATATCTTGCCTCCCAAATATTTTTTAGTTGCTTTGCTGTTTGGAATTATTGTTTTCAAAAATATTTTTTCACTGTCCTCAACATACGGCACAGAATATACATAATCTTCGATCCTTACCAGAAATACTTTTTGATTTGGATATTTGTCAGGATTGGGATGTCGAACCCGGTCAAGCAAATCGCCGGATGCTATTGCCAGTTCAACCTGTTCAAATGAGATACCCCGTTCTTTCCTGAGCAACGTATTCTTTTCATCATTCCAGTCAAAGAATTTCATATGTGGATGCCTTTTGTATTCATTATTTATAATATCAAGGCCGCGTGGTCCTGTCAAATAGTTCTATGCTGATGAGATAAGGATTATCAGATAAATGATATACGCTTAATGGTTGAGTTGAGAGAAAAGCTACACTAAAATGTACAGTTAAAATCTACCCCGATGTCTTCTTCGTGAGGCACTTTGACGGCAACGCCCAAAGCAGACAATATATATTGAGCTAAATACTCACTTCTATTGCCTTGATAAAAAGAATCTAAAAGCAAACCGGGCATACGCCCTCCCTCAATTTAACGCCCGAATTAACGGGCAAGGTTTCACCGCGTCCGCTGGAGCGATTTGTTGGCTATTTTTTTATCATGTTTTGGTTTCAAGTCACGCTTGATCGGACGGGGAGCAGGAACACCATAAAGCATACCTTCAGCGCTGATGTCTTCATCTATATCCGGCCAATGCACACCGTGCCCGTCTCCGATAATTCTATATTTGGCACGTTGCTTCGGTGTTGCATCAGATAATCGCCAGGACCATGCAAGCGGGACACTAATTATACGCCCATCAACAAGTTGGGCCGTAATTGTATCTTCTGTAACTGTTATGTCCTTAATTCTTACTTCCTGTAATTTCACCGCAGTGCTCATACCACGCCTCCAATATTTTTTGTCTGTTGTTTCTAATTTCGCCCCGTATTATATTGAGTTCTTTCGGAGAAAACCCTTGGTTTTTAGCCAATACAACAGGTTCCAGCCAGAATTTGCAAATCATCTTGTCCCTTTGGACATGCACATGCATTTGCTCATTACAATCAAAGCTGTAGAAGAAAAACCGGTATGGGCCGATAATGTTTTTGATTGTAGGCATATCAAATTATATATGGGTTATCAGAAAGTTGTCTATTTTATTGTCGGCTGCCACCTGCTTCAATTATTGTGTATTTTATATTCCCAGTTGCCACTGTTTCACCGTGTCCCGTGAATTGACATGTTATGGTTATTTTATTGTTTTTATTCCAAGATCTTTGCATATTTTCTTTGCAAGATCGTCATTGATTTCTGTATGGCGCGGAATGGATGAACGTTTGTTTTGACTCGGATTGCCCCACCAAGAATGCCGCCCTCCTTCGCGAATAAATTCACAGCCACAGTCGCGAAGATATTTCAGCAATTTATTTCTTTTCATACGGCAAGAGCTATTTTTTCTTCCTTGTATTCGCCGCCTGCAGCTGTTAAAGCGTCTTGTCGGTTAAATTCAAGCACTTCTTTTAAGGTTATCCTTAGGCTTTCTATTAATTCTTGATGGGTGCGTTCCTGGCAATTAACGCCGGATATTTCTTCTATCCAGCCTATCCACCAATCTCCTGTTTGCTTGATCACAGCAGTATATTCCATATTCATAATTGACCCTCCTCTCTATTACATAAATTATACCGAAAATCCGTCATTATTATCATAGCTTTTATTTATTACCGCCGCATTCCCTCCTATGCGAAGCGGAGGAGGGAACACCAAGCTAACCGGCCGCCTGCTTTTTGGCGGCCCGTGTTGAGCGCCTGGTTAGGTGAGCGTTGGGAACCAGCTTGATCTCCAGGCGACAGCCAACTGCCCGCGCATACTTCTTGAGCGTAGTCAGAGATGGGGCATGTTTACCCGCAGCTTCCAAGCGTGACACAGCACTTTTTGTCGTCCCCATTAACTCTGCAACGGCTTCCTGAGTAAGGCCGAACTTAGAACGAGCTGCAAGCATTTCACGGGTAAGCCGATACTCTTCTTCGAGATCCTCGTATGCTTTTCTGAACTCTTTCCGTTTAGAGACCTTTTTGAGAAAAGCCTCATGATCGTGGGAAACGGGTTTATATTTTAAATCAGCCATTTCGCACCTCCTTCATTCTTTTCCGGGCAAGGCGTAGTTCCTTCTCCGGGGTTTCTTGCGTTTTCTTTACAAAAGCGTGAAGCATCACGATGCGCTGCCCCACAACGAAGCAATATAATGCACGACCGATGCCTTCCCGGCCGCGAGGTCGTAACTCGAATAGTCCGTCGCCCATGGCGCGCGAGTGTGGCATTCGCAGATTTGGCCCGAACTCCATCAATAGTTCCACCAATCGTGCATAATCTGCCAATATGCCATCAGGCCAGCTTTCGATGTCGTTCTGGACACGGGCATGGAAGTATTCGATGGTATACTTCATCTTTGGCATGTTAGCATATTTGATAACCTTCGTCAAGTATCTATGGGTGTGGACATTTTCATTTTGCTGGAACAATTTTTCGGTCAAATGCCATAATCCGAATGGGTGACCCTCCCACGAAGAAGGTCCATCACGGGGCCATCCGCCTGCGCCGGCGGGATGTGCATATGCGGAAGAACGCCCTGCCCCCTCCGTAAAGCAGTATTATCAATGCAAGGATGGCAAGCTCTAAGAAAAGCCCGACTTGTACTCTAAGAAGCACCCAACTCTCCAGAGCATTAATCTTATCATTCCTAATTTCATATCTGAACAACGAATCAGTAATATCTTTCATGCCGTCTTTATAATGCACCTCCACTATCTGCTCGGTGTCGTTTTCCTTTATTACTTGAAATGATATATCTTGCCGAAGAGGGACGTCATTTTCCGGATCATAGGAACCACCATATGCACCAGAATGTTGCTTAAGTCGGAAAGACCGGTTACTTATACAGGAATAGCGGTCATCTTTGAGATCTTTCCATTGTTGCCCGTTTTTAATGAAGTCTGCCTGAAGAGATGCCAACTCTCGCAAACTGCTTATATGACTCCCTTTGTCCGCATCGCAAATGATTATAAATAGTCCATCGGGACACAGACGGCAATCTGGCACTGTTGCATCTCCTGCTCGCCAATGAAGTGCTGCAAGCCTACCCAGGGGTGTAGATAGATCACCGGAACGACGAACAATACTAATAAGAGCAATAGCAACAATGACTCCAGCGACACTGTAGACAACCAATTTCGCGTAACGTGCCAATGAAATATTATACTTGGCCACAAGTCTTACATTGAGCTTGCGCAGCAATCCGGATAGAATAATGAATGCAACTAGTAAGGCCAGAATGCTGAGCAAATGGCGCATAGTTTCCTTTCTGTGGTGAGCATAACCAGTTATTAGATACTTTCTCGATAATACCAGAAATTTTCCATCCTGGCCAGATAAATAACAAAAATCTCTTGACGCAACTCTCTAATTTGGTTAAGATTTTCATGCTGACTTGTATTCCAATTGTAATATTATTTTTTGTAAGAGCCCGCTGGATTTTTGATGCTTTTAAATGCAAAGCGTATATTGACGGTGGTTCTTGTTATGCACGGCCTTATTCTGGCAAGAGGGGTGAGTATAGCTTTTGGGATATAGGGAGAAGCAGGCAATGGAAAAGTTCATATCGGTCATCATTCCCAATTATAACGGCGGCGCAACCATAGGGAAATGCCTCGAAGCGGCGTTTGCCTCGGATTACACTTCCTTTGAAGTGATCGTGGCTGATGACGGCTCAACTGACAATTCGGTGGAGATAATAAAGAGGTTCCCCTGCAGGCTGGTCCAACTCGAAAAACACGGTGGCGCATCAAAAGCAAGAAACAGCGGGGCGCGGCAAAGCAGGGGCGAACTTCTTTTCTTTACGGATGCCGACTGCCTGTTTGCGCCGGATTCCCTGTCCCTGGCAAACAGGGCCGCAAGCGATAAGGGCGACCGCTGCATAATCGGCGGGACCTATACGCCCAGACCTTATGACAACGATTTTTTTAGTATCTTCCAGTCGGTTTTTATCCATTACTCGGAGACAAAAAAGTGCGATAAGCCGGACTATATAGCCTCCCACGCCATGGTCATACATGCCTCCACGTTCAAGGAATCATGCGGCTTCCCGGAAGATTTCATGCCCATACTGGAAGATGTGGAATTCAGCCACCGGCTGCTCAGGAAGGGAATAACACTCGCCATGGATGCAGCCTTGCAAGTGCAACACATTTTCCGTTTCACCATGAAGAAATCGCTGGGAAATGCCTATAGGAAGACAAAATACTGGATATGCTACTCCCTGGCCAACAGGGACCTGCTTGCGGATTCGGGCACTGCCTCGCTGGAACTGAAGGTGAGCGGCTTCGCGTGGCTGGCGAGCGCCTTTGTTGTCCTGTGCGGCATCATTTCCGGGAACATGTTTTTTCTTTTGCCTCTGCCCGTGCTCCTTGGCGTTGCCGCTTTTGTGAACAGGAAACTTTTCTCTCTTTTCCATAAAACAGGAGGCTGCTCCTTTGCCGTTCGCGCAAAGCTTTACTATACACTGGTCTATCCGGCGGCTGTATGGGCGGGGACCGTGGCCGGGCTGGTGGAATTCCTCCGCCGGAGATTTTATGCAAGGACAAACAGTGCCCCGACCTCCTGAACAGATGCACTGCTTTGGGGTATTATAAAAATATGTACTCACCCGCGCGGCATATGTGGCAGATACTCCGAAAGAGCAGGCCCATCCATCTGACTTTCTTTGTCACAAGAAGATGCAATGCACAATGTCCTTTTTGCTTCTACCTGCGTTCTGAGGATAACAAAACTCCAGCACGGCCTGAACTCTCCTGCGACGAAATACAAAAAGTCTCCTCATCCCTGGGCAGTCTCCTCTGGCTCGCCTTTTCCGGCGGGGAAATCTATCTCCGTGAAGACCTTGCGGAGATCAGCAGGATCTTCTACCGGAACAACAGACCTGCCGTCATGCTCTATCCCACCAACGGACTGCTGCCCGGCCTGATACGACAGAAGACAGAGGAAATACTCGAAAGCTGCAAAAAGAGTATCGTGGCGGTCAAGCTTACCGTTGACGGGTTAGGGGACAAGCATGATATCCTGCGCGCCACGCCCGGCAGCTTTGAAAAAACCATGGAGACCTATCGCCTGCTCGCCCCTCTCCTGGAGCGTCACCCTCATTTCGAGTTGGGCATCAACACGGTCTTCTGCTCGAAAAACCAGGACGACATGGACTCGATCATCGATTTCGTACGGGGGCTGGAACACATAAGGACGCATACCATTTCCCTTGTCCGCGGCGCCCTGCGAGATGAAACGTTCAAGAAGGTCGATTTTAAGAAGTACCGGCGCGCTATCATACGGCTTGAGGAAGGCATGAAAAGCGGGGCATCGCCTGTTTACCGTTTCAGGGGTGCGCGTATAAAAGCGGCTCAGGACATTATGCAGCGCCGCCTCATCCACCGTACACTGGAGGAGCGCAGAAGGCTGATACCCTGTTACGCCGGGGATTTGAACCTTGTCCTCACTGAAGAGGGCAGCGTGTATCCCTGCGAGATACTCACGGAGAGTTTCGGCAATGTCAGGGATTTCGGGTACGACCTGCGCAAAGTGGTCCGCTCAGCAAAAGCGCAGGAGTTAAAAGCCTTCATAAAGGACGAGGGCTGCTTCTGCACACATGAGTGTTATTATATGACCAACATCCTTTTTAATCCCGCGCTCTACCCCTCACTTTTAAAGGAATATCTGCATGTAAGATAGGTTGGATTTCAGATTATTGTCCTTGTTATAGTATTGCATGAAAAACAGGGCCCTCAATCTGATATTACTTATCGCATTTGTCGTGTTGCCTTCAGTTGTCCTCGCCGGGGATTTCGAGGGGCCCCTCCACATAAAGAACAGCCATCCCCTGTTCCTCGCTATGGGCAGCCCCGAACTCCTGTCCGCAAAGACCGGGAACTCCGCAAGTGTCGGCCTCACCTACGCAAGCACCTATATGCCGGACCGTTCGCAGGCATGGTCCTTCGGTGTCGATCTGGAGACCGCCGTGCTGGACTTACGGCTAAAAAAGGTGTTGGCAAACGGCCTGGAGGTGAGTATCGACCTTCCGCTCATCAGCAATAACAGCGGCGTGCTGGACGGTCCCCTGGCATCCTATCACAATGCCTTCGGCTTTCCCGATTACGGCAGGAGCGAGCGGCCCAAAAACGAGTTCCTGTTCCAGGTCACCCGCAACGGCAAGACAGTCATCCAGGGCGAAAACGGCGGGATTTCCCTGGGAGATATAAGACTCGGCATAAAGAAGGAGCTATACTCCGGAGGTCCCCTCATCAGCCTACAGGGCTTCGTCAATCTTCCCACCGGCGACCCGGATACCGGATACGGAAGCGGAAGGGTAAACGGTGGCGCCTCAGTGCTGCTGAACAAGGCCCTAAACAGCACGGTCATGGCCTATTTTAATGCGGGGTTCGGAATCATCGATACGCTAGCGGCACAGGAGAGCGTAAAGCTCAAAAATTACCTCTACGGCGGCGCAGGCGTGGAGTGGGCCCTTTCCGGGAAGTGGCGGCTGAATGCGCAGTTTTTTGCACAGCAATCACCCCTGAGGACAACCGGCGTCAGGGACATTGATACCACGTCCTCTCTTCTGAGTCTCGGCGGCAGGTACCGGGTGGGCAAGCAATCGGCCATAGGCATTTCTCTCACCGAAGACCCAAGCACTGCCGGAGCGCCTGATTTCATGGTTGCGCTCGATTACACGTACCATTTCTGACAGCCGGGACAGCTCTGCCGCCCTGCACCGCTGATTAAAATGTCTTTATTTGTGATACAATTACTATCATGAAAAGCACCGCGGGATTTGTCATTTTCGTTCTCCTGGTTTTGGGATTTCTCTTTTCCATTTCGGGCAAAAGATACCCTCAGATACCTGCCGATACGGCACACAAAGATATCACGAACACCTCAGCCTGCATGGGCTGTCATGGTCAGGGGAAAGAGACCCAACTAAAGAGCACTCATCCTCCCAAATACGAATGCTTCAAGTGCCACAAGCACAAGTGGGTCCGCCCGGCGCAATAAGTTGCGCCAACGGCGGTTATGAGCAGTCCATTATGCTTACAGGAATGACACTGGTCCCTTATATCAACAGAGACAGGTTGACCGATACTTTTATCGAACTTGTCAGGACAAACTCCCCTTCCTTTGCGGAAAGGTATATAGGCGACGCGCTCGCTGCAAAGCTTGAAAAGGCCGGCTTTAGAGTTACCTTCCAGGAATACGGCCGTTCCTTCAATCTCATCGCCCACAAGAAGGGCAGCCGGCCTGAATCCCTTCCCCTCATGCTGAGCGCGCATATGGACACCATCGAGCCCACGGAAGGGATATCCTTTGCCGTGGAGAACGACCTGATACGGACCACGGGCGCAACAGTGCTCGGCGCCGATGACAAAAGCGCGCTGGCCCAGATCGTGGAAGCCGTGACTGTCCTGGGGGAGAGGGACATCCCGCACGGCGACCTGGAAATAGTGTTCTCATCCGCAGAGGAGAAAGGCCTGTGCGGCGCGCGTAACCTCGATTTCCCTGCCATAAAAAGCCGCCACGCCCTTGTCCTTGATTCCAGCGGCAGCGTGGGAAAGCTGATTGTCGCGGCCCCCACGCACCGCACCTACGAGATGAGGATTACCGGCAGGCCGGCCCACGCGGGCATAGAACCTGAGAAGGGTATAAACGCCATACGGGTTGCCGCAAGAATAATTGCGGAAGTTCCTGACGGCCGGATCGACGACCGGACCACCGCCAACATCGGCATCATAACAGGGGGAACGGCAACCAATGTGGTGCCGAAAGAGGTCATTATCAACGGCGAGTTAAGAAGCCATGACAGAGCTACCCTTGATAAAACCCAAATGCAGATAATGGACACGGCCCGCCGCATTGCCGAAGAGCACCACGCACTGCTGAGCATTTCCGTGCAGGAAGAATATACCGCCTTTACTATCGCCCAAGATGAGCCCTTCATCCGTTTTCTTGCCGGCGTATTCAGGAAATGCGGCATAGAGCCGTCCTGCGCAGCGACCGGCGGAGGCTCGGACGCCAACATCTTCCACACGCGCGGTATTCAGGCCGTCAACCTTTCAAACGGCATGCAGAAGGTCCATTCCACCGAGGAGTTTATATACATGGAAGACCTCTTCAACGGATGCCTTGTGACACTGGAGGCCATAGCGGACTTCGCGGACTTCTCAATGGCTTTATAGCCCTGAACCCAGACCCCAGTGATTTTCATCAGGCCTCTGTTCGTGCATGTATCAGTACTATTCAATCATTCTCATAATTTCATTTGTATCGACCCTGTCTGTCCTGAAGCTGTTTGCCTTTGAAGACATATCAGGGTATCCAATTGACAGACCCAGAACCAGCCGTTTGGAGACAGGTATATCCATAAATTTCTTAATCTCCTGAGCGTAGTCGGTCAGAAACGCCTGCGGTACTGTACCCAGACCGTGTGCGTGTGCAGCTAACATAAGGGTCTGGGCAAACATTCCCATATCGAGTATGGACCACTCATTCAGCGATGAGTCCTGAAACAGAAATATGCCGTGCGGAGCGCCGTAGAAAGAGAAATTGGCAATTTTCGATTTTTTTCTGATCTCTGGTGAATTCAGGTCAACTCCTGCCAATTCACTTCTTTTCTTAAAAAGGGATTCAATTCTCGCATCTATCGCCGGCGGCCATGGCGGGGGTTCGGCAATATCAGGGGACGGCAAAGCCCCGGATTCAAAGAGTCCTATGAGATGTTTTGAAAGAGCTTCTTTTTTCGCACCGGAAACAATGACAACTTCCCACGGCTGACTATTTTTGTAAGAGGGGCTCCATTTTGCCGCATCTACAACGCTTGTCAGAAGATCAGCCGGTACCTGCTCAGGTTTGAATTTTCTTATACTCATTCTTGTTCTGATACAGTCGATAGTATCCATAAAATTTCCTTTCTCCTCAAGAGTGACAGCTTTTCCGTAACTGCCCTATTGCCGAATATTTTATAGCATTAGCTCAATCAATGACAAAAGAAAACACACGACCTGTCAGTCAATGTCAGATTAGGTGTTACCTCATGCTTGTAAAATGCCTTGCAGATACAACGCCCTGACAAAAACTCCTTCCTGTAACACGTGGTCCCTCTGCCTGTTATAATAGTGCATATTTGAACCAGTAGGCGAGCTAAGGCAATGCAATCACAAAATAAAAAGCTATACACTATTTTCAGAGCGACAGCTATTGCAAAAGTTCTATTTATTCTGGTTTCAATGTTGCTCATTGGAAGCTGTCAGAAGGAAAAACAAAGCTCACCAGAAATAAAATCTCCTAAACAGCAGGTCATCACAAATAACATTTGGGAAACATATTGGGACAACTCTTCAAAACAAATACGGTTAAGGCCCTTATACAAAATAGTGAATTCTGAAGAAGACCCCAAAGTGCTCATTATGGCATTCAATAAAAGTATCCAAACTATGAAGTTCTTTAGAAGCAAATCAGGGGCTTCTCTGACTGCCAACTATCAAAGAAGAAGTCAGGATACAATTTATATAAAAATCACTAATCCATGGGTTTTAACGCAACGTGTCGGAAGTTCAGGAGCAAGTGAATATATTGCACGCTTAACATATACAATGACAGAATTAAGTGGCATTACCAGAGTGCATTTAGATTTTGAAGCAGGGGATCACGCTTCCCCAGGCTACTACTCTCGTAACGACTTTGAATACAGAGATTGTCTGCGCAAACATTAAGAGAGAAACTGTCAAGCCTAAACTCTGCACTTTATCTGCAGAACAAGAAATCCCCCAAGCGCCCCTGTGATAAAACCCGCAGCGTGCTGTTATACTAAAAAAAGATGGATACCGCCTCGATACTCAACAGTCTCAATCCGCAGCAGAAAGAAGCAGTAGAACACTTCGGCTCCCCTGTGCTGGTGCTTGCCGGAGCCGGGTCCGGCAAGACGAAGGTAATCACCCATAAAATAGCCTGGCTCGTGCAGGAAAAGGGCATAAAAGCCGGCAGGATACTCGCCATCACCTTTACCAAAAAAGCGGCCCGTGAGATGCAGGAAAGGGTGGAGCAACTCCTCGGTCTCAGACCCCGCTGGATATCCACCTTTCATGCCTTCTGCGTCAGGGTCCTCAGAGAGAGCATCAGTACCCTCGAACGGGGTTTCGATAAAAAGTTCATTGTCTACGATGAGACCGACAGCTCGAAGCTCCTCAGGGAAATCCTTCGCACCATTAACAGGGACAAAAAAGAGGTGGAGGCCGTCAAGTCCGCCATTTCAAAAGCAAAGCAGGAATACAGGGAGAACATATTCGATTACATTTCGCGCCTCCCCTTCCCCGCTTCCTCCTTTGCGCCGGTGGCTGAGCTGTACCAGGCCGAACTGGAAAAGAGCAATGCCATGGATTACGACGACCTCATCTATTATGTGGTGGACATGCTCGTAAATAAACCCGACGTGAGGAAGATGTGGCAGGAGCGCTTCGATTACATCCTCGTGGACGAATACCAGGACACGAACAAGATACAGTATATGCTCGTCAACCTCCTCACCGGCCCGCACGGCAATATCTGCGTGGTGGGCGACCCACAGCAGTGCATTTACACCTGGCGGGGCGCGCATCCCCTCAACATCCTTAATTTCTCCCGCGACCATCAGGCCCAGGAGAAGAAGCTCGAAATAAATTACCGCTCCACGCGGAAGATCCTGGACATCGCCAACAAGGTCATCTCACGGGCGGACAAGATCTGGGACGGCAGGATACTTGAGCTCTCCACGGTCAACAGAGAAGAGGGGGAAGTGCAGTATAAACGGCTGGAGGACAGCAGCACCGAATGTTCGCTCATCGCCTCCAAAATAAGGAACCTGGTAAAGACCGGTTACAGCTACTCCGACATGGCCGTTTTAATGAGGATGTCCTTTGTGTCCCGGGGCATCGAGCATACCTTCGTCAATTACGGCATACCCTACGAGATAGTGGGAGGCGCCGCCTTTTACGACCGGGCCGAGATAAAGGACCTCATGTCCTATCTCCGTCTCATGGTAAACACGAGGGACAAAGCCGCCTTTGAAAGGACCATCAATACGCCGCCCCGCTCGATCGGCAACAAGACCCTCCAGAAGATACGCGACACCTACGCCGAAAATTGGCTGCAGGCGTTGCGGGACACGAAACTACCGCCGCGCCAGCGCAGCAAGGCAGACCGCTTTATCGAAGCGATTGAGGGATACGCGGAGAGCGTGGAAGACAAACCCTACACGGTGCTCATGGAACTTATTTCCGGCATAGGCTACGAGAATTACCTGCGCGACCATTACAAGGAGGATTACGAGGACAGGAAAGGGAACATCTCGGAACTGGCCAACGTGCTCAAGAGCGTGGAAGCGGAGGGCAAGCCCTTCTCGGAATTCCTTGAAGATAATATTCTCTCCAACGACCAGGACCGCATGGGGATTTCCGACTCGGTAAAGGTGATGACCATCCATGCCGCAAAGGGACTGGAGTTCCCGGTTGTCTTCGTAACCGCTTTGGAGGAGGAGATATTCCCCTCGGCGCGCTCCATGGAAAGCCCTTCAGCGCTGGAAGAGGAGAGAAGGCTTTTTTATGTGGCGGTGACACGTGCAAAGGAGAGGCTTTATCTCACCTCGGCGGCTTTCCGCATGAAATTCGGCGAAGGCATGTTCTCCGCGCCTTCGCGGTACATCGAAGAGATAGAGGACGAGCTGGACTAGCTTCAGGGATGTGGAGGACGGCATGAGGAAAGATTCACAGGGCACAACGCGGGAGCAGGCGTTAAGTAACAGGATGCAGGCGCTGCATATCCGGGAAGAGGACCTCGAGGAAAGTTTCACCCGTTCGGGCGGCAAAGGCGGGCAGCATGTGAATAAAGTCTCCACCTGCGTCCGTCTCAGACACGTTCCCACAGGTATCGAGGTGCGGTGCAGTGAGGAGCGCACACAGTCTCTCAACCGCTATCGCGCAAGGGTCATCCTGCTTGACAAGATAGAGCAGAAGGCGCAGGACGCAGAGTTGGCGAAACGGCAGAAGCTCGAAAAAATGCGCCGCGCTAAAAGAAAGCGTCCCAAACACCTCAAGGAGAAAATACTCGCGCAAAAGGCGAAGGTGGGAGAGAAAAAGCGGGGGAGGACTTTCCGGTACAAGGGCGAAGAGTGAACAAGGAAGACAACCTTACAGGCCCCGCTATCAAATCACCGTTCACCCGCACTGCCCGGAATCCAGTTGGCAACTCTCCTCCCTCTTCCTCTCGGCAAGCCTCACTTCCCGCCTCTTTATCGCCTCGCGGTTGCGGCGCCGCTCTTCCTCTGTTTCGATAATTAGCGGCGGGACCCCGGTAGGCTTACCGCTATTGTCCAGGGCCACAAACGTCAGATAGGCCGAGGCCGTGCGTCTCACCTCTCCGGTAATAAAATTCTCAGCCTCCACCCTGACCCCCACTTCCATCGAGGTCCTGCCGACCATGTTCATGCTCGCGTAGAAGAAAAGAAGATCGCCCACAAAAACAGGATGGTGGAATTCGAGTTTATCGACGGAGACGGTCACCGTATTACAGCGCGCATGGCGGCTGGCCACCACGGACGCCGCCGTGTCGATGAGTTTAACGATAACGCCGCCGTGGATATTTCCCGCAGGGTTCGCATCCTGCGGGTTCATCACCTGCGCGATGGTCACACACGTTTCCTTTACCCGCTTCCCTTGCATGTCGGTTTCTCCTTGTATGGCTAATGCCTGAACGCCCTCTGCCCGGTAAAGACCATGGTCACCTTCGGGCTCGCCTCGTTGCATGCCTCGATGACCTCGAAGTCCCGTTCGGAGCCGCCCGGCTGCACCACAGCGGTTACGCCTTCCTTTATGCCCACATCGATGCCGTCCCTGAAGGGGAAGAAAGCGTCCGATACCATGGTGGCCCCGATGATCCCGCCCTTCTGCTTCTTCGTTTCTTCGTCGATTTCCCGCAGGGCCGCAGCGTCCCTCTTGCCCTGGCCGGCTTCGAGTTCAAAGGTCTTGTACGGCACCCCGTATTTCCTGTAACAGAGCGCATCCGCATATTTAGTGTACGCCTTGAAGACCGCGATCTCCGCAACACCCACGCGGTCCTGTTCGCCGGTGCCGATACCCACGGTCACGCCGTCCTTTACATAGATAACGGAATTGGATGTTATGCCCTGCTCCACGCTCCAGCCAAAGAGCATATCTTCATAGTCCTGTGCGCCGGGCTGCCTTTGTATGCTGTACTCCTTCCCTTTGGAAACCGTCTTAGCGGGCAGGAAATCGTCCTTAGTCCGTATCCTGTTGACAGGCGACTGCTGGACTATGAGGCCGCCGTCGATGAGCGCCTTAAAATCCACAAAGCGGAAGGAGCGGTATTTTTCGAGATCATTTATTTTGCCTACTCTCACAATCCTTAGGTTCTTGCGCTTGGCGAGAATTTCGACCACGCCCTCTTCGTAATCGGGAGCGCCCACCACTTCCAGGTAATTGCCGCTTACCATCTCGGCGGCGGCTTTGTCCATGGCCCTGTTCACCACGAGGCAGCCGCCGAAGGCCGCGATCCTGTCCGCCATGTTCGCTTTATCGTAGGCCTCCAAAACGGTGGCGCCGTATGCAGAGCCGCACGGGTTGTTGTGTTTCATGATCGTCGCAGCGGGCTTCGCGGTGAGGTACTTGAGAATGTTCAGCGCATTGTCCAGGTCCGTCAGGTTGGTCTTGCCCGGGTGCTTTCCCGCCTGGATCATGTCCTCTTCGTTAATGCCGCTCACCAGGCCGTTGCCCGGGTTTATGTAAGCGCATCCGCCCAGGGTCAGGTTGCCGTTCACAAGTTCATAGAGCGCCGCCTGCTGATCGGGGTTCTCGCCGTACCTGAGGCCTTTTTCTATAAGCTCGCCGGTCTTTTCATCGGGGATCTTCCATGACCTCTTCCGGTAGACAAGCGTTTGCTCTCCGAACTTTATGGTCATATCCCCCGGAAAATCGTCGGCCATAATGGTTTTGTACATCTTCTTCAGATCAGACATGAAGGCCTCCCTTTGTTGTTCTCTATGAGGAATAAATCAGGTGCGCGCCCTACTTAATCTTTTCAGCAAGCTCCCTCTGCTCCTGGCAGTCCCTGCAGAGCACCGCAAAGGGTATGACCTGCAATCTCTTCTCGTCGATCTCCTCGTTGCATTCCTCGCAGATGCCGTATTCCCCTTCCCTGAGTTTCAGCAGCGACGCATCTATCTGCCGCATTATCTCGTTCCGCGCTTTCATTGCGCCGATACTGATATCTTCCATCTGCAGCGATGCCGATACATCGCCGTCCTCTGTGCCGGTGCCGTAGGACTTCCGTGCGTCCCCGTTGATGAAACTGTTCATATCTTTTTTGGAACTGTTCAGCAGCACCTCCTTTTTGCTCTGAAGCAGGGCCGTCAGGCCCGCTTTGCGCTGAGAGTCCATTTATGTTCTCCTTGGTTTTTCGTTCTTCTGCGAATATGCTCAGTATCATAGTGCCTTGCGTCTTTATATTATAGTATACTTTCCCAAAACTCATCCCCGGCTTTTTTTACAAGCGATCATCACCATACTCCTGCGCGCGACTTCATCCGGCTCCGCGTGTTACAATTCGTCAGAACATGATTTCCGCGCTCACCATCGCCGGTGTCCCTTTATCGTCCCCCTGCCTTCTCGCTCCCCTCGCCGGGATAAGCGACCTGCCTTTCCGCATGCTTAACCGCTCCTTAGGCTGCGGGTTCGCCTTTGTGGAAATGATCAGCGCGCGCGCCCTCGTTTACCGCAATAAGAGCACGAAAAACATGCTCTCTTCACTGCCTGGAGACAGGCCGCTGGGGATGCAGCTGCTGGGCGACGATCCCGAAATCATGCGGCGGGCGCTGGACCTGCTGGACATTTGCTCATACGACCTCATCGATGTTAACGCCGCCTGCCCGGTAAACAAGGTGACGGCAAGGGGCGAAGGCGCAAGCCTGCTGAAAGACCCGCGCAAGCTGGGGGAACTGCTCAGGGCAGTGGTGGCCCATGCCGGGATTCCGGTAACAGTGAAGATCCGCACGGGATGGGACGAGAGTTCCGTCAATGCGCGCGAGGTGGCGCTCCATGCGCGTGATGCAGGCATACAATGCCTCTTTATCCACGGCAGGACGCGGGCGCAGGGCTACAGCGGAAAAGTGGATTACCGTGTCATTGCCGAAGTCAAGGCCGCACTCGATATCCCGGTCATCGCCAGCGGCGACGGCCTGTCCCCCCAACTAATAAAAAAAATGCTGGATGAGACCGGGTGTGACGGGGTCGCTGTTGCCCGGGGCTCACTGGGCAATCCCTGGATATTCCGGGACACGGAAGAATTCCTTGCGCACGGGACCATTCCCCCGAGGCCGGGAATTCATGAAATCGCCGCAACCATGGCCCGGCATATGGACCTGTGCGCCGACTACTACGGTGATACGGTGGGCCCCATACAGTTCCGGAAATTCTTCGGCTGGTATACAAAGAAGACACCCGGTACGCGGGCACTGAAAGAAAAAGCCTTCAGGGCCGCCACACGGCAACAGATGCTCCGGATCATAGAAGAACTTACGGAAGGGGAAAAAGAAATCTCTCCGGCTCCGCTGTATTGACAGACAAGGGCGCAGGCACTGCCTATGCCATTTGCGCTTTACGTATTTGAGGAAACCAGCGTCTTTTCCCCATCCCTGAAAAGCATCCGGCACTTCCTGTAATGCGTCTTCTGCACAACTCCCTTGCCGAATAGAGGATGACTGACTATGTCCTCCTCTTTATAGGACTTATCCATGGCGTAGGGGACTTCCCTGCCACTTTCCGCCCCGGCAATACATCTTTCCCATAGAGCAAACAGGGTCTGCACCGGATCAGGCTTCTTGCCTGCCGCGGCCGTCCGCCCGCCGCCGGAACTTCTCTTTGCGGCGACGCCGCTCCTGTGACCATGTATGCTGTTGCATGTCCTGCACTGCATCTTCACGATCTTCTCCCCCACCACGGCGATTATGATATGGCCCAGAGTCAGCTTGCACCTCGTACAGTATGAATCTATTTCGTCGCCTGCTGAAATTCTTTTATCCATCAAATTCTCCCTTTTTCATTTCGTGTGAAATGGGCCCTATGCATGATCACAATATGCGCACCCCTAATTTCTTCAGGTCCTCTGCCAGCGCGCTCAGGGGCAGGCCCACCACATTGAGGTAATCTCCTTCTACCTTTCTGACAATGACCGCTCCGAGCCCCTGTATTGCATAGGCGCCGGCCTTGTCGAGGGGCTCCCCCGAAGCGACATATGCGTCTATTTCCTCAACGCTCAGCCTTTTGAAGGTCACCTTCGTCTCGGCAGAGCCCGACACTCTCCTGCCGCAGGCCGTATCCATAATGGTATACCCCGTGATGACCGAATGTGTCTTGCCGCTCAGGAGGGCAAGCATTCTTCTGGCCTCCTCTTCCGTATGGGGCTTGCCCAGCAGCGCACCCCGGAAAACTATGAAGGTGTCCGCGGCTATGACAAGCGCATCGGTATGCTTTGCAGCCACTGCCGCTGCCTTTTCCCGCGAGAGGAAACGGGCGAGGCGGTGCGGCGGCAGGCCCATCGACATGTCCTCCTCATAGACGCCGGCGTCCACGCTGAACTTCAACCCGGCGCTCTTCAGTATTTCCGCTCTTCTGGGGGAGGCTGATGCAAGGACTATTTTTCTCATGTGTATCTCAATACTACCATGACAGCGCGACGTTCACCTACACGTTTTGTCCGGCCGCGTGCCCCGAGGCCCAGGCCCACTGCAAATTAAAGCCACCCAACTGCCCGGTCACATCCACCACCTCTCCGATGAAATAGAGGCCCGGCGCCTTCTTCGCTTCCATGGTTCTGGACGACAGTTCGCCCGTATCGATCCCGCCGACAGTGACCTCGGCCTTGCGGTAACCCTCCGTGCCGACAGGCCGGACTTCCCATGCATGGATACTCCCGGCAGCGGCTTTTAATTCTTTTTCATTAAATTGCCTGACCGGCCTGGGACCAAGAAACTGCGCGCTCCATACCCGGGCAAAACGTTCAGGAAATATGCCGGACAGCACCGTCTGTATTTCAGCCCTGCCAGTACGTTTTGCCATAAGCAGCCCGTAAGCGTCTCCGCCGGGCAGCAGGTCGATAATTATGCTCTCTCCATCTTTCCAGTATGAAGAAATCTGGAGAACGGGCGGGCCGCTCAGACCGCGATGGGTAAAAAGCAGCGGACCCCGGAACCTCCTTTTGCCGCAGCTCAGTGCCGCGTCAAAGGAGATGCCGCTCAGTTCCCTGAAAAGAGCGATTTCAGGTTCTCCGAACAGGAGTGGAACAAGCCCCGGTTTAAGGGGGGTCACTCCAAGGCCGAACTTTTTTGCCACCCTGAGTCCGAAATCCGAGGCCCCAAGTTCAGGATATGAAAGCCCCCCGGTGGCGATAACCAGCGATTCCGCCGCAAAATCTCCGTAGTCCGTGGAAACGTAAAAGAGCCCCTCTTCCTTTCTTACCTCGCCAATACGAAGCTCCAGGCGCACTTCCGCTCCGGCCTTCTCACATTCATCCGTGAGCATGTTTATAATCTCTCCGGAACTCCTTCGGCAAAAGAGCTGTCCCTCTTCCTTCTCGTAATAGGCAATCCCGTGTCTCTCGACCATCCTGATAAAATCATGCGGGGTGAAACGGGCCAGGGCAGACTTGCAGAAATGGGGGTTGAGGGACAGATAATTCTCCGGGGTCGCATTCAGGTTGGTGAAATTGCAGCGGCCCCCTCCCGAAACGCGCACCTTCTTCCCTGTCTTGTCCGCGTGGTCCAGCACTAAAACGGAGCGCCCGCGCGTGCCGGCCGACATGGCGCACATGAGCCCCGCAGCCCCTGCGCCGATAATGAGGACGTCTCTGTTTTCCATTGCTTATATTATAGCGCAGCCACTGTGCAGGGAGGCGGCCAAAAGAGGTCTGCTCTCCCTGCTTACGGGTAGTGGAAGTGGATTCCGGTTTTCTTATTTATATTGACTTAATAGCCCTGAATTATTTATCTTAATAAGTTCATATGTGAGCTTGGGGAGTCGTCCAACGGCAGGACGGCAGCCTCTGGAGCTGTTTATAGGGGTTCGAATCCTCTCTCCCCAGCCAAACTAATGGTCCCATCGTCTAGAGGCCTAGGACGTGGCCCTCTCAAGGCTAAAACACGGGTCCGAATCCCGTTGGGACCGCCATTCTTCTCAAATGATGTTTGTTATTTCGCGCTCGGCTGTGTCTGGAGATAATCCTCATATGCTTTCCTGATGCCGTTTTCCAGGGACGTGGAAGGTCCCCATCCCATGCTCTTTACCTTGCTCACATCAAGGAGCTTCTGCGGCATGCCGTCAGGCTTTGTCAGGTCCCACCGTATCTCCCCGCTATAACCCACTGTCTTCATAACAAGGGCCGCGAGCTCTTTGATCGTCATGTCCGTTCCCGTCCCCACATTCACCAATTCGCCCGTGTCACCGTAACTGTACTGCTCCATGATGAGGAGCGCGGCCTCAGCCAGGTCGTCCACATAAAGGAATTCCCTCCGCGGCATGCCGCTCCCCCATAATTCGACAGAGGGCCGGCCATCGCGCTTTGCTTCATGAAACTTTCGTATCAGGGCCGGCAACACATGAGAGTTATTAAGATCGTATGAATCATTGGACCCGTATAGATTAGTCGGCATAAGAGACATGAAGTCCGTACCGTACTGCTCGTTGTAGTACCGGCAGAGTTTTATGGCCGCTATCTTGGCCACTGCGTAAGGCTCATTAGTAGACTCCAGGACTCCGGTCAGCAGATACTCCTCCTTCATCGGCTGCGGGGCCATCCGGGGATAGACGCAGGATGAGCCGAGGTTCAAAAGTTTCTTCACGCCCGCCTTGCAGGCGGAATGGATGATAGTTGTGGAGATCATCAGGTTCTCATAGATGAAGTCCGCTTTGTACGTACTGTTTGCCAGAATACCGCCGACTCTCGACGCCGCCAAAAACACATACTCGGGACGGAGTTCCCCGAAAAGGTCCTCCACCTCCTGTTGCCTGGTCAGGTCGGCATACACGAACTGCACTGCTCCGGGACCATAGGCAGCGGGCTTCCGGTTACGATAGGAGCCTGTAATCGCCGAGTAGCCCGAGGCGAGAAGCTTTCGCAGCAGAGCGCTCCCCACCATCCCTGTAGCGCCTGCAATGAATATCCTGCTGTCTTTTTCCATCATCCTCCGGTCGGTCCTTCGCTGAAACCTCACTCATAGCATCGGTATATTTTATGACCGCCATCTCTAAGATAGCGGTCACGCTTCATGAGGTTAATGTCACTATCCATCATATCTTTTACCAGCATGGGCAAATCATAGAGGGGCGTCCACCCCAGTTTCTCCTTCGCTTTTGCGGCGTCCCCGACCAATAAATCCACCTCGGTGGGCCTGAAGTAGCGGGTATCCACCTCCACCAGCACGTCACCGTTGTCAAGCGATAGGAAAGGCAGGGAGTCGGGCTTGCACGTCTCTGCCCGTATCTTTTGGAGTCTTTCACCATCTATTGCGGACACAATTCCCTTTTCCTCGAGACCGTTACCCCTGAACTCAATAGAAATTCCCACTTCACGGAATGCCATTTTGACGAATTCACGCACCTCAGTCGCGACACCGGTGGCGATGACATAATCCTCCGGGCTCTCCTGTTGAAGGACGCGCCACATGGCCTCGACATAATCCTTTGCATGTCCCCAGTCCCTCTTTGCCGAAAGGTTCCCCAGGAAAAGCTTGCCCTGAAGTCCCAGGGCGATTTTTGCCGCTGAACGGGTGATCTTTCTGGTCACGAAGGTCTCTCCCCGTATGGGGCTTTCGTGATTGAACAATATCCCGTTACAGGCGAACATCCCGTAGGCCTCGCGGTAATTGACGGTTATCCAGTATGCGTAAAGTTTTGCAACCGCATAGGGGCTCCGGGGATAAAACGGTGTCTGCTCGTTCTGGGGCGCCGTCTGCGCCAGCCCGTAGAGTTCGCTCGTGGAAGCCTGATAGATCCTGGTCTTTTTCTCCAGCCCCAGTATCCTGATGGCTTCCAGTAGTCTCAGCGTGCCGAGCCCGTCGGCATTGGCGGTATATTCAGGTGTCTCGAAGCTCACGTGCACGTGGCTCATCGCCGCCAGGTTGTATATCTCGTCCGGCTGGACCTCCTGGATAATGCGGATCAGGTTCGTACTGTCCGTCAGGTCGCCGTGATGCAGGACGAACTGGATATCGGCCTCGTGCGGGTCCTGATACAGATGGTCGATCCTGTCGGTATTAAAGAGCGAACTCCGGCGCTTGATGCCGTGGACCTCATAGTCCTTCTTTAACAGGAGTTCCGCCAGATATGCGCCGTCCTGCCCGGTAATTCCGGTAACCAATGCCTTTTTCTTCATTTTAGATTTCCCCACGTCCTCTTATTTCCTCTTCCTGAGCTTCATTCAAGCAGCTCCCGGAAAAGTTATTATAGCAAAGGAGATAATTAAGTTGACAGCTGCAACACGGCATGCATGATGAAAAATCCAGGTGTCGGCGTATAATATACATGCGATGAGGATACTTTTCTCCGGCATTTCAACCCCCATAACACCTGCGGTGTATATTGAACGCGCCTTCAGGAAAAAACACGAGGTGATAAAATACGGCGCCGCGCTCACACGGGACCTGCTTGCCTCATGGGGAGTGGATTACGAGAGCGTAAAGGACAAGCTCACGGAGCCTGAAATTCCCTACTACACGCAGGATCTGGGCAGCGTCCTCAAAAAGCTCCCCTGGACCCCCGATCTTTTTTTCTATACGGACACCCATGTCTGGTACTCACTGGAGGGGATACGCACCCTGCCCTGCCCCACCGCCTGCTGGCTTATAGACACCTATACGGGTCCACGGTTGTACCGCGAACTGGCACGCCGTTTCGATCATGTTTTTCTTTCCGACAGGCTCTACATCCCCGAATTCAGGGCAGCGGGCATCGAAAACATCTCCTGGCTTCCCTTGGCCTGCGATCCCGCTGTCCAGGGCAGGAGACCCGGTCCAAAGCTCTATGACATAAGCTTTGTGGGCACAGTGAAGGGAAGACGGGGGGAGATCATCAGGAAGCTGGGGGAAAAATTCAGCGTTCATTATGAGACATGCTTCTACGAACAGGTCGCGGAGGTCTATTCCCGATCGAAAATCGTGCTTCACCTCTCACCCGTGGATACAGTCCTGAGCACGCGGGTCTTCGAGGCCATGGCCTCAGGCAGCATGCTCCTCGCCGACAGGGCGGAAGCGAGCGGGCTCCAGGACTTCTTTGAAGACCGCAAACACCTCGTCTGCTACGAAAACGATGAGGAGATGATGGAACTCGCCGCCTATTACCTTACCCATGAGAGGGAACGGGAGGAAATAGCAGCTACGGGGATGAACGAAGTGCTCGCAAAGCACACGTATGACCACAGGGTCAGGACCCTTATGGACAGCGTGTCGCATCGTTCGGACCTCAAGAGGCCCGTACACACCCATACGGCGGAACAGACGGACAGTGAGGCGCGGCTCCGGCAGCTTATAAAATCCGGGCCTGAAAATGCCGGGGCCCATTTCGACCTGGGGATTATCCTTCAGGAAAAGGGGGAATTCGACAGTGCGGTTACGTGTTTCCGCACGGCCATTGACCTGAAGCCGGGATTTATTAACGCGTACAACAGGCTCGGCATTACCCTTAAAGACCAGGGGAAACTCGACGAGGCCCTTGCCTGTTATGCGCAGGCCATAGAGCACAACGCGGGCGATTATACCCTTTACAACAATCTTGGGAGCCTGTTCCACCTTAAAAACCAACTGGACAGAGCGTTAAAGTGCTACGAAAAATCCCTGGAACTCAAGCCTGACAACGGCCCGGCATACTTTAATCTAAGCGCACTGCTCAGGGACAGGGGACTTTACGAGGAATCGAAATTCTATTACATGAAAGCGCTGGAATGCTTCGAATAGGGCCCTTCCATCCGGGGGCCCCGACGCTATGCCGCGCCTCTAAACTTCCCGGGTATTTCCCCGATAAATAATGTAGGATATACAGAGCACTGCCCTTTAACCGGCAGACGTCCAATACTAAAAAAAAGAGGTCGCTATTCATGGGATACATAAGCCCCGTTCTTTTGAACATGGCTTCCTACAGCAGGAGTTTCACGGCCAATAGACTCCTGTCTCATGATATGAATACACTGAGCGATCTGAGGACACAAGAGACCGACTATTCGGTAAAGTTGTCCTCCTATGGCGGCCTGCTCAGCAACCTTTCCATCATGAGTGATACGCTGGCAAGGATGCAGAAGTCACCCTCCGATATGATGAGCGCCACGGTTTCGGAGAAGTCCCTCCTTTCCGCCACTGCCCTGAACTACGCCACATCATCAAATTACAATATACAGATAGAAAATATCGCATCAACGCAGAAGATATCCTCTGGCATCTTTGCTGACCCGACCAGCCCGGTGGCAGACCTCTCCTCCGTACCGACCCAGGCGCTCCGCATTCAGATGGGAAGCGGTTCTCCGGTAGACATAGCGGTTGATGCTTCGAACAATTCACTCACCGGCATACGGGACGCCATCAACAACACAGGCATCGGGATCACCGCTTCGGTGGAGAACAGCGGGTTCACCGTAGACAACTCCAACAACACCATCGTCTTTAACGACGGGACCGACAGAACAGCAACCCTGAATGCAGGCGCCTATACAAGCTCAGGGCTTGCCGCTGAAGTGAAAAGAGCTCTTGAGGCGGCAAACGGCAACCACGACACGTACACGGCAACTTATGATTCAACGGCGAACACCTTTGCGATAAAGAATGACCTTACCAACGCTAATGCCGTCGATTTTATGTGGGAGGACCCCGGTACAACAGCGGGCGGCCTTCTTGGCTTCTCCGCCGCCAACCGCGATCCCCTCGGTGTGGGTGGGACATCAAACGGCAACAGCAGTGTTCTGGGCACGGGTTACAGTCTCGTACTCTCCGGTAATTCCACAGGGGCTGACAATACAATCAAGATGTCGGTTGATGAGAACAACGACGGCACCTTCGGAATAACAGCCGGCAACACTGACATGACCGGGCTGTCAAGGCTGGCTTTTGATCCCACCTATGACTCGACCGGGTCTGTTACCGGAGGAGTGACCAGTATGACCCAGTTCCAAGCCGCTCAGGACGCCCGCCTGAAAGTGAACGGCATCGAGCATACGCGGCCCGGAAACTCCTTTGAAGATCTGACGCCCGGTATTTCCCTGAACCTTCAAAGCGCGGATACGGGTTATGCCGCCACGCCCACAACCATTAAACTATCCACAGCGCCCATGATGCTCACGGCGAACCTCAACATGTTCGTCTCATCATATAACTCGACCCTCTCCTACATGAACACCCTGGATAGCAGTGACAGCTCGGGGGACGCAGCAACCCGGGGGGATGGTGGCGGCCCCTTGAGCAATGAACCTGATTTCCAGGACCTTAATAGTGCCTTAAAAACGATCAGGCAGAAAATATATGTGACCAATACCGGACTGAACACGCTGTCATATATCGGTATCACCTTTGACGGCAACGGCAAGATGGTCTTCGACACAACGCGTCTGAACAACTCGCTTTCCGAAGATGCCGCCGGTGTCACCAGCATTGCAAACCAGATGAGCGCATGGCTGAACAAGACACTTACCGGTTATACCGAAGATGCATTGCCCCGGGACCAGGACAATTACAGTACGCTGCTTTCACAGATGCAGGACAAGGAGAAAAAACTCAAACAGACGATCCAGTTGAAGCAGTCCATCATGAGCAATACCCTTGCGACAATAGATAGCATTCTGGCCCCCCTCCCGGAACCGGGCAGTTCAGGCGGCGGCGGTCTGCTTGACCTCCTGAGCCAAAAGATACCCAACAACCCGGTTAAAAAGTTTTAATCCGGGAACAAATCAGTTCAGCACCGGCGGCCCTTTTTGTGCGGCCCCTGTTTCTGCGATTTCCGACCTCGAAATCGTAATGTGAATAGTATGATAACCCCTCGCTGCACCCATGTTACGGCTGTAGGAAAATCTGAAAAATAAGCTATAATAAGTACCATATAGAAACATCCACACAGGAGGCACCATGAAAGTGAAGAGAATTATTTTTCTACTGGTAATATTTGCATTCTTTGCCGTGCATCTTGAAGAGAGCGCCTTTGCGCGCGCAGGCAGAAGCGGCGGGTTCGGAGGCGGCAGTTCCATGGGCAGCAGGGGCTCCCGGACATATTCCGCTCCTTCGCGGCCCGCTCCCTCACAGAACACTTATCAGAGGCAGCAGACACAGCAACAGAGGACCATGCCACCGGCATCCATGCCCACCCGGCAATCCGGCGGGTTCTTCAGAAGTCTCGCGGGAGGACTTGCCGGCGGCTTTCTGGGAGCCATGCTCTTCAGGAGCCTCGGTTTCGGCGGCGGTGGCGGTGGCGGTATGAGCGGAGGCTTCGGTGGGGGCGGCTTCGGCATCCTCGAAATTCTTCTTCTCGCAGGCATCGGCTTCGTGATTTACAAAATGGTGAAATCGAAAAAACAGGAAGCGCCGTCTCACAGCGGGTATCAGGACCGGCAGCCAGACTATTCCAACGATTACCAGCAGACCCCCGTAGTCACTGAGCAGGATGATGCTGCAACAGGACTTATGAATATACGCCAGTACGATCCCTCTTTTGACGAAGGCAGGTTCAGGGACCAAGCAACGGATATCTTTTTCAAAGTCCAGGCTGCCTGGATGAACAGGGACCTCGAATCCTCCCGTCAGCTTTTTGCCCAGGAAATTTACGATGTCATGCGCTCTGATCTGTCGAAGATGAAAGCGGAGGGGCGCATCAACAGGCTTGAAAATATTGCCATGAGGGGCGTGGAAATCACTGAGGCCTGGCAGGAGCAGGGAAGGGATTTCATTACCGTATCCATAACGGCGAATGTGCTTGACTACGTAACCGATGAGGCAGGCCGGGTGCTGGAAGGCAGCAAGACCGAGCCGGTAAAGTTCATGGAGTACTGGACCTTTGTAAAACCTTCCGGTTCAGGGACCGGAACATGGCAGCTTTCCGCCATCCAGCAGTCTGAATAACAGCCAGTGCATGCCGCCTACAAGCATGCCGGAGCAGCACGGCACATCCGTTTCTGTTCCGGCATGCGGGCGGGCCTCTCATTCCCGTGCCTTCTTCTCCTCTTCTCTCTGCTAATTTCATGCGACAACACTCCTCAGGGGATTAAATCCGACAAACCGGGGCCGGGGAAAATCAGGGAGGAGAATTTCACCATAGCCCTTCTCCCCGAGCAGAATGTCTTCGAACAGAAAAAAAGATACCGGCCTCTTGCCGAATACCTTTCCAATACCCTTAACACAAATGTGAAGATCAAGCTCCTGGACAGCTACGGCGCCATCGACAATGAGATTAAGCATAAAACTATCGACGGAGCATTTTTCGGAAGCCTGAATTATGTACTTGAAAAGGAGAAGGACAGGTTGGAGCCGATCGCTCGCCCGGTGGAGCCCGATGGACGCTCCCTGTACCGGGGCATCATTTTTACACGGAAAGGGTCCGGAATCACGGAAAATGTGACCTCGTGGAAGGGCAAGAGCATTGCCCTAGTCCATGAGGAAACCACCGCCGGATATATTTTCCCGCGCTGGTATCTGACACGATACGGGATATGGAATTTCGAAAGTCATTTCAAGAAAATTATTTTTACGGGAAGCCATGATGCCGCAATCCTCACTGTCTATAAGGGCCATGCCGCCCTGGGAGCGGCAAAGGACATTGTGTATGAGAAGGTCCTCTCCGAAAACCCGGCCATCAGGGACGATATGCTTATCATTGCACGTTCCATGGAAGTTCCCTCAAACAGCCTCTGCGTCAGGGGAGACATAGAACCGGCCTTACGCGAAGCGCTGAAGAAGGTCCTTCTCTCCATGCATACTACCCCCGAGGGGAAGCATGCGTTAAAAGCTCTCGATGCGGTAAGATTCACGGAAACAACCGATTCAGAATTCCATGCTTTAAGGGAAATGATCAGAGAAGCGGGCATCGACACAAAAACCTACCACCTCAGGGACAGGAGATGAAAAGGAAACTCATAATTGGGCTAGGACTGGTGCTGCTCCTCTTCACCGTGGCAGCGGTGGTTGTGGTGAAGAACCTGGATACCATCATGCTCAACCAGAAGGTATCCAGCGAGCAGGACATCGTCATCGGCAAATACAACGAGATGCTTTTCCAGATGAAAGGGGCGCAGGCCGAACTCTACCGCCACCAGGCGGGATACACGAGAAATATAGACGACCTGGTGAACTATATCGAGGCCTTCGACGAGAACATGAGCTTCCTCTCCGGCAACTATGCGGGCCGCCTGAGCGACGTGGCCTGCATGCAGTGTCATGAGAAGATCGAGGAGCGGCTCACCTCCCTGGCAGCGATCTTTGCGGAGATAAACAACCTTATCAGGGATTACAAGGAAAACGTGAGCATCCTCATCACCAGCAACAACGCAAGCCAGACAAAGGCCCTGGAGAACGCGGCAACCACACGGGGGAACAGTATTATACAGAAGCTCGGACAAGTACGGCACGCGGCGGACAAGATGAGAGGAAAAATCCGAAACAAGAGGAGCGCTCTTATAGAGAGATCGAGGCGCATCATCTTCGTCAGCATCTTTCTCACCATCACGCTCTCAGCACTCATTTTCCTCATGGTGATCAGGGGCATTACCGGTCCCATCAACTCCCTGATAGCGGGGATACGGACCATCGCCTCCGGGGACTTTTCCCGGCGGGTGGAGGTGAAAGAGAAAGACGAAATCGGGTTCATGGCAGGCGCCTTCAACGATATGACCGCGCGGCTGAGCGCCATGAATGAGGAGAAGGATTCGCTGCTCCGCGCTTTGCAGGGCTTCAACGAAGAGCTTGAGACAAAGGTGAAGGAAGCCACGCAAAAGCTGCGCCTTACCCAGGAGAGCATGGCTCGGGCGGAAGCCCTTACCGCAGTGGGAACACTGGCTGCCGGCGTCTCCCACGAGATCAGCACTCCGTTGAACAGCATCATCGGATTCACGCAAATCGTCCTTTCCGAGATGGAGGAAAACAACCCCGCAAAGGGAGATCTGCTGGTCATCGCGCAGGAAGCCGGGCGGTGCAAGAAAATTGTCCAGGGGCTCCTCACCTTTGCGCGGAACCATGTCCATGAGGAGTCGCAGACCGACGTGAACGCCCTGCTCGGCGAGACCCTCCTTCTCATCGAGTACCAGCCCTCCATGAGGAGGATCACCATAGCGCGCGACCTGGAGCAGGCGCTAAACCCGGTGGAGGCCGATCCCTTGCAGTTAAAGCAGGTTTTCCTTAATATAATACTTAATGCAGTCCAGGCAATGCCCGAAGGAGGACGGCTCACCGTCAGCACCCGGAACACCGGCGGTGGGATTGAGGTTACAGTAGAGGACACCGGCGTGGGGATCACCGGGGAAGGGGAAAAAAGAATCTTCCAGCCCTTTTACACCACCAAAAAGGACGGCACGGGACTGGGGCTATCCATTTCATACGGCATCGTGAAGGAGCATGAAGGAGAAATATTCGTTGAGAGCAAAGTCGGAGATGGCACAACTTTCAGGATATTCCTGCCTGTCCGCGGGAAAGAGCGGAATAAAGCGGCCGGGGCGTCCCTGCGCTCCGCCGGAGGGTAAATGGCGCGGATACTCGTAGTCGACGATGACCAGGCCATAGGCCAGTTGCTTTCCCGGGTACTCAGGAAAGAGGAAGGGATAGAGGTCACCGTGGAGAGTTCTCCGCTGAGCGCCATCGAGGCCTTTACGGAAAGTCCTTTTGACCTCGTCATCACCGACTTCTATATGCCTGACATGACCGGGGGCGAACTCCTCCCTGTCGTCAAAAAAATCAATCCCGGTACGGACGTCATCGTGATGACCGCCTTCGCCTCCATCGACAACGCGGTTGAGGCCATGAAAAACGGGGCCTATGATTACATCGTCAAACCCTTTCAGAACGACGACATCCTCCTCTCCATCAGGAGAGTGCTCGAAAAAAGGAAGCTTGCGGAAGAGAACAGGTTCCTTAGAGAAGAACTCTCGAAAAAATATTCGTTTCACAATATCATCGGCACATCGCCCGTAATGGAGAACCTCTTTGCTTCCATCAGGAAAGTGGCGGACAGCGACGCCACCGTGCTTCTTTTGGGAGAGAGCGGGACCGGCAAGGAACTGGTCTCGCGGGCGATCCATTTCTCGGGGAAGCGGAAGGACAGGAATTTTGTGGCGGTCAACTGCAGCGCCCTGCCTGACACACTCCTTGAGAGTGAACTCTTCGGTCACACTAAGGGGGCGTTTACCGGAGCAAGCGAGAGCAAGCAGGGGTTGTTCGAATACGCTGATGGCGGCACCCTCTTCCTCGACGAGATTGCCGACACGAGCCCGTCGGTGCAGGCAAAGCTTCTGCGGGTCATACAGGACAAGAAGATCAGGAAGCTCGGGGACAATAAAGAGATCGGGGTGGACGTGCGGATCATCACCGCCACCAGCAAAAACCTGCGGAAGCTCATAGATGAGAACACGTTCAGAGAGGACCTCTTCTACCGTATAAATGTATTCCCGCTCACTATCCCTCCTCTCAGGGACCGTAGGGAGGACATCCCGCTCATGGTGGAGCACTTCCTCAAGAACCGGAAGCGCATCCACCCCTCCGCGCTTGATATTCTGGCGAACTATAATTGGCCGGGCAATGTGCGGGAACTGGAAAATATAGTGGAGAGACTTGTGGTCTTCTCCGCTGATGATACCATCCTGCCTGCTGACCTGCCCGCGGAAACCCAGGATATAATTTGCAAAACGATCGATACCCATTTGCCCTACGCGGATGCGAAGCAGAGAGTGCTGGATGAGTTCAACAGGAACTTCATACGCAAGGCCCTCTTCCAGACCGAAGGGAATGTCACAAAAGCCGCTGAAAAAGTAAAGCTGGACAGGGCAAACCTCCAGCGGCTTATGCGGAAACACGGCGTCGTCTCTTCGGAGTTCAAGGAATAAACCGCCCCACCGCCTCTCCTTGTCGAGGAATATCCCCCTTGCGTCATCCGTGCAACAGTGTTTATTCACAGTAATACAATAGGTTATATATCACCAGCCTTGTTCAGGTGCGTCCTTATTGTTGCACGCCTTCAGAGCCCTCTTTTGTATTCCATTGATTTTATACGATTATTCCAAAACTTCCCCGGTGGCATAAAAATAGCTACAACTGTTCTTATAAGTTTAGAGAGGGGGCGGGGTGTCTCCTGTTCCTGCCCATCGACAAATACGGTTGCACGTGAAAGGCGGCGAACTGTACGCTATAATGACCAGGAAAAACATACTATTGATAGATGACGAGCCGCTGATTGTCGCATCACTCTTCCGTTTTCTTTCGGGAAAAGGTTTCGACGTGGTCACCACTAACTCTCCTGTTGCCGCCCTGACGCTTATCAGGATGCATAAATTCGACGTCGTAATTACCGACCTTAATATGACGCCCGTAAACGGTACTGAGATAATCGGGCGGCTCCATGAGTCGGACTTCCCGGGCAAGATAATGCTGATTTCCACCTGCCGTAACGCCGGGAATGCCCGGCACATAGACGCTTTTTTTGAAAAACCGTTTGAACTTTCGGACGTATACCAAAAGATCAGGGAATGGACCCAATGACGCAGGGAGGGGATGAGCATGGGAATGAGGTCCAAACTTTGGATTAAAGCCGGGTAACCGGGGCGCGGCAGGAGACCCGGGATGGTGGAGGAACAATGAGGTTTAAATTAATCAGGGGCGTGGGGTTTAAAATGGCATTGGCCTCCGCCGCTGGGCTGTTTATCGTCATGAGCGTGTTCCTCCGCATGAGCGTGAACAGCACCCGGGAACACCTGCATAAGATCGCGGAAGGCACTGCGCTCAAAACGGCCATTGCCCTGAAGCAGGCCCTCCACGAATCCATGCTTTCCAGGGACAAGGGCAGGATACAGGCCGTCGTGGACGCCGTGGGACGCGAGGCGATGGTGGAGGACATAAAGATACTGTCCGTGAACGGCACGGTAAAGTGGGCGAGAGACCGCGAGGAGGCAGGCAGGGTCATAGACAGGACAAGGGAGAATATCTGCATGACCTGCCATTCCGGAGGGGCCCCGAAAAGGGGCGCGGGCGTCCTCTTCCTTAAGGGACAGGATGGGGCCGACCTGCTGGTGAACGTAAGCCTCATAGAGAACGCCGCCGAATGCGAGAGGTGCCATGACCCCGGCCTGAGGACCATCGGCAAATTATTCATGACCTTCAACCTGAAAGACATTGACGCGATAGAAGGGGACAGCCGGAGGATGCTCATGTTCACGACAGGCATGATCTTCCTTTCCTCGATACTTTTGATAACGTTCTTTTTCAGGCGCTTTACCGGGAAGCCCCTCCATGTCCTGCTCGATAAAATGACGCAGGTGGAAAAGGGCGATCTCGGCGTCTCCATTGATGTCGCGGGCAGGGACGAAATAGCGGCCCTCGCGGAGAAATTCAATTCGATGATTGGCGCCGTCAGGCAGTACCACGAAATGAGGGTCGCTAAAGAGACGGCCGAGGCGGTCTCGGCGACCAAGAGCTGCCTCCTTGCGAGCATGAGCCACGAGATACGCACGCCCATGAACGCGATAATCGGGATGACCGAACTGGCCCTGGACACGGATTTAAGCGGGGAACAGAAGGGCTACATCGAGATTGTCAGGAACTCCTCTGAATATCTCCTCCGCCTTCTCAACGACATACTCGACCTGTCGAAGATAGAGTCGGGCAAGCTTGAGCTTGAAGACATCCCGTTCAGCACCCACGACGTAGTCGGGAGCGCGGCGGGCATTTTCGAGGCGCAGGCGCGCGGCAAGGGACTGGTCCTGAATAAGGTCATCGCGGCTGACGTCCCGCCGCTGCTGACCGGGGACCCCACAAGGCTGAAGCAGATGCTGGCCAACCTGCTCGGCAACGCGATCAAGTTTACGGAAAAAGGCGGAATAACCTTGACCGTCGAGCGTTTCTGCATAGAGGATTATGACTCGGGCAATCAAGGGGAACGGTCCTCTAACGGCGCCCCAACGCTCCACGGCGGCCGAGACAACGCCGAGACCTTCCTTTTTTCCGTGTGCGACACCGGAATCGGCATTCTTCCTAAAATGCAAGGTAAGATATTCTATAGCTTCACGCAGGCCGACAGTTCCACCACCAGGCGCTATGGCGGCTCGGGCCTGGGCTTGAGCATCTGCCGGGAACTCGCCGGACTCATGGGCGGCAGGATATGGGTGGAGAGCCAAGCGGGCATAGGCAGTACCTTTTATTTCACGGCCCGGTTCGGGAAGGGAAAAGAGGTGACGGGGGGCGGCGAGGCTCCATATGCAAGTCCTCCTGAGGGTTCACGCCATGAAGGGGGACCGGGAACATTGTCTTGAGGCGGGCATGGACGATTATATCAGCAAGCCCATAGACGTGCGTCAACTGGACGCTGTCCTGGACAAGTGGGGCAATGTGTCCGAAGGAAGGGCGCCGTCTTCCGGGCAGGCATAATGATAGGAACGGCGCTTATTATCCCAGCCTTTGCGGCTTTTGCAGCGGCCGCGCTGACCCTGATGACGGGCTTCGGCCTTGCCACCATCCTGACGCCGGTCTTCATGCTGTTTTATGATGTGAAGATAGCAATACTGGTTGTTGCATCTGTTGTGGATATAACATCAATGTCTCTGTAAGCGACAGGAGCATCAAGGTTGAGACGATAAAATTATTCAAAGATTTTGCTGGGAACCCGCAGCGCCTCAGGAGAAAGAACTGAATCGTTTCCGCTATATTTAAACCATAGCCCTGCGTCATTTACACAGCATTTCCCCCTGTTTTTAAATTCAATGAGTTACCTCTAATCGCCATACCTTTAATGCGTCACATTTGCTGCATCAATCGAAAAGCTCCCCTTTAACACTGCCTGTTTTATAACTATTTTTCACAACCTCATCAGTTGGCACGAAAATAGCTATATACATACCTGAAGATATTTTATATCAGGATATTAATCACTACAAAAGGAGAATTTACATGGAGATGAACAAAAGAACTATGCTCTCTGTTCTGTCGGCAGTCGCCCTCATAGCGGCTATGGTCCTGACAGGATGCGGAGGAGGAGGCGACAGCAGCAGCGGGACAACACCAACGACAACAACGACAACGGCGGCAGCTAACTCGACCTTCCTCGTAAAGGATACCTCGGGAGCCGCGGTAGCAGGGGCAACTGTTTATGCCGTCGCTGCGGCCGATGTCGTCAAAATGGGTGAGATTGCCATCGATTCCGCTGCGGGGAATTACTCTGCGGCGGCCCAAAAAGTGGACGAGCCGCTGGAGGACCTGATCAACGGCAATTATACGCCAACGGGAGGAGGGGTCGGTACGTATAAATCAGCCGTGACGGATTCCTCCGGCAAAGCGGTTATTACCGGCCTGCCTGCCGGCTCATCGGACAAGTATTTCATCTACGTAAAGCCTGCAAGCGCCGATACGGGCCGGCTGCCCGGCGGCAGCTTATGCCGGACGGCGGGCGCGGGCGCGGACCTGGTCAACAAGGAAACGGCAGTCACTGTTTCCACTACGCCGACTTCGTCGGCCACGTATATAGGAAGCAGCCTGTGCATAATGTGTCATAAATCGTATGCAACAGCGAAGCAGACCTTGCATAAACTCGGTATTATGGTGCCGTCGTCACCCAGCGGCCTGCAGGATGTGACTAAATTCTCGAGCACAACCAATCCTGACCAGGATTTTTACGCCGGCCTGAAGAAATTCGAATCCGGGACAACAGTATACTTTTACGACTTAAGCAGCAGTAATGCCTTCAAAACACTCTCTAGTGATCCGGGGGCAGGCCATACAGTGTATTTCACCCTGACCCTGTCCAAAGCGGGCAGCGTATATAAAGTGACGTTCACCAATATCATAACCCCGGCGGACCCGAACAGCGGCATGGTCAAGAATGTGGCCCTGACGTATGGCGGCGGCCTGCACAAACAGAGATATCTGACCAAACTCGGGAACAGCCTGTATGTCCTGCCTCTGCAATTCAATCCCCAGGGCAGCGACAGCAGTCCCGATTCAAGCCGCACAGTCTGGTCTGAATACAATACGGTAAGCTACAAATGGTGGGATGCTACCAACAAGGTGTTCTTCATGCCCGAAGTGGTCGGCAAAACAAAGAGCTTCGACATCAATTGCGCCGGCTGTCATTTTAACGGCTACAGCGTCACCAAGAACGCCGACGGAGAATACATGGCCACAGGCGTGGCAGATTACCAGGGGGAAGTGCATCCTGTGACAGGCGCAAAACAGGAACTAAATATAGGTTGCGAGTCCTGCCACGGACCGGGTTCCGAACATTCTAACGCCGGCGGCTTGGGCAAGTTTATAGTGACACCCAAGTACCTCACCCCTGAACGGGAGAGCATGATCTGCGGCGCATGCCACACCCGCTCAAAAGCCAATGACAAAGACGGCCTCCATGTGGAAAACCCACTAGACCAAAACAACAAAATGATGACGCCGGGTTCCACCAGGGCGGCCTTCCTGGCAACCAACGTCACACGTCATGATGCCAGCAATGTCGTAGCCGACGGCGAGATGTGGGCCGACGGTAAGCATTCAAAGAAGCACCACCAGCAATATACGGACTTCATAAAAACGAAGAAATACCGTAACGGCACGAAGCTCCTCACCTGTGCGAGCTGTCATGACGTGCATGCTCCGGGCACAGACCAGCGGCAGCTCTCCGGCACCTCGGACAACAGTCTTTGCAAGAGCTGCCATACAACGGTTACGGATGTCGGCGCCCATATGACGGCAAAAACCGGATTTAACATGGGCAGCAGCACCACGTGCCTCCAGTGTCATGTCACCAAGACCGCCAAGTCGGGCTCAGGCAACCCGACCTCTTACTTTACCGGCCTGTCCGGGACTAAGTATTACCAGAACGACATCAGTTCCCACGTTTTCGATGTCCCTCTCAAAACGAGCGTGTCGGCGACAAATGCGATGCCGATTCCTTATACCGACAGCTGCGGCGCGTGCCATCAGAGCGGCCGCCTGAGCAAACAGTAGAATTCTCCGCAGTGTAAGACGTAACTCGTGCGCACGGCCCCCCGGAAATCCGGGGGGCCGTTTTTCCAAGAGCGGCGGAACCCGGAAAAAGTATCTCCTGCATTGCCCAAAACCAGGCTTTTCATGTCACTTTTTCTTCCTTTCTGCTATCATATTGTGACTTCCACCGCTTATCCCACTACTACCTGACCCTGATTAACGGGTACTCATCATGGGGCTCATTGTCTTGACGCCTGTTTTGTTGTTGGAGTTCGTCGTCTGGAAATCAGTGAACCTCTGAGCCATGGTGCTCATCATGGTATTAAGTGTCTGGATGCCTGTAGCACTGGTGTCATTGACTGTGCTCGCAATAGTGCTCATTATAGTTGGAATGCTTGTATTATCTTTAGAGGACATCTGTGACATTGCGGCAAGCATAAGTCCGTAATAGGTTTCATTATCCTTGCCTGCCTCAGCCGTGGTGCTCACATCGTGAGGTTTTGTATGTACAATATCCGTCATGCTGAATTTTGATGCCATCATACTGTTTGCTGCGGATATCGCATCTGAAGTCATCGTGGTGCCCATGGACTGTACCGCCATTTCCGTAATCGGAGTGACAGCGACAGTAACAGTGCCGGACGCACTATTGAGAGCGGTCCTTAGCATCATGGAGCCCATCTGGACGGTATTGCCGGTAGCCTCATCCTTATAGGCCCCCCCGGTTACTTCCACCATCATGGGGCCTGAATAAGAGCCGAGATTTGCCGTAAAAGAGCCATCCTGTCCGGTAGTTGTTGTCATCAGCAACTTTCCTTTCTGCCCATTTTCTACGGCATACACTGACACCGTACCGTTTGCGATCGGTCCTTTTGAGGCTATACCGTCAAGAACCGTACTGTTGCTGTTCGAAGCTGTTGTTGTGCTTCCACCGCCGCCACCGCATGCTGTAATCACTACGACCGAAAGTACGGCAAGCAACACCGTCAACACCTTGTAAATTTTTCTCTTCATGACCGCTTCCTCCTCGGTATTCCGGACCGTAAGACAGTCCTTATTTTCCACTGGTTACAATCAACTATCTGATCTCCTGAGTCTCTTGCTTCTCTTCTGGCATAGAATGGATCTCTTCGCTCTTCTGCTCACCATTCTGCATTCCTTCGTTTTTGTGCTCATGAGGTGCCGGGCTCTGCTGCTGTTTCTCGGGCCCGTGATCATGCCCTCCACTCATACGACCGTGCATTCCGGAACCGAAAAAGCCGCCTGCCATAAGAACTATCATCACACCTATCATCACTGCTGTCATTTTGTCCCTCTCTTTTTTGCTTTCTATCTATATGTCGAGTTAAAAAGGAAATTGTTACAGAAAAGTTTTCCGTGCAACTATTTCGAAATATCAGCACCTTTACGCAAAAGGGCAGGGAACGCTTTGTTTCCTACCCCTTTGCGCTTACTTCACATTTACATGGAATTTTGCTGTAGTTGCCTTATTGCCGGAACTCATTTTGACATCTATCTTCCACGGTCCTGGCATCGAAATGTTAAGTGTAGTCTTATAGGCGCTCCCTTCGGCACTGACAGTAGCCGTGTTGTGCATATGCGGCATCTCAACAGCTTTTCTTGTAGCAGACATTTTTTCGGTCATGTAATAGGCTATGTCTACCTTATCAGGATTCACCGCTTTCCCCGACTTATCGGTGATTTCAATAGTGATATTGTTTTCTCCGACGATCAGGTTCCCCCTATCTGTTTTTAATGTGACCGTGTAATCTCCGGAGTGCCTGCTAAGCGCCTGATCTCCTGCATACACGCTTCCCACAACGAGAAACACCATCAGTCCCACTACGATCAAGTTTTTCATCGCAACCTCCTTTTGATTATTGATAGCCAAGTTTAAAACAGAATTATGAATCAAATATGAAGACGTTACGAATAAATTGTGAACGGGCAGAAGAAGGCGATTTTGAACGGTAAAAGGGGGACAAAAAACTGTCCCCCCTTCTGAATACTTGTCTAATCAATGGAATTCGCTAAAAGGCAAATCTAAACAAAGTGGCTTTGTGAAGATTGCTTTTAAAAATCAACTGCCTGCCTCCTGAGGCGGGGTATGCAAAGTAAGTCCTGAAAGGTACCTTCTTACTGGTTACTTTTCTACTTGAACAAGCCTTTTTGCTGTTCTTCGATTTGCTTGTCCACTTTTTCCTGGTGCCGCACGTATCGCCATATCAGTTCCTCCGTCAATCCCACGGTACTGACGCAGTATCCTCGTGACCATAAATAACGCCCCCAATACCGCTTCCCGATACAACCTTAAATTTGTAACGGACATAGGCGTGGAAAGGGCCCCCGATAAAGCTTCCAATACTAATCCTGCTTATATCTTGGGCGGTCTTGTCTATTCGGTAACAGAGCATTTTGATGTAGACTTCGGAATAAAGGGGGGGCTGAACAAGGCCGAGCCCGACTATGCTCTTCTCGTCGGCCTGACTTTCAAATTCTAGAGTTTTCCCGCAAAGAAGGGCGGGAACAATTCCCGCCCTTCTTTATCATTGCGTCTCTTTCATTATTCTGAAGGGGAAGTGACCGGTTCAAAATGCGCCCTCCCGTTCTCCGGAGGGTTATCTCCGGCTTCCGGCCCAGGGTCCCTGGATTCAGCATGTCTCATGACCCAGAGAGTACCGAACTCCCTGTCCTGGTATGCCCGCACCAGACCAAGGCGCAGGATTTCGAGAAGGGCCAAAAAGGTGACGATTATCTGCACCCTGGTGGAATCCTTTTCGAAAAGGTCTTCGAATCTCGTCGTATGTTCCGTCTCCATCTTTTCGAGGATCAACGCGATTTTGTCCTTTACCGTCAGCGTCTCCCTCGTTATGATGAGCGCTTCGTGCGGCGCCTTCTCCACTATCTTCTTCAAGGCGCCCATAAGGTCGAAAATATTCACCTCGAACAGGTAGGGTTCCGGCTCATGTATGACATCCTCCGCATCCATGGGCGCCCTCGAGAAGATATTGACCCATACCTCCTCCCTCTCCCGCAGGGTACCCGAGGCCTCCTTAAAGGCCTGGTATTCAAGGAGCCGCTGGACAAGGCCGGCCCTGGGGTCCTCCAGGTTTTCCGGCCCGATGGTTTCATCAGGGGGCAGGAGCATGCGTGATTTGATGTAGATCAGGGTGGCTGCCATGACGAGGAATTCCGAGGCGATCTCCAGATTCAGTTCCTTCATTATCTCGATATATTCAAGGTAATGGCCTGTAATCTGCGCGAGGGGAATATCGTAAATATCCACCTTGTCCTGCTTGATAAGATGCAGCAGAAGGTCAAGGGGACCTTCGAAAGCGGGGAGCTTTACACTGTAAGCGTCCGTTGTTTCCATTATGTTCACCAACGCCGCACTGACACTTTTATGGGATCACCTTGTTCAGCGGATACTCCACAATCCCGGAGGCGCCGGCGCTCTTGAGTTTAGGTATAATGTCCCTTACCGTTTTTTCAGAGATCACCACATCAATGGCGTACCAGCCCGTATCGGACAGGGAGGAAACCGTAGGGGAATGCATGGCGGAAAGCAGGCTCAGGACCTTCTTGAAGGACTTATCCGGCACGTTCATCTTCAGCCCCACCTTCTCTTCCGCTGCAAGAGCGCCCTTGAGCAGAAGAGCGATATTCTCCATTTTCCGCCTTTTCTTCTTGTCCTGCCAGGCCTTTTTATTGGCGATGAAGCGTGTGGTGGATTCGATCATGGTTTCCACGATCCTGAGATTGTTGGCCCTCAGGGAGGTGCCGGTTTCGGTAAGTTCCACTATGGCATCGGCAAGCTGCGGGGGCTTCACCTCGGTGGCGCCCCATGAGAAATCAACCTCGGCCTTTACGCCCTTTGCTTTAAGGTATCTCTTTGTGTAGCCCACGAGTTCCGTGGCAACGCGCTTGCCGTTCAGGTCTTTTACAGTTTTTATGGAGGAGTCATTAGGCACGGCAATGACCCAGCGGACAGACCTGAAACCTTCCTTGGCGTACTTCAACTCCGCGATTTCCACCACGTCCGCATTCTGCTCAAGGACCCAGTCATGCCCGGTAAGGCCGCAATCAAGATGCCCGTCTTCCACATATCGCGCCATCTCCTGCGCCCTTATCAGCATGGAACCGATTTCGGGGTCATCGAATACGGGATAATAGGAACGCGAGGAAACCGTGACATGGTAACCCGCCTTCCTGAAAAGTTTCAGTGTGGCTTCCTGGAGACTGCCCTTGGGAAGGCCGAGTTTAAGAATATTTGTGTTGTTATTCATGTCCATGACCCCTTTTTCTCATGAAATATACCGGTAAGGGATACCTCAATCGTCTGCTTTTCAAACTTTTATTCTACGGTTTCGGAAAAGGCGGTGTCAACACGGGTTCTCCGGGGAAATACCTGGGCCTTTAGCTTCCGCGAGGGGCGCTCCGGTTTCAGCAGGAAGGCTCCCCGTGGGCTTTCTTTGTCATTTCTTTTTTACTGAGAAGCAGGGCGCGCACATCATCCCCTGTCTCTTGTGCCGACTGTATCCTCCTTTCGATGTCCTTCAGCGCCATTACTCTCAAACAGTCCTGTATCGCTGCGTCTGCATTATCGATGTCGATCTCTGTGGATACGGTAAGCTTTGCGATGAACCCCTTTTCATCGCTGCTGCAGGCGCTGAGCAGTTCATCCACGGAAAATCCGTCGTTTTTACCGGAGGCCATGACAGTCCGTATCTTCTCGAATATCCCACTGACAAAGTCGCTTTCCATCGTGATGGCGTCTATACCACCGAGCAGGGCGGCCGCCCTGTGGGGCACGGCGAGAATTGTACGCAAAAGCATTTGTTCCTCTTTGTTTATGCCGGCAGTCCAGGGGGCCGCGGTGCGCGGCGCTGTCTCGGAATTCCTGTAACGCGGATCAGTCCTCACGCCGCCCTGCCGGATTTTCTTCAGCTCTTCACGCAGGGTCAGTTCACTCGCCTTCGACTTTTCGGCCAGTTCGCGAAGGGTCTCGTCCTGCATCAGCGGGTCAGGACAGGAGGCGAGCAGTTGGAGCATGCCCTTGACAGCATCCATTTTGTTTTTGCCGCTGGCCCCGAGAAGGAAATCCACAGGCGACACTGCCCTGCTCATAGCGCGCCTGAACTCCTCGGCGCCGTTCTTCCGCAGGAAAGTGTCCGGGTCCTCACCCTGAGGCAACGACAGGACCTTAGCCGTCATCCCACCTGTATATACGAGTTCAAGGGACCTTCGTGTGGCAGCCGCCCCCGCCGCATCTCCGTCGAAAACGAGGAGGACCTTGCCGGAAAAACGTTTGAGCTTCCGGAGGTGTCCTGTAGTGAGTGCCGTGCCCAGCGGCGCAACCGCATTGTCGAACCCGTACTGGTGACACATGATGACATCCATGTATCCTTCAGCGATGAGGGCATATCCTTTTTTGGTGATGGAACTTTTTGCCGTGTGCAGGCCGTAGCAGGAATCGCCTTTTTTGAAAAGGGGGCTTTCCGGGGAGTTGATGTATTTGGGGGCGCTCTTTGAAGGAGACATGATGCGGCCCCCGAAGGCAATGACCCGCGCCTGGCTGTCGAAAATAGGGAACATCAGGCGGTCCCTGAAAAAATCGAAGGGATCTTTTTCTCCGAAATGGACAAGGCCCGAGGCCTTTATGTGCTCAGGGGGAAAATTCATTTTTTTTAGCCTGCAAAAGAGCGCGTCCCTGTCGGTTGTACTGTAGCCGATGGAAAACTTCTCAAGGGTTTCTCCGGTGAGTCCCCTTTCCCTGACATAGGAAGAGGCTTGCCGGGAAGAGGACAGATTGCTTTTAAAAAAATCCAGGGCCTCCCTGTACATGGCATGCAGGTTTTCCTTAAGTCCCCTGCTCTCCTTCGACTCGTTCAGACGCTCTTGTACGCGGACCCCTGCCTTTTCGGCAAGGTACGACACAGCTTCCTGAAAAGACATGTTTTCGTATTCCATGGTAAAGGCGAGAAGGTCACCGCCTTTGCTGCAGCCGAAACAGTGGAATATCTGCCGCGAAGGATTTACCGTGAAAGAGGGGGTTTTTTCCGCATGAAAGGGGCAGAGGCCCTTGTAATTCTGCCCGGAGCGTTTCAGGTCCACGTGCTCGGCGATGATATCCACTATATCGAGCCGGGCTTTTATTTCATCGACGGTATTGTCTGGTCTCATAATTATGGCTTTCTTTCCCGCGCGGATCGTTCTCTATTCCCCTCCCTGAATATGGAGAAAAGAGGGGAAAGGACCGGCAGTTGCCGCCCTTTCCCCTGGAACCCCTATCGGGACGAGTATGTCCTTGTGCGTTTTACCGCTTTCTTGCGCGCAGCCAGAATCTTTTTCTTCTTTTTTACGCTCGGCTTGTCGTAATGTTCCCTTTTCTTTGCATCAGAAAGCACGCCGTCGCGTTCACACTGCTTTTTGAACTGTTTAAGTGCCGAGTCCAGAGAGTCGATGTCTCTTACTTTAACAGAGGGCAAACCATATCACCCCTCTTTCTTGTGGAATTTAAAGACTTTTTATGGCTAAAAAATACTTTAGCAGGCCTTGTTATTTCATGTCAAGAAAACAGAAACATGGTGATTGACAACATCCGTATGTCCATATATTATAAAGACAATGAAAAAAATGGACTTTCCCCCGCTCGCCCGCAAGAACATCCGCGGTCTGAAGCCCTACCACTCAAAGGAAATGCCTTGCAGTGTCAAGCTGGATGCCAACGAGAGCCCGTATCCGCCAAACGTATCCGTGGGACCTGCTTTTGCCGGAAACCTGAACCGTTATCCCGACCCGGAAGCGAAAGAACTGAAAAAGGCCATCGTCAAGGGGCTGGGTGTCGGTGTTGACAATATACTGACGGGGAACGGGTCGGATGAACTCATCTATTATCTGATCATAACCTTCGGCGGGCCTGTTCTCTGCCCTGTCCCGACATTTTCCATGTACGAAATATTGTCCCGTGCCGTGGGGGAGAAGTTTACCGGTATACCCCTTGACCGGGACTTTGACCTTGATACGGATAAAATGCTTGCTGCAATAAAGAAGCACAGGCCGAAACTAGTTTTCCTCAGTTCACCCAACAACCCCACCGGCAACTGTTTTTCCCCGGACCGGATACTCCGGATCGTGGAAGCAGCAGGAGGAGTGGTTGTCGTGGATGAGGCCTACCAGCCGTTTTCAAGCGAAAAGGGCTTTATGCCTCTGCTGAAGGACTATAAAAATCTCGCCATCCTCCGCACCCTTAGCAAAGTGGGTTTTGCAGCTTTGCGGGTCGGCTTTCTGGCAGCGGACAGAGACTTGATCCGCGAAGTCAATAAGGTCCGTCTTCCCTTCAATCTCAATGCCATCTCCCAGGCCATGGCGGCCCAGGCCCTTGGAGACAGGAAGCGCATCAGGGTTGTCGTCAAGCTTATTGCGTCCGAAAGGGAGAGGCTTTTTAACGCTCTGCAGCAGATAGAGGGCGTTACGCCTTATCCTTCAGAAGCGAATTTTATACTGATGAAGGTGGTGGACCCGAAGAGGATTTATAAACAATTGTTGCGCTCCGGAGTGCTGGTAAGGAATCTGGACAATCTGATAAAAGGTGCGCTCAGGGTGACTATCGGAACGCCCGGGGAGAACACTATTTTTCTTGAAGCTCTTAATAAAGCCATGGGGAGGAAGAGATGAGAACTGCGGTTGTGGAGAGGAAGACAAAGGAGACTGACATATCAATTGAAATGAACCTGGACGGGAAAGGCGCGGCTGATATACATACTTCCATTCCCTTTCTGGACCACATGCTTACCCTGTTCTCCTTCCACGGCCTCATGGACCTGAAGGTCAGGGCAACGGGCGATATAGAGATCGATTATCATCACCTCATGGAAGACCTCGGTATAACGCTGGGCGAGACCATTAAAAAGGCGCTGGGAGAAAAGAAGGGCATCCGGAGATATGGCAATGCCACGGTCCCCATGGACGAGAGCCTGGCCCAGGTGGTCATTGATCTCTGCGGGAGACCTTACCTCATATATGACGTAAAGCCGCCGGAGGGCACGCTGCGCGGGCTCGAGGTTTCGCTTTTCGAGGATTTTTTCAGGTCGTTGTCCAATCACGCCATGATGAACTTTCACATCCAGGTCAGGTATGGGCGGGACCTGCACCACATCTTCGAGGCAATCTTCAAAGCCTTTGGCAGGGCGCTGCAGGAGGCGGTATCCATCGATCAGAGTATAAAAGGCGTGCCTACTACAAAAGGTAAGCTGTAGTTACTGTTTCTTCTGCCGGAGGGTCCTCAACCGCGCCAGATCTTCCTGGTAGCCGTAGATATGGGCTCCGGCGCTGTAAGCGTAGATTGCCCCGCCTGTCAGCCCTGCTTCCCCCGCCACGTAGTTCTTCAGCAGTTCTATGCCGCCGAGATTGGTAGGAAAGCCTGCCCAGAGGTCCCATGAGCGGAAATAGCAACTGACGGTAAGGCGCAATTCTTTCCCCTCCGGGACCGCCTTGAAGTCCAGCAGCCGCAGGCAGGGCGGATCGAGCTTGCCGTCGTTGCCGTAACAGATATCGTGGTCTTTCGGGTCGCCGATTTCGACGATGGCCTGGTTGGTGAGGGGCGTCTCCCTGAGCATATCTATCACACGTTGAAGCTGCGTACCCCCCTCAGGCATGGGATGGTGGATCCTGCTCGCATATTTGTAGGTCTCGTTTTCGGAAAGAGTCGGGTCCATGAGATAGTTGGCAAAATAGTTCTCGATATACTCCATGGTTGTCGGGGCCGGGAGGTTGGAACCGGGAGGCATTATCGGGACCATGTCCTCACCGGGGTGCTCGATGGACACGGCGATGCCGGGATACTGCAGGCGGTACTGCTCCTTTTCGAAGGAGCCCTTCTGTATTGTCTGGGTATATGAGTTGTCGAACAGGTTGTATATAAGCTGGAACCACGCGTCGGATATGGTTTTGGCATGCAGGAAAAACGGCAGCATCTTTCTCTCCTCTTTCTGGAAATTTATATTATTTTACCACAGCCGGCGCTGCTCAAAAAGTTAGTTGAACAGACTGAGTCCGGATTATCAGCAGTCCAATTGTTCGGGTTTAAGTTCGAGTTTTGCGTATTTCTCGAAGGTCCTTTCCCTTACGAAGATTCCCAGGATGTCGCCGTCTATGTGCTGGTCTTTTTGCATAAACCCCAGGATCTTAAGGGCCTGGGATACAGGCATTGGTTTTTTGTACGGACGGTCCGGCGCGGTCAGGGCCTCGAATATGTCGGCCACCGCGATTATCCTTGCCGGATAAGGTATGCCTTCGCCCTTCTTGCCGAAGGGGTATCCGCTGCCGTCCAGTTTTTCATGATGCGCCCCGGCATATTCCGGCACACGCCTGAGTTTTTTTGGAAAGGGGAGTTTGCTGAGCATCTTGAAGGAAACGAGGGCGTGATTTTCTATTATCTTCCGCTCCTCCGTAGTCAGGGTGCCCTTTCTGATGGAGAGGTTGTAAAGCTCGTCTTCCGTGAGATAAGGCATCTCCTCACCGTTGTTGTCCCATTTTTTCGAGGCTATCTGTTTAAGCCTTTCCAGTTTTGCGTCGTCCATGAACTCGCCCGGCTGGTTACAACCCAGCACGAACTGTTCCTCTTCCAGTAGAGCGTTGTACTCGTTCCGGAACTTTTCATCGGACAGTTCCGTGCCTGCAGTTGCGGAGGGTGCTGCCCCGTTTATTTGCTGTCCCTCCAGCCGCCTTATCTTCAGGTCCCTCTTAAGCACTTCGTACCTCATTTTAACGAACCGGGACGTGTCGAATATCTTTTCCAGTTTAGTGGACTTGTCCACCACATGTTCAGGGGTTGTAATCTTGCCTACGTCGTGCAGCCAGGCCGCGAGGCTCAGTTCCTTCATCTCGTCCTGGTTGAGGTGAAAGTCCCTGAAGGGGCCTTCAGTGTCCCGGTTCATCGTCTCCGCGATCTCCATGGTCAGGCTCTGCACTCTCCTGATGTGGCCGGCGGTATAGGGAGACTTTTCGTCTATGGCCGACGCTATGGACTTGATGAAGGAGTCGAACAGGTTTTCGAGGTCTTTGTACAGCCTTACATTAGTTATTGCCACTGCCGCCTGTGATGCCAGGGACGCGATAATATCCACGTCGGTAGTGCGGAACGGTATGGGTTCGCGGGTTTCAGGGGCAAGGGCGTTGATAAGCTGGAGCACCCCGATAATCTCATTGTCCTTGTTCTTCATGGGTATGACCAGCATGGACTTCGAGCGGTAGCCTGTGCCGGCGTCGAATTTGCGGGTGCCGGTAAAGTCAAACCCTTCAGCCTCATAGACGTCGGGTATATTCACTGTTTCTCCGGTAAGGGCAACGTAGGAGGACACATTCGAGAAGTTGGGCTTGCCGTCCTGCCTTATGGGAATAGGAGGCCACGAGATGGGAGCGGCCGTTCCGCCCATGCGGGTTTTCATGGTATCGTTCTGGATTATGGCGAATTCGAGGCATTCCGATTCATCGTTGGCGAGGTAGAGAGTCCCGGCATCGGTGCCTGCCAGGAGACGGGCTTCGTCCAGGATATCTTCCAACAGGCGGTCAATGTTCTTCTCAGCCGAAAGCGCTATGCCGATTTCGGAAAGCTTCCTTATGTGGGATATCTGAACTTCGGCGTACTGTTTGACTTCAGTGACCACGTTCTTCAGCATCCTGTTCAGTGAGCCGTCTTCTGAAAACAGGGGCTCCGTTTTGGCCAAGCCTTGCCCGGACCCCGAATCGGCGCCGGCGGTCTCCTTGCTCTCCTCTTTCATTTCGCCCCCTATGAAACGTTGTTAAATCTTATTTTCTCTGTAAATGCAGACATGGTTTCTTTTCTTTTTTGCCAGGTAAAGGGCATCATCGGCAGCCCGGTATATCGCCTGGTATTTTTCGAAACGGCACATCCTGGTGTCCGCTATGCCGATGCTAACTGTGGTCTTTATTTCTACACCCCGGAACTTTTTTGCGGCAAACCCTTCCAAAATACGGAGGGCGAACGCATGAGCTCTCCTCTCGTCCGCGTTGACCAGTATGTAGGCAAATTCGTCGCCGCCGATTCTGGCCAGGGTATCGCCCTTTCTGCCCATATTCTTGAGGAACTGGGCAAGCCCTTTGATAACTCGGTCTCCCATGACATGGCCGTAGGTATCATTGACGGGCTTTAGATTGTCGAGGTCGATGATCAATAACGAGAAATGCTCGTCGTACCTCAGCATTCTCGAGAATTCTTCTTCAAGACGCATGAAGAAGAATCGTCTGTTGTAAAGTCCGGTGAGGGAGTCGGTGACCGCAATCTTGTGCAGCTTAGTGTTCTTTTTTACGAGTTCAGCGGTTTTCTGCTCCACCTCGCAGCGCAAGGTCTCGTTCCAGTCGGCCATCCTGCCCTGCAGCCGTGCCAGGGTGATCATCTGTCCCACAAAGTCGGCAAGGAGCACCATAAGGTTTATCCTGTTCTCATCGAAAGTTTCAAGCAGGGGATGGCTGAAATTGATAACGCCGATGACCTCCCCATGTCTCATGACAGGCACGGAGAGAAGAGAGGTGATATTCACCTTCATGGCGATAGTTTTGAACCTGTCGTCCCTGGCAACATCCGCAACGAACAGGTATTCCCCGGTTTCCGCGGCTTTGCCGGCAATGCCCTCTCCTATGCGTATCCTCCTTGTGGACTTGCTCTTTTTCCCCGTGCTGTATTTGTCCCCTTTCCCCCTGCCTGCCGCCAGACGCAAATGTTTGCCGTCCGGTTCGGTGAGCATGATGGAACAGTTTTCGAACTCAAGTTCGCGGGAAAAAATTTCCATAATATTCCGGCACAGGACATCTATGTCTCCCGCTTCCTCGCAGAGATGGCCGATCATGACAAGGGCCGAAATCGCCCGGAGACACATTTCATAGAAAGCGTCCGTCCCGTTGAGGGTCTGCATGTAGAGTTTCGTGTAGCGTTTGAGAGTCGCGGCCTTCTCGCATTCGAGCCTTATCTTTTCAGCCAGGGCCGCTTCCCCGCGGGAAAGACCGGCCGGAGGAACGGTAAGATTTCCCTTCCCGTTGAAGGTCCTGTCGAGCCATTTCATAAAAGTCCGCCCGCTCATGCCGCGAGTAATCCTTCGGGGAACATGTCTTTGTTTATTCCGGACTTGATGTCGGCGAGTTCCCTTTCCGACAGGCCGAGTATGTCTAAAGAGGAGGGGTCGAGGAAGCAGGAGCTTTTTTTCCTGAACACAGGGAAGAAATCCTTCGAGATGATGTAATCCGCCACATGTATCAGCGCAGCCTGCCTGACATCCGCTTCAGCAAGAGAGGGTTCATGGTGATGGAGTATCGTGTCCCTTATGGCAACAGGCAGGTTCCATTTGTCGGCAAGCCAGGCCCCTATATCGGCATGGGTGAATCCCAATGTCAGTTTTTCCGCATCCAGGCGGAGCAGGCCCTTGTCCGCCTTTTCCAGGACTTTGAGATAGAGCGCCGGGAAAAACCTGCTCAGGAGCAGATACCCCAGGTCGTGCAGCATGCCGCTGAGGAAATGCTCTTCGGGGTTCCCGGTAGCGAGCTTCTCGGATAGAAACTTTGAGGTCAATGCCACGGCCATGGAATGGCGGTAGAGACGCTCATAATCGAAAACATTCTTCTGCTTGCCGTTGTCGAAGATGGTCATGAGGGACACGCCCATGGCGATATTCCGCACGTTATTGACCCCTATTTTCTGAATAGCGTTACCGATGGTGGTGCTTGCGCCGATGTATCCGAAAAAAGCGGAATTGGCAAAGCTTATGATCTTGGCTGTTATTGCCGGGTCCCTCTGTATTATCGTTTCGAGCTTCCCGATGGAGGCATTATCATCGCTTGTCAGTTGCAAAACCTCATAGGCGATCGCCGGGATGGTGGGAAGTTTTGTGATTTTCTGTACAAAAAGCCTCAAGGAATCATTCAAGGTGAAAATCCCCTTCGTTGCCGCTCAATCCCTGTCCGTGGAGTGTGCCTGTGATACATGCCTGCATTTCCCCCGCCTTCAAATGTCCCCTTGAATTTACCAGAGATGGCAATGTTTTTTCAATAGAACCGGAAGGTCATTTTTGTGCTACTATTGTGCAATTAAAAAAATAACGACACGCAGGCGCGCCGCCTGCAAACAAAACGCAAGGAGCGCTACATGAAAATCGAAGATCTCAGAAAGATCGGCAGGGAACTCTACTTTGAAATAGGAGAGACGAGATTGAGGCCCTTCAGCACTGAAGAGATCGGTAAAGGGGCTTCCGGCGACGGTACCTTTCCTATCGACAAGACCGCGGAGGATATTATCATCAAAGGCCTGGAAGGCCTCCACGAACCCCTCAGCATCGTCTCGGAGGAGCGCGGTAACGTCGGGATCGGAGGCGGAGGCGGGCAAAGGGTCATAATCGACCCCATCGACGGGAGCAAAAACGCCATTACCGGCGTTCCCTTCTACTGCTCCTCCATTGCCGTGGCCGACGGCACGACCATCGGCAGCATTTCTCTCGCTTACGTGCTGAACCTGCTCACGGGCGACGAGTTCTGGGCTGAAAAAGGGAAAGGAGCGTTTTTCAACGGCGAGAGGATTTCGACGCAGAAGAACGATCTCTTTTACCTCATCGCTTACGAGGCGCAGAGCCCTAAGAACGATATCCCCAGGATTATGCCGCTGCTCGGAGAATCGCGCAGGACCCGCTGCCTGGGCGCCACGGCACTCGACCTTTCCTATGTGGCTTACGGCGCCATAAGCGTTTTTGTGAATCCCGCGCCTTCGCGGAGTTTTGATTTCGCGGGAGGATGGCTCCTGGTCAATGAGGCGGGCGGAGTATTCACCAATACTGAAGGGACCTCCATCGAGGAGGTGGCGATAGGGCTTACCCGCAGCACGCCGCTTCTTGCGGCCGGCAATGGCGCCCTGCACGACAAGGCGCTCAACCTGCTCAGGGGATACAATTCATAACGTCGCTCCTGTTGCCCGGTGAATAGCCGGCGAGGAGAACGGTTATACGGCTATCAGTGGAATAAATTAGCCAAAGGATTTGAAACTGTGGTACGCTTTATAGTTGGAATTCCAAGGAGACTCCATGGTGGACGTTATATACAAACAGTATAGTGATGAGGAAAGCAGTATTTACGATGCGGCCGTTGCGAAGATAAGAAGCGGCCTGAAGAACGGGCTGAGTTTTCATGAGGCATGCAGCGCGGTGGATGTGGCGGACGTGGAGTTGAAGAGCCATATCGTCGATGATGTCCTGAAAATCACTCTCGCAGAGATGCATTTCGGTCAGGGGGTTCCCCTCCCTAAGGTTGCGGAGACCATGAAAATACCCGCGAAAGAGCTCAGCGTGGCCATTGCCGAGATGCTGGACGATGTAGGGATTACCGCGGCGGAGGAATACAGGAAGAACAATCCCGACATGCCGGTTGGAAATGCGTAAAAGGTAGAAAAATAATAGGAGGAGCTGTTGCCATGATGTATGATGAGATGTTGACACTGGAGGGTATCAGCAAGGAACCTTTTATCATAGAGCATATCATGTGGGATATCGAACCCAAAGACCTGATGGAGTCACGCCATATAAAGACCGGGACAGGCAATGAAGTGAGGCCCGCGATAAAGGGCTACGTATTTTACATAGATACCACTGACAAAAAACCCTCGCTCTATCTCCTTCGCCACACGGCCGCTGACTTTGCCGAGACACTGGCGCATATAAAGGAAATACCGGCGGAGCTGCTGGCAGAGGCTGTGGAAGAAAACAGGGCCAGAGTTTACTTCAATATGTACCCCATAAATGAAAAGGTGGCGGCCTGGCTTAGAAAGGAGCTGGCAATAGCGCCGTAAAGCCCGGCCCGGCTTCCGTATCGCCCCCCCCCCAACAAAAAAACAACCCTGGATATTAGAGTACTATAATCGCCACTTTGCAGAGCGCCCATGCGAGGAAGCCGCATGAAGGAATGGTCAGTATCCAGGCTACGACGATGTTCCCCCCGATACCCCACCGTACCGCTGAAAGCCTCTTGGACGCACCCACGCCCATGATCGTGGAGGAGATGACGTGGGTGGTGGAAAGGGGAAGGCCGATGCGTGAGGCTATCTCGATGAGCGTGGCTGCCGACGCCTCGGCGGCAAACCCGTGGATAGGTTTCAGGTGTACAAGCCGTACGCCGAGGGTCTTGATGATCCTCCAGCCTCCCAGGGCGGTGCCCAGGGCCATGGCCACGGCGCAGAGAATGATGACCCAGAAGGGGACATGGAAACCGGGGAGTTTATAGTAGCTCACCAGGGCCATGGTGATGATACCCATGGTCTTCTGCGCGTCGTTGCTGCCGTGGCTGAAGGCCATGTACGCCGCTGATACTATCTGCAGCCTGTTGAAGATGGAGTTGACCGTGGAGGGCGTGTAGTGCCGGAACAGCCGCAGGAGAAACATCATGAGAAGGTACCCGAGCCCCAGGCCGATGACCGGGGAGAGTATGAGGCCGAGGAAGACCTTGTAGACGCCTGTCCTTATGATCACCTCCGTCCCGGAGGTGGCTATGGCCGCACCCACGATGCTGGAGATAAGCGCGTGGCTTGACGAAGTGGGGAGGCCGAAATACCAGGTGATAAGGTCCCAGATAATGGCGGAAAGGAGGGCCGAAATAATGGTGACCTGCGTTATGCTGATTGCCTCCACAATGCCAGAGCCCACCGTATGTGCGACTGCGGTCCCGGAGAGGGCGCCGACCATGTTGAGGACAGCCGCCATCACTACCGCTACCCGGGGTGACAGGACACGTGTGGATACGGAGGTGGCAATGGCGTTTGCGGTGTCGTGGAACCCGTTGATGAAGTCGAAGATAACCGCGAGTACGATTACCGTGATGAGCAATAAATAGGTTTCATGCATTTTTGAGAACGATGGCTTCCAGAATATTGGCTACATCTTCGCACCGGTCGGAGGCGTCTTCGAGGAGTTCGTAGACTTCTTTCCATTTTATGATGAAGATGGGGTCCTTGACCTCTTCGAAAAGTCTTCCGAGCGCGTCCCTGAAATCCCTGTCGATCATGTTCTCCAGCCTGTTTATCTCGATGCAGAACTCCTGCACATGGGCGTAATTCTTCTCTTTGAGCTTCTGGATCGTCTTGTGAATGACCTCGGTGGTCATGAGGAGGTCTTTGGACATGGAGATGGCTTCTTTTGTGGACTCCTTTATCTTGAATACGGTCATCCTGTCCACCGCGGCCCATATGAGGTCGATGATGTCGTCCAGGCGCGAGGCTAGGGCGTAGAGATCTTCCCGGTCGATGGGAGTTATGAAGGTCTTGTTGAGCTTCTTCATGATGTCATGCGTGAGCATGTCCCCTTCCTGCTCGACCTCGTATATCTGCTTTGAGAGGTCCCCGACCCGATCGAAATGTTCCATAAGGTCAACGAGCAGGGTAGCGCCCCTGGTGATATTCAGCGCGGCCTTGTCGAACAATTCGAAGAAATCCACTTCTTTCGGAAAAAGTTTCATAGATGTTTAACCGTGGGTTAGCATATAAAAAATGGACTGGTCCTGTCAATTTCCCGCAGGTCCGAACGGCTGTTCGCCCTGCAAGCTACGTAAGAATTTTCATGAATTCACGGTAGTCCTTCACAACCGGGAATTCATGTGCCGATGCGTCTTTTTTTTTCGAGTTCGCTCCGGTCTTAAGAAAGAGGTGGCGAATGCCGAAGGCCTTTGCCGTTTTAAGTATCTCCGGTGTGTCATCGATAAAAAGCGCGCGCTTCCTGTCGAATTTCAGGAGCCCTTCGACCTTCTCCCAGAACTCGACCATCTCCTTGGGATACCCTATTTCGAAGGAGGTGACGCACCTGTCGAAGTAGGCGCCGATATCGGTCTTCTTCAACTTGAGGTCCAGGACTTTGTAGTGGGCATTGGTGAGCATATAGACCTTCTTCTTGTGCCGCCGCATGGCTTTCAGGAAATCTTCCACATGGGGATGGACTTCGATGAGATGTTTTACCTGCTCCTTGAGCGCCGGGATATCGAGGTCCAGTTCCTTTGACCAGAAATCGATGTCCGTCCAGTTCAGGGTCCCTTTATGGGAGTGGTACATCGACAGCAGTATCTCTTTGGCCTTGCCGAAGGTGATATCATGCTTCGCGGCGTATCTCTCGGGTACGAGGTGCTCCCAGAAATAATCGTCAAAATACTTGTCTAAAAGGGTGCCGTCCATGTCCAGCAGAACACAATCGATGTCCCTGAGCGGGATCATTCCTCTTCCCGGTACCAGGAGGTATCGATATAGTCCTTGGTCCTCCGGTAGATAAGCTCCATGATCTCCTTCAGTTCCTCGAATATCTGGTCGAAGAGGTCTGTGTCCATGGCCTCTTCAGTATCGATGGTATAGAGATAGGATATCTCATACTCCTTGGAGTTCTCCTCGCTGGGGAATATTTCATTGGAAGCAAGCACCGGCTCGGTGTCCGGGTATTCCTCCTCGATCTCCTGAAGCAGGGCCTCTATAGCGGGATACCCCTTCATCACCGGCAGCTTGAGCGAAAAATCCAGTTCTATCGACGAGTCCACATCGGAGTTGCTCTCGTCCTCTTCGTCTTCCTCATACAGTGTCATGCCCGTCTGGAAAGCGTCATAGGTAAAGGACACGACGGCGGTCACGGGGAAGGGGGGCTCCATGCCGGTCAGTGTCAGGGAAAACCTGCTCTCCCTGTCGAGGGTGAATTGCTCGATAAAAACCTGCATGTTAAATATCTCAAGGTGGTTTTTGGCTGATTCGGCTATTTTCATCTGTACTTCTTCAAAGCGTATCATGCTTCCTCCATGGCGGACTTTTAAACGCAGGCTGAGAGCGTGGTGGAATGCTGCGCGCGTGAACTATCTGAAATTATACCATGAACTGAATGGTGATGACGAACGCTCCGCGAAAAGGGAGGGACATGGCATGGCATGCCCCTACTGCGCTCTTGTGGTAAAATTACGGGCGAACAGCAAAAAGGAGACAGTTAGGAATATGGCGGATAAAGTTGCGGTCATCACAGGGGGCGCCGGAGGATTGGGGAGCGCTCTTGTCCGCGTATTCAATGAGCACGCCTACAGGGTCGTGATACATTACCATGCCTCGGACGCTGCTGCCGCTGCGCTGGCCGCAACCCTGGGTGACCGGGCACTTCTGGAGCGGGCCGATGTAAGCAGTTACGCAGAGGTGGCGGCCATGGCTGATCGCGTGCGCAGGCAGTGGGGCCGTGTGGATGTGCTGCTCAACAATGCGGGCATCACAAAGGATTCCCTCCTGGTAAAGCTTCGGGAGGAAGAGTGGGACAGGGTGCTTGATGTGAACATTAAAGGCCCCTTCAATGCCATACGGGCTTTTGTGCCGCTTATGGCCGGCGGCGGGCATATCGTGAATATCTCCTCGTATTCCGGCCTCAAGGGGAAAGAAGGGCAGGCGGCTTATAGTTCTTCCAAGGCCGCGCTTCTTGGCCTGACAAAGACCGCCGCCGCCGAACTTGCGGGGGAAGGCATACGGGTTAACGCGGTGCTGCCGGGCTACCTGCCCACGGTTATGGGGGAGGCTGCCGCCGCCAGGGAAAAGGCGAAAGAGGAGAGCCTGCTGCATACGCTTTCCGATACCCTGGAAGCGGCGCGTTTCGTCCTCTGGCTCGTGGGGACGGGGAACATTACCGGCCAGGTCTTTTGCCTCGACAGCAGGATTATCTGATGAGTGACGGAATAGGAGGCGCTGTAATGCCTAAAGGTGTTTTTATTACCGGAACGGACACCGGCGTCGGCAAAACGACGGTCTCCGCCGCACTTATACTGGCATTGAAAAAAAGAGGGATAAAGGTGGGCGCCATGAAACCCATAGAGACCGGCTGTCCCAGGAGAGACGGTGACCTCCTGCCCCTGGACGGTATGTTGCTGCGCGAGGCGGCGGGTATGGATGATCCCCTTGAACTGGTCACTCCTGTGCGTTTCGAACAGCCCCTCGCTCCCCTGGTGGCATCGGCGCTGGAAGGCAGACCTGTCGATCTTGCCGCACTAAGGAGCGCCTATGAGGTGCTTTCCGGGAAGTATGGGTTTATGGTGGTGGAGGGCGCCGGAGGTCTTCTTGTCCCTGTCAGCAGAACAGTGGAGCGCGGCACGGAGAGCATGGGAGTACCATCCGTTTATTTCATGTGCGACCTGATAAAAGAGATGCGCCTGCCCGTCGTGGTGGTGGCCAGGCCTGCTCTGGGCACCCTGAACCATACGCTCCTCACCGTTGAACATGCCCTGCGGGCGGGTCTCCGTATAGCCGGCATTGTAATCAACCATACTTCTCCCTCCCGGGATGACCCTGCTGAAAGGACCAATCCGTCTGTCCTGAGCGAAATATGTCAACTCCCTTTTGTTGAGGTCATGCCGTATGCCGGAGCATCTGCAGGGGCCGTTCAGTGCGGTATTTTGCCTGATACTGTTGTGGATTTGCTGATACGTTTTCAATAAAAAAACAAAGTTGATATAATTCATGGTCAAAGGCCGTTTCGTTTTTTGTGCTGGGAGGGCCGACATTTTAATGTTATGGGGTTCATATATGCCTGTTAAAAACAAGAGCGTAAGCTTGTCGGTAAAATGGCTTTTTTTTATTCTGATTGTTCTGTTTGTTGTCGCTGTGCGCATAAGGCTTTTAGAGTTCCCTCTCGAGCGTGATGAGGGAGAGTATGCTTATATGGGGCAACTTATACTTCAGGGAATCCCGCCCTATGGGGAAGCATATAATATGAAGTTGCCCGGCACGGCTCTGATGTACGCTCTCATAATGTCTCTCTTCGGGCAAACTATTCAGGGCATACATGTGGGCTTGCTGCTGGTAAATTGCGCGACAAGTTTTCTGATATTTCACCTGGTCAGAAAAATTGCCAATGACTTCGCGGCGGCCATGGCAGGCAGCTCATACGCTCTTCTTTCGGTGAGTCCCACCGTGCTGGGGTTCGCGGCCCATGCGACCCATTTTGTCGTACTGCCGGCTGTGAGCGGCGCTTTATTGTTGCTGCATGCCGTTAAAAAAGAGAGCTTGCCCGCCTATGGAGGGGCGGGTTTCCTGTTTGGGCTGGCATTTGTCATGAAGCAACCGGGGGTCTTTTTCTTTCTTTTCGGCGCCTGTTATATTATTTACCGGCATTTTTCCCAAAAGCCCGCCCATACTTTTAAAAAGTTCCTGGCGAACAGCGGAGTTTTTTCGTTAGGAGCGGCGGCGGCGCTGATCATTGTTGCGGCCTGGGTATACGCTGCAGGTACTTTTGATAAATTCTGGTTTTGGACTGTTACGTATGCCTCGCAGTATGTCTCGGAAGTTCAGCTTTCCGCGGCCTTTGATATTTTTCTGTCAAATTTCTCGTCCGTTGCGAACGGGTTTCTGCTTATTTGGATTTTCAGCGCGTTGGGGTTTGCCGTTATGTTTTTCAGGAGTGATCTCAAGGGCAATAAGGTTTTTATAGTTCTTTTTGTCCTTTTTTCTTTTCTTACGACCTGTCCGGGATTTTATTTCCGGCAGCATTATTTTGTGACATTTTTGCCCGCTGTATCAATTTTGGCCGGAATCTTTATTGATTATTGCAATTCCCGGTTTGCGGCTTTCCTTAAATCGCCACTGGCGAAATTTACCGGTTATGGAATTTTCCTTATAGCGCTGCTCGTCGGATGTGCCTCTCAAACAGACTATTTTTTTAAAGACGACCCCGTAAAGCTGTGCAGGAAAATCTACGGCGCCAACCCGTTCCCGGAATCTATAGAAATAGCAAAATATATTGAAGCCAGGAGTCTTGCGACTGACAGGGTTGCGGTGTTCGGTTCAGAGCCCCAGATATACTTTTATGCCAAAAGGCATTCGGCAACAGGGTATATTTATACATACAATTTGATGGAGAGTCATGAGTATAGCCTGATTATGCAAAAAGAAATGATAAAAGAGATTGAATCCTTAAAGCCGAAGTTTATTGTTGCGGTGAATATCGATACCTCCTGGTTAATACGGCAGGAATCGGAAAAATATATATTCGGCTGGTTTAATGACTTCATTCGGGAATATTATTCTTTAGTTGGAGTTGCCGACATTATTTCACCCGATAAGACAGTTTACAGATGGAAGGATGATGTCAAAAATTATAACGTTCAATCAGGATATCATTTGCTTGTTTTTGAAAAAGCGCGGTAACCGGTTACGCTAATTGAACATATCCGGCTGATGATTTGCCAAAATGCTATAATTCTATGAACTGATGAAGGAGAGATCCGTAGAAGGTGGGGAGTGATTTGAATGCCATTGATGCAGTGAAGGGAAAAGGCTGGGGACTCACTATTTTTTCACGCTATCCGGCCCTGTGGGCTTTTGTCGTGTTTATATGCCTCTCAGCATACGCTCTGGGGGCAAATCCCTTCTCGTCGGAGACGGTAGCCCCTTTAGATATCCTGGCAGCCGCTCCGGGATGGGTCGCAGGTCAGTCCGTCCACAAAATAGTGCACTGGGAGTCAACCGACATAATTGATTCTCAACTTCCCACCTGGATCCCTCTCAAGGCCCAGATCAGGGCGGGGCAAGGCTCTCTCTGGTACCCTTACGGCACAGGGGGCCAACCTGTGGTCTTCGAACTTTTTAATCCGATATTTCTCCTGTTCCTTATGGTAAGGGACAATGCCCTCGCCTATTACCTTGCAGGATTGGCCAAGCTTGTTATATCCGGTTTTGGAACGTATCTGCTCCTGAAGATTTTTTTGCGCTGGCTGCCTTCCTTGTGGGGCGGGATGGTCTTCATGTTATGCGGATTCAATGCCGCCTGGTTCTTCTGGGAACATGTTTCAACGTCGATGTGGATTCCCTGGCTTCTTTGGGCAACAGTCACGTATCTGAAAACAGATGAATTAAAATGGCTTCCGGCAATCACGCTTATATCGCTCCTTCTTATAGCCGGAGGGTTTCCCGCTGTTGCTGCCTTCGGATTTTACTCTTTTGCGATCTTGATCCTTCTCTGGAATCTATACGGGTTTTATGCCGCGAAGAAACAGGCAGCACACAAGAGCGATAAGAAGCTGACGTCTCTTGTTATAACAACAGGCTTTCCTTTGCTGGCAGTGGGCATGGCATTTCTGATGGCTGCGATTATCATTATCCCCTTTCTTGATTCCATGGCGGAGATCAATCTCGGTTACAGAAGTGGAGGCGGCACACCTTTCAGCATCCACGACCTCAGGCTTTTCTTTTCTTATGAGAATCCCCCAAGGATCGAGCGGACAGCCTATGTCGGCAGTGCTGTTCTTATGTTCGCTCTCGCAGGTGTTGTAGCGGCTTTTCAGGCCAGAGATAATGTGCTGAAACTGTTTGTTGTTTTTAATTTTCTGCTGGTGCTTGCAGGGACTTTGGTAACTTTCGGATTGCTTCCTAATCAGGTGATAAGAGCTATTCCCGTCTTTAACAATAACAGTTGGGGCAGATTAATTGTTATCCCGCTTTTAGGGTTATCAGCCTTATCAGCGGTTGGGCTGGACTTCTTTATTGACCCTCTGGCAACCTTTATCGGTCGTTCTCTGAAAATAGAGCCCCTGCATTCTCAGAGGATAGTTATTATGATGGTGATTCTGTTGCTTGTTCTGCAATTCTACTCGCAAAAAAAGCTTTTCAATAGTTTTAACGCCGTCGTCCCTTCGTCCTGGTTGTACCCGTCCACGCCGAGCATCGCGCATGTAAAGGAACACCTGCAGCCGTTGCAGTCGGTGATTGCGGATGATTCATTTGCTATGTCCGGAACCCTCGGGGCATACGGCATTGCGCAGTGGTATGCGCACACTTTCAGGACGGACAGGGAAAAGGAAGTCCTCGGCAGCTTGGTACATGACCCTTTCCCGTCGCCGACTTCAGCGTTGATCAAGGGGGGGAATATTCAGTTCAATTCATCCTTGATGGAAAAACTGGCGGTAAAATATCTTCTTGTCACCAAGCGTGTGCTGTATCCCGACGTCGAATATCAACTCCCCGGAACTCCTTTTAGCCTGGCGCCTCCTCTCCCCGGCAGCTCATGGAAGCAGCACCTGTATATATCTAATGATATGGTGGTCGGTCACATTGGTTTCTTGTTTGCAACGTATGGAGAAGAACATTCTCCTGCAAATGTTCTTCTTTCCCTGTACAAAGACGATGATAACAAATTAATTGCGGAATCTGAACTTGACAAGAATGAAATAAAAGGGAATGGAGAAGTCTATTTCAGGTTCCCTGATAAGATTGCATTAAGGAAAGGGAACTATTCCCTGGTGTTAAGGATGGTTGATTACGCCGGACCTGACAAATTGTCAGCGTGGGTCATAAAAAATCAGGGAAACAAAGGCGACTACCTTGAAATAAATGGGAGGAAATATGATGTTTCACTTAAGTGCGGAATAGTTGCCTATGAAAAGATGGACCTGAACTTTTTTGCGAAGAAATGGAATATCATCGATCTGGAGCAGAATGTGATGATATTTGAAAATAAACAGGTGACGAACAGCGCCTATTTCACTGACAATCTTGATCCTTCAGGTGACCGGATAGATTTTTCCGGCCTGGTTGTCAGACAGCCGTCATCCGACCTTATAGAAATCGAATATGCGGGAAGACATGCCGGCTGGATTGTTCTGCCCATGCATCTTAATGCCGGCTGGAAGGCCATTGTGGATAACCGGGAAGTCACCTATGACACGTATCTCGGCATTCTGCCCGCCATCCCTGTGCAGGGGGCAACACACATAAAATTCAGTTACCGACCGGCATCATTTTGGAAAGGAACGGTTGTAAGTTTAATCGGGCTTGTCATTTTCCTGATATTTTCGGGAGCATGCCTGAAAAAGGACAGGCAGGTTTTAAAGGAGAAGGGCATATGAAGCTGATTATACAAATCCCATGTTATAACGAGGCGCAGACTCTTCCTGTTACGCTTGGGGAACTGCCGAGGAAAGTGGAAGGATTCGAAAGTGTCCAGTGGCTCATTATCAACGACGGAAGCACGGATAACACCATAGAGGTTGCAAAGGCAAGCGGGGTTGATCATGTAGTCAGCTTTGCGAAGAATCAGGGCTTGGCCCGCGCTTTCATGGCGGGGCTTGATGCCTGCCTGAAGCTCGGGGCGGATGTCATTGTCAATACCGATGCGGACAATCAGTATAACGCAAAGGACATATGCCTCCTGGTAAAACCGATCCTCGACGGAAGGGCTGAACTTGTTGTCGGCGCCAGGCCTATTGATGAAATAAAGCATTTCCCGTTTGTAAAAAAGCAATTGCAACGGCTGGGAAGCTGGGTCGTGAGACTGGCCAGCAAAACAGGCATACCGGACGCCCCCAGCGGATTTCGGGCCATGAGTCGCGAGGCTGCGCTGCGTCTTAATGTGTTCAATGAATATACCTACACCCTGGAGACGATCATTCAAGCCGGGCAGAAGAATATGGCGATTGTCTCCGTGCCTGTTCGGGTGAATGAGGATTTAAGGCCCTCACGGTTAGTGAAGAGTATCCCCAGTTATATCATGAGATCGGTGATGACCATAGTCCGGATGTTCGTCGTCTACCGGCCCTTTCGTTTCTTTTTCACCATAGGAGCGCTTCTGTTCAGCGGGGGGGTGGTCATCGGGCTCAGGTTTCTCTATTATTTTTTTCTGGATGGCGGCGAGGGCCACGTCCAATCGCTGATACTCGCTTCCATTCTTTTAGGAATCGGCTTTCAAACAATTCTGGTGGCATTCGTGGCCGATTTGCTGGCAGTGAACAGAAGGCTGATGGAAGATATACAGTACAGGTTGCGGAAACGGGATTCTGATAAATAGTGCCTTGTAGACTCTCATATCCCCTCGCTAGAGAACAGGATGCTTTGCCGTATGGAAAGTTTTAGTCTCGCTGTATCTGTTATCATAGCGAATGATTAACAGGCTGAAAGTGTGCATTATAACCCACTCCTACCCGCGGTTTGAGGGAGACTGGCGGTCGAATTTTATCGAATCGCTTGCGAGGGCGTATGCTGAAAACGCCGCGGATGTCACGGTTTTTGTTCCCTACGCCGTCCGCTTTAATCGCAAGCTGGTGGATAGCCACGAAATAAGAATAGTCAGTTACAAGTACATGCCCTTTGCGTCATTACATACCGTAGGGTATGGACATTCATTGAAAGCGGACTTGAATTTTAACCTCCAGGACCTCCTGCTGATGCCGTTCCTGTTACTGTCCGGCCTGATACGATTCTCGCTCCTGCTGAGAAAAGAAGACTTCGATCTGGTACATGCTCACTGGGCTGTCCCCAGCGCTTTAATAGCAGTCCTTGGAAGATTTTTCGCCGGCTCCAGGGCGAAAATATTTACCTCCTTCCCCGGTTCCGATGTTACGGTTATAACCAAGTTGGGGCGGCTCGGCAGGATTGCGGCAAAGATAATCGGGAGGTCCGATTATCTTTCATGCAACAGTTCGGATTTAAAAGAGGATCTCGTAAAGGCAGGCATGGACAAGAACAGGATAGACACGGTCATTTACGGGGTCGACGACAAAAAAATCTTTTTTTCGGTAACAGAGCGTGCAGTCTTGAGGCAAGCGCTGGGTGTTTCCGATACCGATGTCGTCTTGCTGATGATAGGCCGCTTTGTGCCCAAGAAAGGTTTTGCCACGGCCTTCAGATCGCTGAAATATGTAACCCGGTCAGCGAAGAATGTGAGGATGGTGGTTGTCGGTGACGGGCCGCTCAAAGACGAATACCTCGACATACTGAGGGAAGACCATACGGAATCTTGCGTTACATTCATGGGCGAAATCCCTCTTCACGAACTCGGCAAGTATTATTCGGCATGTGACATTTTCCTGATGCCTTCACGTAGACTCCCTTCGGACGGGCTAAACGTCGTTGTCCCCGAAGCGATGGCCTGCGGGAGACCGGTTGTTGCCTCCGATGTCGGGGGGAATGACTTGGTAATCTTTCATGGCGTTAACGGTTATCTTCATCGTGAGAATGATTCAAAACAGTTGGCTGAATTTGTTGTTGATTTGATGGAGCATCCTGAGACGGCAAGAGAAATGGGGCGTAATTCATTGAAACTCACAAAAGAACGCTTTAATTGGGATGCTATCGCGAAATATTATTTGGAAAGGTACCGGGAGAGGGTTCCCATCCATAATGGGTAAACGATAGAGCAATGGCAAATTATGTCTGTATGTGTGAAAGATATATGATTTTTGAATCGAAATCGGAGGTCTTATGGCGAAGATCATTTTTATAATTCCGGATATCCAGGGGAGATTCGGTAAACCGGCTACTCCTCACGTGGGGATATCCTTCCTCGCGGCATATATACGGCAGAAGGGGCATCAACCTGTCATAATCGACCTTCGGGTGGAGCCTTATTCTTTAGATGCGCTCAGGAAAAGGGTTCTCAGTGAAAATCCCGACTTCATCGGTGTCACGTCTGTCAGTCTCGAGTATAAAAAGACCTACCATCTTATCAACACTATTTCGTCCTGGGGCATTCCGGTCATTTACGGCGGCCCTCATGTTTCCACGGTAAAACGGGACATTTATCAGGGATGCCGCCCCTATGCCGCCGTTTATGGTGAGGGAGAAGAGAAATTGTGCGATATCCTTGATGGGAAGCCGCTTGATTCAATACAGGGTATTATCTATGCCGATAAGAACGGAGAGGTCATTGTGACGCCGCCGCGTAAAAATATTAAGGACCTCGACGGGCTTCCCTTTCCCGCATATGATCTTTCAAAACTGGAACTCTACGAGGAAAAGAAAATCCCTCTCACCACTTCACGCGACTGTCCGCATGGCTGCACCTATTGCAATGTAAAGCTTGTCATGGGCAGGGGATTCAGGAAAAGGTCCCCGGAAAACGTTTTGGCTGAAATAGAGTTTTGGCACGCCCGGGGATACCGTCTCTTTGGTATCAATGATGATACTTTTACCTCTGATGTGAAGCGCGCCGTAAGGATCTGTGAATTGCTCATAGAGAGGGAATTGGGGATTACCTGGGAACTGCGGACCGGCATTCGTGTCGATACGATCAGCGAAGAACTCCTCCAACTCATGAAACGGGCAGGCTGTCATTTCCTCGCCTATGGTATTGAGTCCATAGATGAGTCTGTTTTACAAAACGTTAAAAAGGGAATTACATATTCTCAAATCGAGCGGGCGGTCACATTAAGTGAAAAATTGGGGATGCCTTTTTCCGGTTTTTTCATGATCGGTCTGCCCGGCGACAGCTTCGAAAAATTTCAAGAATTATATGCCTTTGCCCGTACGCACGCTTTTAATGAAGTGCGGTTCTATAATCTCATGCCCTACCCCAATACTGAAGTATTCGACTGGATGAAAGAGCACGGGCGGTTTATCGAGGAACCTGAACAATACCTGAACGATTCCTGCCGTTTGCAGAAGGACCCTGTATGCGAAACCCCTGAGTTTTCAAGGCAAGAGAGGATCCGTGCTTATGAGATGGGCGAATCCCTTATGGTCCAGCTTATTTTGAAAAAAACCTTTGGTAAGGCAATCGGTTCTCTCGTCTCGCCGCTTTGTGATATAGGAGTGCTCCGGCGGTTTATGCTTTTCATAGGTTTTAGGTATACAAAATTCTTTCGTGTGCTCCAGCGCTTTCAGGAATATGTCTCCCATGCTTCTGAAACAAAATAAATTATTTTCTCACAGAGGGAAGGGGTGAAGGAAAACTATAAAAATATACTCCGAATCGTTCTATCGGTTCTTGTGCTTTCAGTGATTTTTTTCTTCTTCTACCGTGAGTTTAGGGAAAACTGGGTGATCATCCAGTCCTTCAAGATGAAAATCGGGATGTTTTTTCTCATAGCATCGTTTTTAGCGATCGTTATAACGTATGTTCTTACCACGTATTGCTGGTTTCTTACTATTAATGCATTGTCTGAGCAAAAAATAACTTTTATGAAAAGCATTGCCATGGTAAATACAAGCAACCTGACAAAATACATTCCGGGGAAGCTTTGGTCATATGCTTTGCAGATGTATTGGCTGGTGAATGCAGGCTTTTCGAAATCGTTGATCTTATATGTAAACCTTATGAACTTGTTTGTTTCACTTATCACAACGCTGATAGTAGGTGTTGGCTGTTTAGTCTTTTCACCGGCGATATTTCCCCCGGCTTTAACCATTACGCTTTTAGTGGCGCTCATAGTGTTCGAGTTTCTTTTTATAGCTTATAATTCCCCTGTCTTTAAAAGGGTAATAGCCGTGGTGAACAGAATTTTCAAGCTTGACATCGTATATTATGAAGCGCCCCGGAGCCTCCTTTACTATCTCCACTTTATAAATTTCCTGTCTTCTCTATGCTTTGGCCTGGGAGCATATTTTTTATGTCTCGGCATAGGATTTGAGTTTGATAGCAGCAACATATTATTAATAATGTCGTCTATGATGATTGCCGATGTAATAGGCTTTGTCGCCGTTATTATGCCTGGAGGGTTGGGGGTTAGGGAAAGCGTGATGTACCTGATTCTGAATGGAGGTTCAATTCTGACACTGGCATTGATTCTGCCGATAGCCACGAGGCTTGTTAGTATGTTTGTTGATATTTTCCTGGGGACGATAGGAGTTGTTCTGCTGAAAAGGATAAAGGCGGCTGGAAAATGACACTTGACTACCTCCTGCCGGCGCTGTGGGGATGCGTTCTGATTGTTTCGTTTGTCGGTTATGGAGCTCTTTTGCGGCGGCTTTTGTTTGGCCTCGAAGAGGTCGGCTGGGCGAATGAGGCTGCCTGGGGTATGGCCTTTTTAATCGTGTTAAGCGGCCTGTTGAGCTACCTGTACGCCATTTCGAGGCCGCTTATACTCGTTCTTGTCACAACCGGTTTTGTGCTTGCGGTTGGCGATGCTGTCATACGCAGGGTGCTTACGGCTATACGGTTATCATCGTTTATAACATATATTCAAAAGCACCCGTACGCCTTTGCCTTCAAAGCGCTCGGCTATGGGTGCATCATCGTGCTTGCGGGTATTCAATACCTGCATTCTATAACCGGGATTATTAATAATGACGATATAAAAGGGTATTTCCCCTCTGCGGACCAACTGCTTGAACTGGGTGGCTTTGCCGCCGACTGGTTCAACGGCTATCGCCTGTATACCGGCCTTGGCGGTCAGGCCGTGCTCGACGCTATGATGCTTGCTCTTTTCGATTATAAGAACCTTACGCTTATTGACGACGGCGTTGCACTCATAATATGTGTGGGCCTTGTGTGGCGTATTGGACAAGAGAAGCGCCTCGCATATCCGTTAAAGTGGGCTTTGGCGCTTTTCCCGCTGACCGTCCCCTTCTATCCGACACTGGCTATCAATTGTTCAAGCTTCTCAACCGGCATGGTAATGTTCCTTGCGCTTTTTTTATTTCTCGACCGTGACACGATAAACGATGAAACGCCTATCCGCAATGCTTTGTTGGTCAGTCTGCTTGCGGCGAGCGCCTGCGCGTTTAAAACCAATCTCATCCCGCCGTGCATGCTCATTCTTGTTCTATCGTACCTGTGGCATGTGAGGGCGCAGCGTTTCAAAAAAGAGGCGATAACAGAGGCACTTCTTGTCCCTATTTTTGTTTTTCTTATGCTTCTGCCCTGGATGCTTTCGCTACTGCGTTCATCGGGCACGATGCTCTATCCTATACTCGGGACGGGATTCGATGAGTTCAATTATGGCAATTATCTTTCCGAGGATTATGCCGGCGGGCTCAGCCTCGGTCAGAAGTTGGCGGTTGTTTTCGGGAATTTCCTGTCACGGGACATATATTTGTTTCTCGCCATCGCCGGGACGGTCGCCTTTGTCGTTCTCAGGATAAAACGCCGTGCCGCAGTGCATTCCTTTTCGCTCGGAAGTCTTCTGGCGGCTGTCATTATCATGCTTAAATCGGACATAAGTAATTCCCAGCCGTTCTTTCGCTATCTTTTTGTATGCGTGTTCGTTTCTCTCATTGCCGTGCTTTCAGCGCTCATGAAGGATGTTTCGCAGCGTGTTGCCCTGAAACAGTCTGCGACGCTGCGGCAGTATGGCGCCGCGGTGTTTGCCGACAGGATGACGGCCCTTGCGTTCATAACTCTTCTTGCAACAGGCGCTGCATTTTTTGGGTATTACCAATTTGCCGGGCCTTCTGCCGGTGACTCCGCCCCTGTGCGTGTCGGCCATGCGTTGGAGATGTACCGGACATTCCTTGATGAGATACCAAAAGAAATGGGGGCTGACGGAACCCCGTTGTTCAAGGAATCCTGGCGGGAGCGCTACCGGCGGGCGCAGGAATCCGTACCGGCCGGAGAGCCGATACTGTCGCGCGACCTTGCAACGATTCTATATGATTACGGACGGAACCCTATCTATACACTCAACGACCCCGGCTCATGCAGTCCGCCGCCGGGCATGCCGTATTTCCAGGGACCTGAGGCGGTCGCCGCGTACCTGCTCTCACACAATATCCGCTATGTCGCCTATGCGTATGCTGAACAGGCCGGCTATCCGGTTGTCGATAATCTCTGGCGGCTCAAGCCGGACCGGCCGTATGGCCACCGGATTACCGAACGTGCAAAGGTCGCACTTGACCGCGTATTGGGTGAACTCGGCGTATCGAGAAGGCGCATATACGATGACGGCTCGCTTTTTATTCTCGATTTGAAGACCCCCGCTGCAGTCCCGGAAACCTATCGCGAGCCGAATTACTTTCAAATCGGCAAGATTCTTTCCCTGGCATGGGCGCAAACGCAGGGGTTTGACACGAAAAAGGTATGGACTGACGGGCATGGCGTGATTGAGGATATTCATTATGACCCTGAGGCAAAAGATTCGATCCTTGTGCTGAACACCTTCGGCTATCATCCCTGGAAGGGGGATATGAACAAACTGAAGCTTGCGCTTTCCATAAATGGAAAGTCACTCCCCTTTGTGGAATACTCCGGAAACGCTTATTCCTTTTCGCTTGCGTCAGTCCGGGGTCCGATAACGAATATCACCATAGATTCGGCAACGTTTGTGCCGCGCAATGAGAAGGTCCGTTTCGGTATGGATGACGACCGGAAGACTCTCGGCATTGACGTGGACACCATCGAAATTGTGAACCGGGAACGCCGATGAAAGCACGTCCGCCGCAAACCAACCGTTGGTGTTGGGTCGCGCTTATCATCATGCTGCTTTTTATGACTGCTGTCCGATGGCGGCTTCTGGAGATTCCTCTTGAACGGGATGAGGGCGAGTACGCTTATGCAGGGCAACTGATGCTGGCCGGAATTCCGCTCTATGCAGAGATTTACAATATGAAACTCCCTGGAACCTACGCCGCGTATGCTCTTATCGAGGCCGTATTCGGACAGACAGTGGCAGGAGCGCTCCTCAGGCCGGGCGCGCATGGCGGTTAGGATGGTGATCTTCACCCTGGGGCTCGCCGTACCCTTTGTCGTTATAAGTATCCTGGTCTGGCATGCAGGTGTTTGGGACAAATTCTGGTTCTGGACCTTCCGCTACGCGCGTGAGTACGTGTCGCTCGTGCCGCTGGATACGGGTTGGGAGAAGTTTAAAAACGAATTTCCGCGTGTGGTCGGACCGTCCCTGTGGATCTGGGCATTGGCGGGGGCAGGCCTCCTAGCCTTGTTTGCCGACAAGCACGTGCCCTTCTCCACGAGGGTGGCGCTGCCGTTGTTTGCGATCTTCTCGGTTTTGACAGTCATGCCGGGGTTATATTTTCGTCCTCATTACTTCGTGACGACCTTGCCTGTCGTCGCCCTTCTCGCCGGGAACGGGTGCGCCGCAATCGGGCGTTATATCACCGCTTCAGGTCTCAAGGGGAGATGGACGACAGCGCCGGTTGTGCTGGGGATATGCGCACTCCTCTGGGCGCTCATCCAGCAGTGGTCTTTCTTTTTTGCCGAAACCCCTCACCCTTTACGGGTTGGAACCCTTTCCAGAGGCAATCGAGATCGGCCGCTACCTGGAAGCTCATTCTGAACCTGGGGACCGCATCGCAGTTCTTGGAGCTGAGCCTGAGATCTTTTTCTATGCCCACCGGCGCTCGGCCACGGGCTATATCTATGTTTATGGAGTCTGGGAGAACCAGCAATTTGCCGACCGCATGGCAGAAGAGATGGTCCGGGAGATAGAAACAGCACAGCCGAGATATGTTGTCGTCGAATTCGTACCTCCGAAGTTGCTGGACTGGGCCTCCCGATATCTGGAGCATGGGTTCGAGCTGGAAGGACGAGTAGAAATGATTTCGAACGACAGGACTGAATATTACTGGGGTGCGGAGTCACGAGTTCGGGCTTTATCACCATCTCGCAGTATCTATGTCTTTAAAAGACGACTCACATAGGCGGGCTGAATCTCTGAGGTGTCCTCTTCTTGCTTATTATCACTTCGTAGATGAAAAGTGTTAAAATTACCCGGTTGCATATGCTACCAGATGAAAGCATTAAATCCTGGACTAAAGGGGAGTTTGTGCCGTTTAAAAATTTGAGGGAGATGGTTTTAGCGGGCTTTTTATGTTTGTTTTCCCTGCTGTTCATTATAAGCCTGTTCAAGAACATCTCCTATCCGCTGTTCTGGGCCGACGAGAGCATGACCGTCATGCATGGGGCCCGCGTATTAGAGTACGGATACCCGAAAGTGCATGATGGTAAGAACGTGCTTTATGACCTGCGGCATTCAAATCCAACCTTGGGCACTGATGAAAAAACCGATGCGTATATCGGAGGCGCTAACTGGGGCATGTATTACTTTGCTACCATCGGGATCAAACTGGCCGAAACAAGCGATGATATATTTACTAAAACAGCAATTATCAGGACCACCTTTGCGTTGGCCGGACTGGTCGGACTGGCACTAACAGCGTTCCTTGCAACGCATTTTTTCAGCGGGGCGCTGGCTAAAATGACTTTCCTGGTAATTTTTGCTTTCTTCGAGCTTCTCTCGGTACCGCTGGTTCTGCACCTACGCGAAGCGCGATATTATTCCCTGAATCTTCTTCTGACAGCTCTTTTTATTTTCGTTTATACGTATTATCGAATCCTGAACAGGACCGGGCATATGACCTATACCCTGTTTTCGACTCTGCTTTTGTGGTTGGTGTTCGTCACCTTCTCGCCCGCTTATTTTATTCTTGTTGTTTCCGTATTAGTTTTCGAGTCCCTGTTGTTTGCGCAATATTTTTTTCAGCGCTATCTGGTAAGGCTGGAGTGGAGAGACCTTCCCGCTCCAAGACTAAAAATGCCTTTTTTTGCATGCCTGAAAGGTCTATTGCCATTGCTCCTTTCTCTCGCCGGCGTTGCACCGCTGCTCTCTTTTTTCAGGATATTCTCTATTGCGGAGGAGATGGCAAAGTTCAATGCCACGTCAATCTATTCCCTGTATCTTGATAATTCTCTGGCGATGTGGCGCTATTGTGCGTCATTCGAATATATATACCTGGCGATGTTCTTGAAGATCTGCCTGATCTTGCTGGCGGTGTTGCCGGGCAAAGAGTTATTTCCCAGTGACAAGCGCAGGGGCACTTTTTCCAATTTCCTAACCGTAATTTTTATCGTCTACTTCCTGGCTGTCGCCAAAATCCCCAATTTCCCTTTTACCCGGTATTTTATTCCGCTACAGCCAATTCTGGCCGTAATCATTATTCTGGACCTAGCTACGGTGTACTATCGTATTTCACTCAGGCAGACTCCTGGGGTTATATATCGCAAGGTTATTTTGTTTGGTGTTGCCGCATGCCTGTTTTTTTACACTCTTGCCAACAATGGGGAGTTCATCGAGGGACATGTCTATGAGTTGTCGCACCGGTATCAGGGCCCCCTGGATCAGATTATACCGTTTATAAAACAGAAATATGCGAATACCGATAACCTCATCATCGCTACCAACTATGAGGAGACTTCCTTCATGTATTACCTCGGTTCCAGGGTCATTGTAGGTTTTGTGGGAAACAATCTGGAACAGGATGCGCAAGCAGTGCCTGATATTATCATTTACCGGAAAGGGTGGGGGAACTTCGGGGATGTTTTTAACGGTTTTTTGCAGAGACAACGTTATGAGCGAATTTCTTTCCCCGTTTTTGACCGCCAGGTGAACAACATACCCGAGCTGAATCCGCTCTTTATATTTCCGCATCAATTCAAAACTCTGGAGTCCGGGCATGAGTCCGCGAAGACGGATATTTACCTGAAAGCTCAAAAAGGCTGAACCAGGTGAGGGACTGGCAGGAAAGAATGAGGCAAAATTATGATTCTTGACAAGAAACTTATTGTAATAATGCCTGCATACAATGCAGGAAGGACGCTCCGCAAAACCTATGCGGAGCTCCCGCATGATTATGTGGATGAAGTCATCCTCGTTGATGACGCGTCGAAGGACGATACCTCCGCGATTGCCAGGGAAGTAGGGATAAAGACGATAATTCACCGGGAAAACAAGGGGTATGGGGGCAACCAGAAGACCTGTTACCGTGAAGCGCTCCGGCATGGAGCGGACATTGTCGTTATGGTGCATCCCGACTACCAGTATTCCCCGCGCCTTGTGACCGCCATGGCTTCAATGATCGCTTCGGGGCATTATGATGTTGTGCTCGGGTCGCGCATATTGGGAGGCGGCGCCCTGAAGGGGGGAATGCCCTTGTATAAATATGTCGCCAACAGATTCCTGACACTAGTGGAAAATATGGCTCTTGGCATTAAGCTTTCCGAATATCACACCGGGTTCCGCGCCTTCACCCGTGAAGTGCTGGAGACCTTGCCGCTGGGTGAGAACTCCGACGATTTCGTATTTGACAGCGAGATGCTTGTCCAGACCGTTTATTTCGGGTTCGCCATTGGTGAACTGAGTTGCCCGACAAGGTACTTCAGGGAAGCCTCCTCCATAAATTTTACCAGGAGCGTGAAGTACGGCTTCGGCGTGCTTGCAAGCATAGTAAAATACGTTATGACTAAATCCGGGATAAAGAAGTCCAGGATTTTCAGCAGCGCGGGAGCGAAACTTCGTGCGGATTAAGAGACTGTTTAATGTTAAATACCGCATCGCTGCTCTTGTTTCAACCCTGACCTTTCTGGTCTATCTTGTCTCTCTGGGGAACGAGTTTGTGAGCTGGGACGACCCGGGGTACGTGTACAAAAACAACGCTATACGGTCATTTGACCTGGCCTTCCTCAAATGGGCCTTTTTTGAATTTCACGAAGCCAACTGGCACCCTCTGACCTGGCTGTCGCATGCCCTGGATTACGCTGTCTGGGGATTGAATCCCATGGGGCACCATCTGACGAACAATGTTCTTCATACGGTCAATACCTTCCTGGTGGTGCTCCTCGCCGCCAGACTGGTGGAGGCATGGAAGGGGGCGGCAGCGGGGAGAGGAAACTTTTCCGACGGACGGGCGATAGTGATAACGGCGGGAGTGACGGGGTTATTGTTCGGTCTTCACCCGCTGCATGTGGAATCGGTGGCATGGGTTTCGGAGCGGAAAGACCTTCTGTGCGCCCTGTTCTATCTGCTCAGTGTCATGGCGTATGCGAAGTATGCGGGGAGCGAAGCGGCGGAACGAGAGCTGCCGTTACGGGTAGTCAACAGGCACTATCTTTTCAGCGGACTTTTCTTTATGCTCGCCCTGCTGAGCAAGCCCATGGCGGTGAGTCTTCCCGTGGTTCTTCTTATACTGGACTGGCATCCGTTCAGGAGGATGGAGTCGCTGAAAATGTTCCGGCAGGCATGTCTGGAGAAACTGCCGTTCATAGTGCTGAGCCTTGTGTCGTCGGCACTGACTATAATGGCGCAGGAATCGGAAAAGGCCATGGAGATAATGGTGGTTGTCCCTTTGCCGACACGGGTGCTGGTGGCGGTGAGGGCGCTGGTGGCGTATCTCTGGGAAATGGTGTTGCCGGTGGACCTGGTTCCTTTGTATCCCTATCCGAAGGACGTATCGTTTTTCTCGGCGGAATACCTTGGAGCGCTGGTCCTTGTTGTTGCAATTACGGCGTGGTGCGTCGTCACGACAAGAAGGCGGAAGATATTCATAGCGGTTTGGGGTTATTATGTGGTGACCCTGCTCCCCGTCATCGGCCTCGTCCAGGTGGGGAGCCAGTCGATGGCGGACAGGTATATGTATCTGCCCAGCCTTGGCCCTTTCCTTGTTGCAGGTCTATCGGCGGCATGGGTTTGGGGCAGGAAGGATGCCCGGCCGTGGCGGTTTCCGGCGGCAAAGGGTGTGGGAGTTGCCGTAGCCCTTGCGCTGGCGCTGTCCCTGTCCCTTCTGACCATCAAACAAATAGGCATTTGGAAAAACGGCATCGTCTTATGGAATTACGTGATAAAAAGGGACCCTGGTATCTCCCTGGCCTATAACAACCGGGGACTTGTTTTTGACGAAATGGGACAGCCCGACAAGGCGCTGGCGGACTTCAACGAGGCAATTGCACTCGACCCCTCGAATGTCGAAGCCTACAATAACCGGGGTGTTGTTTTCGACAAAGCAGGTTGGCATGACAAGGCGCTTGCAGATTTCGACAAGGCTCTGGCGCTTAATCTCGGGTTTCCCCAGGCTTACAATAACCGGGGTATCTTCTTTTACAAAATGGGCCAGTTTGATAAGGCACTTGAGAACTTTGATAGCGCAATCGCATTAAATCCCTCTTACTCAGAGGCCTGTAATAATCGGGGGACTCTATATCTTGAAACAGGCAATAAGGAACGAGCCGTATCTGATTACCAAAAAGCATGTGACCTGGGAGTCGCAATTTCCTGTGATGCGTTGCAGGCTTTAAGGTAAACAGATTTATGAGGAGAATTTTCGGGCGGGAAGGCTCGAGGCACCTTCAGGGGACCTCAACGGCTTGCTAATGGCTGCTCCAGATATGCTATTTTAGTGAAATGGCCGGGAATGTGAACAAAAAGGGAGAGATGTCCATAAATGGTCCTCAAGGCAGTGTGAAGTCGCAAGGGGCGGAGCGATTCAGGTATTATGTTGCCGGTCTGGTATCCCTGCTGACCTTTCTGGTCTATCTTGTCTCTCTGGGGAACGAGTTTGTGAGCTGGGACGACCCGGGGTACGTGTACAAAAACAACGCTATACGGTCATTTGACCTGGCCTTCCTCAAATGGGCCTTTTTTGAATTTCACGAAGCCAACTGGCACCCTCTGACCTGGCTGTCGCATGCCCTGGATTACGCTGTCTGGGGATTGAATCCCATGGGGCACCATCTGACGAACAATGTTCTTCATACGGTCAATACCTTCCTGGTGGTGCTCCTCGCCGCCAGACTGGTGGAGGCATGGAAGGGGGCGGCAGCGGGGAGAGGAAACTTTTCCGACGGACGGGCGATAGTGATAACGGCGGGAGTGACGGGGTTATTGTTCGGTCTTCACCCGCTGCATGTGGAATCGGTGGCATGGGTTTCGGAGCGGAAAGACCTTCTGTGCGCCCTGTTCTATCTGCTCAGTGTCATGGCGTATGCGAAGTATGCGGGGAGCGAAGCGGCGGAACGAGAGCTGCCGTTACGGGTAGTCAACAGGCACTATCTTTTCAGCGGACTTTTCTTTATGCTCGCCCTGCTGAGCAAGCCCATGGCGGTGAGTCTTCCCGTGGTTCTTCTTATACTGGACTGGCATCCGTTCAGGAGGATGGAGTCGCTGAAAATGTTCCGGCAGGCATGTCTGGAGAAACTGCCGTTCATAGTGCTGAGCCTTGTGTCGTCGGCACTGACTATAATGGCGCAGAAAGCAGGCGGAGCGATGGCGATGCTGAAGGTTGTACCCTTGTCAATACGGGTGCTGGTGGCGGCTAAATCTCTCATGGCTTATCTGTGGCATATGACGCTGCCTCTGGATTTGATCCCCTTTTATCCTTACCCGCAGGACATATCAGCAGCATACGTAATTCCCGTTGCTCTTGTAGTTGGGATTACGGGTGTTTGTCTGTTAGCTGCGAAGAAAAATAAAGTATGGCCGGCGGCATGGGGGTACTATGTTATAACCCTGATTCCCGTTCTTGGTATTGTTCAGGTGGGAGGGCAAGCAATGGCGGACAGGTATACTTATTTACCCGGTCTCGGGCCTTTTCTTGTCGCAGGTTTATCGGTGGTATGGGTTTCAGGAAGAATGGATATTTCAAAGAAGTGGGCTCCGCTTGTTAAGCTTTCCGGTTTTGCCGCAGCCGTTTTGCTGCCGGTTTTCCTGTCATTATTAACCGTCAAACAAATAGGGTTATGGAGAGACAGCTTCACTCTCTGGACTTATGTTATTGAAAAGGACCCCGGCATCCCGTTAGCCTATAACAATCGGGGGCTTGTTCTCGACGAAATGGGACAGCCCGACAAGGCGCTGGCGGACTACAACGAAGCAATTGCCCTTGCTCCCTCTTTTCCCGAAGCATATATTAACCGGGGTGCTGTCTTCGGCAAAATAGGTCAGCCGGACAAGGCACTTGCAGACTACTCTGAAGCAATTGCGCTTGCCCCTTCTTTTTCCGAAGCCTACAGCAATCGGGGTGTTGTCTTTAGTAAAATGGGTCAGTTCGATAAGGCGCTTGCAGACTACTCTGAAGCAATTGCGCTTGCCCCTTCTTTTTCCGAAGCCTACGATAACCGGGGTATTTGTTTTTACAAGACAGGTCAACCTGACAAGTCGCTTGCCGACTTTAATAGCGCAATTGCCCTTAATCCCTTTAATTCCTTGGCCTATAAAAATCGTGGGACTCTTTACCTTGGAACAGGAGACAAGAAACGTGCCTCATCGGATTACAAAAAAGCATGTGACCTGGGAAGCGAAATGGCTTGTGATGCATGGCGATCCTTAAGATAAACAGATTGCGGCAAAAAGAAGTTTGTGGCCGGAATTTGCGGGCGATTTCCCCACCGCTGCTTGACGATTATCCCGGATATTGAGTATCTTGATATAAGGTAATAAGTGAAAAAGAAAATTGTTATAGGAATTCTTTCCCTCACGGTTGTCTTTCTTCTGAGCGGCCTCTACATCATGTTCAAGATAGAGAGGATATCTTCCCAGTTGCATTCCCTTGTAGTCAGCCACCAGGTCGAAGTCCTGAGGAGAAATCTATCGGGAAAGCTCAAGCGGGTGCAGTTGGACTTCTTCCTTCTAAATACAAAATATGCGCAGAAGATCAATACCATGTTGAATGATATGAGGGATATGCAGTTGTATGCCGATAAGTGCCTGACATGCCACCATTCACCGGATGTTGTGGGGAAACTCATCTTTATACGGAGCAACATCAACGAGTATAAAAACGGGCTGAACAGGGTGCTGGCCGAGAAAACGGACAGTAGCAGGCTGAGAGCCGAAAAGACACGGATATATATGGAAGGCCAGCATCTGGTCGCGGTGGTTGACAAAGTGGCGGACCTGGCGAGCGTGCGACTCGCGGAAAGGACACGGATAACCCTGGGAGAGGTGGATAGGACAAAGGGGTTGCTTTTTATTCTTCTGGCACTGGGGCCCTTTGCCGCGGGGATTTTGACCTATATCACGATCGGCGGTATTACAAAACCGGTCAGGGTGCTGGTTGATGCGGCGCGCAAGCTCAAGAAGAGCAATCTCGATTACCGGGTTGAGGGGCTTGACCATGAATTCGGCGAAGTGGCTGACGCCCTGAACGAGATGTCCGGCTCGTTGCGCGAAAATATACACAAACTGGAGAAAAACGAGAAGCGGTACCGGACGCTCTTCGAGAGCGCCGGAGATGCCATCTTCATACTGGAGGCCGAAGGGGAAAATCCCGGGAGAATCATCTCCGCCAACATCGCTGCGGCGGAAATGCACGGGTATACCATGGAAGAACTGCTCGCTCTCACCATCATGGACCTCGACACCCCTGAATCCGCCGTGGGCGCAGGGGAACGCATTGAAAAAATGCTCAGGGGAGAATGGGTCAAGATGGAAGCCGGGCACCGCAGGAAGGACGGCTCGGTTTTCTTCGTTGATGTGAGCGCCGGGCTGCTCGATCTGGGAGACCATAAATATATTCTTGCCTTTGACCGGGACATCACCGAGCGCAAGCAGGTGGATGAGAGACTCCAGCGCGCCGAGCAGCTGAAAATATGCGGAGAGCTTGCAACGGGGCTTGCCCATGAAATAAAAAACCCTCTGGCCGGGATTAAGGCATGCATGGAGGTCCTTGCCGAGGAGATTCCCCTTCCCGAAGAGGACAAAGGAGTGCTCCTGGAAGTGGTGGATGAGATACGACGGATTGAATTGCTGCTGAAGACGCTGCTCAATTTTGCGAAACCGTCCATGCCCCAGATGGTGGATGTGGACATTCATGACGTGCTTGATACCGCAATGACCTTCTCACTAAAGGACCGCAGCTCGCCCTCCGGAGGCCCGGGGAAAATACGCATCGTGAGGGATTTTGCCCCGTACCTGCCCGAGGTCCTGGCCGATCCCATGCACCTGCAGCAGGTATTCCTGAACCTCCTGCTCAACGCCGCCGACGCCATGCCCGAGGGCGGCACGCTGGGGATAAAGACCGCGTATAATCAGTCGCTGAAAGTGGTGCAGATCGATATAGCAGATACGGGGAAAGGGATTGGCGAGGGAAACATGTATAAGGTGTTTCATCCCTTCTTTACCACCAAGGCCAAGGGGACCGGGCTTGGTCTGGCCATTACAAAGCAGCTTGTCGAACAGCACGGCGGAGATATAAGCGCCAGGAACAATGAGAACTGCGGCGCTACCTTCACAATTACTCTCCCGACGGGGCTGCCGTAGGAGCGGCCGGGATGGCGAGCAAGGGAAAAATATTCATTGTGGAAGACGACAAACTCGTTTCGTCCATGACCGCGCGCGCCCTGAAAAAAGAAGGGTACGAGGTCCAGGCGGAGCAGGAGGATTTTTCCTCCATTGTAGCCAGGATCAGGTCTTATCACCCCGATATAATTCTGCTTGATATTTCCCTCCGCGGACGCAACGGGATCGATATCCTGCAGGAACTCAAGGAAGAGAAAATATCCGCGGAAGTGATCATGCTCACTTCCGACGACAGCGCGGAGACTGCGGTGAAATGCATGAAGTCCGGCGCGGTGGACTACGTGACAAAGCCTTTCAATGTCGAGGAAGTAAAGATCATCGTCGGGAATATTGCCGAAAGACGGAAACTCAAGAACGAGGTCAACTATCTCAGGAAGGTCTATTCCGAACTTTTTGATGAGGAGATCATCGGGGAGTCGGAGGGCGTCAGGAGCCTCAACGCAAGGCTTGAGAAAATAGCGCTTGCCCGTGTCCCCAGTATACTTATTACGGGTGAGAGCGGCACCGGTAAGGAGCTTGTGGCGCGTCAAATCCACCGGAAGATGAGTGAGGGCTGCACGTCCGGATGCCTGCCCTTTATTGCCGTCAACTGCACCGCCCTTCCCGAACACCTGCTCGAAAGCGAGCTCTTCGGATATGAAAAGGGGGCCTTTACCGATGCACGGACTGAAAAGAAGGGTCTTTTCGAGCTGGCGAACAGGGGAACGGTGCTCCTCGATGAGGTAGGGGACATGAAGACCGACCTCCAGAGCAAGCTGCTGCGGGTGCTGGAGGACCGGAAGATAAGAAGGCTTGGCGGACAGGAGGAGATACCTATTGAAGTGACGGTAATCGCGACAACTAACAGGGACCTCTCCCAAGCGGTTGAAAGGGGCGATTTCAGGATAGACCTGCTCTACAGGCTCAATACCTTCGCTATCCATGTCCCGCCGCTCAGGGAAAAGAGAGAGGACATCTCTCCGCTCTCGCATTATTTCCTGGCCTACTTCACCGCAAAGTACAGGAATACGAAGATAAAAGGCATCTCCCCCGAAGCTGAGAATGTCCTCCGCTCCTACGACTGGCCCGGCAATGTGAGGGAACTCCGGAATGTGATAGAGAGGGTAGTCGTGCTCGAAAACAGCAAGACGATCATGCCCGAGCATCTGCCGAAGGAAATAACCCGGATGTCCTCTTCCGCAGGGCCGTCGGAATACCTGTGTGTGCTTCCCGAGGGGGGCCTTTCCCTGGAACGGCTTGAAAGCGAGCTCTTCAGGCAGGCCATGGAACAGGCTAAAAATAACAAGACCCTTGCCGCAAAGCTTCTGAACGTAAGCTACGATACTCTCCGGTACCATATCAAGAAGTTCGGCCTGAAAGAATAGCCCTAACGCCCGCTCTCCCCATCATTTGCCGTGACAACCCACTGTAGCATTATTGATTTAAATTATTAATAGTCCTATATTCCTATTGAATGCCGGTTTTATACTGTGTTACATTTAAGAATTTACACCTCACTTCCGTTAATAACTAACAGCATTATGGTGGAGGCAAAATGAAGATAGAAGAACTTGATGTCGAAGCACATTACGGGGCCATAGGAGAGGTAGTGACCGATGAGCAGAAAAGGAGAGGTATGCTCATCCACGCCTTTCAGAATATACAGAAAGAGCATAACTACCTGCCCGAAGACCAATTGCAGGAATTGTCCGGAAAACTGAATATTCCCCTGTCCGAGGTCTACAGCGCCGCCTCATTCTACAAACATTTCTATTTTAAGCCGAGGGGGAAGAACATTGTCTGCGTCTGCGTGGGCACCGCCTGCCATGTGCGCGGCGCCTCAAAGGTGCTTGAAACAATCGAAGAAGAGTTTGGGGTCAAGGAAGGGGAAACAACGCAGGATATGTCCATGACCCTTGAGACCGTGGGCTGTGTAGGATGCTGTGGTCTCGCCCCGGTGGTAACGGTGAACGAAGAGGTGGTGGGAGAGCTTAACCCTAAGAAGATGAGTGATATCATCGGCATGATAAAAAAGTAGAACGGGGAACGCATGGGAAAACTAATAAATACAGACGAACTGAAGAAGCTCAGGGAGAGACTTGAAAAGGAGACCTTCCAGCCGGACAAGGCCAGGGCGCGGGTCTGCTGCGGCACGGCATGCCAGGCTTCGGGCGCTAATAAGGTGATTACCGCCCTTGAAAGCGATGCAAAGGGCAGGGGCATGGATATCGAGATCGTAAAAACCGGGTGTCAGGGTATGTGCCAGAAAGGGCCGAACATCAAGGTCGAGCCTTCTGATATTTATTACCAGAGGATCAAACCGGAGCAGGCTTCTTCCCTTATTTCCTACACCTTTGCGCACGGCATGCCTTACAGGCAGGGACTCTACCGCGAAGACATAACCAGCGAACCCACCCTGGAGATGACTGACCTGCCCTTCTACAAAAAACAGGTGAGGATCGCTCTCAGGAACAACGATAAGATAGATCCTGCGAGGATAGACCATTACATTGCCGTCGGCGGCTATGCTGCCCTGGAAAAAGCGCTTTCCACCATGACCCCGGACGATGTGCTGAACGAAGTGGACCGCGCGCATTTAAGAGGAAGAGGCGGCGCAGGGTTCCCCGCCGGCAAGAAATGGAAACACTCTAAAAGCTCTCCGGGCAAAATACGGTTTGTTATCGCCAACGGCGACGAGGGTGACCCCGGCGCGTTCATGGACAGGGCCATCATGGAAGGCGACCCGCACAGCCTTTTCGAGGGGATGCTTCTCTGCGCATACGCAATCGGCGCCAGGTACGGGTTCGTCTATGTGAGGCACGAATATCCCCTGGCGGTCAGGAACCTCAAGCATGCCATCAGGCAGGCAGAGGAACTGGGACTGCTCGGAAAGAACATACTCGGCACGAACTTCAGCTTTCACCTGGATGTGAGGGAAGGCGCCGGCGCCTTTGTCTGCGGTGAATCCACCGCTTTGGTGGCCTCCATCGAAGGAGAGAGGGGCTTCCCCAGGCCGCGTCCGCCAAGGCTTTCGGAACAGGGCGGCGGTGTGTGGGGACATCCCAGCAACCTGAACAATATCGAGACCTATGTCTGTGTGCCGCCTATTATCGAAAAGGGCGCTGACTGGTTCAGGAGCATCGGGACCGAGACATCTCCCGGCACAAAGGTCTTCGCGCTTACAGGCAAGGTGAAGAACACCGGCCTTGTGGAAGTGCCCATGGGAATAACGCTGCGTGAGATCATCTTCGGGCTTGGCGGCGGCATCCTGAACGACAAGAAGTTCAAGGCAATCCAGACAGGCGGACCTTCGGGAGGCTGTATCCCCGCAAGCCAGCTGGACCTGCCTGTGGATTTCGATTCCCTGGCCAAAGTGGGCTCCATGATGGGCTCGGGTGGTATGGTTGTTCTGGATGAGGACACATGTATGGTGGATATAGCGAAGTACTTCCTCTCCTTCACCCAGTCGGAGTCGTGCGGCAAGTGCCCTCCGTGCAGGATCGGCACCTACCAGATGCTCCAGATACTCGAAAATATCACCAATGGAAAGGGCAAGCCCGGCGATATCGAACGGCTCATCAAAATCGGCAAGTACATACAGAAAGGCTCGCTCTGCGGCCTGGGCCAGAGCGCGCCAAATCCCGTGTTAAGCACCATCAAATATTTCCGGGAGGAGTACGAGGAGCACATTTACGACAACTACTGCCGCGCAAAGGTCTGCAAAGGCTCCGGCGTTTTTGTCATCAACCAGACCGAGTGCTTCCGGTGCGGTCTCTGTAAAGCGGCCTGCGCCTTTGATGCGGTCAAAGAAACCCAGGACAAATACTTCATAGAGCGCGACTACTGCACACAGTGCAAGGCGTGCTACCACGCGTGCCCCATCGGCGCGGTGAAGATCAGGAAGTGGAGCGTGGTGAAGCTTGAGGAGCAATTCAAGGTGCCGACTGAAAAAATTGAAGTTCTTGAAAGGAGGGCGCGTATGACCCTGAAAGATCTGTTGCAATCAAAACCTTCGGCAGTGGAGACGTGCAGTACAACGTGCATTGTCGGGGACGCGGTGACCATCATGGACGGCAAGAATATCGGGTCCCTGCTGGTGATGGATGAAGACAAAAATCTGGTAGGCATTTTTACCGAGAGAGACATCATGCACTGCTTTGCAAAGGGTGTTGCCTTCACGACCGAGCTGATGAAAAATGTGATGACCCCCAATCCTACCACCCTTGATGCTTCCACGGACATCGGTGTGGCCGTTGCCCTCATGTCAGACAAGAAAATACGCCATCTGCCGGTCATGGAAAATGAGAAGATTATCGGGATGGTTTCCTACAGGGACCTGGTCTCCTACCTGCTCCCTGAGGTCCTGTACATGGCAGAGGACATCTATTAGAGGGGACCATGACCGAGATAAAGGAACTGAAAGTCGAAGATATTAAAAAGAGCGCCGGGGAGAAGGCCTGCCCTGTGGGCGCGGCCCTCTACTATGTCACCGAATTCCTCGCGGGTCCCATGTGCGGCAGGTGTTTCCCATGCGCTATGGGGAGCTACGAGGCGCGGCTGCGGCTGCAGAGCATTATTGACGGGAAAGGTTCTGAAGCTGATGTGACCGCGCTGAAGAGGATTGCCGCGGAGATGGCGGAGGCCTCCATGTGCAAGAAGGGCAAGGACACCGCGGCTTTTATCACCGCATGGATCAACGAAGGTGTCTTTACCGCTCACGTGGAGGGTATCTGCCCGTCCGGAGAGTGCCTGACATTCATGGAATACCGGATTATTGCCGGTAAGTGCAGCGCCTGCGGGCTCTGCAAAGATGCCTGTAAGCACAATGCGATTATCGGAGAAAAGAGCAAGCCGTACAGGAACGACTTTCCCTTCGAGATACGGCAGCGCAGATGCGCCAAGTGCGGCGAATGTCTCACGGTCTGCCCCGAGGAGGCCATTATTGTTACAGGAAAGAGACAGGCCGGGGCCGGGGTTTAGATAAATATTTTTACAGGAGGAATACATGGCAAATAAGGTGAATCTGACAATAGACGGGAAAAAGGTCACGGCCCCGGAGGGTGTGAACCTTATCGAAGCGGCGGAGGCAAACGGTTTGCACATCCCGAACCTCTGCTTCCTGAAGGGCCAGAAGGGCATCGGCGCATGCAGACTTTGCCTTGTGGAAGTGGAAGGCATGAAAGCGCCCATGATAGCCTGCACCACAAAGGTGAAGGAAGGGATGTCCATCAACACGAAGACCGAAAAAGTGCAGGAAGTAAGGAAATTCGTAATCGATCTCATCCTCTCAATGCACCCGCTGGATTGCATGACCTGCACCAAGGCGGGTGTCTGCAATCTCCAGCAGTACGCTTACGATTTTGAAATAAAAGAGTCCTCCTTTACCCGCAAGAAATTCGGCTTTTCCATCGACGAGGCAAACCCCTTTATCAAGCGCGACCCCGATTACTGCGTCCTCTGCGGCAGGTGCGTGAGGGTCTGCAAGAACCAGGGCACCAATGTGCTCGAATTCATGGGGAGGGGCGTAGGGTCCAAGGTCGCTACCGCCAATGACAAGCCCCTTCAGGACTCCGGCTGTACGTTTTGCGGAAGCTGTGTGGATGTCTGCCCGGTAAACGCTCTTCTTGAAGCCGACAGGTGGCGCAAGGGTAGGGAGTGGGATTACGACAACACTGCTTCCGTCTGTCTGCTGTGCGGCAACGGCTGCGACATCAAGGTGAGCACAAAAGACGGTTTGCTGATGAAGGTGAGCGCGGGAGCGGCTGACGGCTCCCCGGAGAAATATATTTGCGCCTATGGGAGATACGGCTTCGATTGCATCGGGTCCGACACACGGGTCACCGCTCCCATGAAGCGCGTGAACGGCGAACTGAAAGAAACCACCTGGGAGGATGCCCTCGCAACAGTAGCAAAGGAACTGAAGAAAGCAGGGAGCAACACCGGCATTATCGCCTCGGCGGGAATGCTGAACGAGGACGCCCTTACCCTGAAGAACCTTGCTGTTGCCGTAGGGACAAAGAACCTTGATACCACTGCAAGCCTGTACGGCGATGCGGCGACTCTTGTTCAGGGCAGCGTTAATCTTGAAGCGGCAGACCTCTTTGTGGTGGTGGATATGGACCCTGACCAGCATAAGCGGGTGCTTCCCGCTCTTGACGCGCTTGTCAGGAGGAAAGTGCATGGCGGCGCAAAGCTTATCACGGTCAATGCTGCCGAGACGGGCCTGTCTTTTGTTGCGGCGGTCAACCTCGGAGGCGATGAAGCGGAAGCCCTGAAGTCTTTTGCCAGGGCCCTTGCGGACAAGAAGCTGGTAAAAGATAAACATATGGCCGATGCTGTGTCAGGCGTAACAGCGGGCGAGATGGCTGAGAAGGCTGCGGCACTCTTTGCAGGAGCAAAGGCGCCCGTTATTCTGTCCTCCCCGGCCATGTACCCTGCTGCTGCCAACCTCAGCCTTGTAAAGGGCTCTGCCATCGCTGTCCCCCTGGAGAGCAATGCAAAGGGCGTCATGCTGATGGGGCTTGTGGAAAGCGGAAAGTCATATAAGGAAATGGCTGAAGGCGGAGCCGGTCTGCTCTATGCCGTAGGCGAAGTGACGGTAACCGAGCGGCCCAAGTCCGATTTCCTCATCGTGCAAAATTCCCACTTAACCCAGCTTGCAAAGCAGGCCGATGTGGTGCTCCCCTCCGCAGCGTTCCTCGAAGCAGAGGGGACCATGGTGGATTATGCGGGCAGGCTGAAAAATGTGGCAAAAGTGGTTGCTCCCGCGGGAGAGGCAAAGAGCCATCGCGAAATCTTCACCGGGATTGCCGCCGCTATGGGCGTGAAGATGAAGGAAGCCAAGGAGACCGGGACGAAGAAGCTGGCAAAGGTAAAGACCAGGGTTGCTTTCAGCCCCTTTGCGCGGAAAGAAGGCTTTGCGGTGAACGCGGGCGAAATGATCGAGTCCCTCAACGCCTCTGTGATCAACGGTTCGCGGCTTCTCTGGCTCAAGGAAGCGAAGGTCTGCAACGGGAAGAATGGAAAAGCCGTGCAGGCAGCGTAGATCCCAGTTTATCAGTAAAAACCCCGTCTACCAACAATGGACGGGGTTTTTTATTGTCTTCAGAGTAACTCCCCCTCACCCCCTCTTAACCCAATAGGGGGTAGTCTATTCCTCCCCTTAAGGTAAGGGGAGGGTAGGTGGGGTTATGTGTTACCACGCCGCTTCGCCCTTAAGAAATCTGTTGATGTCCGCCGCCGCGCGCTTGCCCGCTCCCATGGCGCTGATGACGGTTGCCGCACCTGTGACCACGTCGCCGCCGGCCCATACATGCTGCTTTTTTGTTCTTCCTGTTTCGGTGTCGGCCACTGCAGTACCTTGCTTTGTCCTTTCAAGCCCTTCAGCATCCACAAAAACGAGCGGGTTCGGGCTGGTGCCCAGGGCCATGATGACCGTGTCAACGGCCATCTCGAACTCTGAGCCCTTGATGGGGACCGGTTTGCGCCTGCCCGAGGCGTCGGGCTCTCCCAGTTCCATGCGGATGCAGCGCATGCCTGATACCCTGCCGGTGCTGTCACCTATGATCTCGACCGGGTTGGTGAGGAGGTCGAAGATGATCCCCTCTTCTTCTGCATGATGCACTTCCTCGGCCCGTGCAGGGACTTCCTCGCGCGATCTGCGGTAGACAATGTGGACCTCTCCTGTTTCACCTGCCTGCTGCGCATAGAGGCCCTGCAAGCGGGCGCTGCAACGGGCGGAATCCATAGCCACGTTTCCCGCGCCGACAACCGCGACTTTCTTGCCCGGCTTTACCGGCGTATCGTAATACGGGAACTGGTAAGCCTTCATCAGGTTCACGCGGGTAAGAAATTCGTTTGCCGACATGACGCCGTTGAGATTGATGCCGGGGATGCGCATGAAGGAGGGCAGCCCTGCTCCGGTGCCCAGGAACACGGCATCGAATTCCTGAAGCATTTCGTCAAGGGATATGGTACGGCCCACCACATGGTCGGTGCGGATGTCGATGCCCAGGCACTCCACCGCGTAATTTATTTCGCCATGTACAACGCTCTTGGGCAGGCGGAATTCCGGTATGCCGTAAACGAGCACGCCGCCCGGACCATGAAGCGACTCGAATATGGTCACCTTGTGTCCCTCCCGCGCCACGTCCACGGCGCAGGTCAGGCCGGCGGGACCTGAACCCACCACAGCTACTTTTTTGCCTGTGGAAGGAGCGCTGACCAGGGGACAGGTGCGATGGGCCAGTTCATAGTCGCCTACGAAGCGTTCCAGTCTGCCTATGGCAACCGGTTCGCCTTTTTTGCCTAACAGGCACTTCCCTTCGCACTGGTTCTCCTGCGGGCAAACCCTGCCGCAGATAGCGGGCAGGTTGTTCTTTAACTTCATCGCCTCCACAGCGCCCGGCATATTGCCTTCTCTCAAGGCTTTAATGAATTGGGGAATGAGAACGCTGACAGGACAGCCTTCCCTGCAAAGTGGCTTCTTGCATTGCAGGCAGCGTTGCGCTTCCCTGAGGGCCGTCTCTTCAGAATATCCCAGCGCCACCTCTTCAAAATTCTTTCTGCGAATGTTCCCATCCTGGTGGGGCATGGGCTGACGCGGTATTGCCGTCTTTTTCGGCATCTTCTCCTGTGGCTCCATATCGCTCATCTATTTGCCTCCCTCTGCCACTGCTTTATCGAGATTGCAGGTGTGCTTGTAGTGTTCCACGGCGGCCTTCTCCTCATCCTTGTAGAATGATAACCGGGACAGAAGATTCCCCCAGTCCACCTTGTGGCCGTCGAATTCCGGGCCGTCCACGCAGACGAAGCGGGCCCCGTCTTCAAGCAGCACGCGGCAGCCGCCGCACATGCCCGTCCCATCTATCATGATGGTATTAAGGCTGACTATGGTGGGCACATTGTACGGCTTCGTGGCGGAGGCCACGAATTTCATCATAATGGCGGGCCCGATGGCCCAGACCTTGGCCACGGCGCGGCTTTTGTCCTCAAGCACTTCCTTTAGAGGGTCGGTCACGAGCGCCTTGCGCCCTTGAGAGCCGTCATCCGTGCAGATATGCAGTTCATCGGAAACAGCTTTCATCTTCTCCTCCCAAAACAGGAGGCTTTTGTTGCGGGCGCCTATAATGGAAATGACGGTATTGCCTGCTTCCTTAAGGGCCCGGGCAATGGGATAGATGGGGGCTATACCCACGCCGCCTCCCACGCAGACCACGGTCCCGAAGTTCTCAATCCCGGTGGGATGACCGAGAGGGCCCACAAAGGTGGAGAGGGAATCGCCGGCATTCATAGCGCCCAACTGCATGGTGGATTTCCCGAGTTCCTGAAATATGATGGTAATGGTTCCGTTTTCGCGGTTGAAATCGGCGATGGTAAGGGGAATGCGCTCACCCTTTTCATCGATGCGCACGATGATAAACTGGCCGGCCCGTGCCTTGCGCGCCACATGGGGAGCATGGACCACCATAAGCTTGGTTACATCGCTGAACGCCTGTTTGTCCAGGATTTTATACATCGTGAGCCTCCTTGTTGCCTATGTATTCTAACGCATAAATAGCCATATAAAAATTGTTTATATGAGGATACCACACAAGGCGTATCCGCGTCTATTTGCAATCTTTCCCCCTTGACTTACAGACCTTACGGGGGGTATAGTAAAAAATTCAAGGCTGGTTTGGCAGATTTCCGCAATTAATACCGTTATGCGGGTGTTTTGGTCTTAAGCCCGATACGGGCCCATAGCTCAGTTGGTAGAGCTACCGGCTCATAACCGGTTGGTCCCAGGTTCGAGTCCTGGTGGGCCCACCAGATATTTACTTGCTGCCCCGCAGACGGCGTATCCCGCGTTCCGCAAGGAGGATTGGTGAACAAACAGTTACAGTTTTTGGTAGAGTTGCAGAAACTCGATACCGTTATTCTCTCTACCCGCATGAGAATTGACAGCATTCCCGCCGCTATCTCGTCGCGCGAGGGCCCTCTGCGGAGCGCTGAAGCCGCCTATGAGAGGGCGAAGCAGAACCATGCGGCCATCGAAAAGAAAAAGAAGGACAGGGAGCGCGATATCGAGGACCTGAACGAAAAAATAAAGAAACTCGGGCAGCGCACCGCCGGCATCAAAAACAACAAGGAATACCAGGCCCACCTTAAGGAAATCGAGAGGGCGGAAAAGGACGTAAAGGCGGCGGAGGATGAAATTCTCTCTTCCATGGATTCCCTTGAAAATTCCTCAAGGCTCCTGAAAGAAGAGACCTCCCGCATTGCTGAAGAAAAAGTGAAAATCGAAGCGATAAAAAAAGAACTCGAAAAAGAAGTCCTCCAGGGCGAAAGGGAACTTAAGAAGCTCAAGGTAGAGAGGAAGGGCATCGTCTCAAAAATAGAAGGGGACATATACAACCGATACATGACCCTTCTGAAGGCGAACCGCGGGCTCGCCGTGGTGGAAGCAAAGGACGAGATCTGCCTCGGCTGTTACCTCCACGTCCCCCCGCAGATGTTTGTAGAATTGAAAGACAACAGCGATATCGTAGAATGCCCGCAGTGCATGAGGATTCTCTATTATGAAACGCCTGCTGAAGAGGTCCCGGCCCAACAGTAATCCAGCCCGCTCTGTCGCACACGTGTTTGCTGCCTGCCTTCCCTATAATAAAATTTTAGATTGCTTATAATTTATTCTTATGGTAATATAACCCGACATATGGCAATGGAAGACCACAAGTTAAAAGTTTTTTGCACCGTCGCCGAGACAAAGAGCTTTTCCAAAACATCGGAGATCATACACCTGACGCAGCCGGCGGTCAGCCTTCAGATCCAGGCCCTTGAAGAGTTGTACGAAACAAAGGTCTTCGACCGTTCGAGCAGTTCCATCAACCTCACCCCTGCGGGAGAGATCCTGTACCGGTACGCGAAGGATATCCTCTCCCTGTATGCCGAACTCGAAAAGGAAATCGGAAAGATAACGGGTCTGATACGGGGAAGCATCACCATCGGCGCAAGCACGACAATCGGCAACTATCTGCTCCCCAGCGTGATCGTCGATTTCAAAAAGACGCATCCCAAAATAAAGATCAATGTTCTCATCGGCAATACGAAGAGAGTACTGGACCTGCTGAACTCCGGCGTGATAGATCTCGGGCTCGTAGAGGGCGAAACCTCCCGCCACAAGATAAAGTCGGAGGAGCTCATAACGGATGAACTCGTGTTTATCGTCCCTCCCTTTCACGCCTGGGCAAAGAAAAAGGTCGTCTCCATTCTGGAAATCACTAAAGAGCCCTTTATCCTGCGCGAGGACGGGTCCGGCACCCGCCAGATGATCGAGAAATACCTGACGTCATACAGCATCAAGATCTCCGACCTGCGCATTTCCCTGGTGCTCGGCGGCACGGAATCCATAAAGCAGGCGGTGGAAAACGGCATGGGCATATCCATAATCTCCCGCTGGGCCGCGCGTAAAGAGGTAAAATACGGCACCTTAAAACTCATCGTTCCGAAAGAGGAGAGGATATTGCGGGATTTCTCGCTCATCATGCCGAAAAATGCCGTGATCTCTCACGCGGTAAACGAGTTTCTCTCCTATCTTAAACTCTATTCTTACGACAGCCTGCTTTCCGATTCCAAAGCGTAAAACTCTCCCGGATCGCCAAGCCAGGAAAAAACGTTGTCCTCTTCCTCCATCACCCGAACCCGTTCCTCAGGCGCCCTGTTTTCCATGACCATGCGGTAAAGCTGATGGAATCTCTCCATATGCCTCCTCACGCGGCCCTCGGCATACGTCGAAGCCCTGTCCTTCTCCATTAAGAAAGCCCAATCGCTGGCCTGCGCAAGAAGCATCTCCCGCATGGCCTGGCATACTGCGCGCTTTACCGCTGCGGAACCGCTGCGGCGGGACACAAGTGTTTCCATTCTCCCGGCCATAGTATGGAGATGCCGGTAAAGATGATGGTTCCTTTGTCCTATCCAGAGCTCGCTGAAGCCTCCTTCACCCCAGGTGGAAGCGGCCGGCTCAATCCTGTCAAAAGGGCCGGTCCGTGCCGCCCCCCTCAGATAATGTGACGGCGTGGTCACGCGGAACGTCGCTTCAGGCTCCTGCGTCTTGCGGAGCGCCATATCAAGCCATTCGATCCCCTCATGCCACCAGTGCCCGAACAGTTCGGCATCGAAAGCGGATATCACGGCAGGGCGGAAGTGAAAAGATGACAGCTTCATGAAATCAGTTTCCCTTTCGCGCACAAAATGCATGGCATGTTCCGCCGCTCTTTGCATGGCCGCAGGCCGGTCGTACGGCAACTTGTTTTCGGTCTTTCCGGTAACACGGTAATATTTAAGGCCGGTAAAGGTCCTTACGTCCTTCATGCGGGTAAATGCCCCTGTATAGGAAAGCGGGAGGTCGAAGCCGATATCACGGTAAAAGTCCCTGTATGCGTGGTCGCCTGGGTATCCTCTGTCGGCACACCAGACCTGACGCGCGGACCTGAAGTCCCTGCCGAAGGCAAAGACCCCCTCGGGTGTAAGGACCGGCCGGTATACGCTGTAACGCGGCCGCGGCCGCCCCTGGACAAGGCCGTGGGACTCCACGAAAAAATAGCGGATGCCCGCCCTCTTCAGGTGCGCGTCGAGTCCCTTGAAGTAGCCGCATTCGGGCAGCCAGAAGCCCTCGGGACGCCTCCCGAAAACGCGGGCATAACTCTCGACCCCGAGGTCTATCTGGCTCCTTATGACCCGGGGGTATTTCTCGAATGCCGGCAGAAAAGCGTGGGTCGCAGCCGTTGTTATGATTTCCACGTGTCCCGCGTCCTGGAGCTTCCGGAAGGCGCAGAGCAGGTCCCGGCCGTACCTCCCGCAGTAGAGGTCCCGCACACGCCGGAAAGCGGCGGCATACAGGAAAGCCGCAGGAGCAAAAGCAGAGCGCGCGGTCCTCTTCTTTTCCTGTTCAGCCAGCTCCGTCAGGTTGTCCATGTACCGCACAAAGCGCTGCCGCAGCAGGTCATCGTTGAGCATCTCCATCAGCACCGGGCTGAAGGACAGGGTGAGCCCGGAAGAGATGCCGTCATCAGCGAGCCTCTCAAGGGTATCGAGCAGGGGGACATAGGTTTCCCTTATACATTCGAACAGCCAGTGCTCTTCCAGGGAGTAGTCGTACCCGGGGTGGCGCACGTAAGGCAGGTGGGCATGGAGCAACAGTATAAGAGAGCCGTTCATGGATATTCATATTATACTTTATCAGGATGAAAGGGGGATCTATGGGCGGCCCCGGAGCTGAGGCAATTCGCGGCATTGACAAAGTTACCTGCATCCTGTATCCTAATGAAAGGATTTCGCCCCTTCAAGCTCCGGACATTAATCGTCTCACTCTCAGGGAATTTGAAAGCCGGGTCCTCAAGAGTGTTCAATCTTATCTCTGCTGACCGGGGATAAGCCATAAAAATGCAAACTAAAATAAAATCCACTGCCATTCAACAATAGAGACCCCGTTGTTGCACGGTAACGGAAATATCATGGAATACCCATCATGAAAACCCAGGAAGGCCAGGAAGGAAAGAACAGCATGGAAAATTACATTTCAATTACCGAATTAAAAGAAAAGAGCATTGATGAACTCGCCCAATTCGCCAAAGACCTTAATGTGGAAGGCGCCTCGGGCATGAGGAAGCAGGATGTCATATTCGCCATACTGCAGGCGCAGGCGGAAAAGGCAGGGAACGTGTACGGTTCCGGGGTCCTCGAAATACTGCCCGACGGGTTCGGGTTCCTCCGCTCCCCCGACTACAGCTATCTCCCGAGCCCCGACGATATCTATGTCTCCCCGTCGCAGATCAGGAGATTCACGCTGCGCACCGGCGATTATGTGTCGGGACAGATACGGCCTCCCAAGGAAAACGAGCGCTACTTCGCCCTTCTGAAAGTTGAGACGATCAATAACGAGTCTCCGGAGGTCAACGTAAGCCGCCCCTTCTTCGACAACCTCACCCCCTACTACCCCACGGAAAAGCTGAATCTCGAGTATGACGCCAATGACATGAACATGCGGGTCATGGACCTTGTCACCCCCATCGGGAAAGGGCAGCGCGGACTCGTGGTGGCGGCGCCGAGGACCGGCAAGACGATGCTTCTGCAGTCCATTGCCAGGTCCATCAAGAAAAACCACCCCGAGGTGCATCTTATCATCCTCCTTATTGATGAGCGGCCCGAGGAAGTCACCGACTGGAAGAGGCAGGTCAGCACCGCCGAGATCATCGCTTCCACCTTCGATGAGCCCCCGCAGCGCCACTGCCAGGTATCGGAAATGGTCATCGACAGGGCGAAACGCCAGGTGGAAGCCAAAAAGGACGTGGTGATCCTCCTGGACAGCATCACGAGACTCGCGCGGGCCTATAATGCCATAACCCCTACCAGCGGCAAGGTCCTGTCCGGCGGCCTCGACGCCAACGCCCTGCAGAAGCCCAAGAGGTTCTTCGGCACTGCCAGGAAGATAGAGGAAGGCGGCAGCCTTACCATCCTGGCCACGGCCCTTATAGATACCGGCAGCAGGATGGACGATGTCATATTCGAAGAGTTCAAGGGGACCGGCAACATGGAAATCCATCTCGACCGCAAGCTCGTGGACAAGAGGATATTCCCGAGCATCGATATCAACGCCTCCGGGACAAGGAAAGAGGAACTCCTGGTGGACAAGGACGACCTCAACAAGATGTGGATCCTCAGGAAGGTGCTGAACCCGCTGAGCACTGTGGAGAGCCTGGAATTCCTGCTCAGCAAGCTGAAGGGCACGAAGCACAACCGTGAATTCCTCGATATGATGAACAAGTAATTCAGCGTATGGCTGAACAATTTCCATGGACTATGAGCTGACTGACGACCGCTGCTGCTTTGTCTGCGGACAGGACAACCCGCACGGACTCCGCCTCTCATTCCGGTGTTCCGACGGAAAAAGTTTCGCTGAATTCATCCCCGCCAAAGCCTGCCAGGGATACCGGGACATCACCCATGGCGGCATCATCACCGCGGTCCTCGACGAGGCCATGATACAGGCCGCAACAGATGAAGGCTGCACCCCCGTCACCGCCGAAATACGGGTGCGCTTTAAGACCCCGCTTAGAGTGGCCGAGAGGGCCATAGTGGAGGCCGAAGTCACGGTAAAAGGCCCCCGCCTACTGGAGGCCACCTCACGCATGACGCACTTTGCCGGCGGCGCCGTCATAGCCGAGGCGCACGCAAAGCTTGTCCGGAAAAAATGAAAGGATAGTCGAGGATTTCAATCGTTTAACTCTCAACGACAAGGAAGCAATGTCCAGCCTGAAAAAGGGGCCCGCCAAAAGACGGGCCATGGCCGATTTGCGCAGGGATTTAGAAAGTGATTAAAGTCCACAATCCAAGGCCCGCCATGTATTTTTTAATACTTCTTCTCGATAATCTTTCTCTTTTTCTCAAAGTTCATCATCCCACGCCTGCGCCAAATGCAAACCAGCCTGGCACTCCCAGGCAGCATCTTCGCCCTTGACTATTTACTTATTTGTAGTTACGATAAAAACATGCGTATCGGATTCGATCCGGTAAAAAGCGAACGGAACGCCAAATTACGATCACTGTCTTTTGATAGGGCTGTTGATTTTGATTGGGAAGATGCGGTTGTCATTCCCGATACGCGCAGGACCTATCCAGAAAGCAGATTTATTGCGGTCGGTTATTTGGATTGTCGTCTCCATGTCTTGTGTTTCACGCCTATCAAGGATGGAATCAGGGTTATCAGCTTTCGTAAAGCAAACAGAAGGGAGGCTCTCAGACATGAAAAACCACTTACCATTGACGAATGAAGAAGGGGAAGTAAGAGAATTAACCCGAGATGATTTCAAGCGTGCCCGCCCGGCACGTGAAGTCTTACCGGAAATTATCGGGACTGAACTTGCCGCTGAAATGCTAAAACGAAAGCCGGGGCAGCGAGGGGCTCAGAAGAAGCCGAAGAAGGAATCCGTATCAGTTCGTTACAGCCTTGATGTCCTGAATTATTTTCGTTCTACCGGCCCCGGCTGGCAGACACGTATTGATGCCGCACTGAAAGATTGGGTTGCCCAGCATCGTCAAGGCAGTGAAAGATAGGAGATGCAAATATCCAGCCTGGCACTCCCATTTGTGTTAAAATAAGGCATACAAAAGCCACCGGAGGTCTGTATGCGCGAAGCTGTACGTTACCTAAACAATGCGAAAGAGATTTTAAAGTCGGCCCATATTGAAGGGCACTTTTACTCGGACAAGAAACCTGTACGGGAAGCCTTCGGAACGGCCTACCTTGCAATACTTGAGGCGATCAACGAGGCCTTGATTGCAAGGGGATACACAAGGAAGGAACTGCCGAAAAAGGTCGGGGAGTATGAGAAAGCCTTGAAGAAAACTCTCAGTGTCCACAACGGAAAGCTCCTGAAAGAGTTTAACGGCCTCTATGATTCTCTTCACATCGCCGGATACTACCGGGGACTTATCTATCAGGTGGATATGGTCAAGGACGCCATGAAGGCCACCAAGGAGTTCATCGAGAACGTGAAGTAGGAGACATGGCACTCCCATTTGCTTTTGAGCCGTAAAGATATGCGGCATCAACACGAATATCGCTTTTACTAAGCCTTTCGAGAAAGCGCGTGACTTTTTCAGCTACTGCAGCATTGATTTCAGCCATTGAAATACCTCTCCTATCCGTTCGAGTTCAGACCCAGTAAAATCTACAGTACATTTTTTTCTGAAAGACCTTTGCTCGTCGGGATACCTCGCCTCAAGATTGAACGAAGTAATCCTAATCAAATCGTCCCGTTGTTTCTCCGTCATGTGTATATCTACGGCTTCCGCCAGATGGTAAGCGACCCTCAGCGCCTCTTCGGCCTAGTCTCTCCAGAAGTCTTTAACTTTCTGAATATCCATGAATTATTGTAGCATACTTCCCAGGTGAAAGCTGGCGAACCCGCGACCTTGGGGTGGCGACTCTAACAGGCGCTGAAGGCCTGCGCCAAATACAAACATGCAAAGCCTGGCACTCCCATGAACGACACTACATTCAGGCAGGAGTTTTGCTATACTAAAGATAACGCATGACTCAACATGGGAGGCAAATATAAAATGATTACTGTTCCCATTAACAGGATCGTCGAGGATTTCAATCGTTTAACTCTCAACGACAAGGAATATGCTGTTGATATATTTCAAAAGCAGCTTATAGATGCCAAAAGAGATGCTATTTCAAAGAGGGCCAAGGAAGCAATGTCCAGCCTGAAAAAGGGGACCGCCAAAAGAGGGACCATGGCCGATTTGCGCAGGGATTTAGAAAGTGATTAAAGTCTACTGGGACCAGGGCTTTAAGAAAACTTATCGCAAAAGAGTCAAAAACGAACCGCTCCTCAAGAAGAAATTCTGGACCGTTTTGGAAATATTTTCAAAGGACCCTTTTGAGCCTCGCCTGAGAACACATAAGCTGTCCGGGAAACTTGAAGGTCTCTGGGCTCTAACCGTAACCTTTGACTGTCGCTTGATATTCCGGTTTGTGGAGGAAGACGAAGTATTGCTTATAGACATCTGCGGACACAATGAGGTCTATTAATCAAAATGTAACAGTAAACTAATTCGCAAACAGTAATTCAAAAAAAACCGTCCTATGCAGCTTCCCGCCAAATGCAAATATCCAAGGCCTGACCCTGGCATGACCCTGGCACAAGACATAATGTAACCTGGCAATCTCTTCCTGACCCGTCCATGAAACAACCCGGTCTGCCGCACAAACATGTGGCTCTGTTCTGCGACCCCT
>Ga0315281_10000076_pt1 | contig 110559 bp, 99 predicted proteins | sample YL17G07_0_MG_FD_204540 | JGI IMG/M metagenome (GOLD analysis project Ga0315281, IMG submission 204540) | Sediment microbial communities from Yellowstone Lake, YNP, Wyoming, USA - YL17G07_0 | ecosystem: Environmental > Aquatic > Freshwater > Lake > Sediment | place: USA: Wyoming | collected...
CTGGATCGGCGACAAACGCTGGGTCAACGAAACCAAGATGACCACCTTCAGCCCCTTCCGGCTCCAGCAGCTGCTGCGCCAAATGGCCGCAGCCAAATGCCGTTACGCTGTCATCGAAACCTCCTCTCACGCTCTTGCCCAGCATCGCACTTGGGGCATCGACTATGATATTGCCGTCTTCACCAATCTCACCCCCGAGCATCTGGACTTCCACCGTACTTTTGAAAACTATCGCGATGCCAAAGTTAAATTATTCAAGCAGCTTTTCGCCTTCCGCCGCAAAGGCAACACGCCAAAAGTGGCCGTCATTAATCTTGATGACCCTGCCGCCGAATTTTTCACCCAGCATCCGGCGGATAACAAGTTTTTCTATTCCATCGATAAATACGAGGCCGCCAGCACCAAGGAAAGCTTCGTCACTGCCAATATCATTCAGGCCAGCGAGCGCAGCACCGCTTTCGAATTGAGCACCCCGCTCGGTAATGTAACTCTTGATCTGCGTCTCCCCGGCCAGTTCAACGTACGCAATGCCTTAGCCGCGGCCAGCGCTGCCTCTGCCCTCGGCTTGCCATTAGAGCTGATCAAAAAAGGGCTGGAAAAAGTCACCGGCGTCCCGGGCCGGATGGAACGCATTGATGCCGGCCAACCCTTCACCGTCATTGTGGATTACGCCCACACCCCCGACGGTTTCGAACAAGTCCTCTCCACCGCCCGCAGTTTCACCTCGGGCAAACTCATCGCCGTTTTCGGCGCCGCCGGCGATCGCGACAAAACCAAGCGCCCCAAGTTAGGCGCCGTTGCCGGTAAGTACGCGGACATCATCATTCTCACTGAAGAAGACCCCGCCAGCGAAGACCCCCTTAAAATTATCGAGGCTATCAAAACTGGCATTCCCGCTCATTTCCGCGAGAGCGTTAATCTCTTTACCATACCCATGCGCAAAGATGCCGTTTTCAAAGCGTTTCAGATGAGCAGGGCCGGTGACACCGTAATGCTTCTGGCGATGGGCGCCCAGACCAAAATGGCCACCCGCAAGGGCTTCATCCCCTATGACGAGCGGGAGGTCGCCCGAAATCTGTTAAGATTGACTGTTGGGCATACCAAATAAGAAAGGAGCTCCTATGATCGAATTTGACCAAAACCTCAATCCCGTCGAACCGCCCCGGCCCACCAGTTCTTTCACTCCTCCGCCCGCTCCGTCAGCAACTCCGCCATTTTCGTCTCCGCGTAATGGTCGGGGCCTTGGTTTCATTATTGGCGTAGTCGGCATCATCGTAATTGCCGGCGCTCTTATTTATGCTATCGGTAATCGCCCGTCCAACAATAACGGCCAGCCAGAAGGTTTGACCGTTAATGCCGACTCCACTGTTTACGCCACGCCTGACATCGCCAAAGTCACCGTTGGCGTTAGTAAGACCGCCAGCACGGTGGATGCGGCCGAGAAGCAGGCTACCGATGTCACCCAAGCGATCAAAGACAAGCTCACCGCTCTGGGTATCAAAGACAGCGACATTAAAACCGTGGATTACAGTCTGTATCCCGAGCAGGTCTATCGTTCCAGCGGCATCTCTCAAGTCACCGGCTACCACGCCCACCACAGTTTGGAAATCACCATTCGTGACTTGAATAAGACCACCGATGTTCTGTCGGGCGCCACTACTGCCGGCGCCAATGAAATAGGTCAGGTAGTCTTTACACTGGAGAATTCTGACAGCAAGTTAGCTGAAGCCCGTAAGGACGCCATTCAAAAGGCTAAGGACAAAGCTAAACAGATGGCCTCGGATGGCGGCTTCCGCCTTGGTCGGTTAATCGCGATTAGTGAATACAGCAACACTCCCATACCGATATACGGCGACATGGGCGGGATCGGAGGCGGCTCAACCGTGAAGGCCCCCACCCCCGAACCGGGCACCTACAATGTGCAGGTTACCGTCACTCTTACCTACCAAATCCGCTAACCCAACTTCGCGTACCTCGCCCCGGCTCCCCGGGCTTTACAGAGTCCGGACGCCCCCCTCTCCTTTACTAAAGCCGGGGCTCTTTCTGGTCCCCGCAATTGACTATCTGAAAAACTTAGTCCTATAATGGATTATCCTGTTTTGCTGGAGGCACCGTGACAATCAATGATATCGTTCTGACAATCGTTGCCCGTACTCTTGGGCTTGAGCCACGCTACTGCGCAACCTGGTGGCTGGAAGATAACTACCTTTCAGCCATTGGAGTGACCGAGCCGATGCTGGACCCCATCCTTAGCACCATTGGCCAAGAAATCGGTATACCCAATTTCGCCAGTCGTGTCGATCGTGGGCAACTCCAAACCCTCGGCGATCTAGTCAGGGCCGCCGAGATCGCTCAGCTCGAACAGTTCGCGGCGCCCCGGGACGGAGGCGGCGGCTCGATGGTTAGCCAGTATCGGTACGCAGATGAACGATGCGATCTACAACTATGTGGTTAATATCCTTGATACCCCTTGGACATCAGTCAATGCGGTTAAATCTAACCTGAACAATCTAATTCAGAAGTATCGCACATCCTAAATGGTCAATCTCATAAAAGCATTCGCAAACCTTTTCAATCCCTCCGTCCAAAAGGGCAAATTAGAGGAAGCCAAAAAACGGAGGGAGGCGTTTTTAGCTGAACAGAAACGGAGGAAAGAAGTAGCGTTAAAACCAGTCAAAGCCAAACAGGTGGCTTATCAGCAGAAGCGTCAGGTACAACAGGCGACTGTTCAGCAGAGGTTAGCGACTAAACTAGCTCCAATTCAGGAGAAACGGCAAGCTCAATTAACCAAACAACAAACTCCCGAATACAAGAAAGCTCTCGGCAAGTCAGGCGAGGCGATGGTAATGAATATCCCCAGATGGACACTTCAATCGGGTACAAGAATAGTCCAATCGCTCAAAAGCAAACTAGAGGGTAAACCAGTTGAAACATTTACCCCAAAGACTAAAACCCAGAAGTTCCTGTTGGGTGAGGAACCCATCAAGGGTGTATCTCAAGCGGGCGAAAACTTGGGGCTAAAGGGGACTACCGCCTTTGTGGTAGGTGGATTGCTTTCTGCCGCTGACTTTTGGATTGGTGGGGAGGGGAGTAAAGCCGCCAAGATAATTGCCAAATCCGAAAGTGTCGGTGAAATTATCCGAGTGATTAAAAGGTTAGCTCCCAAACTAGAACCCGAAAAAATAGCTCCCCTAGCTCGTAGGTTGGTGAATGTAACAGACGAGAGCGAGGTAGCAACTGCTCTGAAAAATGTGATTAGTCCTCCAAAACAGGGAGTTTTACAGACAGCCAAACTAGCCAAAAATGAGGTAGTGGGTGCTAAATCCCCAGCACCCAAACTACCAGAAGTATCCCCGCAAATCGGCAAACTACAACAAGCTAAAATCGCCAGAACGGAGCAGCAGTTGGGTCAAGAATTACCTCAATCGGCTGGTTTAACCACCACAAAAACCACACTAACCCCATTACAAGGAGTGATGCCGACAGAATTGGGTGGTCAGATAAAAACTTCTCCACAACCCATTGTACCACGAACGACTGTACAAAAGATAATCACTGCATTGAAAGAAGCTAAGCCGTTGCGAGGTAAACAAGAGGAAATATACTCGGCAATCAAATCAAAACAAGCTGGTGCTTTAACTGGGATCGGTGGACAGATGGGCGGAGAGACCGGTTACTTTAGAAAGTTGGGGAAACTAAAGGGTGGTCTGCCAAAAGTCCAGTTTGAGAGTATTCGCAGTCAAGTTGCTCAATGGTCTAATTTGAGCGGTTGGCTGACCGATTGCGGTCTTGCCAAATACTAATTCCTGTTTACCGTAGGTTTGTGAACCAGCCCCAAAAACTCCGGGAAGTCCCATCAATAATGCCTGTCCGACAGAATCTTTATCTTTGGATATATCATAAATATCTTGTGCCACCATCGGGACAAATCGGTTAATGATTTCTGTGGGTATATTGATTGGTTCACCAACCCCAGTTTGACCAGTTAATAACTCTGTAACAAATGAGGCGACAGGAGCTTCTTTGGCCTCAAAGAATCTGGCAATAATATCCTTACGAGTTAGGGACTTGTAGCCCTCGCCCAAAGTAACTACTTTGCCGGTGGTTGAACTCACTACCTGACCAGTTACTAATTGAGCGGCCAATTTAATATATTGTTGGAATCCCCCCAACACATCATACCGAGTATTGCCCACCTTAATTTTGCCAAAGTCGGCACTTCTTGAGTCAGCCCCAACATCCGCACCGCCCAGTTTCGCTAATCCCAATACAGTTAGAGCAGTCCCCCCAAATGTAAGTAATGACTTCAGGGCTTCCTTTCTGACAAACGGATCGTAATTCACATAGGTTACTGGGTTGAGCAGATTCAACCGTGAGGCCATCAATCTTGGAGAAAAGAAGACGGCGTTCAATACTGGTGCGGTTTTCTGTAATGTTTTATTGAGGTTTCCCCTGCCAGTAGCGGAGTTAATGAAACTTCCTAAATCATTCAACAGTTTGTCGCTTAACTTACCGCTCTCACTATTTTTTAGGGCTTTACTAACTAAATCATCAAATACATCGGCTCTCAATTTGTTAAGAAAACCTGAATAAGCTCGGTTTGATCCCCTTGCCAGTTTCCCAAATAGGGGAATCTTCTCGGCAAGGTTAGACATAAACTGTTCCTCTCGGCTAAGAAGTTGTGGCCCCATATCTGTCAGAGCAAGGTTAGCTTCCCTCATCAAAATATAATTAGGACGCTCTTTAATTCCTGCCATCAGACCTTCGTATGTCGGGCTTTTTTCTTATTCCCATCCCGCGATTTGGCGCTCGCCCCCCTAGGCAAGGGGTATAATAAGCATATGCCAAATAGGAGAAAATTAGTCCTGATAGATGGCAATTCCCTCATTCATAGGGCCTTTCACGCCTTCGCCCAAGCCGGCCTCACCACCCCTGAAGGGCAGCCCTCTGGCGCGGTTTACGGCTTTGCCTCGATGCTTCTCAATATCTTCACCAAACTGAAGCCGGATTACATCGCCGTGGCTTTCGACACCAAAGCGCCTACCTTCCGCCACAAGGAATATGAGGAATACAAAGCCACCCGCATTGCCGCACCGCAAGAGCTTTACGATCAAATCCCTGCCATCCAAAAATTGGTGGACACTTTCAATATCCCGATGTTCCTAAAAGACGGTTTTGAGGCAGATGACATTATCGGCACTCTTTCCAAACAAGCGCCGGCCACTTTAGATACCTATATTGCCACTGGCGATATGGACGCTTTGCAACTGGTGGACAAAGACACTTTTGTTTATGCTCCGCGCAAGGGCTTTTCCGACATTTTCATTTACACTCCCGCGGAAGTCAAAAAGGCCAAAGGCCTCCACCCCGACCAGTGGGTGGATTTTAAAGGCCTGCGCGGCGATCCTTCCGACAATATCCCCGGCGTGCCGGGCATCGGCGAGATCACGGCTACCAAATTGCTGACCCAATATGGCTCAATGGAGGGTGTCTATAAAAATATTGATAAAATCTCCGGCCGCACCGGCGAATTGCTCCGCCAATATAAAGAACAGGCCTTCAAAAGTCAGCGGCTTGCCACTCTGCACTGCACCGTGCCCATAAAATTGGATTTGAAAAAAGCCGAGGCGGTAGAGTTTGATACTAACAAAGTCCGCGACCTATTCTATGCATTAGGTTTTAAAAGTTTGATGGACAAAGTCCCCAAAGGCACGCTAACTAGCGGGGCTCAACAATCATTTTTTAAACAAGGCCAGCCCAAGTTCGTCAAAACTGGGGCTGGCCAAAAAGTCCCGAGCGGAGCCGAGGGGATCAAAAAGCTCGACGCAAGATTGGAGCCGGTCTTGCGCAAGATGGAACGCGCCGGCATTTTGGTGGATTTGAAATTGCTTCATACCTTAAATGAGCAAATCTCCGCCCGCCTGAAAAAACTGAAGTCCAACATTCTGAAATATTCGAAAAAGGAATTCAATATCAGCTCCCCCCAGCAGCTTGCCGACTTTCTTTTTAAAACATTAAAGCTCCCTGCTCAAGGGCTGACCAAAACTAAGCAGGGCTATTCCACCGCCGTTTCCGAACTGGAAAAGATCTATCAGGAACATCCCGTCATCAAGCATATTTTGGAATACCGCCAGTTGGAGAAACTCCGCAACACCTATCTTGAAACTCTGCCCAAACTGGCAGATAAAAACGGCCGCGTCCACACCACCTATGCGCAGGACACCTCCACCGGCCGGCTTTCTTCCAAAGAGCCCAACCTCCAAAACATCCCCATCCGTTCTGATCTCGGCGCGGAAATTCGCAAGGCGTTCATCGCCCCCAAGGGCTTCAGGATTTTGGCTGCCGATTATTCGCAGATCGAGCTCCGTGTTGTGGCAGCGCTGGCGCACGACAGGAATATGCTGGAGATCTTCAAAAAAGGAAAAGACATCCACACCGCCACCGCCGCGGAGGTAAATAATGTCTCGCCCAAAAAAGTAACACCGGATATGCGCCGCAATGCCAAGGTCATCAATTTTGGAATTATCTATGGTGTCTCCCCGTGGGGCCTTGCCGCCCGCACCAATATGTCCGTTGCCCAAGCCCGCCGCTACATCAACAAATATTTTGAGCTCTATCCCAAAATCAGAGAATATATGGATGCGGTCGTCGCCTTTGCCGTCGCCACCGGCTATGTGGAAACTTTGTTTGGCAGAAGACGCCATATGCCGGAAATTAAATCCCGCATCCCCGCTGTCCGCAATGCCGCCGCGAGAGCTGCTATCAATATGCCAATTCAGGGCACGGCCGCCGACATTATGAAAATCGCGATGGTGGATATCGCCAAAGCCCTGCCCAAAGTAAGCCCCAAATCCCGAATGCTCTTGCAGGTTCACGATGAGCTGGTGTTTGAAGTGCCGACCAAAGATATCAAAAAAGTCGCCCGCCTCGTAAGAGATGGAATGGAAAATCCCACCAGCCCCGACGGGGCCCCTTTGGGGCTGGATGTCCCCATCACCGCCAAAGTCGAATCCGGCCCAAACTGGGGAGAAACAAGAGCAACCCAGTCAAGCCCTTGATATATAACATAAGACCCCCTATGATAAGGGTGCCCGGAGGCCTGCTCATGCAGGTACCTCTGCGCTCCGAGAAAGGCGGGGTACCCCTAAAAAGGTATCAAGCCTTTTTCATCTGTGACGTAGGAACCAAAATTACACCCGGCATGACTTCACTGGTGGCGGCACACGCCCTAGCCACACCACAATTCATTAAGATTTTAGAGGTTACAACTAAATTAGAAAGGTCCTTATTGTATCTGCTATCAAAAGCGTGCAGTAAACCGAAGGCCAAGTGATCGACCATTTGTAAAAAGTAAGAATGCGAGTGCTTCTTAAAAAGTGGGTCCTCAATGATGTTCCCCACGGGTTTATTGATGCCCGCAACCATGTTATACACTCGCAATGTTCTAACTATTCTAATGATACCCAAGTCCTCTATCCCGTCGTGGATAATAATAAACTGGCCCCCTACAGCTCTCTCAACGCGGGCCAATAAATTGGCATAGGCGTGAACCCGAGCAGTACTCGGATTAATGCTTGCAAACCTGCTGGCACTCTTGTCGACCACAGCTGCCATGACCCGAATATTGCTCCATTGCCCATATTCATGCAGTAGATAACGCAACAAGCTAATCCTCTGTGGACGATCAAATACCCGACGAGTTATATGCCTCCACCTTTGCTGACCGGCCACCACCTCCGTAGCATGGAGCGGTTCTCCCAGCGGCACCCCGTAGTTACGTTTCACATCTTTTCGCAGCCCCTTTAATCGATCAAATGCTTTGGGCCAATCCTCTGTGGATAAGATGACACAAGCTACAACAAAATGAGAGGTTTGGCGCGCTCCCTGTGGCCCCCACGTAGTCTGACCCGATACCCATGTAGGGTCATCAAAAGAGCCAGACTCATCAATGTATACTAAATGCATACACCCATTATAGCCCTCACATAAAGCACATTGGTCCAACCCAAACCCCATATTCTTCTCAAAAAATCCCACTGGTTAGATTGTTGAGGTTGTATAAATTGGTTAGATTATCTTTATGCCTGAACTACCTGAAGTAGAAACGATCACTGGCGAACTAAAAAGAGCTCTTGCGGAGGCGACTATTTCGGATGTTTCATTCTCCCGTCCCAAACTCATCAAGGGGATTTCTTATCCTACTTTCAGAAAAACTCTCAGGGGAAAGAAGATCCAAAGAATCGAGCGCAGAGCCAAATACATCTTACTTAGCCTCTCCGGTGACAAGACTCTTATCCTCCATCTCGGAATGACTGGCCGACTCCTGCTCCACCCCAAAAAAGAAAAAGGGCAGGTGGTAAATCTCAAAACCAAAAAGAAAGAGCCCGACCGCTTTATTCGCGGCCAGTTCTTTTTGAGCGGAAATCGGGTTTTGGATTTCTCCGACCTGCGGCTCTTTGGAAGGGTTTATTTAATGGACACTATCTCACTCTCCAAAAAAGATCCCATTAAAAAACTGGGCATTGACCCCCTTTCCAAAAGTTTCACCCCCTCCCTTTTCGCCCAGCAGCTCAAGAAAAGAAAAGGGAAAGTCAAAGTTATTTTAATGGACCAAACTTTCTTAGCGGGCATCGGCAATATTTACAGCGACGAGATTTTATTCGCCGCCAAGCTCCATCCCCTCCATCTCGTTCAAAAACTGACCCCCGCCCAAATAGGAGCGCTCTACGGCGCCATCAAAAAAATCCTCAAAGCAGGAATTAAATACCGCGGCACTTCCGATTCCGACTACTTTGACCTGCGGGGAAATATGGGCAGCTTCCAAAAACATTTGAAAGTCTATCGCCAAACCGGTAAACCCTGCCCCAGTCCTTGTAAAGGCATGGTGAAACGAATAAAGATCAACGGCCGCTCCGCCCATTTCTGCCCCTCCTGCCAGAAATAAAAAACGCCCACCAGTTAAGCGCGGGGTAGGCGCTGGAAAAGAAAAAATAAAAAAGATTCTGGTCAAGCTAGAATGACGGAAAGATAGATCCTTCGACGGAGTTTACCCTGAGTACGGCCGAATGGGCTCAGGATGACAAAAAAGAAGCGGGAATGACGGGAGAAGAGGTGGGAACGACAAAAGAAGAAACACTTCCCTGCTTCACTTCCCACACTATCGGTTGCCCAAAAAGCCGCATCACTCTCTCATCATTGGTAGTAATAAATGCTTGATGCTCCCTGATTGCCCCCGCCACTACCCGCCGGCGGCTGGCATCCAGCTCGGAAAAAATATCATCCAAAAAGTAAATCGGTTTCTCGCCTAATTTCTCCTGCAATATCCGCCCTTCGGCGAATTTCAAGCTTAAAACCATACTGCGGAACTCTCCCCTTGAGGCCATATACCGCATATCCGCGCCGTTCAGCATAAATATCAGATCATCCCGATGGATCCCTTTACTGGTAATCGTTCGGGCAATGTCCAGCTGCCGATGGGCCGTAAGCACCGCCACATAATTCCTGGCATCAACGAAATTGATGCTCGGCATATAAACCAGCTTTAAAGTACTGCCCGCTCCGTCGAACCATTTGCGGTAATATTCTGCCGTTGCCTCCCCCACCTTCTCGATAAACTGCTTTCGTTTGTTAACAATGCGGCAACCCACTTCGCTAATCTTTTCATCCCACACATCCAGTTCATTTTCCGGGCTCCGCCCCTGCTTAACCATCAAGAGCAGTTGGTTGCGCTGTCTAAGCATTTTAAAATAGTCCACCAGATCCTGCTGATATTCTGCGTCCAGCCGGGCAAGCAACAGATCAATAAATTTCCTGCGCTTCTGCGGACTTAACCGTAACAGGTCAATGTCTTCCGGTGAAAACAGCACCGCCGGTAGTAATCGAACCAACTCTCCCCTCGGCGTGGCAGCTCCATTTATCTTTGCTACCTTCCGCAACATTCCATTCTCAAACAGCCACACCATCTCGGCATTCTTCGCCATCCCCGCATCATTAACCAGCTCTAATTCCACCCGAGCAAATTCCTTTCCCTTTTGGAGCAGGGCCCGCTCATCACTTACCCGAAATGAGCCGCCTGCTGACACCGCGAACATCGCCTCCAGAAGGTTAGTTTTGCCTTGGGCGTTGGGCCCCATAAAAATATTCACGCCATCACTGCAGGTAAGCTCAACCTGCTCCAGATTCCGAAACTGCTGGAGTTTTGCTTTAGCAATACGCATTTTTATTCTCTGTCATTCTGAACTCGTTTCAGAATCTAGATCCTGAAATAAATTCAGGATGACAATCCCAAACCACTCACTACCAACCACTAACTCCTAAGCGGCATCACAATATACAGCCGCCCCTCCACATCCGCCGGCCTAAACAGCCCCGGCGCCGTCTTGCCTCCTAGCTCCATTCTGCATTTCACCGTGTCAAAACTATTCAGCCCGTCCAGCACATAGCGGGCATTGAAAGTGATCTCACTTGCCTCCCCCTCTACTTTGGCGGGGATTTTCGCTACAAAGTTCCCCAACTGCGACGATTCTGAACTTACTTCGATCTCTCCCTCCGACCGAACATTTAGCTTTACACTGTTAGAGCCTTCCAGCGAAAAGATGCTGGCGGTCTTTAATGCATCAGTCAGCTCTTGGATATCGAACTCAGCTGACAGTGTATGGGCTTGGGGAATGATCTGCTTATAGTTGGGATACTCTCCTTCAATGATCCGTGATACCAAGCTGGCGTTGGAAAACACAAACATCACTTGGTTGTCACCCACCCTCAACTCCACCTCTCCCGTTTCCCCCATGATCCTCCGTACCTCCTGCAAAGTGCGATTGGGGATTACCACATCAAACTCCTCACCCAAATTCACATCGGCAATCACCTCCGCCAGCCGGTAACTATCCGTTGCCGCCAGCGTCACCTTGCCTCCCCGAGATAGAAAATACACTCCAGTTAAGATCGGCCTCGATTCATCTCTTGAGGCCGCAAAATCCACCGCCGCCAAAATTTCTCCCAGTGTTTCAACTTTAATCTTTACCTGCTTTCCTCCCTCTACCTGAGGAATAACCGGATAATCGTCCGCTGGCATTCCATTCAGGCTTGCTTTGGTTTCCCCGCATACCACCGTCAGTATGTTATTTTTACCAGTCAGGGTAACTGTGTCCCCATGAAGATTATTCACCAAACTAATCAAAGTTTTTCCCGGCACCGTAACTATTCCCTCTTGCTCAACCTTGCCACCCAAAAAGAACTTCACTCCCACCTCTAGATCCGTCGCTTCTATCTCCACCCCTTCTTTATCCGCCTTAATCAATACATTATTTAAGATCGGCAAAGTACTACGGGAACTTACCACCCGCTCCACTCCCATTAGCGCGATCTTAAGCTTCTCCAAAACTAACGAAGCCTGGATATCCACCCCCTTTTTAATAGAGATACTCTCATTCATAAGTTAAAAAATTAGTAGTAGATATAGAGCGGTTGATATGGTGTATTACTCTAATTTTACCGTCTGGGACTGCTCCCTCCAAGCAGGTCGGTTGTGGAAAATGTTGATGGATGGTGGATTGTTTGGGGATAACTTCCCCATTTTCAGATATCCCCCCGACTAATCCACACTGTAAAGTTTATTTTTGATCTGGGTGATTTCCTGGTCGATAACGTCATTTTTCAGCAATAACTCCTTAATCTTGTTGTAGTCATGCATGATCGTCGTATGGTCGCGTCCACCCAGCTCAGCCCCGATATGCTTATAGGGCAAGTCAACCTCCTCCCTAAGGAGGTAGATGAGGATCTGGCGTGGGATGACGATCTCCCTGGTTCGCTGGCGGCCCGTTAACGCTTCTTTACTGATGTTAAAGTGAGAAACCACCGCCCGGATTATTTCCGATGGCCGCACCAGTCGCCGGCCGGGGGCGGTTAAGATGCCGCCCATCAAATTTTTTACGTCATCCAAAGTGGGCAGAGAGTTATTCAATTCGGCAAAAGCTAAAATGCGGGTCAGCGCCCCTTCCAGCACGCGGACATTGGTAGTGATGGCTTTGGCGAGATATTCCAAAATTTCTTGCGGCAGCTCCTTATTCTGCGCCGCCAACTTAGCCTGCAGGATCGCCAGCCGCGTTTCATATGACGGAATGGAAATATCGGCGATCATCCCCCACTCAAATCGCGAACGCAGCCTTTCCTCCAAGGCCGGAATGGCTTTCGGCGGCCGGTCACTCGTCAGCACGATCTGTTTGCCGGCGTTATGCAGGGCATTAAAGGTATGGAAAAATTCTTCCTGGGTCTGTTCCTTGCCGGACAAAAACTGCACGTCATCGATCAGTAAACAATCCACCTTGCGGTACTTATCCTTAAATTCCTTGGTCTTCTGATTGCGGATCGCTTCGATCATTTCGTTGGTAAACCGCTCGGAGGTTACATAAACCACCTTGACCTTTTGGTGCAGTTTTAAAGTCTCGTTGCCGATCGCCTGCAACAGATGGGTTTTGCCCAATCCCACCCCGCCGTAAATGAACAGGGGGTTATAGCTTAATCCCGGCTTCTTGGCCACCGCTTCCGCCGCCGCGTAACACAACTTGCTGTTTTCCCCCACCACAAAACTTTCAAAAGTAAAACGCGGATTCAACCCCTCCTTAATGCTTTCCATTTCGGTTTTGACCGGAGGGGCCAGCTCCAAAGCCGGCGCCATCATCGCTTTGGGCGGCGGGGCGGCCTTGTGGCCGCCAACGACATATTGCACCACTACCACTTTTCCCAGATGCTTCATCAAGCATTTATGGATTTCCTTTTGGTATTTCTTTTGCAGCCAGCTTTTTGTAAAATCGTTCGGTACCCGAATAATAACCGTCCCCTTGTCGGCGTCCACCGTTTCCAAAGAAGTGTTCTTGAACCAAGTTTGAAAATTAGCGGGACTCATTCCCACTTCGATCTCTCCCAAAACCACCTGCCACAACTTTTCTTGATCGGTTAACATCCCCGCCCTCCCTTAGCACACCCTGCAGAGAATTTTGGATTTGATCGCGCCTCGGCAATGCGAGCTCTAGTCAGGCTGCATTCCACCGAGGGGTAACTCCCCCCTCCCAACTCCATTCTGCGCAATCAAGATAGCATTGCCATCCAAAATCTTCTACTGGGCACACCCCACTTTATCAGAGTTATCCACATTTGTACACGCAGCTTGACGCCCCTGCCAAACCAGTTAAATTGACCGGTTAGAGATGAGCAGAATATACTGGTGAAGTAGCTGAAGCGGATTTTATGAAAAGGACCTATCAGCCCAACAAGCGAAAGCGCCGGAACACCCATGGATTTCGGGCGCGGATGAAAACCCAAGGCGGACGCAAGGTATTAAGGCGCCGCCGGCTCAAGCGTCGCTTGCGAGTAAGTCCTTGAGAAGCCCCTATGCCAAAAACTGCTGACAACCCCCTAGATCGGGTGATCCGCCGCGGGGCCAAGCTCAACCAACGGGGATTCACCCTGTATAGTATGAAGATGCTGCACCCTCCCCGCCCCCGCATCGTCATTAGCCAGAAAATTGACAAGCGCTCCGTCGTCCGCAATCGCCTTCGCCGGCAGATCCGGGCGATCCTCGATCGGGCCCTTCCTCCTAATCGGGCAGTTGTGATCATCGTCCGGAGAGAATTGCTCGGCCTATCCTTTACGGAACTGCAAGCGAGATTCCAGAGCGTCCTCACCCAACTTCAATAAAAATGAGACAGACAATTATTCTCTTAATCAGACTGTATCAAAAAACCCTTTCCCCCGACCACGGGTGGCTGAGCGGCCGCTATCCCGGAGGCTTCTGCCGTTATCAGCCGACTTGCAGTGAATATGCCTGCCGATCGATCGATCGCCACGGTGTAATTCGGGGAGGATTTTTAAGCGTTGCCCGCATCACCCGCTGCCATCCTTGGGCGCCCCTCGGAACCGACCCGGTTTTAAGTAGGGAGAGCAATTGAAATGAAACCGGTCCAAATTACTGATGCAATGTGGAATGGCTGGATGGGCAAACTACTATATGTCCCCCTGCTGAATGTTTTAGTGCTGCTTTATGTTTACATTCCCGGCCAGGATCTGGGACTGGCCATTATTGCCATCACCATCCTCATCCGCGTTATTTTGCACCCCTCTTATCGCAATACCCTGCGTGCCCAGCGCGGTATGCAGCGCATCCAGCCCTACATTGACAAGATCAAGCAGGAATTCAAAAATGACCCCAAGCGGCAATCGGAAGAAACGATGAAGCTTTACAAAGAACACCGCGTTAATCCTTTCGGCAGTTGTTTGCCGCTCATCATCCAGCTGCCCGTGGTGATCGCGTTATACCGGGTATTTATTGCCGGGCTTAACACCAGCAGCCTCACCCATCTTTATTCTTGGTTTCCCCATCCCCCAGTTCAACTGCATACTACCTTCCTTGTCTTCACGCACATTTCTCAATTAACGATCGATCTTACCTCGCGCAACATCTATCTTGCGGTTATCGCCGGCCTAGCTCAACTGCTTCAAAGCCTGGTCACCATGCAGCGGGCTGGCAAGACCCCGGCGGCTCGCAGTCAGTCAATGTTTATGCTGCTCTTCCCCGTTGTCACCTTTGGGCTGGCACTCACCTTGCCGTCAGCCCTCGCTCTATACTGGGCTACCACCACCTTGGTGATGACCTTGGAGCAACTCTGGGTATTTGCTATATTAGACCGTCAGGAGAAAGACGTAGCTTCCGTTACCCATCATGGTTAAGACCGACACCCAAACTGATATGGACGCTAAGCTCAAAGAGCGGCTGGTTTCTCTCTTTGCCTTTTTTGGCTTGCGCCCCGAAGTGAATCTATCGATCAGCGACGAGGTGCTGACCATTGATGTGCACACCGACCGCGACGATCTCTTTATTCGCGGCACGGCCGACCCCCTGCTTGCCCTCCAGCATCTGTTGCGGGTAATCGCCCGGCACGACTTTCCCGAAGGCTCACTTACCCTGTCGCTTAACATCGGCGGCTTCCAACAGCGCCAGCGCATGCGGCTTGCCCAAGTTGCCAAAGAGGCGGCCGAGCAGGCCCGCGCCACCAAGATGGCCGTATATCTTACGCCGATGTCTTCCTACGAGCGCCGGCTGGTGCATTTAGCGCTGGTTAATGAGGAGGGGGTCACTACGGCCAGCGAAGGAGAAGAGGCGGAGCGCCGTGTGGTGGTAAAGCCCACCTGATCTGCCCGCCCTAAAATTTAGGCGGTAATTAGATACCACAGGATACAATGGGGGTGGCATCGTTGTATAAAATTCTAAAGCTCCTTTGGTGGACTGGCACAAATATTATCAAACTCCTCTGACTCTCGAAGACCTTTTGGGCAACCTCTTCGGCCAGAAGGAATTACTGAATGAAATTGCCGGAAGCGGCGTCAAAAGGCTTTTGGAGGTGGGTACCGGCAGCGGGGCGATGAGTATTTTTTTCTCCTGGCTTGGTTTTGAAGTAACCGGGATCGATATTGACCCCAAAGTGATCGAGAAGGCCCAACATGAATCGGCCCGCTTCAACGGGCACGTCCGCTTTGCGGTTGCCGATGCTTTTCACCTACCCTACCCCGACCGGAGTTTTGATTTGATTTTCCATCAAGGGCTGCTGGAACATTTTTCTGATGCGGAAATTCGCCAAATGCTCACTGAGCACCTGCGCTGCGCCCCAACCGTCATAGTTTCAGTGCCGAATCATTGGTACTCCAAGAAAGATTTTGGCAATGAACGGCTGATGACCAAAGCCCAATGGGAAATGGTGCTGTCTCCCTTTAAAGTAGTGAAGAGTTATTATTATTCCCTCAAGCGTTTTCCTAAACCTTGGCTCTGGCGCAAACCGATCCAGTACTTAGCGGTAATTGAAAAATTATGACCAGCGCCACTCGCAAAATCGCCTACAACACAATTGTGCAAGTGGTTGCCCGGGCCATTGTAACGGCCATTTCCATTGTTGCCATCGCCTATATCGCCCGCTATTTGGGGGTGATCGGCATCGGCAAATACAATTTGATTTTTGCGTATCTCGGCCTGTTCGGTGTGATTTTGGATTTCGGGTTCTTTCTCCTGCAGGTACGCGAAATAACCAAAACTCCCGATCGCGAGGCGGTTATTATCGGCAATGTTTTCGGGTTGAAGCTGGCCTTAAGTTTAGTAGTGTTTGGTGCCGCCTATCTTGCGGCGCTGTTTATTTACCACGACCCGGTTATTACCACCGGCGTACTGGTCGGCGCCTTTTCCCAAGCTTCGCTAAGCTATGCCCAGCTTCCCATTAGCCTGTTCCAGGCTAGACTGCAGATGGATCGGGTCGCGATCAGTAATGTACTCACCCGCGTGCTGTACGTTATCTTGGTTTTAGCCGCCATTCGCGCCAATCTGGGTGTATTGGGTATTGTCCTCGCCGCCACCATTGCCAACATCGCCGCTCTTATCCTGCAAATGGCTCTGGTCTGGCCGCAAACCCCCATTCTCCCCCGATGGGACATTGCCTATTGGTGGTATTTCATTAAAGAAGCCGCTCCCCTGGGGGCGGCGGTGGTGTTGGCCACCATTTATTTCCGGATCGATTCAGTGCTGTTGTCTGTTCTGAAAGGTAATTATGAAGTAGGCATTTACACCACCCCCTACAAAATAGTGGAGGTTGTGCTAACTCTCCCAACCATCTTCATGAGCTCGGTATTTCCCATACTGACCAAGGCGCTGTCCGAGGGACAAGCCGCTGCCAGCAGGGTGTTTCGCAAGGCCTTTGATTTTTCTGCTCTTTTGGGCTGGCCCATCGTAGTAGGGACAATGATGGTGGGCACCCCTCTAATGGTAGCGATCGCCGGCAGAGAGTTCACCGCCTCCGGATTGGTGCTGCAAATTATTATCTGGACCACCCTGATGTCATTTTTCGGAGCGGTAATGACCTACACCGTCATTGCCGCCGGCCGTCAAAGGTTGCTTACGCTTCCTTATGTTGCGGCGGCGCTTTTTAATGTTGTGGCCAATTTGATTCTCATCCCGCGCTATTCCTACATTGCCGCCTCTTACATCACCGTGGCCACCGAAGCGCTGGTTGTGCTCTATGTTAGCATTTTGGTTTATCGGCTGTTGCGCATTACCCCCACTTGGGCGGTCACTGGCAAAGCGATCGCGGGCAGTCTCATTATGGCAGGGGCGATATATTGGTTTAAGCTGGACAACCTCGGCTTAAATATTCTTTTGGGGACCGCGGTGTACAGCGCGGTTGTTCTTATCACCCGGGCGATTCCCTATGATATCCTGCGGGAACTAAAACTGGCCAAATAAATGAGAATAGCGATTGATTTTCGAGAAGCCGCTCGTCCCGATCGCGCCGGCAAGGGCGAATATGTTTTTCAATTGGTCAGCGCTTGGCTGAACGCCAGTCTGGGGGACGAATTAATTTTAGTAATTGAGTCGGGCCAACGAATTTCTCTTCCCGCAGGCAACTGGCAGCCCGAAGCAATTCCCCTGAAAGGAGTTGTTTGGCATCTGGGGGTAATACTATGGCTGGAATTTTTTCGCCCGGTGGATATTTATTTTTCCGCCACCAGCCTGCTCGTCCCCGCCTTGGTGCGTTCGGTTAAGACCATCACCGTTCTGTCCGATTTTACCACTTGGCGCTTTCCCGCAACTCATCTACCCAAAGCCGTAGCACTCGAGCGCTTATTTATGCCGTGGGCTTTGAAATTTTCTTGTCATCTTCTGGCCATTTCTGAATTTACCAAGCGCGAAGCCATCGACTTATTCCACGTAGCCCCCGACCGCGTTACAGTTACCCCTTTATCAGCCGCTCCGCAATTCCGGCCGTTTGCTTTAAGTCCCCAAGCCATCACCGGTCTCCAACAAAAGTACCACTTGCCGGAGAGGTTCATTCTCTATTTAGGCACTCTCGAGCCGCGCAAAAATCTTCCCCGCTTGATTACCGCCTACCAGTCCATCGCCTCGCAGTTTCCTGATGTTAAATTAGTGCTGGCAGGTGCGTACGGCTGGTTAACTAACAAACTGCTTGCTGCCCCCTCGCCCGACATTGTCCTCACGGGCTATATCGAGGACGGCGACCGCCCGTCGCTTTATAATTTAGCTGCCGTTTTTGTCTTCCCCTCGCTCTATGAGGGCTTTGGGCTGCCCCCATTGGAGGCAATGGCTTGCGGCGTGCCGGTCATTACTAGTAAAACGGCCTCGTTGCCGGAAGTGGTAGGTAGTGCCGCGCTATTGGTCGATCCCGCCAATTCGGTGGAGCTGGCCGGTGCTCTCGTCCAAGTGCTGGGCTCCCCCACGCTACGGGCAGAACTGCGGGAAAAGGGATTAACCCAAGCAAAAAAATTCAATTGGGGAAAAACAGCCGCACTTACTCAACAAACAATCCACCGCTATGGCTAGTTGGATACCGCTTATGATTTTCATGGCGTTTGCCATTCTCAGCTGGCGCTGGCCCCGCTGGGGGTTGCTTCTGGTAGTGCTGTTGATCCCCGCCTACGTAGTGAAACTGGCCGTTGGCCCCATTCCCACTACCGCAGCCGAGATGATGCTTTGGGGAGCCTTAGTGGGCTGGTTAGTGCGCCGTCCGGCGGCCAACTTCAAAAATCTTATTGGCGCATACCGACCAATTTGGCTGCCGCTGGCCCTGCTTTTGATCGGGGCAGCGATCGGAATCACTGTTTCAGCCGATCTGCGGCTGGGCGCGGGCATTTTGAAAGGTTGGTTTATCGACCCGATCCTGCTGTACGGCTTAATCGTGGCCGTGTGCAAGCGTGGGGATAAAGACTTGATCGTACCCGCCCTAGCTCTTTCTGCCCTGCCGCTTTCGATCGTGGCGCTATGGCAGGTGGCCACCGGCCACTTCATTACCATTGATGGCCGGGCCTCTGCGTGGTTCGTATCGGCGAATTATCTCACCCTTTATCTTGTGCCGATTCTATTACTTAGTTTTCATTTACTGTTGAATTCAAAGTCAAAGCGCCTCCGTCCGTTCTTTTGGATATCGTGGAGCTTGGGGGCAGCAGCAGTTTACTTTTCATTTTCCTACGGCGGCTGGCTGGCGCTGCTGTCTGGGTTGATTGCGCTGGGCATTTGGCAGTTTCGCCGCAACTGGAAATTTTGGACGGCTGGCGGCATACTGACCGTGCTGGCCGCCGCTACTCAACTGACCAGCGACCGGGTCGCCCGGATGTTGGACTTTAAAACTCAATCTTCCGCCAGCGTCCGGCTGCAAGTCTGGGCGACCGATTGGCTGATGGCCAAGACCCACTGGCTCGCCGGCATCGGCCTGGGTGAATACCCCGCGCGTTATCCTCAATTTGTGACCAAACTTTTCGCCTCCCCTCTTGAGCCGGCGATGCTGCACGCGCACAACCTGTACTTCCAATTTTTATTAAACTTAGGCGCGGCCGGATTGATCGGATTCGGCTGGTTGCTCGTTAAGTTCTTTCAATGGATCAAAAGTTGTCCGGCGTCTTGGGCCGCCCCCCTGACTGCCGCAATGGTCGCTATCCTAATTCACGGCTTGGTCGATACGCCTTACTGGAAGAATGACCTGTCCATGATATTTTGGCTGCTTTTGGCTCTCGCCGCAAATCACTCTCAAACTAAATTGAACTCCACATTATGACCCCTCCGTACCGCATTGGCATTGATGCTCGGCTCTTCGGCACTAAACAAGCGGCCGGCATCGGCACTTATGCCGAGGAACTGGTCGGCAATTTGCTCAAGGCCGACCCTGATAATCACTACACCGTTTTTGTTACCCCCGAAGTCGCGGCGGTATTCCCCTTTTATGCCGCCAACCTCACCAAACAGGCCGTGCCCTACCGTCACTATACGGCTGCCGAACAATTATTTTATCCCCGGCTGCTCCGTCGGGCCAAATTGGATCTCATCCACTACACCAATTTCAACAGCCCGGTGTTTTTCCGCAAAGTTAAAAGCGTAGTCACCATTCACGATTTAACCCTTTGGTTCTATCCCGGACGCCAGCACCGCGGCTGGCTGAAACAATGGCTGTATCGCTATGTCATCGCTCAATCTTGCCGCAACGCCAGCCGGATCATCGCCGTCTCTCAAGGGACCAAACGCGACATCATAAAATATTTAAAAATAGATCCTGAGAAGATCGAGGTTATCTACGAAGGGGTGGCTCCGCGCCTGCATCATCAGCCCAACTTCAAGCGCGGTGAGATGCTAAAGGCTAAATATAATATCACCGCCCCCTTCTTTTTATATGTGGGGCAATGGCGCGCTCACAAAAACCTGCTTCGGCTGATCCGCGCCTTTGCCATTCTGCGCCGCCGCTACAACCTCAGCCGCCAATTGGTGTTGGTGGGAAAAACCGACTCTCTCAGCCCCAAGATCCCTGCCGCGATCAAACAGCTCGGCCTCCAAGATACCGTCATCCTAACCGGCTACATTGCCGACAGCGACCTGCCGGATTTTTATTCGGCCGCAGAGGCCTTTGTCTTCCCCTCGCTCTATGAAGGGTTTGGGTTACCTCCCTTGGAGGCAATGGCCCAAGGCACTCCCGTAATTTCCTCGGATGCTTCTGTAATGCCGGAGATATTAGGCGATGCCGCGCTCTACTTCAACCCCGAAAACGTTGAGGATATTGCCGCCAAGCTGTATCAGTTCACCGTGAGCTTCAAGCTTAAGCACGAGCTTAAGGAAAAGGCCCTGCATCAGGCCCAGCGCTACTCTTTTGCTAAAATGGCAAAGGCTACCCTGGGGGTCTACCAAAAGGTCTTAGGGGAGGGTGGTCCGCCAGAGTAGAATGGAAGTTGTTACGCTTTGCCCGGCTCCATATCCGCTTAACAAATCCTTGTAATTATGAATCCTACCAATCTTATTCTGCTTGCTTCTTCCGCTACCGGTCTTATCGCGGTGCTCTATGCTTGTATTCTGATCGGCTGGGTAATGAAGCATTCCGATGGGAATGCCAAAATGCAGGAGATCGCTCGCGCCATTCAAACCGGTGCGGCCGCCTACCTTAAGCGCCAATACTTCACCATCGCGCTGGTGGCGATCGGCCTGGCAATAGTTCTATATCTCACTCTCGGGATAACCACCGCCCTGGGTTTTTTGGTAGGCGCAATACTCTCAGGGCTGGCTGGCCTGATCGGCATGAATGTTTCCGTACGCGCTAATGTGCGCACCGCCGCTGCCGCCGAAAAAGGTTTAGCCCAGGCTTTGGACATTGCTTTTAAGGGCGGCACCGTCACCGGGCTGTTCGTGGTAGGGCTGGGCCTCCTAGGGGTTAGTGGTTTTTATTGGCTCACCCATGATGTAACCGCCTTAGTGGGCCTGGGCTTTGGCGGCAGTTTGATTTCCATTTTCGCCCGCTTGGGCGGAGGCATCTTCACCAAAGGCGCTGATGTCGGGGCTGATCTGGTAGGCAAGATCGAGGCCGGCATCCCCGAAGATGATCCCAGAAATCCCGCAGTCATTGCTGACAATGTTGGCGACAATGTCGGCGATTGCGCGGGTATGGCCGCCGATCTATTTGAGACCTATGCCATTACCGCGGTCGCAACGATGGTCTTAGCCGCGCTGCTTTTCGCCGGCAATCCTCTACTCATCGCCTATCCTTTAAGCATTGGTGCCGTGGCGGTCATCGCTTCCATTGTGGGCAGCTGGTTTGTCCGGCTGGGCCGCCGCCAACAAATTATGGCCGCGCTCTATAAGGGCATTGTGGCCAGCGGGATCCTATCGGCCGGCGGGTTCTATTTTGTTACCTATTACTTTCTCTCCGGTGTCAGCGGGATTAATTATTTGCATTTTTACTACACCTTGCTTATCGGCTTAGCGGTCACAGGCCTGCTTATTGTTATCACCGAATACTACACTTCCACCCGCTTCTCACCCGTACAGCGGATCGCCCGCGCCGCCGAAACCGGTCATGGCACCAATGTTATTGCGGGGTTGGCGGTGGGGTTGAAAGCTACTGCTTGGCCAATTATTGTGATCGTCGCCGCCATCGGGAGCGCCTACTATCTGGGTGGTTTGTTCGGAGTGGCGCTCGCGGCAATGAGTATGCTGTCATTGGTCGGCATTATTGTAGCGGTGGATGCTTATGGCCCCATCACTGACAATGCCGGCGGGATCGCTGAAATGGCCGGCCTTCCGGAATCGGTCCGCGCCGTGACCGACCCCCTGGATGCGGTTGGCAATACCACCAAAGCGATTACCAAGGGATATGCCATCGGCTCGGCCGCGCTTGCCACCATCGTTTTATTCTCAGCCTATACCGAAGAGCTGAAGAATATTACCGGCACCCCCGTCCAATTTCTTTTGGGCGATCCCAAAGTCCTCATTGGTCTATTTATCGGCGGGCTGCTCCCCTACCTTTTTGCCGCGCTCTCTTTGGAAACGGTTGGCCAAGCCGCCGCTGCCGTGGTGAAGGAAGTCCGCCACCAGTTTGCCACTATTCAAGGGCTGATGGACGGCACGGCCAAACCCGACTACGCACGGGCAGTGGATATTGTGACGCGCGTTGCCTTGCGCGAGATGATCGTGCCCGCGCTCCTTCCTGTTGTTGCTCCCATCTTAGTGGGCTGGCTGCTTGGCCCGGTGGCATTAGGCGGTATGCTGGTCGGCAGCATCATAACCGGGCTGTTCGTAGCCATTTCTATGACCGCCGGCGGCGCTGCTTGGGACAATGCCAAGAAGTATATTGAGGCGGGGCATCTGGGCGGCAAAGGCTCTCCTGCCCACTTGGCATCAATCACCGGCGACACCGTAGGCGACCCATATAAAGACACCGCCGGCCCGGCCATCAATCCGATGATCAAGATCATCAACATCGTTGCCATTTTGGTGGTCAGTTTCTTGTTGCGTTAATTAATCCGGCTGCGTTATTTATTCTATGCGTCTTCTACGCTGGCGATCGCTGCTTATCCCCGCTGCTTTGGGACTACTGCTTGCTGTAAGCAGCGTTTATTGGATCCCCCAAATAATCTTCGCTAATCGCATTCTTCCCGGCGTCACCCTATTAGATATAGAGCTGGGCAGTGAGTCCCCCGCGGGGGCAGAAACCCTTTTGAGTAGCCTTACCGAGCACGCCAACTTAAAACCCATCCAACTATCCTTTAATGGGGGGCTTTGGCAATTTAGCCCCACCGACTTTAAGCTGCAGGTTGAGCCCGGGCGCTTGGCCGAGGCCGCTCTTGCGGTCGGAAGGCGGGGTTATTTTACCCAACGGTTAATTGAAAGCTGGACAGGCTGGCTCGGCATACGCCAACCCCTCGTGATAGAGGACGGATCGTTGTATGATTTTGACCGCCCCGCCCTCACCAAACAGCTGGGCCTCATTGCCGAAAGTATTGATCAGCCCCAGCGCAACGCCAAGCTGGTTGTTAAAAACGGCCGCGCCACGGAATTTGTTGCTCCCCAGGACGGGTATCAGCTTGATATTAATCAAGCGGTCGACTTGATCGCCGGGAGCATCCTGTCGGATAATCGCGAAATTGAACTGCCGGCTACCGTCACTCCTCCCGCCGTAACTCTAGCCGACACCAATACTCTTGGCATCAACACCCTGCTGGGCCGCGGGGAGTCCAATTTTTCCGGCAGCCCCAAGAACCGTCGGCACAACATTAGTGTCGGAGCCGGTAAGTTTGACGGGCTGTTGATCAAGCCCGGCGAGACTTTCTCCCTTTTGAAGTATCTAGGGATAGTCGATCAAACTACCGGTTTTTTGCCCGAGCTGGTCATTAAGGGCGATGAAACCGTCCCCGAATTTGGCGGCGGCCTATGTCAAGTCTCCACCACCGCCTTTCGCGGCATCCTGCGGTCCGGGTTCCCCGTAGTTGAACGCCGCAATCATTCTTATCGCGTGGTGTACTATGAACCGGCGGGTACCGACGCTACTATTTATCAACCTGCCCCCGATCTCAAATTTACCAATGATACTTCCGGATATGTTCTAATCGATACTTACGTCACGGGCAACCAACTTTATTTTGATTTTTACGGCACTGATACCGGCCGCACCGTGGCACTGGAAGGCCCGTATATTTTTAATATTACTGATTATCCTGATCCCATTTACATTGATACCTCCACCCTGCCGGTCGGCGAGACAAAGAAAATTGACACTGCCCACCGGGGGGCCGACACCACGCTTTACCGAAAGATCTACCAACAGGGCAAGTTGGTAAAAACAGATGTATTCAAGAGTCATTACGTCCCTTGGCCGGCTAAGTATTTGCGGGGAGCCGAGGATGCCGCTAAATTGGAAACGGATCTCACCAACGTGAGTCCTCCCGTTCCTTCCGAAAATCCCCCTTCATCTTCCACTCCATGATCTATCTTTTGTACGGTCCTGATGGTTTCCGCGCCCAAGCCAAACTCGCCGCCATTCGCGAAAAGTTTTTGGCCGCCCATTCTTCTTTTGGCCTTACCCAATTGACAGCCGCCGAATTGTCCGCGTCCAAACTCGGCGAGTTATTACAAAGCAGCACCCTGCTGGGCGGCAAGCGCCTGATAATAATTCACGATTTATTGAGCGGTTCTGACGCGTCTGTCCCGGCGGCCTTGGCAGGGATCGTTCGCAAGGGACTGCCGGACGACCTCACCGTGGTGCTTTACGAAACGGATGAATTCGATCGCCGCCAGGCACTTTTCAAATTATTAAACCGTCCCCACAGCGCCCAGCACTTCGCATTGCTTAAGGGCCCTGCTCTACTGCGGCAAGCCCAGGAACTTGCCGTCCGTAAAGAAATTGCTATTCCCGCGACTCTCCTTCAGCAAGTTATTGCTGTTACCGGTAGCGACTTATGGAGGCTGGACAATGAGTTAGCCAAGCTTGCCGCGTACGCCCTGACCCAACCTCTATCGGAAGCCAGCATCAAAGAGCTGGTAACGGCCAACTTGGCGAACAATGTCTTTGCCCTCGTTGATGTAATTGCCGCCCATGACATACCCGCCACCAACCGCTTGCTGTCCGATCTGTTGCAACGCGGCGAGGACCCGGTTCGCATTCTTGCGGCGCTGGCTTTTCAACTTCGCAATTTGATTTGGATCAAATCATTAACCGAATATCATCAAAGTCCGGCAGAGATCATTCAAAAGACCAGCCTCCATCCCTATGCCGTAACCACTTCACTAAGACAGTTGTCCAAGATCACCCTTGCGTGGCTCGAGGCGGCCTATCAAAAACTGGTGCTGGTTGACTGGCAAATCAAAACCGGCGAACTAGCGCCCGCCGATGCGGCTGATGCCCTATTTGTTGAATTAGCAGGCAAGGCTACTTGAGCCGATGAGCCAACCGCGACTTTAACCGCGCCGCCTTCCCGTGATGGATCGTCCCCCGCCGAGCTGCTTTATCCAGAGCTTTAAACGCCGCTGATAGGGCCGCCGCCGAGGGAGCATCATGCATACCCCGTACCGCTACCTTGACTGCCCGGCGACGCTGGAGATTCGTCACCCGCCGGCGGGCGGAGCTGCGTACCTGCTTCTTGGCTGATTTGATGATTGGCATAGAGTGGTCTTGAAAGACTACATCTTACAAGGTAAGCACAAGAGGGATGACTGTAAAGGACTTCTTCTTGCGCCCCCGCCGGTTTGACAGGCGTAGGGCTTTAAGATAAGCTGGCTTATTCGCTTTTAGATATGGAACCGACCCCCAAGCAACAAGCTATTACTCTGATCACCCGGGCGCAACGAATTTTGATCGCCCCCGGGCGGCCGGATGCTGATTCCATCGGCTCAGCACTGGCCCTGCTTTTGGCACTGCGCAAACTTAATAAAGAGGTTGGCATCGCCACCCTTGACCCCGTGAGTCCGCAATTGCATTTTCTTCCGGAGATTGACAGCGTCGCTACCGATATTGCCGGCGCCCAAGACTTTATCATCACCCTTGCCAATGCGGATGTTGAGCCCGATAAGCTGTCTTATACCTTCCAGAACGGAACACTAAGCGTTATCATCACTCCCAAGCAAGGGCGCTACTCGGCAGACAACGTCACTTTCTCCCAAGGCTCGTTGAAATACGATCTTATTATCACTACCGACGCCGCCGATCTCTCCCAGCTCGGCACGCTCTCAGAACATTACCCCGCCCTTTTTAAGGAGGTTGCTTTGATTAACATTGATCACCATGCCACCAACAGCTATTTCGGTACGGTCAATCTGGTGGATTTAACCGCTACCTCCACCGGAGAAATTCTGGTGAGCTTGCTGGAGGCCCTGAGCATCGAGATCGATGCGGACATTGCCACGTGTCTTTTGACCGGCATTATTTCCGATACCGGTTCCTTCCAGCACAACAATACCACTCCTAAGTCCCTGACCGTTGCCGCTCAAATGGTGGGCTTCGGCGCGCGTCAGCCGGACATTATCAAAGCACTTTTCAAAACGAAAGAATACTCCACCCTCAAACTTTGGGGGCAAGTGTTAGGTACCCTGCAGTTTGATCCCGCCCTGCGTTTGGTCTGGGCCACCGCTACTTATGCCGACTTGGCCAGCACCGGCACCACCCCCGAATCGTTTACGGGCCTGATCGATGAGCTTATGACCAGCGTCCCCGACGCCGACGTTGTAATGCTGATCACTGAACGTGAACCCGGGATTATTTCCGGCAGTGTCCGCACTGCCCTCGGAGTCAATGCCACTGAAATCGTCCGCCTGTTTAACGGCGGCGGGCATCCGGGTGCCGCGGGGTTTAAATTGTCGGGTATTACTCTTGCCGAAGCCCTGCCGGGCATACTAGAAAAAGTCCGCCACTATCAGACCGAGCGGCTGGGGCTTGCTTCCCCGCAACCGGAGAAACTCGCTCCGGAAGCGCAAGACATTCCCTTTGAAGCTTGATTTTTCTGCTTACAAATGATATGCTGGCTCTTGGAATTATGGCGATTAAAGCCGATAAGAAACGTAAGATCATTAGTGAAAATCGCCTGCATGACCGAGACACTGGTTCGGTCGAGGTGCAGGCAGCATTGCTTACCACCAAGATCAACGACCTCACGGCGCATCTCAAAACCCACACCAAGGATTTTCATTCCCGCCAGGGGCTGTTTAAGATGGTGGGGCATCGCCGCCGGCTGCTGACCTATTTGGAAAAAAATGATCCTACCGCATATAACCGCTTAATTAAAAAATTGAAAATCAGGAAGTAGCTCACGGGCCCTTTTCGGATCTCTCTTAAGGAGGGATGGTCAAGAGGTCGTCAGAAGCCAATACGGATTTTTAAAATGCGTATTCGCTCCTGACCTAGCTCTTGCCCCTCGTGGACCTGCCTGACTTTCCAGAAAGGCTCACAATGTCTCAACAATTTACTGCCGAGCTGGGGAACTCTAAACTGGTTTTGGAAACCGGTAAGCTAGCGCAACTCGCCGCCGGCGCGGTCACTTTGCGTTTGGGCGACACTATCGTTTTAGCCACCGCCGTAGTGGCCCCCACTCCCCGCGACGGGATCGACTTCTTTCCCTTGTTGATCGATTTTGAGGAAAAGTTTTATGCCGCCGGTAAAATCTCCGGCAGCCGTTTTGTTAAGCGCGAGGGTCGGCCGAGCGAAGAAGCGGTCTTGTCTGCTCGCTTAATTGATCGCCCCCTGCGACCTCTTTTCCCCAAAGGCTTTCATAACGATGTCCAGGTGGTCCTCACTATTTTGTCTGCCGATTTGACGAATGACCCTGACATACTGGGCATTACTGCCGCCTCCGCCGCCCTGCTTCAAACCGGCGTACCTTTTAAAGGCCCGGTAGCTGGCATCAGGATTAGCCGCTTGGATGGCCAATTCATCATTAACCCGACCTATGAACAGCGCGAGCACAGTGAGCTGGATTTGGTAATTGCCGGCACCAAAGATGCGGTGATGATGATCGAGGCCAGTGCCAATGAAGTGCCGGAAGAAATTGTCTTGCAGGCAATTGAATTCGGCCATAAAGCCCTGCAGCCGGCGATCCGCCTGCAGCAAGAAATGGCCCAAACATTGCAGGTGCAGCAAATGACAGTTGCCGCCCAGGAGCCCTCCGCAAAGCTTCAGGAGCAGATCGAAAGCAAGATCAAGCCCCGCCTGCAGGAAGCGATCTATCATCCGGAAAAAACGATCCGCAATGCCAGCCTAGAAGCGCTCCGCCATGAAATTTGGGAGGAGTTTGTCACTGAAGAAAATCCCGAACTGGTCGTTGCCGATATTTTTGCCAAGGCGATCAGTGAGGAAGTACGCCGCAATATTCTCACTCGCGACGTGCGTCCCGATGGCCGTCGGCTGGATGAGATCCGCCCCCTTGCCATTGAAGTGGGACTGTTGCCCCGTCCTCACGGCTCGGCGCTCTTTACCCGCGGTGAAACCCAAGCCCTCACCACCACTACCCTAGGTTCATTAGATGATGAGCAGATGCTGGACACGATGGAACTTGAGACCACTAAGCGGTATATGCACCATTATAATTTCCCTCCCTTTGCTACCAATGAGGCCAAACCCCTGCGGACGGCCGGCCGGCGCGAGATCGGCCACGGGGCATTAGCCGAGCGTGCTCTTCTGCCAATGGTCCCCGGCCGCGAAGAGTTTCCCTATACCATCCGAGTAGTGTCTGAAATCCTTGCCAGTAATGGCAGCAGTTCGATGGCCGCAGTCTGCGGCAGCACCCTGTCATTAATGGACGCGGGCGTGCCGATCAAAAAACCAGTTGCCGGTATCGCTATGGGTCTGATCACCGACGGTGCCGCCTATAAAATTTTGACGGACATCGCCGGCATAGAAGATTTTAACGGCGATATGGACTTCAAGGTTGCCGGTACTCGCGATGGCATCACCGCCCTGCAGATGGACATCAAAGTCCCCGGCATCACCATTACCATAATGCGCGATGCTCTGACTTCTGCCCATCAGGCCCGCCTCTTTCTTTTAGACAAAATGGCGGAAGTGTTAGCTAATCCGCGCCCCGAACTTTCCCCTTACGCGCCGCGTGTAATTGTGGTGAAAGTCCCTCAAGACAAGATCGGCGAGGTGATCGGGCCGGGCGGCCGCGTCATCAATAACATTATTGATAAAGCCGGCGGCAAAGCAGTCACTACGATCAGCATCGAGGAAGACGGCATGACCTACGTTACCTCCACCAATGCCGCGCTCGGTGAGCAAGCCGCTCAAGCCGTGCGCGATCTAATACGCGAAGTGGAAGTCGGTGAAAAGTTTACCGGCCGGGTTACCCGGATCATGGATTTCGGCGCTTTTGTTGAGGTTCTTCCCGGCAGGGAGGGACTGGTGCACATCTCCCAACTTGCCGATCGTCACGTGGATCGCGTGGAAGATGTAGTGAAGGTCGGTGATACTCTCGACGTGGTCGTGACCGAGATCGACAACCTCGGGCGCATTAATCTTTCTCATAAAGCGGTACTCGGCGGTCAGCACGACCAGAATTCACGCCCCAGCCGCCCGCCCCGCCCCCCTCGCCGCTAAAGGTATGACCCCTACGATCATTTGCCACAATTGTGGGCAGTCCAATCCCGCCGACTCGATGTTCTGCGCCAAATGCGCTACTTCGTTAAAACATGGCCACCTCCAGCGCGCAAGGTTAAGCAAGACGTTCATCCCGCCGCAGGAAGATGTTCCGTTGCCCTCGCGCCGCTTAAGCTCTTCTCCCCACTCCTCCCCGCAATGGCTTTGGTGGGTTGGTATGATGGTAGTAGCAGGAGGGCTTTTGATCTGGCTGCTTCATGGATAAAGCAAAAGAATTAGCAGAACTGACCGCTGCCATAAGAGGGCATCGTTGTTCGTTGCGGAACGGTTGCCGCCAAGCAGTACCCGGCGAAGGAAGCAGCGTAAGTCCGGTGGTGTTTATCGGCGAGGGGCCGGGTAAAGTGGAAGATGAACTCGGCCGGCCCTTTGTTGGCCCCGCTGGGAAGTTATTGGAAGAGGCTCTTGCTCAAATCGGCTGGCGAAGAGAAGATGTTTACATCACCAACGTGGTCAAGTGTCGCCCGCCCGACAACCGCGATCCCCTGCCCAGCGAGGTGGAAGAACACCGGCCATTCCTAGAACAGGAATTAGCATTGATCCAGCCCAAACTGATCGTGTTGCTCGGGCGCCATGCCCTCCAATGGTTTCTGCCCGGTCTGCAAATTTCCCAGGTGCGGGGAACGGCCAAACGGCACGGTAACCGAGTTTTCTTTCCCGCCTACCATCCCGCCGCCGCTCTCTATGACCCCCGGCTAAAAACTACTTTTCTTGCGGACATCCGAAAAATTCCCTTGGTGCTGCAGAAAATTGACGAGCTGCCCCCCGCCGAATCAGATTCGTCCTCTCCAACCCAGACTTCTATTTTTTAATTTTGTTTATGAATCCAACTTCTTCTTCCCATGCTCGGTTCCCGCGGAGGCACCGCAGCCGTCCCCACCCTGCGCCTGCGGCGCAACATGTACTGCGCATTATCCCCCTTGGAGGTATCGGCGACATGGGTAAAAATATGCTGGCGATCGAATACGGCAACGATATAGTCGTGCTTGATTGCGGCATGATGATGCCCGATGAAACGATGCTGGGCATTGACTATGTCATTCCCGACCCCGCCTACTTGGAAAAAAATCGCAAGAAATTACGGGGCATCTTTATTACCCATGGCCACGAGGACCATATTGGTGCCATTCAGCATCTTGCCCCTAAACTTGGAGTGCCGGTCTATGCTCCCCGCTTAGCCGCCGCCTTGATCAAGGTCAATTTGGAAGAATATGCTAACACCCAGAGTGTCCGGGTGATTACCTATAGCCCCGACGATAAAATCCGCGCCGGCATCTTTACTGTTTCTTTTGTTCGGGTCAATCACAGCATCCCCGATACCTTTATGATCGTGGTTAGTACCCCAGAGGGCAAAGTTCTTTATACCGGCGATTTCAAGTTCGACCCCACGCCTCCTGATGGGATCAAGGCGGAATATCACAAGCTGGAAGCCCTCGGCCGCGAGAGGCTGCTGCTGCTTTTAAGTGAAAGCACCAATGCCCATACTCCCGGCCACACTGATTCTGAACAGGTTATCGTTGATGCCTTTATGCAGATTTTTGCCAAGACTCGCGGGCGGCTCATTGTCGCCTCCTTCGCTTCCCGCATTGACCGGATGCAGCATGTCATCGCCGCCGCCATCAAGTATAAAAGAAAAGTAGCCATTGCCGGCCGCAGCATGCTCAAATATTTTAAAGTCGCGTCCGAATTAGGTTATATCAAAACCCCCAAGGACCTGATAGTCCCCATTCAGGCCATTAAAAAATTTCCCGACAGCCAGGTGGTGATTTTAAGTACCGGCAGCCAAGGACAGGAAGGTTCTGCCTTGCAGCGGATGGCCTTTGGTGAACACAAGCAAGTCAAGATCAAACCCGGTGATACCGTAGTCATCTCTTCTTCTGCCATCCCCGGCAATGAGCGCTCGATCAATGCGGTCATCAATAATCTCTACCGCGAGGGCGCCAATGTCATCTTCGATAAAAAAATGCAGATCCATGTGACCGGCCACGCCTATCAGGAGGAGATGAAGGAACTGATCAAGCTCACCAAACCGCATTGGTTTATTCCCGTTCACGGCGAATATCATATGCTGGTGGCTCACAAAGAACTGGCCGAATCGGTGGGCATCCCCTCCTCCCACATCCTGGTCATTGAAGATGGCGACACGGTGGAATTTCGCCGCGGCCAAGCCACGAGGGGCAAAAAAGTTCCCATTGGCTCAATTATGGTAGATGGTTTGGGGGTAGGTGATGTAAAAGAAGTCGTGCTACGCGACCGCCAGGCGATGGCTAAGGAAGGGATGATCGTGCTCATTGCGGTTGTGGATCAAAAGGGCAGGCTCATCGGCAGTCCCGACATTATCTCCCGCGGTTTCGTTTATATGCGCGAGAAAGGCGAACTTATCAATAAAACCCGCCAGCAAATCAAAAAAGTTTTTGCTCAACACGTCACCAAAGTGCCGGATGATTGGTCCAATATTAAAACAAAGCTCCGCGAAAGTGTCGGAGAGTTCTTATTCCGGGAAACCGAGCGCCGTCCGCTGGTCCTGCCCGTAGTGATAGAAGTTTAAGCCGCCTGCACTCCTTCGTTGAAGTAGCGGTCCTCCTCGGCTAATATCTGCATTCGGCGCAAGTTTCTTTTTAATTGAGCCATTCTATCAGCCAACTCTACAGCAGAAAGCCTATCTTCCACAGGCTTATCTTCCTCATCGTCTTGGAACCGCCGGAGGATATGCTCCTGGGCCATCGTACCGCGACGAAAAGCGTAAAAATATCTTTGATACCGCCACCACTGCAACGTGCCCGGGGTATATTCGCCCACGATTGTAGTAAGGGAATCGGCAATGACAGTTTCAATAGCCTGCTCCCGTACGTTATTTGTCCGCACCAGCTCATCCACTAACTGCCGCATCTTATATAACTCCCCTTCTTCGGGCAAACGGCTGACTTCCTGCGCTAAACCGCCGAAGTAGAATTGATTAACAAACCTATTTGCCGCCGCCCATTTCTTATATAATTCTTCTTTTTTCAATGGCGGACGCATTTCTTGCAGCATCTTTTGCTTGCCTTCCATAGTCCTCTTTAGTTCCTGCTCCGCTTTGATAGTTTCCTTAGCCTGCTCTTGGTAAAACATTTCTCTGACTGCCAATCGCTGTTCCATCCCCCTGAGATAATCTATCTGAGAAAGGTTTAATTTTAACGCCGGAGGCTGCCTTCTGGTCAGCTGCGCCAGCTGATAAGCCTCCTCTATTGCCTTCTGAAAATCTTTCTCAAATGCCTGATCTAAAATACGAGTATATCGCCGATAAACATCCCGTATCGGCTGAGGCGATTTTTTGGTCGGCTCCTCCGGCACTCGATAGAATCTTGTATAAATCTCATTCAGTCTATTACGCACTTGGGCCAATTGCTCAAGGTCAAACGCTTTACTGGCTCGTTCGTAGGTATTCTCTTTGGGCTGATTTAGTTTTTCCAAATCAATGCGGGCCTCTATTAATTCTGGAGTCCAAAGAGGCTTCTCCTGCGGTTGGGTAATTACCTCGGGCTGAGGCCGAGCCATCAGTTCCTCTTCATTGATTGTAGGAATGTCTTCCAGAGTAATACCGTAAAACTTCTCCGCCTGTCCCAAAAAGGTACGCAGGAATTGTTCGGTGGCCTGCTTGTTTTGCGTCTCCGCCTCTTTTTCCAACCCCTTCGTCTTAGTTAAATCCATTCCTAGTTCCGCTTCTCTTATGCGGTCGTAGACTAATGCAGCAATCCCGCCGATCACCTCCGCGCGCTCTTTCCAAAGCTGTTTTAGCGCATCGGTTGCCTGTTCTTTAACCTTCTGATTAAAATTCCCTTCCGTTGCAATGCCTTGAAAATCAGTCGGCATACGATGGGCGCTGACCTCTATCCCACGCCCACGCCAAACCCCCTCCAATCCCTCTTCTTCTATGTAGCTATGCAAAAAATCTCGAATTAACTCATCTGTCGATTTGGGTTGTTCCTTATTACGTTCTTCGTTAACGGCCTCGTAGAAGTTCTTTACAATTACCGGGATGTCTTTTCCGATAGCTAACCGGCGTAGGCTAATTAGCCCAATATTCTTATTAATCTCCGCTTTTTTCGGATCCTCGGGCGCATGGACTTGCCAATATCGCCCCAAACGCTCCGAACTGCCGGCGACGTCTGGCCTTTGGGCAACGAAGCTACCTTCCGGCGCTATGTCCTTGCCCTCCTCTAATACTAACTCCACCAGCCCGTCTTCCTTGGGAGGTTGTTTCTCAAACTCGAATTTCGGCATTTTCTCAATCACTTATTTGTTATACCCCGAATAGTCATTTTAGTCAATCCCAGAGCGGTTTTTTGGCCGGTTATAGGAGAAAATCTCCTATGATATAATTACTAAGTCAATTAACTCCTATGGCATATCGCAGAAGAAGAAGGAGAACCGGACGCCGGTATCGTTACCGCTCCTATCAGACCACCAGCAAGCTCTTCCGAGACTGGAATTTTGATCTGGAGCTTGATCCCGAGGTGGCCCGCGAAATCCTGGCTATTCTGCTGGCTGGTCTGGGCCTATTCACCCTGCTGGCCATTTTAGGGTTGGCCGGCAATTTCGGACAGATCTTCTACGCAGCCCTCAGGATTAGTTTTGGCTGGACCAGTTTCGTCTTCCCCGCTCTGCTGATCATCGCCGGCGTGGGCTTGTTCCTCCCCTCGCGCTACAAATTCAAACTTGCCAATGCTCTGGGGTTGATTTTATTTGTCATCTCCCTCTCCTCTCTCTTCCATCTCTTTCTCGGCTCTGAGATTAGCGCGGAGATGGCTACGGCAGGCGGAGGCGGAGGCTACTTAGGCTATTTTGTCAGCCGATTTTTGCTTAACGTAACCGGTTTTTGGGCTGCCGCCTTGATCATTACCATTGTTTTTGCCGTTTCTCTTCTATTTGCTTTTGGTTTACCGTTGCGCGAAATATATCTGCGCACCCGCTTCTCTCTGCCCACCCTTCCGGATATTAAAATTAACGATAATCTGCCTAAGGGCAAGGGCGCACGCCGCGCCGCAGCCGAGGAGACCGAAGAGGAACCTGCCGGCCAAGCTCCGCTTAAGCCGGTCATTACGGGAACAAAGAAAGATACCGACTTTGTTCCCCGCTTTGTTCCCAGCGGCGACTGGACTCCCCCTTCACTCGATCTCTTAAGCGATGTTACCACCAAGGTGGACAGCGGCAACATCACCAACAACGTTTCTATTATTCGCGAAACCCTGGAGGATTTTGGCATTCCGGTGGAAATGCACGAGGTTAATGTCGGCCCCACCGTCACTCAATACACCCTCAAGCCTGCTGCCGGCATCAAACTCTCGCGCATTTCCAGTCTTTCCAACGACTTGGCATTGGCGCTCGCCGCCCACCCGATCCGTATTGAAGCGCCTATCCCCGGCCGCTCTTTGGTGGGCATTGAAGTTCCCAATAAGCGCACTGCGCTGGTCCGACTTCGCGAAATAATGGAGTCGGAGGCCTTCCATAATGTCAAATCGTTGTTGCGCATACCGCTGGGTCGGGATGTCGCTGGCAATCCGATGGCGACTGACTTGCTAAAGATGCCTCATCTGCTGATCGCCGGTGCCACCGGCGCGGGCAAAAGCGTCTTCTTGAATGATATTTTGATCAGCCTGCTCTATCAAAATTCCCCCGCCGATGTGCGGTTGATCTTGGTGGATCCTAAACGAGTGGAGTTTACTAATTACAATGATGTTCCGCATCTGCTCTCCCCCGTCATCGTTGATCCGCACAAGACCATCAATGCTTTGAAGTGGCTGGTTGCCGAAATGGAGCGGCGTTACCGCATTATGGCCGAGGCCAAAGTTCGTGAGATCGCCAGCTTCAATCGGCAAACGGGCGAGGAAAGCAAATTGCCCTATATTGTTTTGGTTATTGATGAGTTGGCCGACTTGATGGCGGTTTCCGCCCGCGAAGTGGAAGCCTACATTTGCCGGCTGGCGCAGATGTCCCGTGCCGTGGGTATTCACTTGGTTTTGGCTACCCAAAGGCCTAGCGTGGATGTTATCACTGGCTTGATCAAGGCCAACTTTTCTTCCCGCATTGCTTTTGCGGTAACTTCCGGCATCGACTCCCGTACTGTTTTGGATACTATCGGCGCCGAGAAACTGCTGGGCAATGGGGATATGCTCTTCATGCCCTCCGATGCCGCCAAGCCCAAACGTATCCAAGCCTGTTTTCTCAATGACCAGGAAATCAAGTCTGTCACCGAAGCACTCAAATCTTTAGATACTCCTCAATATGTTCCCGAAGTGCTGCAGGATACTCATCAAGGCAGCGGTATTTTTGGCGGGGGGGATGGCAATGACGATCCGCTTACCGATGAAGCGATCGAGCTGGTGGTCAAAACCGGCAAGGCCTCGGCCTCTTACTTGCAACGGCGTTTCCGTGTTGGTTATGCCCGCGCCGCCCGCCTGCTGGATATCCTGGAGGAAAAAGGCATCATTGGTCCGGGCGAAGGCGCCAAACCCCGCAACATTTTGATGAAGCGCGAAGAGCTGACCGTGGTCACCAGAGGACGGGATGTAGATACGGAAACGAATGAAGAGTTTACCGAAGGCGAAGATTATTAACCGCATACTAGAATAATTGCAGCGGGATGGCTTCCGACCATTCATTTGATATTGTTTCCGAAATTAACGACCAGGAGCTCGCCAACGCTCTTGATCAAACGCGCCGCGAGTTGAGCGTGCGGTATGATTTCAAAGATGTACCCGTCGAAATTAAACAGGAAGAGGGGCGGCTTATCATCACCACGCAGGACGAATATAAATTAAAAGCGGTTCGCGACATTTTGGATACTAAACTTTTGCGCCGGGGGTTAAGTTTGAAAATTCTGGGGGAAGCAAAAAACGAACCCGCCACTCGGAGTCAAATCCGTTCCACCATTCCTCTTCTCTCCGGCATCTCTGCCGAGCAGGCCAAACAAATTAATAAACTTATTCGCGACCGATTCCCCAAAGTTAAAACCACCATCCAAGGCGAAACCATTCGCGTGGTGAGCTCCAGCATCGATACCCTGCAGGGGGTATTAGGATTGCTGAAAGATTCTTCCTTCGCCGTTCCTCTGCAGTTCATCAACTACCGCTAAGCCGGCCCGATAATAAAAGATAATAAAAAAGGCAGCCTTAATCGGCTGCCCTTCTATCGGGTTGCACTTCATGGAGTTTCTTGAGCCGTTCCTCGATGGCCTCCTTCCAGGTTGGCCATCTTTCATCGGACGCCAGGGTCAGCAAGCTGGAATCATACATCCCGTCCCAGGTGCCGGCCGCCCGCTCTTGAGCGAGACGCTCCCTTGCCTTGAGAGGTAAAGCGTAGAAGCCCAGCAGCCGGTACTCGTCGGGGAAGAGGACCTTGCGTTTGATCTCCACTGCCGCCAAAGGAACGGGTGTTGGGAGGGCCACGGCCACCAACTTGGCATCCAGTCGGGATGTGATGACGTAGTGCTCAATTCCCTGCAAGCCAATGGTGATTGATGCCCGGCCCGATCTGGCTTCAACCTGTCGCTGGGTGGGATCGTGCTGCACGCCAAGATGGATCTCGCTGATCGATGCCAAGGTGATCATCACGCCATTCTCCAAATCGAGCTGGAGGATCTGATTCTCCGCGCGGGTGGACTTATAGCCCGCTATCAGTCCGGCCCCGTTTCCTCCCCGGCTGCGTGCCTGTTGAGCCAGTAGTTTCCAGATCTCAAAAAAGGTTTGCACGGGGTCGGAACTCTGGCCCCACTGTTCCAGCGACTCTCCCGAATAGGGCAACTCGTTTTCGGGAACGATGGCCAGGGATGGGGGCAGGTCAGAATACAGCACCCTCTTCCATGAAGTAGAAGTATGCTCTTGTCGAGGTACCAAGGTTTTCACCTCCTTAAGATTCAAGCATGAACCATTCTAGCGTACCACCCCCGTCAAGATGGTGAAGAGGATGAGTTAATGCTAAAGTGAAAATATGGAAAAAGCCAAACTTAAGTCCGTCCCTGTTCCATCTTCCCCTCTGGATATCACCATCAGTGCCATCCACAAGGACTTTGGCGAGGGCTCCATTATGCGCTTGGGTGACACCAAGCAGTTGGATGTGGAAGCGGTGCCCACCGGTTCATTGGGACTGGACATTGCTCTGGGGGTAGGCGGGGTGCCCCGAGGCCGGGTGATCGAGATCTTCGGCCCCGAATCCTCCGGTAAGACCACTATGGCCCTGCACATTGTGGCTGAAGCTCAAAAAAAAGGAGAAGTGGCTGCCTTCGTTGATGCCGAGCATGCGCTCGATCCTGAATACGCCAAGCGCATCGGGGTAGATATCAAAAACTTGCTCATCTCTCAACCCGATACCGGTGAGCAGGCGCTGGGCATTGTTGAAGCGTTGATCCGCTCCAATGCGGTCGGAGTAATTGTCATTGATTCAGTGGCCGCCCTAACCCCCAAGGCCGAGATAGAGGGTGATATGGGCGATTCCCACATGGGATTGCAAGCCCGGCTGATGAGCCAGGCTCTGCGCAAAATTACCGCGGTGAGCGCTCGCTCTAAGACCACTATCGTCTTTATCAATCAAATTCGAATGAAGATCGGCATTATGTTCGGCAATCCAGAAACTACCACCGGCGGCAACGCGTTGAAGTTTTATTCGACAGTTCGCCTGGACATCCGCCGGGTGGAAACGCTCAAGGAGGGCGACAACTCCATCGGCAACCACGTCCGGGTAAAAGTGGTTAAGAATAAAGTTGCTCCTCCCTTCCGCCAAGCCGAGTTTGACATTATGTTCAACGAAGGTATTTCCCGCACCGGCGAATTGGTGGACTTGGGAGTGCAGGCCGGACTGTTAAATAAAACTGGCGCTTGGTATGAATACAACGGGCAAAAGATCGCCCAGGGCCGGGAGGCGGCTAAGCAGTATCTGAGAGATAATCCAAAAATCGCCAAGGAAATAGAGACGGCCATTCGTCGATTTCACGGTATAAAATGAATTTGTTTTAGACGACGGTTACCGGGGTTCCATCGGGAGCCCAAGAGTATAGTACCCGCGCCTCATTGATTCCCCAGCGCACACAACCGTGGGATACGGGCCTGCCTAAATGAGAATAGCCTTCATAGAGCCGGCCCTGACTGTACAATCGCCCGCCGGGATAAACTTTACCCTCCTCGTAACGGGCGGGGTTAACTTTCCAATAAGGGAGGGCATGGGTGCCGTAACCCCGAAAGCCATACTTCTCGTTGCTTAGTCCCATCCAGTAGGGCATCCACAGGCTGTATTCGCTAGAGTAGGCATCTGGAATGTGATTCATAATTCGATAGCGGCCGGCTGGTGTAGTATAGCCGTTCTTGCCGGAGGAGATCGGGAAGGTGGCTACCACATAACCGTTCTCCAACCACTCACCCTCTTGGGTTTTGCGGTACATTCTGACTTCTTTTTCTGGCGCGCTTTGGACCTGCAGGCTATCCCCCACATTGATGGTTATTACAACCGGTTCGCCGGCCAGCCACTGGTTTTCCCCCAAGAGGGGTTGAAAATATTCTTTATAAAGGCCAGCCCGGGACGGCGCTTTCATCGTGAAATTAAATCCCACGGTCTGGTAGTTAAAGATCGTTTTTGACACTTTAAGATCGATGCGGGTGTTGGATAACCAGTCGGCAGTCTGCCAGGCGCTCGCCCGGTCCTTGTCGCCGGTAGAAAAAACAGTCCCCAGTCGCAAATTGGCGCTGCTCCAACCCGTGCCGCTGACGTTCTTGATCGGTACCACTACCGGTACAATGGCTTCGGGCTGGGTAGTTATCTCGATCGGTTTCCCTACCAATAAATAATCGGTCGGTGCTGTTGCCTGCGCTTCTGCCTGATAGATATTCCAAAAACCCAACAAGCCGAGGCTGATTATCGTGCCCCCCTTTGCTACTTTAAGCCAGAACCGACGCTCCATTTTTTATTTTTAATTTGCGCTGGGTATTTGGTCAGTATACCAAAAAAACCGCTCCCAGTCAAGAGTTTTCTCCTAGAGCTAGTTGGGGGCCTCTCGTTAAAGGAAAGGCAGATAGGCCTGGAGGTGGGAGTTGGTGGCAACTAACTGCCAAATTATTCCCCCCGCCAGCCCCACGAGGGACAGCCCCGCCACCCACAGCAGCCAATGGGGGGCACTGTCGTCTTCTTCCGGCATATCGATGATGACCAACCGTTTTTTTGCCCTGGCGCGCGCCAAGGCTCTTTTCAGTACAGCAATTTTTTTCTTCTCCGCCACTCTCTAATTATAGTTGGCCGCTATGATGATGACAAATTCACCGCGCGGCGGATGTAGCTGAAAGTGTTGCAATGCCTCCTCCGCCGACAAGTCCAGAACTTCTTCGTGTATCTTGGTCAGCTCGCGACCGATGATCAACCGCCGGTTGCCAAGGTGATCTTTTATTTCCCGCAAGGTTTTATTCACCCGATGGGGAGATTCAAATAGAATGACCGGAACCTCCAGTTGCTGCAATTCCCGCCAAAGGCTTACTCGCCCCCGTTTTTTGGGTAGCCACCCCACGAACATGAAACTATCCATTGGTATCCCCGCCACGCTGATGATCGTTGTCACCGCGCTGGCTCCCGGCAAGGGCACCACGGGGATGTTATGCTTGCGCGCCGCGGCTACGAGTTGGCCTCCCGGATCCGCTAAGTTGGGCGTACCGGCATCGCTCACCAACGCGATGTTTTTACCATCCAGCAGTTCTCTCGTAATCCGCTCGATTTGTCCGGGACGGCTATGCTGATGGAGTGCCCGTAGCGGAGTGGTGATGGCGTATTTTTGCAGTAATTTCTTGGTCTGACGCGTATCTTCCGCCGCGATTAAGTCTGCTTCCTTAAGCGTTCTGATGGCCCGCTCCGTGATGTCCTCTAAATTGCCGATGGGGGTGGCCACCACAAAGAGCGTCATTGGAGCACTTTTTTAAATTGGTGATAAAGCTTTGCCCACTGCTGGAGCGCCAGATCCTGCGGTCGCAGCTTGGGATCGATCCCCGCTCCCGCCAAAAGCTGGAATATCAAGGCATCATCCAGTCCCAGTCCCCCGCTTAGGGAATTATGCAATTGTTTCCTCCGCGCGCCGAAGCCGGCCTTGACGATGCGAAAGAACAGTCTCGTATTATCAATGTCAAAAGGGGTCTTTTTGAACGGCCTAATTCGCACAATGGCAGAATCCACATCCGGCTTGGGCCAGAAGGAAGTCTTAGGCACCCGCGCGATTATCTCCGGCTCGCCAAAAAATTGGACCGAAATGCCCAGTAAGCTTAATTCTCCCGGCTTGGCCACGATGCGTTCCGCTACTTCCTGCTGCATCATCACTACCAGAAGATCGGGCGGTAGATCGGTTTCCAGGAAAAGTTTCAAGATCGCCGAAGTGATATAGTACGGCAGATTGGAGACCAGCTTGTAGCTGGTTTTACCGCTTTTGAGCTTAGCCCACCGCTTGTAGCGGTCATAAATGTAACGGCTGTTCAGCTTCAGGATGTTGGAAGGCAAGACATCCAAATTGGGATAGCCGCTCCCCAGGGCCTTGAGAATCCCTAAGACTTTTTTATCAGTTTCGATCGCCAATACCCGGCCGGCTAATTCAGCTATGGGGAAAGTCAGCACCCCGAATCCCGGGCCGACCTCCAGGACAAAGTCATGCTTGGTCAGTTCGGCGGCTTTCAGGATTTGTTTAAGCACGGTTGGGTCCGTCAAAAAATGCTGGCCCAAACTTTTCTGCGCCGATACGTTATAGTAAGTCAGTAGACTTTTAACGGTTCTAAGGTCGGTCAGGTCGAGCATCGTCTAGAGTTTGTAGTATTTAATCCTGATCTTTCCAGCAGTGATGGGCGCAATGGCCGCGAAGGCCGGTTGGTTGAGGTCTAGATCAACGCCGGTAAAAAGGCTGGGGCCGAAGTCGTTTACCACGACGTCCACGCTTTTGCCGGAGCTTACCGCCACCACCCTAAGCGTCGTCCCCTTCGGGTATTTCCGGCTTGCCGTTGTTAGTTTATCACCAAACCGATACCAAGTAGCCAGCCCGGAGTATACCGCAGGCGGTTTGGGTATCGATGCCGGGGCCGCCTTCTGATGCTGCGCCTGATAATTACTGGCTACCAAGGGGCTCAGCTGTGTTTTAGCGGAATCATTAATGTAAACGGTCATTCCGTCAGCGAGCCTTGTCTCGGGGATCGGATCGATCTGCCAGTCGGCATAACCGCCGAATTGAGCCACCAAAAGATCAGCTACGTCATTGGCAGTAGTATCCATTGTCCATCCCAGCCCGTTATATTGCAGCTGAACGGTTTTTGCGGAAGAGGCTGCTTGTTCAAAACGGCTGGCTACAATCACCAGGGCGGCCAGTAAGATGCTCCGCAGAAAGAACATGCCTCGCTTCATCGGCGAACTTTTAACTTAGCTAATTCCGTGGCCAGCGCCTTGATGCCAACTGTAATGAAAGCCACCGTCACCGTGTCCACTGTTCGGCTCACGACTATTCCTTGCCCGAATTGCTTGTGCTCCACTTTTGTTCCCGGCTGCAAACCATCCGTCTGCCATCCCTGCGCCAATACTGGCCGCTGGGGCCTGGCAGATACTGTCTCTAACAATTCAGGCGGTAAGTCGCTAAGAAAACGGGAGGGCGGATTACTCTGCTTATTACCGTAAAGCAGCCGTTCCCGGGCATAGATCAAATAGACCCTTTTGCGCGCTCGGGTGATAGCGACATAGCATAACCGCCGCTCCTCTTCCAACTCATCTTGATCCAACAGACTTCGGCTATGGGGAAAAAGATTCTCCTCCACTCCAGCGATAAAAACGTGATCGAATTCCAGCCCCTTGGCCGAGTGGATCGTCATAAGGGTTATAGCGTCATCGGCCGGCTGATAGGTATCAATATCGGAAATAAGACGCACTTCTTCTAAGAAGGTTTGCATTGCTTCATGAGTCGGAAGATGGTCATACTTTTCCATCACCGATTTTAATTCTAAGATGTTCTCCAGCCGGGTCTGTCCTTCGATCCCCGACTTCTGCAGTAATTCTTTGTAACCCGTTCCTGCGACAATGAAATCCAGAAACTTGCTCAGGGTAAGCCGGCCGCCTTTAACGATCAGGCGGTTAAGCAATTTACTAAAACCGTCCAGTGCGGGGGGTAGTTCTTTGCTTCGGAGAAGATATTCCCCCGTACTGACTCCTGCCTGCCCGGCTGCCTTTTTCAATCCCTCCTCTACTTTTTTGCCGATACCACGAGTCGGCAGGTTAATAACCCGCGCCAGCGCAAGTTCATTGGCGGGATTACTCACCAATTCGAGATAGCCCAGCACATCTTTAATTTCCTTGCGTTCGTAGAATCGCACTCCTCCGATCACTCGGTAAGGGAGACCGGCTTGCAGCAGCGCCTCCTCGATGCTCCGCGATTGGGCGTTAGTGCGGTAGAGCACTACCATGCTATTTAGCGGTACCTCTTTTTGCCGTAACCGCTCTGCCGTTGTCGCAATAAAATCGCCTTCGGAGAGTTCATTGGCCGCCTCGAAGGTTGTTATCAAGTCCCCCGCCGCCTGCCGGGTCCACAATTTTTTCTCGCTGCGATTACGATTATGTACAATGACGGCATGCGCCGCATCCAGGATGTTCTGGGTGGAGCGGTAATTCTGTTCCAGCTTTATCACGGTCGCTTTGGGGTAGTCGCGGCGGAAATTAAGGATATTGCGGTAATTTGCCCCGCGCCAAGAATAGATCGACTGCCAGTCGTCACCCACCACGAAGAGGTTGCGATGTTTGCTGGCCAGCAATTTCACTAGCTCATATTGGGCGGTATTAGTATCTTGATATTCGTCCACCAAAATATAACGGAATTGGTTTTGATATTTGGCTAAGACTTCCGGTTCCGCATGCAGCAGTTCCACTGTCTTCATCAGCAGGTCGTCAAAATCCAGCGCTTGGTTTTTTTGCACTAATTGTTGATAGCCGCGATAGATTTTTGCCACTGTGTGCTGAAAAGTTCCTCGCGCTAATTCGCTATAGGCGGATGCCGTGATCAGTTCGTTTTTGGCGGACGAGATATGCGCCCGCACCGCCTCCGGATGGATTTTTTTGGTATCCAAAGAGAGCTCTTCCATCGTTTTCTTAACCGCGGTCAATTGGTCGTCCGCGTCAAGGATGCTAAAGTGCGCCAAGAGGCCCAGTCGCTTTGCCTCCTTACGCAGCAGCCTTGCGCAAAAAGAATGGAAAGTCCCGACGAACAACGCCTTGGTGGATTTCAGTCCCAGCAATCTTTGCGCCCGCTCGCGCATCTCCCCAGCCGCCTTGTTAGTGAAAGTAATTGCCAGGATCTGGGCGAGCGGCACTTTGTGATCGTGGTATAAGTAGGCCACGCGATGGGCAAGCGCTTTGGTCTTTCCCGAGCCCGCCCCCGCCAATACCAATACCGGCCCCTTGATGGTTTTAACCGCTCTGACCTGTTCCGGGTTGAGACCGGCTAGAGTGTCTTTCATATTTCCCATTATAGAGGAGACTTGCCCTCACGTTGGCCTAATAGCTAGAATAAAGCTGCGGTTCTACAATGCACCGGCTGTGGTAGCTTGCCCTTAGGAGCTAGGTCGGTGTACCCTGGGGGCTGCCTCTCCGAGGCAGCCCCCTCTTTTGCTATACTAAGCCCGTGTCAGGACACTCTAAGTGGTCTACCATCAAGCGAAAGAAAGGCGCCGCCGATGCCAAGCGCGGGGCTGAGTTTACCAAGCTTGCCCGGCTGATCGAAGTGGCCGCGCGGTCTGGTGCCGATCCCGAGATGAATTTTCGGCTGAAACTTGCGATACAAAAAGCTAAGGCTGCTAATCTGCCCTCCGCCAACATTGAGCGGGCCATTCGCAAAGGCGCCGGGCTGGATAAGGATAAGAGTCAAATTGAAGAAGTGACTTACGAGGGCATCGGTCCCGGCAATGTAGCGATTATGATCCAGGCCTTAACCGACAATAAAAATCGGACCGTTTCCGATCTGCGCAATCTCTTTATCAAGGCCGGCGGAAACTTAGGCAACAGCGGCTCGGTAGCTTGGCAATTTGCCAACAAAGGCATCCTTCTTGTTTCCAAGGGCGATCCCGATCTGGAGTTAAAAGCGATCGATGCGGGTGCCGAAGATATTGAGGACCAAGGTGAATTGTGGGAAATTCACACTCCGCCTGCCGAACTCAACCGGGTTAAGCAAGCCCTAACCGCCGCGGGTGTAACCGTGCAGGAATCTAAACTGGCGCTGGTACCCGTAAATCTTGTTAGCATTACTAACCCCAGCATCGCCCGCCAAGTCCTTCAATTGATGGAAGCGCTGGAAGAACGCGACGATGTGGTGGAAGTATTCAGCAATTTTGACATTGATGATAATATTCTCCGATCTCTAGGATGACCCGTATAATTCTTGGCCTCGATCCCGGCACCGCCACCGTTGGCTACGGCATAATCGCGGCCGACGCTAACAGTCTCAAACATATTGCGCACGGCTGCATTACTACTTCCAAGGAGCAGCCTCTGCCAACTCGTCTTGATCATCTCGCCAAGGACTTGCGCAGGGTATTGCGGGAATATCGCCCCGATCTGGTTGCCGTCGAGGAGATCTTCTTTGCCAAAAATGTTACCACCGCCATTAACGTCGCTCAAGCTCGGGGCGTCTTGTTGCAGACCGTGGCCCATTTTAAAATTCCCGTTGAACACTACACCCCCCTGCAGGTGAAGCAGGCGCTTACCGGTTATGGCCGGGCGGACAAACAGCAGATGCAGAAGATGGCCAAAATCATTTTAGAGCTTGCCGCCCTCCCCCAGCCGGATGACGCCGCTGATGCCTTGGGCGTTGCCATCACTTGTGCCAATTCCTCGCATCTGGCAAGTTTAAGGAGAACACGATGATAGGAAACATTACTGGCAACCTCATCGCCACCGGCCCGGATTGGGTTTTGATCCAAACCAGCGGCGGTGTTGGTTATAAAATTTTTGTGACTAAGGGATGTCTCTTGGGAATTGCCCCAGGTCAGCCGATAACTTTATTTACCCACTTAGTGGTGCGCGAAGATCAACTTTCGCTTTATGGTTTTGCCACCGAAGCCGAGCTGAACTTCTTTGTCCAGCTTCTTACTATTAGCGGAGTCGGCCCCCGAGTGGCCTTAAGTATTCTTGGCGCCAGCTCGGTGAATGATCTGAAAGCGGCCGTTGCCAGCAACAACTTGGCGGTGCTGACCATGATCAGCGGGGTGGGCAAGAAAACCGCCGAGCGCATTATGGTGGAACTTAAAAATCGTTTGGATATCATTACCAACATCTCCTCCGCCGATGCCGAGGAGCTTTTGTCGGCACTCACGGGATTGGGGTATAATGCGTATGAAGTGCGCCAGATCCTGAGTCAGCTGCCCAAGGATCTTACCTCCACCGAAGACAAGTTAAAATACGCCCTCCAGTTTCTAGGTAAAAAATAATTTATATTGGCCTAATCTCGAATGTTATGAAAGATAGTTGCCCCTTTTGCCGGATGGACTTGTTCGATCAGCTGTTGTTGTTGCTGGTCGGCGTGGTGATCTTGCTGATTAATCTTGGCTTTCTCTCCCATCTCTGGTTAGCTTACTGGCCGCTGGTGCTGATCGCGATAGCACTCAAGCAAATGCTTCAAAGTAAGTAGTGTCCGCCTTGCGCAGTAGAAACTGGATTATTGGCACAGTCGTTTTAGGCAGCCTAGCAATTATTTTGCTAGGCGCCTATTTGTGGCTGTTCGTTCCTGCTAATTATCGCGGCAGCCAATACCTCTTTACGGTGCCGGTCGGCTATTCGATAACCCAAACCATAGACCAACTGCAGCGCCAAGGATTTATCCGCTCTCGCCTGGGCGCCCGGATCGCTTTTTGGGCTAGCCGCGTAACGGTTATCAAAGCCGGCACCTATAATGTTTCTCCGCGGATGGATGTTTGGCAGATCGCCCAGATCATCGGCTCCAACGACAGCGCGGTCGCTAATGTAACCATTCCCGAGGGCTATACCGTCGCCCAAATTGGGAACCTCCTCGAGCAAAAAAGTTTGGTTAGCGGTGCCGCGTTCCTCCAGGCGGTCAAAGCTTGGCCGGATGCGCCGGCTTACCTGCAGTCGCGCACTAGAAAGGATTCTCTGGAAGGCTATCTCTTCCCGGATACTTATAGCGTGAGCCGCGGTACGCCCGCCCAAGACATTGTTCAAATGCTGCTTAGTAATTTCCAGCAGCGCCTTGCCCCCCTGCAAACGGAATTTGCCAAGAGCGCCTATTCGTTCGATCAGGTCATCATCCTTGCCTCATTAGTAGAGAAAGAAGCCCGCACCGAAACCAACCGCAAACTGGTGGCCCAAGTTTTACTCAATCGACTAAAGAAAAATATGCGTCTGGATGTGGACGCCACCGTCCGCTATATCACCGGTAACTGGACCGACCCGATTACCCAAACCGATCTTAATAGCAGTTCACCTTACAATACCCGTAAATTCACCGGCCTGCCCCCGACCGCCATTTGCAATCCCGGCGTAATGTCCATTGAGGCTGTTCTCTTCCCCACTCCGACCGAAGCCCTCTATTATCTCGTCGATAAAGACGGGGTAATGCACTACGCTAAAACCCTCGACGAACACAATCAGAATAAAGCCAAATATTTGTAGATGATCCGGCCCCATCAGTTTGTCTGGATCGGCGGATTAGGGTTTTTACTGGGGATAGCGATCGGTATGCAGTTATCTCTGCCGGTAGCCTCTATTCTTATTGCCAGCGGATTAGCTGTTTTTGTCTTGCTGTTGCGGCCGCTTCCGACCATCCAAGTAATGGCCGTCTTTATGATAGCCTTATTGCTTGGCTGGTGGCGTTGCCAAACTGTTATTGCCCAAAAGCCTCTGGTCAGCGATTTAAACGGTCACTTAGCCGATATCCAAGGACAAGTAGTGGGCGACCCCGCGGTGAGCGGCAATCAGCAGAGAATTCATTTACTGGTAGAAACGATCGATGAGCAACCGAGACGGGTTACAGTTCTGCTTACCGCTTGGCATCTGCCGGAATTTCAATATGCCGATAGGTTGGCCGGTCGGATTAAATTTGCCCTACCGCAAGATTCAGATGAGTTTAGATATTCCAATTATCTTGCTAAAGACGGTATCTACCTTATTGCCAGCCAAGCCGGCAATTTGACTCGCACTCTAAGTGTGCGCTGGACGGTCCTAGGCCAGCTCTACCGCATCAAACATCAAGTCGATCAAGCGATCCACCGTTTTTTGCCCGAGCCCCACGGCGGATTATTGTCTGGTCTCTTACTGGGCATTAAAACGAATTTGTCGGATACCTTCCGCACGGCTCTGAAGAACTCGGGCACTTCCCACATCGTAGCGCTCTCAGGCTTCAATCTCACGATCATCATTGCTTTTTTGTTGTTTATTCTGCGCTCCCTCCCCCGTCGCTTGGTTTGGCTCATTGCCGGCATTGCAATTTTAGGGTTTGTAGTGATGACCGGTGCGGCCAGTTCCGTTGTCCGTGCCGCCATTATGGGGTGGCTGTTGCTCTTAGCCGGCTTTTGGGGACGGCGGCGCAGTGCCACCAATGCCATCATTCTGGCGTTGGTAACGATGGTATTAATTAATCCCTTGATTTTGTCTTATGATGTTGGCTTTCAACTGTCAGTCGCCGCTACGGTAGGATTGTTATATGGTGCCCCGCTCTTTTATTGGCGGTGGCGATATTTTCCTAAGGTTCTGTCTGAAGCCTTCGCTGCCACTGCCGGAGCCACCATCTTCACCCTGCCGCTGATCGCTCTTTATTTTGGCGGCATTTCCTGGGTAACTCTCTTTGCCAATCTTTTAGTAGTGCCGTTGGTGCCGTATGTAATGTTGATTGGCTGCACGGGAGTGGCGCTCTTTTTGCTTTGGCCGGCATTGCAGTGGCTTAATCTCTTAGTCTGGCCGCTGTCCGCCCTGCTGTTTTCTATCATTAATTGGTTTGGCAATCTTCCCATCGCCTTTGTTCCCCTGCCGCCTCTCCCCGCGGCGGTACCAGTGCTCTATTATTTGATTTTAATAAGCATTATTTACTATGCCAGCACTCGCCGCGCATCTCTCTCGTCATTGGTTTAAATATCTGCTGAGCCTTGTTGCTCTCGCCGACCTTACGCTCGCAGTGGCGGCCCATTTCCGCCCCGACGGATTAGAGCACATCTACTTTTTTGATGTTGGACAGGGCGATGCCTCGCTCATTAAAACCGCTACCAATCAATTTATTCTGATCGACGGAGGGCCAACCGACCAAACCGTCCATTTGTTGGATAATGTTCTGCCAATGTGGCACCGCCGGCTCGATTTGGTCATTCTTACCCATCCCCATGCCGACCATGCTACGGGACTGCTGGCGGTTATGGACCGCTACTTTGTTGCCCAGTTTTGGTATACCGGCGCTGCGTATGATTCGGAAACATACCAGACTCTATTGGATAAAATTGCCGCCCGTCATATTCCTGTTCAGCTTGCCAATCGGAGTGATTATTTGGCCGTAGGTCAGACCCAACTTCGGGTCCTCTTTCCCATCACCGAGCAGCCCACCTCTCCGGATCTTAATGAAACATCAATCGTCAATACAGTAGAGTACGGGCATTTTACCGCTCTTTTCACGGGTGATGCCTCGGTGAACAACGAGAAAGTTATACGGCCAACTCTGCCGGATGCCGACGTCTTGAAGGTGCCCCACCACGGTAGTCACAATTCTTCCAGCGCCGCATTTGTGAATGCCACTAAGCCGGAAACTGCAGTAATAATGGTTGGTGCTGGCAATCCTTTCGGTCATCCTCATCTAGATATTCTTGAGCGCTATCAATCGGCTGGAGCGAGGGTCTATCGTACTGATCAGGACGGAACAGTTGAAGTCATCACCGACGGCACCCGTTACCGGGTAGTTACTCACCCCAATTGACAGAATGCCCCGTGGGGCATTTTTCTTGACCGGCGGCTGATTTTCTGGTTAATTAAACATATCCTAGACTAGGAGGTCCTTTAAGATATGGAGCTTTTTGTGTTGCTGCTGAAGTGGTCAGCTGCCGCAGCGGTGGCTCTGGCGCTGCTGAAGGTGGGCTTCATGCGACTCAATGCGGGAGTGGCGATGACCCTAGCCGCCTTGGCAGTTGCCATCGCGGCGGCAGGGGCTCTAATCTTGCCCTTGCTCGAGCGGATCGACGATGCCATGTTGCTACCGATAAGTGTGGCAGAGCCGGCGCTAGCACTGGCCGCGCCAAGCACTACGGTGGATGGAGAGATGGCACGGGCAATTCCGGCAGGCAAGGACACAGACAGGGTTTGGTCGCCAGACGGAGCTCCACGCATGATGGGCATTTATCATGCAAACGACTCCGCCTGGATACCATACAGAGATATGTGCGCCCAACGCCTGGATGATCCCAAGCATTCTCTTGCGGGGGGGGGAGATGTGGCGGCATACGAATACTGGCGGTTTCTTAGGTACGAGGAGCCAGTATACGGGGGTGACAGTCTCACCGTGCTGGTATACTTTGGCAGTTCAGAGACCACTAGTGAGGTGTTCCTAATACCAGTGCGTACTGTGACCAAAGATGGGGGGCCGGCTGTTGGTTGGCGTGAGTGTTATGGATCGCCTCAAGATTGCTCTCTGGCGGTATGCTCGGCTGACAGAAAGGATTGGCTAGCCCCCCAAGATGTTCAGCCGATGCGTTATCGGAATGAATGGGGATCACGGGTCACCGTCTGGAAAGTGTCATTCAGTGATTTGAAATCAGGACAATATCTGATGATCGCCGAGGCCAGCAGCACTGATGCCGATCCCGTGGTGCTCCAATGTGCCTTTAGGATGTCATCACCGGAGTAGGTTAGTTCCTTGTGACAGCAGACAAAGCGGGCATGGGAAAACCATAGCCCGCTTTTTGATATGCTGGAGCGGTAGCGGCCCATTTTCATCCCGGGGCTGGCAGTATGATAGGAATAACTATGCCACGCAAAAATTTTATCCGCCAAATCGAAGATTTCACCTGCGAGCACTGCAGGAAAAAAGTCAAAGGCTCTGGTTACACTAACCACTGCCCCAGTTGTCTTTGGAGCAAACATATTGATAATGTTCCCGGCGACCGTAACAATCCCTGCAATGGCTCAATGGAGCCCGTTGGTATCGAAGCACAAAGAGACAAACAGCAACTTGTCCATCGCTGCCAGAAATGCGGGATAATTAAAAAGAACAAAGTAGCCGCCGATGACGACCGCGAAGCGATCCTTGGGCTAGTAGAAGGCAAGTAAACTAGTAAAAGACAAGTATCCTAGTAAACTAGGTCACTAGGTCACTAGGTCACTAGGTCACTAGGTCACTAGGTCACTAATCATCTATCTTATGTTGCATTTAATTCCGATTCCTTGGGGTTTGCTTCTGCCCGCTTTTGGGCTGGCATTTGTTATTACTTTCATTACCACTCCCCTTATCAATCGTTGGGCGCGCCAGCGCAAATTATTTGATCTTCCTTCCCTCCGCCGGGTTCATCTTGCTCCTACCCCCCGATTGGGCGGCGCGGCTCTTTTTCTCGGCTTCATTATTACTCTGTTAGTCGTCTTTGGATTTGATCCGCGTATTTACGGGGTGGCTTTATGCGGCTCGCTTATTTTTCTGCTTGGCCTGTTTGATGACATCTATGATCTGCCGCCTATTTTTAAGCTTACTGCCCAGATCGCCATTGCCTCATTGGCGGTGTTTTTCGGCATTACCATCGGCAACATCACCAATCCCTTTGGCGGCACCATTCTTTTGCCTCCCCTGCTGGACATTCCCCTCACCATCGCTTGGATATTGTTACTGATCAACACGGTCAATTTTTTGGACGGGGTAGATGGGTTAGCCAGCGGAGTTACTGCCATTGCCTCGTTCGTGCTGATTATTTTAAGCCTGTTCGCCATTGTTAATCAGCCATCAACCGCCGCCCTGGCTGCGATCCTCTGCGGAGTTGCCTTAGGTTTTCTTTACTACAATTGGTATCCGGCAAAAATCTTTATGGGTGATTCCGGCAGCCACCTTTTGGGGTTTATGTTGGCCGCCCTCTCCATTATTAGCGGCGGGAAGATCGCTACCGCCGCGCTAGCTCTGGGACTTCCCATTTTGGATATGCTCTGGTCGGTCTTGCGCCGGCTCAAGGAAGGCAAAGCGCCCTGGCTGGCCGATAAACTGCACCTTCATCATCTGCTTTTATCCGCCGGTTTGAGCCAACGCACGGTTGTGCTCATCTTCTATGCGTTTACTCTCGGCTTTGGCGGGGTGGCCTTGCTCTCCGGTACTTGGGCCAAATTGCTTGGCTTTGCGATCGTGGCCTTGGCGATGATAGGGATTATCAAACTGGTGCTGCGTTTTTCTAAGGCCTCATAACTCGCCAGTGATTAGGGGGTTGACAAAAGTGTGGTTTTATTGTATGATTAAATAATTTGGATGCCAAAATCAAAAATCCAAAAACCAAAAATGAACAACCAACAGTTTGAACGCCTGGTCCAGAATCTGCAGGACATTATGCGTTGCCCCCACTGCTCCGCCCGCTACGGGTTGCAGGATATTCACTATCTGGGACAGCTCGACGCAATGACCTTTCTTCATATGCGCTGCGGCTCCTGCCACACACCGGTTTTTGCCAGTGTGGCCATGGCCAACACCGGTGGCGAGCTCCTGCCCGCCGATCTGACCGTGGATGATATCGCCGCCAGTGATCTGGGCGAGTCTTCCTATCAGGAAAATCCAGCTGAATTAGGTTTTGAACACAAGGCCCTTGAACAGGATGCGGGCTTGGTGGAGATACCGGTAGAAGGTGTCTCCGCTGAGGCGGTCTTTAGGGCGTTAAATCCGGTTATCTATGATGACGTACTCGAGGCCCATCAGTACTTAACCGACTTCGGTGGCGACTTTGAAACAGTGTGGAAGCGTTAATCAACGGTGTCATAATCCTTTTTTAGATAGAACCCCCCTTTACGGGGGGTGCTTTTTTGTTTAGTCTAGGGTTTGTTATGGGTACTACCGAATATAGTGTAAATCTGGAGACCCGCGACCTGGGTACCAGGGCCGACGTTCTGCGCCGTCAGGGCAGGTTGCCTTTGGTACTCTATGGCAAGGGCATTGAGCCGATTGCGCTGGCTGGCGATGCATTGGCCGTCAGCAAGGCCCTTAAGGCTGCCGGTGAGAGCTCTCTCGTGCAGGTAAAAATTTCCGGTCAGGCCGACCGAATCGTCCTTTTTAAAGAACCTCAGTACGATCCCCGCACTGGTGCTGTAGTGCACATTGATCTCTATCAAGTTAATCTCAAAGAAAAAATCCGCGCCGAAGTCCCGTTAGTGTTTGTCGGTGAGGCGCCGGTAATTGAAGCCGCCGAGGGAGTCTTGGTAACTAACAAGGACAAAGTGGAAGTTGAGTGTTTGCCTGTCGATTTACCCCACGAAATCACCGTGGACTTGTCGGTTTTGCAAAATATTAATGATGAAGTCAAAGTTAAAGATCTCCGTTTGCCCACGGGCGTGGCGGTTTTGGATGAACCGGAGGAATCTTTGGTGACCGTAACCGCAAAACGCGAGGAAGAAGTTGTAGAAGCGCCAGTTAGCGAAGAAGAAGCAGTTGCCGGCGTGGAAGTTACTTCTGAAAAGGAAGAAAAGGAAGCAACGGAACCCTCCGAGCCCCCCGCGGAATAATTTGCAGTCATCAATTCCACGCATGCCGCTCGACCGAGCGAAATTTTTTGCATAAAACTATTGCCAAACTCTAAAAAGTTGTAAAATGAAAATGGTTTCGTTGCTTTTCGCGTTCATTCCTTTTATAATTTGGAATAGTTCCGTTAGCACTTTGTTATATTAGTTAATGTAATGGGGGGTTCGCATGCCACGTAAAAGAAAGAGGGCTGCTGCCAAGAAAGCAGCACCCAAGAGGCGTCGCCGCAGGACTACTCGCAAGAAGACTGCTGCCAAGAAGACCACTCGCAGAAGGCGTCGCAAAAGATAAAGCAGCTTTATGCACATAAAAGACACTTCCTGGGGGGAGTGTCTTTTATGTGGCTATATAAAAACTACTTCAAGGGCGTCTTTTTATTTAATTAATTGTCGCAGTGCGGCGAGAAGTTGCTCCAGATCGGCTTTTTTGGTCCGATGCCCTGTTGTTATGCGCAAGCTGGAGCTAGCCCGTTTTTCTCCCAGCCCCATTGCGCGCAGGACATAAGATGGCTCGATACTGCCGGCTGCGCACGCTGCGGCTGCTGATACTGCGATGCCCCGCATATCCAAGCCAATTACTAGTTCATCGCTGGTGTGCCCGCTCACGCTAAAATTCACATTATTAACTAAGCGCTCGGTCAGGGAACCATTGATCACCACGCCGGAGAGTTTTTTCAATTCTGTCAGTACATAGCGTTGGAGCCGCGCCAATCGCTGATTTTCAGTTATCTTTCGGGCTTGGACAATTTGCAGGGCCGTCCCTAAACCAACTATCCCCGCCGTGTTCAATGTGCCGGAGCGAAGTCCCCTCTCTTGTCCGCCGCCGTGAACGATCGGCACAAGCGGTGTTCCCTCGCGAACGTACAGCGCCCCAATGCCTTTAGGCCCGCCCAATTTGTGACCGGACAACGTCAGCAAATCCACATGCAGGATTTGCGTGTTTAAATCCAGAAAGTTGCCCGCCTGCACCGCGTCAGTATGGAAATAGACTTTTTGTTTACGATTTTGGTTAAGCTTCTTGATGGCCAAGCCAATTTCGCGGATCGGCTGAACAGTGCCTACTTCGTTGTTGGCGTACATCACTGATACCGAAAAAGTCTTGGGCGTGATCGCCCGCATAATGTGATTGACCGCTACCATCCCCTCCTGGTCAGGCTTTATGTAAGTCACCCGCCACCCCGCCTGCTCTAACGCTCTGCAAGTTTCCAGCACGGCTTTGTGTTCAATGGCCGTAGTGACAATATGGCCCCGCGGGAAATTTTTGGCTAATCCCTGAATCGCCAAATTGTCAGCTTCAGTACCGGAGCCGGTGAAAATAATTTCCGCGGGCTGGCAGTTTAGAACTTTAGCGACTGCCCGGCGGGCGCCGTCAACGGCCCTTTGCGCCTGCCGGCCGAAACTGTGGATACTGGAGGCATTGCCGAAATCCCTATCCCAATACTGGGCCATCGCTTGCTTTACCTCCGGCCGCACTGGCGCGGTGGCAGCATAATCTAGATAAATCTGCTTTTCCACGCACCTATCTTAACCAACCGATAGATAAAAGGAAGAGGCCCCGCTAGGGGGCCCCTTGGTCGGAGATGAGCGCCACGTAGGCGGCGAGTTGCTCGTTGTGACTCTTGATGACCGTCATCTTGAGGCCGTAAGCCTCAGCGGCAACGGTCATCCCTATCGCAATGACCAGAATTAGCAGTAAGATCCGCACTTCACACCTCCTAAGGTGCTCCTACTAACCTGCAGGTGAGGAATCGGCCAGAAGCGACCGGTTACCCCAATATATAGGAAAAACCCGCTCCTGTAAAGGATTTTTTCCATTTCCACCCCAGAGGGCTAGGGCCCAAGGAAGCCCCTAAATTGAGTCCCTAGGGGGCTTTCCAGTATATTGGTAGAGTTATGACCCATCAGGAATTAAGGAAAAAATTCAGAGATTTTTTTGAGGGCAAGGGGCACAAATGGGTACCCTCCTCTTCCCTGCTGCCCAAGGACGACCCCTCGGTGCTTCTCACCACCGCCGGGATGCAGCAGTTCAAAAAATTCTTTGCCGGCGAGCCCCCACCCTATGGGGACAAGGTTATCAGTATCCAAAAGTGCTTCCGTACTGCCGATATAGACGAGGTCAGCGATGATACCCACCTTACCTTTTTTGAAATGCTGGGGCATTTCTCCTTTGGCAGTTATTTTAAAAAAGAAGCCTTGCGGTATGCCTGGGAGTTTTTGACTGATCCCAAATGGCTTGGGATAGACAAATCCCGCATTTATGCCAGCTACTATAACGGCGACCGTACTGGCACGGTGGCTGATGACGAATCCAAATCCGTCCTTGAAACCCTAGCCGGCCTGACTAAAATAGTAGCCCAAGGCGCCAAGGACAATTTCTGGGGCCCGACCGGGAGTTCTGGCCCTTGCGGCCCCAATGTCGAATTTTATGTCGATGGCGTAGAGGTTTGGAATGCGGTCTTTAACCAATATTATTGCCATCCCGATAAAACTCTTACTCCCCTCACTACTCCCGGGGTAGATATGGGCAGCGGTTTTGAACGGATGTTGGTTGCCATCAACCAACTGAATAATCTTTTTGAGACTGACGTCCTCGCGCCCATTATGGATAAGCTCCACTCCCTGCCCATGCGCGCGCAACGGATTATTGCCGACCATATTCGGGGAACGGTCTTTTTGCTCTGCGATCACGTTCTGCCCTCTAACAAAGAAGAGGGCTATATTCTGCGCCGCATCCTTCGCCGCGTGCTTTTGCATATCCAAGGCAGCGGCGTAATGCTGGAAGATTTGATCGACACCGTCATTGGCATCTTTCGGGAAGTTTATCCGGATTTAGTTAAAGAGCAAAGTTTCATTAAGCAAATTGCCCGCGAGGAGGCGGATAAATTCAGCCGCACCATTGATACAGGTGAGAAAGAATTGAATAAAATTTTACAAAGCGGTGCCACTTTCCTCTCCGGCGCCGACGCATTCAAGTTATTCGCCTCTTACGGGCTGCCTATTGATTTCATTAAAGAAAAGGTAGCGGTGGATGAAGCTGCGTTCGAGCAGGAATTTGCCAAACATCAGGAAGTCTCTCGAGCCGGAGTTGAGAATAAATTTGGCGGACATGGCCTATCTGCCGGTGCCACCATAAGTGAGGCGGACAAACAAAAAATCACCCGTTTGCATACTGCCACCCATCTGCTCCATGCGGCCTTGCGGGAGATTTTAGGGGAAACTATCCATCAAGCCGGCTCGGATATTAACCCCGAACGCGCTCGCTTCGACTTCGCCTTCCCCCGCAAACTCACGCCGGAAGAGATCAAAGCCATCGAAGATTGGGTGAATCAAAAAATTACCGTAGGGTTCGTCGTAAGCAAACAAACCCTCCCCTATAGTCAAGCTGTTCGTGAAGGCGCACTCGCTTTTTTCAAAGAAAAATATCCCGAGATGGTGGATGTTTACACTATTACCAATGCCGATGGCAATGTTATAAGTCGTGAGCTATGCGGCGGCCCCCACATTGCCGGAAGTGAGGAGTTAGGGCATTTCAAAATCATTAAGGAAGAAAGCAGCAGCGCCGGCGTCCGCCGCATTAAGGCGATTTTGGAGTAAACTGGAATTATGGTGTGGGGGCGCAAAACTAAATCAGAACCCCATCAGCAGCTCATCCTGGATTTGGGGACCAGGACGGTTAAGGCCGTCGTTGTTTTTATTGCGGACAACGAGGTGCATGTTGCCGGCCGGGCCTATGTCAGATATTTGCCCAAAAGCGTCCAAGGCGGAGTGATCATTAATCTTGATGAAACCGCCACCGTCTGCCGTGAAGCGATCGCGGAGGTAACTAAGCAAGCCGGCTTTCGTCCCCAGTCGGCCATAATAGGGGTCAGCGGCCAGCTGGTAGAGAGTATCACTACCACTATTCATTATGATCGTGCGCATCCCGAGCAGGCATTGGATGCAGCCGAGTTAAAAAACATCATCTATAAAATTCAACAGCGCTCCAGCGAGCGGTTGCGTGGTGTACTGCAGGAAAAGTTCGCCAATGCCCATCCCGATGTTGAGCTGATCCACGCCGCCATCGTGGATATGCAGTTTGACGGATATGCTTTAAATAATCCGATCGGTTTCCAAGGCAAACGGCTGACCCTCACCATCTTTAATGCTTATATCCCGCTGGTTTATGCCAGCATGCTCCAAGGGCTTGCCCGCCAACTTGGATTGCAGTTAATTAGCATTGCCGCTCAGCCTTACGGCGTTTCCAAATTGCTAGCCAAGCCGGATGCGTATGATTACAGCGGCATCTTTGTTGATGTCGGGCACACCACTACTGACGTCATCGTGGTGAAAAACGGCAGCGTGGAAGGGATGCAGAATTTTGCTTTTGGCGGCCAAGCCTTTACCCGCGCTTTGCAGCGGGGACTGAAAACCACTCCGGAGCGAGCGGAGAAAGTTAAGCTGGAGCACGGGTCGGGTAAGTTGAACAAGCGCTCGGCGGACAAGGTCAGTGAATTGCTTATGCCGGATGCCCGGCTGTGGCTATCCGGGATAGAGTTGGCTCTGAAAGAATTTTCCGATCTTAAGCTGCTGCCTTCCCGCATTTACCTTACCGGCGGCTCCGCTCCCTTGCCGGAACTGAGAAGAGTACTGCTGACCAAGGACTGGGCCCAAGGCCTCCCCTTCTCCAATAAACCCTACCCCGAGGTTATTTCACCCGATGAAATCGATAATGTGATTGATGAAGTAGGACTGGATTGGGCTCCCCGGGATCTGCCGACTTTGGGTATTGCCAAATTACTGCTCGAACTGACTCCGGCCGATGATGTAGTCACCGCAATGCTGCAGCATATTATTCGTTCGATGAAGGGGCTGGGATGACCGAACCAACTATTTATTTAGAGGCCAATGACGATTTAAGCGATAGTCTAGCAAAAGTCGCCCGCATCAAAGCAGCGAGTTTTGTTTTAGTTATCCCCAAGGGGGCCGTCCTTCTGCATAGCCCGCTTAATTTAAAACTCCTCAAGCGATATTTTGATGAAACTAGTCGTACTGCTCGCATTGCCCTTGCCGAGCCGGTCGGCAATACTCTCGCCGAGCAGGCCGGCTTTGAGTTGGCGACTATTACCGCCCCGCCGACCATTGAAAATGTTAGTTCTGATGAATTGGCCGCCACTACGCCCGAACTGTCAATTGAGGACGATTCCGAGATCAACGCGTCTCTTCCCCCCCTTCCCCGCGGGCAAGGCCGCTTTGTCGCTTCTCCTCTTACTAACTGGTTGGTACGTTCGCCTCAATTTACCCAATGGCGCCTACGACTCTCCCGTCAGCATAAAATCGCTTTTTCCCTCGTGCTTGCAGGCCTTGTAATTTTGCTTAGCGTCGGCTACTTTATTTTGCCCCATGCTACGGTAAAACTAGAGGTGCAATCGGAACCCTTTAAAAAACAGTTTGCCCTGACTTTGGCGGACGAACAGGATTTGCAGGCGGCGGGGGCAGGCCTTCTGACCGGACGTTTCCTGGAGGTTAACCGCGAAAATATTTCCACCTTCTCTGCCACCGGTGAGAAAAACGCGGGTGACAAAGCGGAGGGCAAGATTACGGTGATAAATTATACGGGAAGCATCGTGGGGCTGTTGGCCAATACGCGCTTTCAGGCCGCTAGCGGCCTGATCTTCCGTAGTAAAAACGAGGTTCTTGCTCCGCCCGTGCACGGCCAAACCCCCGGCCGAGCTACGGTAGACGCCGTTGCGGATGAGGGAGGGACCAAGTATCAACTTGCCTCGCCGACTAGACTATCCATCCCGGGCCTCGGTGCGGCCGCCCAAGCATTAGTTTATGGTGAAATCGCCGCGCAATTTACCGGCGCTACCGACAACATCACCAAAGTTGTTTCCAAAGCCGACATTGACAAGGCGCAAGAAGAAGCAGCCAAAACTGTTTTTGTTGCCGCCGAAAATGAATTGCAAAAACAACTCAAACGCAAAGAAGAAATTATCCCCGCCTTTATTCAGAATGATGTGATCGATGCGGTGCCCAATGTCAGCGCCGATGCCGCAACCGACCAATTTGAGATCCGGGTCCAGTCTCGTAGTTGGACCATTGCCATTGCCAAAGGCGCTTTGCAGCAGGCTATCGCTAACGCGGCCACTTTTGAAGTACCCGAGGGGAAACAGCTGACCCAGCAGACGATAGATGCCACCAAGCTGGAGACGGTGGAGGGCAATTTCTTAACTCATCAGGTTAAGCTATCAGCGTCGGTGGATGGGCGCATGGGTCCCCATCTGGATACCGCCGACATGGTTGCGCATCTGGTGGGCCAGCCCGTCACGGCAGGTAAAGACTATCTCCAAAGCCTGACTAGCGTGGCTTCCAGTTCAATTGAGTTGTGGCCGCGCTTCTTTCCTCGCCTGCCCTCACTGGAGAACAATATCCGGCTGCAGGTCGTTTATCTGGGCGAGTAGTGGACAGCCGATAAGCATTCTGGCATAAGTAGGTCATATGACCGACCCCTTAATTGTTCTAGGTTTGGATATCGGCGATCGCCATATTGGTGTGGCGATAGGTAATATCGTAACGCAGACCGCGACACCTCTTCCCGACCTGCCCAATGATAATTCGGTGATCGATCAACTGCTGGCATTACATCAGCAATATAACTTTTCCAAAATTATTGTCGGCCTTCCCGTTACTGCCACTGGGAAGTACGGCATTCAAGCTCAAAAAGTTAAATCATTGGCAGAAACTATTAAGACCGCCCTGCCGGTAGAAATTATATTGGAAGATGAACGTTTTACTACGCAGGCGGCCAGCAAATTTCTGCGGGAACATCCTCACATTGCCGCGAGTATAGACGCCGTATCCGCTCAGTTGATCGTGGAGGGCTGGCTGGGGCGGGAGGGGGGTCCCAAAAAAAGTATTTGACAGATTGGGTCTGGCTTTTTACAATAGGCGTGATATTGGATTTGACCCATTTGGAGGTGGAATGAACAAGTCGCAGTTAATCGAGATGATTGCCCAGAAGGCTAACTTGTCCAAAAAGTCGGCGGCAAAAGCTATCGACCTTTTCGTGGACACCGTCAAGGACAACCTGATCAAGGGCAAGAAGGTCACCATCACCGGGTTTGGGACTTTTTCTGTGAGCTCTCGGGCCTCACGCAATGGGGTCAACCCACAGACCGGGCGAGCGATCCGCATCCCTGCCAGCAAGGTCCCCCGCTTCAAGGCCGGTAAGGACCTGCGTAAGCTGATTGGCTAAGCCCTGCTAATTTTGAAATGAATCGGAACTCTTGCCCCAGAGGCAAGAGTTTTGTTTACAGCTGGAAATTCTCCATTGAACCCTCATGACTGGTATGGGAAGATGGTTATATGATTACACAACGCGCCAAGGCTCTCAGCCTCCGCGAAAAGGGCTGGTCATATAATTTAATTTCGGAACAGCTAGGAGTGCCGAAGAGTACCTTGAGTTATTGGCTTAGAGCCATTCCCTATACTCCCAGCCAGCTGGTTTTGAAGCGCATTCGCGACGGATCGAAAAAATCAGTTGATTATAAGCGGAATAACAAGAAACAATCTCTTGAGCTGGCCAGTCGATTGGCAATTGAAGATGTCGGGAAGCTGAACACAAGAGATCTCTTTATCCTGGGCCTAGGCATTTATATCGGCGAAGGTAGCAAAAGCAATGAGACAGTCAGAATCGTCAACTCGGATCCCTGGGTAATCAAAACTGGTGTAAAATGGCTAACACAAGTGTGTAAGGTTCCAATTGAGAATCTTGTGATCAGCATCCACGGATACCCGGATACTGATTTAGCGGAAGCAACTAGATTCTGGGCAGAGGTTACTGGCATCCCGCCACATCAATTCATGAAACCGCAAATTGACGCTAGACTAGGCAAGTCAACTATCAAAAAAGGAAGATCTCCCTTTGGAACCGCCCACCTTCAAGTGAAGGCTTGCGGCAGCAAAGAGCTGGGTGTGTTCCTACATCGTCGTATTATGGGATGGATTAATACAGCTTACAAACAAGTCAACGCGGGTATAATTTAGTGGTAAAATACCTCTCTTCCAAAGAGGATATACGGGTTCGATTCCCGTTGCCCGCTCCAGTCTTCGCTACCTTTGGCAGCTACGCCTGGCTTCGCCAACAAATATAGAAGCGAAGACTGCCCTGCGTAGCTTAGAGAGCGAAGCACGGGCTGTTTTCAGATGGTGAAATTAAAACACCCGCCGATTGCTCGGCGGGATGTTTAGTTTCCCGCAAGGAACATTTACCCTCTACTTCTCGAAGGGATGAGAAAACGCATCGCTCAACGCGCTCTGCCACCTATCCTTCCAGTGCTCATCGGAGCTCAGAACAATGGCCACTCCATCGGCCTTGCCATCACCAGTGATATCCATACCCCCGCCCTTCAATGCTCCGTAGAAGATTAGGATGTAGCCGGTGAAGTTCACCCCTGACTTGGTCGGTATTGCCGGCCCTTCCGCAATGGGAATATAACTGAAGTCCCCGCCAGCCCAGCGCCCGGGCTCTACAAATCGGGCATTGTACCAGGAAGTATCCCAAGCCGTCACGGGGTTGGGATAGTATCCTTCCGTATCTCTGAAGCTTGTTCCGAGATATCCCTCTGCCCTGACTTCCACAACGCTTCTGGGATAATGGCCCGCGTGGTCTGTAGCGTATCGCTGAACTCCCAGCTCTATCCAGTGGGCGTAGTGCCGAAGCACTGACATTTGAAACTTGTGTTGCACCTCGCCGGCAGTCTTGAGCGCGAAGAACTGTTCGATGCTGACTAATTCTTCGGCGGTGTCAGTGGGGTTGGTTTCGCGGGGCATACCATATTGGTTCATCAACCAAGCCCGGTGCTTTTTCTTGACTAGGACGATGAATTGCTGTCCGTTTGAGCTGGCAGCAACCTCGCATTGGTCAAGGTACTTCGGGGTGACAAACTTGCCGTTGAGCAGTTCTTCCTCCAAGCCGTATCTGCCGTATCTTCCGTGACAGGCAAACTCCCCGGCGGTGACGTTCTGCAGAATGGTCTGCACCTCTTGGGGAGGGATGGCCTTCTGCAGAGGCGTTAGTGCATCGTTGGATGCCCGGGCTGGAGGCGCAACGATTATCAGCAATCCTATCCCTGCGCAAAGCAGCAGGAACAGGACGGTTTTCAAGGACCACGCTCGCATCTCTTTTCCTCCTTTTGCTGCGAGTAACTACCCCCAGTATAGCAATACCCCCCCCGACATCCAATCTCACCTCTTGACGAAGCGGTATTTTTGTGATATAATTCAAAAATAGTCAAAGTCTTCGGGGGCCAGTTCCTTGAGGAGTTATGAAAACAAACACCAAAACCATCTTTAACAAGCTGAGAGCCACCTTGGTCCAATCGGGCTATGAGGTGATCTTGGTGAACAGATTAATGCCTAAGCGTACCCGCTCCGGCCGGTCCAGGGGCATCAAGGGATACATTGTGCCGGATGAATTGAAGATCTACATCAGCAAGTCTGTCGGCATCAATGATCGGGCCATTACCCTCATTCATGAACTTCTGCACGAGATCTATCCCCAGTGGCCCGAATTAAAAATTGAGCGGGAATGTAAGCGCGTCTTCCGCAGTCTCAAGGTTTCACAATTAGGCTGGTTTCAATTCTTTGTGATGACCAAGGCAGAAATGCAGACCGCCCTCAAGCAACTGCAGCCCCACGCCCCCATCTGCTAATTAGTGACAAGTAAAGAGTTGTGAGTTATGAGTGTTGGTAGCGCCCTTGGGGCGCTTATTTACTCTTTGTGATAGCTTTCTATCGCTCATTTCTCATTACTCACTACTCATCACTCTACCGTTGAATTTGCTGTGCTAGACTGATAGTGTATTTTAGGTAATGTTACTTGATAGTTTTGCCCCGGTAGCTTAACGGACAAAGCAGTTCCCTTCTAAGGAAAAGAGTGGGGGTTCGATTCCTCCCCGGGGCGCCATCGAGAGAAGTTATCTCCAGTGGGGTGGGCGTAGCTCAATGGTAGAGCTCTTGGTTGTGGACCAAGCGACGTGGGTCCGATTCCCATCGCTCACCCCAGTGGAGACAACTTGATAACATGCCCCCGTAGCTCAGTGGATTAGAGCGGTCCGATTACGATAAAATTGCAAGCCCGCATAGCTCAGTGGATAGAGCGTTGGATTCCGGTTCCAAAGGTCAGGGGTTCAAATCCTCTTGCGGGCGCCACTTAAAAAATCGCATCGGACAGGTCACAGGCCTGCCCCGTAGCGACAACTTCGCTGAAATTGCGGTCTAGCAATTTCCGACTTGTCTGCTACCGGGGTTCAAATCCTGTCGGGGGTACCACGGGTGCATACCCGCCCGAACGACTAAAATCGTTCAGTCGGGCGGGGCTCAATGGTAGAGCAATGGCTTCGTTGGCTTGGGTGGGGTGCATAGCTCAATGGTAGAGCAGCTGCCTCTTAAGCAGTTGGTTGGAGGTCCGAATCCTCCTGCGCCCACCCAAGCCAACGATTTACATTTTTTAGAATTAGGCGCCATCGTCTAACGGTTAGGACATCAGCTTTTCAAGCTGAGAACCGGGGTCCGACTCCCCGTGGCGCTACCAGCGAAAAATCCCCTCTTGACACCCCTTTGGGGTATCTATAAACTCGGCAATGTATGTAAAAGACAAGTTCACATACCACTTGATGACTTTGGTATGTGATGAGGGGTCGAATAGTATCGGTAATTTTGTAGGAGAAATTATGGACGATGAAATGAAGTTAAGTGACGAGCAAATGGGTGGCGAGGAGGAAGTGGAAGAGACCACCCCGCTAATCCCTACCCCTACTGACGATGATGACGCCGACGAGCCTGAAACTGACAGTACAACCAGTACCGAAGTTAGAAAAGGGACAGAAGAGGACGAAGCAGAAGACCTCGATGGCGACGATGAGGATGTGTAGTCCCGGTTACCTCGATTAACTATCTATCCAAAACCCCGTTCGTGTTCTTGCTGTACAGCAGAACAGAACGGGGTTTTGGCAGGTTGGCCATTACCCCAATAGGGCGGGGCAACCGCCCTATTTTTGTCCCTGCTATAATGGGTCTACCATGGACAGTAGCTACGACATTATTATTGTCGGCGCTGGCGCGGCCGGTCTCACTGCTGCACTCTATGCCGCCCGCCGGCAGCTTAAAACGCTGGTGTTAAGCCGCGACTTTGGCGGCCAGACTGCCACTACCTTTACTATCGAAAATTATCCCGGTGTGGAATTTACGACCGGTCCGGATTTAATGAACCAGTTTGCCGCCCAAGCCAAAAAGTTTGGCGCCGAGATCGTCCTCGACAGCATCACTACAATTACCAAAACCGCTACAGGTTTTGATCTGCGAACCGCAACGGACACAAATTATCATGCTCGCGCCCTGATCCTTACTACCGGCAAGGAACACCGTCATTTGGATGTGCTCGGCGAAAAAGAATTTTTGAACAAGGGTGTGGTTTATTGCGCCACTTGTGATGCTCCCCTTTTCGAGGGCAAGACCGTTGCGGTCATCGGCGGCGGCAATGCCGCGATGGACGCGGCACTGCTGCTGACTAAAATTGCCAGCAAAATTTATTTGGTGCATCGCCGCGGTGAGTTCCGGGCCGAAGCTGTACTGATAGACAAGGTCACCAAGGACCCCAAGGTGGAGCTGGTGCTAAACAGCACGGTCAAAGAAATTAAGGGCGATCAATTCGTGAATGCCGTTGTTGTAACTACTCCCGCCGGCGAAAAAACTTTGCCCGCAGAAGGTGTGTTCGTTGAGATCGGCCAAGTGGTGGAATCCCACTTCCTGCAGGGTCTAGTGCGGTTAAATGATGCCGGCGAGATTGTCATTGATCAGCTTAATCAGACTTCCTGCCCCGGCGTTTTTGCCGCCGGAGATACTACCACCGTGCCTTTCAAGCAAACCGTTATCTCCGCCGGTGAAGGAGCCAAAGCCGCTCTGGCTGCTTATAACTACTTGCAAGGTCGCGAGCCGGATGCTAAATTTGCGGATCAAGGATACATCAAATAAACCTCCATCCAACAAATGCCAGCAATTGATTCTAAACAGGTGACCATTCAATTGCCCTCAGCGCTCACCCAAGCAGCCGCTCTCTTAAAAGTTTCCCCGTCCATTATTCAGAGGCTCACCCGGCCAGACCAAGTGCATTTGAGGGAACTTAGCATTCTTCGTGATGACGGTAGTTCTCTGGTTGTACCGGCCTGGCGGGTGCAACACAATAACTGGCGCGGTCCTTACAAGGGGGGCATTCGCTTCCATCCTAAGGTAACTCTTGAAGAAGTAGCGACCTTAAGCGGGCTAATGACCTTCAAGACTGCCGCTACCAATATTCCTTTTGGCGGCGGCAAGGGGGGCGTGCAAGTTAATGCCAAAGAACTGTCCCTTGCGGAACACGAACGATTGGCGCGTGCGTACATCCGAGCGTTTTATGATGTTCTGGGACCGTTACGCGATATTCCCGCGCCCGATGTGAACACCAATAGCGACACCATGGGCTGGATGATGGATGAGTACTCGCGTCTAAGTGGCTACAGCGTCCCTGCCATAGTAACCGGCAAGCCGGTTGAGCTATTCGGTTCGGCTGGTAGGCACCAAGCCACTTCTTTAGGCGGCAAGGTAGTGCTGGACGCGATGGTTCGTAAGCTTGGTCTCACCAAGACTCCCCTTACGGTAGCCATTCAGGGCATTGGGAATGTGGGAGGCGGCTTGGCCCATCTATTGGATCGTGACCCCAAATACAAAGTGGTGGCCATTAGCGATAGTCAAAGCGCCGTTTACAACCTCAGTGGTCTCAACCTGCAGAGCGTCTTTGATCACAAGAGCGCTACGGGCAACGTTGAGAACGCGTCCTATGCCCAAAATTTACTGAACAGCGAACTGCTGGAACTGTCGGTCGATGTTTTGGTTTTAGCTGCGATCGAAGATCAAATTACCGATGCCAATGCCCGGCAAGTCCAAGCGAAAATCATTCTGGAGTTAGCCAACCACCCCATTGCCGATCATGCCGATGAGATTCTGCGGCAGCAAGGCATTATCGTAATACCCGACGTGTTGGCCAATGCCGGCGGCGTAGTCGCCAGTTATTTTGAGTGGGTGCAGAATCAACAAAGCTGGTATTGGTCGGAATCGGAAGTGAACCAGCGCTTAACCATGGCAATGACCGGAGCGCTGGAAGAAATTTGGGGGCTTGCTCAACAATATCAAGTCCAGTTGCGCGCCGCTGCCTACATTGCTGTTTTGCAGCGCTTGGTTGCTACCGCGCGTTGGCGGACTGGTGTATCATAATTTTTTTGGATGATGAAATTAGTTAAGTACACCATCTACTCCACCCCCGCCTGCCACTATTGCCATTTGCTAAAGACTTGGCTTACCGAACGAGGCATTGATTTTGAAAACAAAGATGTTGCGGCCGATCTTGCGGCGCGCAGGGTGATGGTGGAAAAAAGCCAACAAATGGCTGTTCCCGTCAGTGTAATTCAGCTTCAAGGACCGGATCAAAAAATCACCGAGCGCGTGGTGGTTGGTTTTGCCCAAGCCCAGATCGCTGACTTACTCGGTATCAGACTCTAGATTGGTCTTGGTCACTGCCTGCCGGATGTCGCTATATCCAAAGCCCTTGCGGGCCAGATAGCCGGCAATTTTTTCGAACCGTTCCCGCCAAGGCAGATCTGCCTTTAGCCGATGATCTTTGACTTGGGCCAACTTGATCATCTGCTCGACGTCATCGTGCCGCTCTCCCAGTGCTGTCTGGGCGGTCGTGCGATCGATCCCCTTGCGCAGCAGGCGCAATGAGATCTCTTTTCGGCTTCTTCCCTGACGGACATACTTGTCGACTAAGGCTTCGCCCAAGCGCTTGTCATCAAGCAGGCCCGCCGCCATTAGCCTATGGAAAAGCGCCTTGGCCAGCGCGGGTTCGAATTTTTGCTTCAACCTTCGTCCCATCTCCCGCTGGCTCTTTGGGCTCGCCTGGAGGCTCCTTAGCGCCCACTCCCAAGCGCTGTTCTCACTTTGGGTGGTTTCCAGCCGTCCCAATAGTTGAGGGGTGAGGGTCAATCCCGGCCGCAGTCCCAGTTTTATTGCCACCAGCCGATCCAGCCCCCGATAAAACTGGCCGTCAATAAAGAGGTTGACCCGTTCGGGGTTGCGGACCTGGGGAGTGAGCTTGGTGATCTCCATAGCCTTTTTATTGTAGCTGAAAGCCCTCTATAATAAGGGCTGTATCAGGTATTGAACTTATTGTGCCCAAGGAGAAGTTTTACGTCACCACCTCTATCGTCTATGCCAACGCCAAGCCCCACATCGGCTTTGCGCTGGAGCTGGCTCAGGCGGATGCCATTGCCCGCTGGCAAAGGCTTTTGGGTAAGGATGTTTATTTCCTGACCGGCACCGACGAGCATGGTATCAAAATATACAATGCCGCCAAGGAAGCGGGAAAAGACCCGCAAGCTTTTGTGGATGAGAATGCGGCGGCAGTGAGACAGCTTTTAGAAAAGCTCAATATTTCCAAGACGGATTTCATTCGCACCACCGACCGCAAGCGGCATTGGCCCGCTGCCCAAAAAATGTGGGAACTGCTGCAGAACAACGGTGACGTTGAGAGGGGCCACTATGCCGGCTATTATTCTGTTACTGACGAAGCATACATCACCAAGACCGAATATGAATCGGGAGAATATGCGGGCAAAAAAGTTATTGAGCTGAAAGAAGACAATTATCTCTTCAAGCTAGATCGGTATAAACAACAGCTAAAAAATGTGATTGGCCGCACTCTTTCGATCATTCCCGCGCATCGTGCCGAAGAGACCCTGAATTTTCTTGAAGCCGGCCCGTCAGAGATTAGCTTTTCTCGTCCCAAGGACAGACTGCCTTGGGGCATTCCCGTCCCCGGTGATGATTCGCAAGTGATGTATGTCTGGTGTGATGCCCTGACCAACTACGTTAGCGCTCTGGGCTATCCGGATGACCCCGATGGAAAGTACAAGAAATATTGGCCCGCCGATCTCCATGTCATCGGCAAAGACATTCTTAGGTTTCATGCCATCTTCTGGCCGGCAATGTTGATGGGGGCAAAGCTTGCGCTTCCCAAAGAGATCTTAGTCCACGGTCATATTCTGGCCGAGGGCAAGAAGATGAGCAAATCCGTTGGCAACGTCATAGACCCCATTGAGCTGATCGACAAGTGGGGTGCCGATGCGGTGCGCTACTATTTGCTCCGGGAGATTCCCACCACTGAAGACGGTGATTACTCAGGCACTCGGTTTGTCGAAGTCTACAATTCCGCCCTAGCCAATGATTTAGGCAATCTCTTGAGCCGCACCCTTGCAATGGCACATCAGTATTTAGACGGAGTTGTACCTACACCAACCCAGTCGGAGATTAATATTTCTTTTGCCTACGAGGGACTGATAAAAAACCAGATGGATATGTTTAACCTAAGCAGGGTTTTAGAAAACATCTGGGAAAGAGCTGTAAGCTGGCAAAATCAATACATTGATTCGACTAAGCCCTGGCAACTAGCCAAAGACGGGGACGAAAAACTGAAGGAGGTTTTGTATAACTTGCTAGAGAACATGCGACATTTAAGCATTATGCTCTATCCTTTTCTTCCCGAAACCTCTGATAAAATCTGCAAACAACTTGGGCTGGAGCCAATTAATCCCGATAACTTCGATTTTGCCAAAGAAACTGAGTGGGGCGGCCTGCCCGCCGGACACAAGCTCGGCCAATCGGAAATCCTTTTCCCTAAACAGGAGGATAAATAATGTTAGGGGCAATTCTGCCGCTGATCGGTGTCGCCACCGATGCCGTTTATCTTACCATCAGCAAAGTTTTTCTCCGCCGCTACGGTAAATTTACCAGCCGGGAGTTCATCTGGTTCCTGTTCATCGCAATTATCGTTGTGCTTCTATTTGCCGCTCCCGCTACTGGCCACTTCCCTCCTTGGACAGCGGTGCGAGCTACCGCTTGGCTACTGGCAGCCTCGGTGGTGTTAGCCTGTGCGCATAATTTGCTGTTCTATTGGGGATTAGAACATGAGCATGTTTCTCGCATTGAGCCGTTTCTGCTATTTAGCCCGTTGGCCAGTATTCTGATCGCCGGCGCGATTTATCCCAGCGAACGCTTCCCTCAAGTCTACATAGCAGTGGCCATTGCCAGCGTGTTGTTGGTGTGGAGCCACTGGCACAAACATCATTTGACGATCAGCCGCGGGCTGTGGGCTATAATTGCCTTTATCGTTTTAAGCGGTTTAGAAGTTAGCGTCCTCAAGCAACTGCTCACAGTTTATTCCCCCCTTATTTTATATTTGGTGCGCTGCTCTTTTATCCTTCTGCTCTTGACCCCTATTATTCGCCCTCGGCTGAATTTGATTAAGCTGCACCATCTCCCCTTCTTGGGTTTCCTTAGCGCCCTGGTCGTCTTGTCGGTTTGGGCATCCTACTCCGCTTTTCAGTTGCGCGGAATTTCCGAAACTATGTTCGTGTTCACCCTCTCTCCCGTCTTGGTCTACTGGCTCTCGGCGGTTTTCCTGAAAGAGAAGTGGCAGCTCAAAAACATTTTAGCTAGCGTTGTGATCATCGGATTAGTAATATGGATTACCCTATTAAAATAGATCGCTATGGCGCTAATTGATACGCACGCCCATCTTAATTTCCCCCAATTTCATCCCGACCTTGAAGAGGTGATTAATCGGGCTTGGGCCCATGGCCTAGTGGCCGTTATCAATATCGGGACCGATCTTGCCACCTCCACCGAATCCGTCAATCTGGCTTCCCGCTATACTAATATCTACGCCACCGTCGGCCTGCATCCTCATGATGCCGACCAGTGGGAATCTCAAATTGAGGGGCTCAAGCAACTGGCCCGCCAGCCCAAAGTAATTGCCATCGGCGAGATCGGCTTAGATTATTTCCGCAACCTCAGCGCCCATGACCAGCAGCTGGATGCCTTCCGGGCCCAACTGGAGCTAGCCCTTCAATTACAAAAACCTGTGATATTACATTGCCGCGATGCCTATACCGAGATGCTGGCGTTGCTCGAGGATGAATATATCCCCCGCATCAAGGATTATCCGCCCGGCATCATCCACTCCTTTGCCGCCGGTCCGGCCTACGTCCAAAAATTCTTGAAACTGGGGTTTTACATTGGGATTAACAATATGATAACCTACCCGCAAAACACTTCGCTGCAGGAAGCGGTCAAGATCATACCCTTGGAGCGGCTGGTGCTGGAGACTGATTGCCCCTTTCTGCCCCCTTGGCCTCTCAAGGGGCAAAGGTGCGAACCAGCTTACACGGTTGATGTCGCGCGTAAAATAGCCGAAATTAAAGAAGTGGCGGTGCGGGCGGTAGAGGAAACCTCCACAGGCAACGCCCAAAAGGTTTTTAACATCGATATCTATGCGTAAGTCAGACATCAATACTCCGGTCTTTTGGCTGCAGGCTGCGGGGTTCTCCGCGTACCTAGTGGGAAACCAGGTGCGAGACCGGCTTTTGGGCATTGAATCAGACCGCGCTGATGTGGATATTGCTACCAATGCCCGTCCCCAGCAAGTCGTGCGGGTGCTGGAGAAAAACAACCTCATCCCCACTATCGTAGATGAAAAATTTGGAGTGGTGTCGTTTACCTTTGCCAATATCCACTTTGAGATAACTACCTTCCGTCAGGATTTCTATCGCCGGGATTTTGAGTTGGTTAAACGTTATCCTGACGAAGTGAAATTTGTATCCGTTGCCGCTCAGGACGCGCCCCGTCGGGATCTTACTATCAATGCGATTTACCTTAATCCCAAAACCGGAAAATACCTCGACTATGTCGGCGGCCTGGCGGACCTGAAACAGAAAACCATTCGGATCATTGGCGATCCGGACATCCGCTTTCAGGAGGACCCCCTAAGGATCCTACGCGCGATTCGCTTCAAACACCTCTTGGGTTTTAAATATGAACATAAAACCCAGAGCGCCCTGCAACAATCCGCCCCGCTCTTAAAAAAGATTTCTCCCAATGTGGTGAAGAAAGAGCTAAAGAAACTGCAAGGCCTGCCCCGCTATCAGGCGATCCGGGCCGAGCTGATAAAATTAGGCATCATTCGTACCAACTAGATAGTTTGGGTTTGCTGGCGGGCGGCAAGCTTGGTCGCTGAGAGAATATTATCCGCGAACACCAGGCGGTGCTTCTCGATCTTTACTACCTTACCAGCCGGTAATATCCATTCGCTCTGCAATGCTCCCATCAAGGTCGGGGGCTTAACGCAATATTGCTGAATGGTGGAGCCGACGGTCTCAAATACAAAGTCTGTCACCGTGCCCAACAACTTACCGGTCTCAGTCTCTGCGCGAAAACCAGTTATCTCCATCCGCTCGTCCAGCAGCTCGGGTAACCCTACAACTTCGCTTGGCTGGATCACGCATTCATAATTGCGCACCACGATCATTTTGGGATCGTATTCCACAATGTCCGCCGGCACCAATACCTTGGCTTTGTGCCAAAGAGTAGGCTTAGTCAAAAGAAAAGCCACCACCCTTTGTTGCAGGGGGGTTACCACCCAACTCAGAATCTGTCCGAGCATCTCGCCGGTCTCTAGGTCCAGCACGGGCAATTGATAAATGTCGCTAACCCGCCGCAGACTCATTTTCTCCTCCTCCACCATTATACGGCCAGAGGACCTCGGCTGGCCTGCAGTTGGTATAATACATCTACTATGGCCCGGCGATTACCTTGGCTTATCCTCTTGTGTTCCGTAAGCCTCACTTTAGGCGGTTGTCTGTTATCTCGGCTTACCCCCGATGAGGTAATGGCTAAATTTTCCCAAGCCTCCGCTGGTCTCGCCAGCTTTCACTATACGGCCGATCTGAAATTAACCGGCAATCTTCCCATTCATCTGGTGCAGGAAGCCACCAGCGTTCAATTAAAGTTTGCCGGGGATGTCGATAACCAAGATCCCAATACTCCCCAGTTTACTGTCCAAGCCAATTTAGCCGGCATCTCCGCTCAAGGCCCCTTTGCCCTGGCCGGTGAGTTAGTGAACCTTGCCGATTATACTTATTTCCGGTTGACCAATCTCGCTCTCCCCACCCTGCTGCCGGTGTCTCTGGGAACCGACAGCCGTTGGTATAAAATTCGGCATGTTCCAAGGGCTAATCCCAATGAATCTAAGCTCGGCGTGCTGGACGGAGCTACTTTTACTCCTGAGCAGCTGGCAGCGCTTGAAACGCTCATCGCTACCACTCCGGTGTTGGAAGTAAGCGAGACACTGCCAGATGCCACGGTAAGCGGACAACGCTCCTATCACTACCGCACCAGCATCAAGCCCGAGGCCATAACCAGTTTCGCTCAGCAAATTGGCCAGTTGCTGAGCCTTTCCAATGCGGGACTGGATTGGGCAAAGACGAGTAGCTACCAATCGGAGGTCTGGGTCAACAAGCGCAACTTCCAACTCACCCAACTGAAACTAGCCGGGACATATCCGATCAACGGCTCACCAGTGGCTTTCGAATTACTGCTGGGGCTTTCCCGCCATAACGACTCCCTAAAGATTGCTCTGCCCAAGGCATCGGAAGAGCTTGATCTTCAGCACTGGCTCACTAATCAGGGAATATCGTTTTAGCGAGCTACCTGTTCTGGTGGGTCCGGCAGGAATCGGACCTGCGTCAATTGCTTAAAAGGCAACTGCTTTACCACTAAGCTACGGACCCTTGGTGGTTTACAAATTCTAGTCTATCAGATTTTGAGCTGTCAAATCAGTCGAGGAGGCTATGATAGAATACAAGATATGCGCAGGCTGATTTTGATATGCTTGGCAATTGGTTATTTTGGCCAATGGCCACCAGCGGTAGCCACCGCTTCTTTGCATATCGCAGGGATGCTCAGTGACGCGACACAGCTACCCGTTGCCATTCAACAATCAGCTCCCAATGACCCCCTATTAGGTTCCCAAGGCTATCTTAGTACCATTGGCATCCCTCAAGCTTGGTCAGTCACCACTGGTAGTAATTTGACTATCGCCGTGATTGACACTGGTATTGATTTGCAGCACGAAGACCTGGTCGGTAAATTGTGGATTAATGCTGACGAGATTCCCAGCAACGGTTTAGATGACGACCACAACGGTTACATTGACGACTACAACGGCTACAACTTTCTTAACAACAATGCTGATATCTCCGATGTCCACGGCCACGGTACGGGTATTGCCAGCATCATTGCTGCTTCCACCAATAACGGCAAAGGGATAGCCGGCATTACCTGGGCCGCTTCCGTAATGGTGGTCAAGGCGCTGAATTCGGTTGGCGGCGGTGATTTTGAAACAATTGCTCGTGCTATTCGTTATGCTGCTGACAACGGCGCCCGCGTTATTAATATGAGCTTCGGTTCGGTGGATAGCTACCCCGCACTGGCCGACGCCGTGAGCTATGCCTTAAACCGACAAGTTATTATTGTCGCCGCCGTGGGGAATAATCATGGCTACGGGATTTTCTATCCAGCAGCTTATGATGGGGTCATCGCCGTTAGCGCTATTAATGCTGCGAATCAGGTCTCATCATTTAGCAATTATGGCCCTGGGGTAGATTTGGCCGCTCCGGGCGAGAACATTTTAATGGCTGGTTTATCCGCCAATGGGGTTAGCAGTTATGTCCGTGGCTCGGGGTCTTCCTTTGCTACCGCTGAAGTTACCGGCACCGTTGCGCTGCTGCTTGCTCGCTACCCAACATTAACTTCTGTGCAACTTAACTTCATCCTCAAAGCCACTGCTACTCCCCTATCCCAAGATCCTAACGATATTTATTTTGGCGCTGGTCGGGTCAATGCTTGGCAGGCCATCAATTACCAACCCCGCACTCTTTACGGGCAACTTGCCAGTAGTCGCTCTACCGCTCCCGCCGATGGCATCACTCCCGCGTATTTTGAACTAACTGTGACAGACGAATTCGGGCAGCCGCAGGCCGGGGTGCCAGTGACTGCGCGCGTAACCGGCGCTAATAATATCATAAATAGCGCTCTAGCCAGCGGGGATACTAACATAGGCGCCACCGATTCCAGCGGCAAAATTAGTTTTAACCTTGCTTCTAACGTTGCCGAAACCAAGTCCCTAGGTTTCGTCAGCGGCGCTAATGTCATTAATGCGCCGTCTGCCAGCATCACTTTTCGTGCTGACAGAAGTTTCCGGCAATCGATGTCTTGGATCAGCCAAAGCCCCTATCCCACTCTTTCTCTAGGCGATACTGCCCAGCTGTGGCTGACAGTGAAAAATACTGGTAACGTTTCTTGGGTTAGTGCCAAGCAGACCGTAAGTCCCAAGGGACAATTGCGCTTAGGCACTGACCGGCCGCAAGATCGCGGCAGCAGTTTCTATGACTCCGCCAGCTGGCCGTCCAGCAGCCGTGTCGCCGTAATGACTCCCTCTATTGTCCGTCCCGGCGAAACGGCTCGTTTTGATTTTACTTTACGTGGGAATTATGCGGGCAATTTCCGGGAGTACTTCCGCCCCGTAGTGGAATATGTTACCTGGCTCAGTGACTTAGGAATCTATTGGGACGTCAAAGTGCTTAACCCCAACCTGCCCGCCTCCAGTTTGCTTAATATTTTCACCGATACCACTCCCCAAGATTATTCTGCGGACATTCGCGGTAAAACTAACAATATTACCCTCTCTCCCGGTCAAGTAGTGGGATTCTGGGTGGACTTAATTAATACTGGCTCGGCTGCTTGGATGAGTTTGGGCAAAGATCTACAAGGCACCGGCTCTGTGCGCTTAGGCACCGCTACCCCGCACGATCGCGTTAGTGCGGTTTATTCGCCAACGTGGCTAAGCGGCAACCGGGTCAGTAGTGTCAGCGCAACAGTTTCTCCCAATGCCCATGTGGAACTTTATTTTGAGATCAAAGCCCCTCTGCAGCCGGGTATCTACCAAGAAAATTTCCAGTTGGTAGCCGAATATGTTACTTGGTTCGGGCCGACTTTCGGCTGGACCGTTACCGTGAAATAATTCACTTACATGCACGCGCTTATTCAACCAATCGTGCTGGGGCTGGTGCAGGGACTGACCGAATTTTTGCCGATTAGTTCGTCCGGCCATTTGGTGATCGCCCGTGATGTGTTAGGCTGGGCCGATCAAGGCGCACTGTTTGACGCGGTCCTGCAGCTTGCTTCGGTCATGGCGCTGTCGCTTTATTTTCGGGCGGATATCGGGAACATCATAAAAGGACTAAATCCCAAATCAGTAGATCCCGCCGCCACCCGATCCCGCCGCCTGTTTTGGCTATTGGTAGTCTCCACTGTACCCGTAGTGGCAGCCGGTCTGCTCTTCCCCGTTCTGTTTGAGCAAACAGCGCGCGGTCTGCTGCCGATTGCCAGCATGATGATCTTTGTTGGTTTGATTTTTATTCTTGTCGAACGAATTGCCAAGGGGCGCAAAAGCCTCACCAAGCTCACTTTTTTTGATGCCCTCGCTGTCGGAGTAGCCCAAATGGCAGCATTGCTGCCGGGTGTATCTCGTTCAGGCGCCTCTATTGCCACCGGACTCTATGTTGGCCTGAAACGCGAAGAGTCGGTTCATTACGCATTCCTAATGGGTATTCCCGCCTTGCTCTTAGCCGGCGGGTATGCCCTGTTGCAGATGGAGTTTGGCAAGGTTGCTGTGAATTGGCCGATACTCGGGATGAGCTTCGTTGTCGCTTTTGTCAGCAGTCTGGCTGCCATTTGGTTCATGATGCAATGGTTTAAACGGCATCGGCTGTATGTCTTTGCCGGCTATCGGATTCTATTCGGGATCGGACTAATTGTCTGGTACTTCCTCCATGCTTGAAATCATCGCCCACGCCAGTCCGTATTTAGCTGTCATGGTCGCTGGGATGTTACCGGTGCTTGAACATGGCACTATGCCGCTCGCACTAGCCTACCACCTGCCGTTGGTTCCCGCCCTCGGCGCTAGCCTAGCCGGCAACTTCATTTCGGTATCATTGTTACTCTGGCTGCTTGCTCCCCTCACCAATTGGGTGAGATTATTGCACCCCGCCATCAATGCTTGGTTCGAGCGATTTTTTGCCAGAACCCACCGCAAACACTCCGCCGACTTTGATCGCTGGGGCAGTCTCTTTTTAATGATGCTGGTTGCCATCCCCTTGCCATTTATTGGCGGGACCTGGACCGGCACCGTCTTGGCCTATCTCTTTGGGATCCGCTACTGGCGCGCGGTCCTATTCATCCTGATCGGCTCAGCTATTGCCACCACTGTGGTCGCCTTGGTTAGTCTAGGCGGGCTGGCTGCCTTTCGGGCTATAATATAGCCATGGAAACTCGGATTGTGGATCCCAAGGTCCAGCTGGGGGAAGACGAACTGGATATCCATCTTCGCCCCCGTAGCTTCGAGGGATATATTGGGCAAGAGCAGGCCAAGGCTGGTCTTAGAATTGCCATTGCCGCTGCCAAGCAGACCAAGGAGCCGCTGGATCATATTTTATTGTTCGGCCCTCCGGGCCTGGGCAAAACGACTTTAGCCTCCATCATCGCCAACGAAACGGGGGTAGGTCTACGGCCGACCTCCGGCCCCGCCATTGAGCGAGCCGGCGACCTGGCCGCCATTCTCACCAACCTTCAGGAGGGCGATATTTTATTTATCGATGAAATCCACCGGCTCGGGCGCACCGTGGAAGAAGTGCTCTATTCGGCAATGGAAGATTTTGCCTTTGATATTATTGTTGGTAAAGGGCCGTCGGCCCGCGCGTTGAAATTAACTCTTCCCCATTTTACCTTGATTGGCGCCACCACGCGTGCCGGTGCCCTTTCCTCCCCCCTTCGCGACCGTTTTGGAGCAACTTACCGGCTGGATTTTTATTCTGTAGGGGAAATTGAACAAATTCTTCAACGCTCGGCTCGGATTCTTCAGGTAGATTTGCCAACTGAATGCGCTCGGTTGATCGCTCAATGTTCCCGGCGCACCCCGCGCACTGCTAACCGCATTCTTCGGCGGGTTCGCGAGTATGCCCTGGTTAAGAATGAAGGGCAAGTTTGTCTCGAAACAGTCCAAGCTACGTTGGATCTCCTAACCATTGATTCCGCCGGCCTGGATGAGGTTGATCGCAAGATCCTCTCCACCATCATTAATCAATTCAAAGGCGGGCCTGTCGGTGTCAGTTCCATTGCCGCAGCCATTGCCGAAGAAGTACAAACCATCGAGGATGTTTATGAATCATATTTGCTGCAGGCCGGTTTTTTGCAGCGCACCGCCCAAGGCCGCATTGCTTCCGACTTGGCCTATCGGCACCTAGGCATCCCTCTTCCCGCTACCCGCTCTCAATTATTCCCGTGATCATTCTACTTGCTTTTTATATTCCCCTTCTGCTCTTGGCCCTGGGCTACGTAGTGGTCAATGTCTTTCATTTGCTTCGCTTCCGCCTGCCCCTGCGGGGTGACTTCTCTTGGTTGATGCTGGTGCTTTATCTTTTAATTGTGTTAAGTGTTCTTGTCGGTTCATTTAGTCTGGGTCTAATATCTTATAGTCTTTCGTAGCTGCAATGACCGAAGAATTCATTAACGCCTATCCCCAAGAGCCTCTCCGGCCTCCCTACCGGCCGCATATTTTGAATTTATTGGCTCCCTCTCTTTGGGCCATCTTAATGCTAGTTCCCCCGGCATTGATGTTGGTGGCCTTAAACAGCATTGGTCTTACCAATCAGTCTCTGTTGCGAGCCGGCGAATGGATGTTTGGCGGACTGTATCTCATCTTTGTCATTAGTTACTTCATGATGCAGATCATTTTCTGGTATCTCGACGCGTGGCTGTTGATGCCCTCCGGTCTTATTGACATCCAGCTGGTATCTCTATTCAATCGACGCGTTGCCCAGCTCGGCTGGAATCAAGTGCAAGATGTCAAAGTTACTACCCAAGGCCTGCTGGCATCGCTCTTTAGCTTTGGCGACATCACCGTGCAGACGGCTGGTAAACAAGGAATGTTTGAACTGCGCTCCATCCCCCGCGCCCGGGATGTTGCCCAACTTATCAGCGAGCTTAGTGCAGCTGCTACTCATGAAGGCATAATCCTTCCTGTTGAGCACGGAGCTCCCACTCATCGTTTGGGTGAGATTCTTGTTCAGGAAGGCAAACTTACCCCCAATGAATTATCATCGGCGCTGCAGGAACAAGAACAAACCGGTAAACAGTTCGGACAAATTGTACTGGCTCGCCGGCTGATCAGCCGGGAAGATTTGGTGCATGCTTTAAGCCAGCAATACCATCTGCCGCACATTGACCTTTCCCGTTATGACTTAGATCCCAATGTGCTCAGACTGATGCCTTATGAAACAGCGATGAAATATCACGCCATTCCTATTCACCACTCTCCCGACAATGTGTTAAGTATCGCCATCGCCCAGCCATCCAGTGAAAAATTCACCGAGTTGATGGAACAGTTTGATATGCCTCTAACTTTTCTGGTCGCGGACGAAGCATATATACAAGAAGCTATCGTCGGCCATTACCTAAGCGATGAAAGCGATCTCCGCTCTCCCCAATCCCCCCCGGCTGGCCCTGATACAAGTGAGAATGAGGAGGCCAGTGAATAGCCTCTTGACTTTTTAGCCAAAATCTAGTATAATAATAAAAGCATTTAGGGAGTATCCGGTACAATAAAAACAGATATCAAACGCCAAAATCCGATGAGATTGTGGGACAAAATTAGAGCCTATCTCCAGATAGGGGCCAACCGGAAAAAGGTCGTCATTGCCGGGGTGGCGATTTTCGCTGTAGTCGGGCTGGTGTTTTTTGGCCCCAGTCTGCAAAATCTGTTTAACCGTTTTCCAAGCAAAGCCGGTGTTGCAGAAGATCTTGCTAAAACTTGGCTGAACCTATCGCCGGGTACAGTCTCGCGTGCTCATGCTAAAGCTATTGCCATCACGCAGGGTGACAAGCGCTGGCTGTATGTGATCGGTGGGTTGGAAACCTACAGCTCTGGCGGCGTTACCCATAACCGTCTTCTGCGGACAGTTCAACGCATTGAGATCAGTCCCAATGATGGTTCGCCGGTTACTGGCGTCGCTTGGGAGAATTTGTCCTCCATGCAGGTCGGCCATGCTGAATTCGGCGTGCTCACCACCACAGTAAACAATAAAGAATATCTCTATGTCGTAGGCGGCGATATTCATGTTCCCACAATTACAACTACCGGCCCATTGGATAAAGTGCCGCTCCTCTACGCCACCATTGAGCGGCTGGATTTGTCCGATAATAATGCTTCGTGGGATACAGTTGCTCTGCTTACCGGAGTGAACTTTTATCCTGAAGTGGCTATGTTTGATAGCCGCTTACACGTGGTAGGCGGCGTCTACGGCAATCCGTTTGGTCCGCTCGACAACTGCGGTCCTAGTGCTTACAGCAGCGGCGTCAACGCCAACGGTACCGCCGATCCGATCGCTTTGGGCGCCGATCTCGCTCGTTGGAATGTTATTAGAGATCTGCCCGTCATTGGTCCCGGTCTTGAACTATCGGTGGCCCAAACCGGAGCAACGGTCGTCACCACCAACCAAATTGTCACTCAGCCGGAAACGGGAACCACCCCGGAAATTATTACCAAGCCTCAAACTTTCTGGCTCTCCCCTTTTAAAATTGGAACGGCCCGTGCCGCCGATGCCCCGATGACCATCACCGCGCCGCCTGCCGGAATAGTGCTTAAGCCCGATATTACCTATTCCGTTGTTATTGATAATGTTCCTACCTATGGCCATACGAACACCCGCATCGTAATCGAGTATCGTGATAAAGACAGCCAGAATTCAAACTGGCAGATCATTCATAATGCTTCCTTGGTCGGGTGGTTGGGCCCCAAACAATATGTTTATGATTGGAAAGTCCCGAACATTAAATCCAACCATGTCCAAATTCGGGTGAGGATTGTGTACACCGACCCGGGTGGCAATACCAAAGACGAGGTTGATCCCGCATTCTCCGGTATTTTTTCCATCGGCACCAGTTTTGCCAATATGCTGTCGGAGTCATTGCTTGCCGGCGATTTCGTTACTACCGTAAGCGAGCACTATGTCATCAATCCGGCTAATTTTGCTGATAATCGCGCCTCGGAATTGGGCAGCGATTTTAGCGGTTCCTTCTCCAATATTTGGGCGCCGGGAGCGATTATGCACATCGGCCATTTGCGCTTTACTGAGATAGCGACGGAAACTGAGATTTTGGAAGACGGCCGCATCTTTGGTACCTACAAAATAGTGCCGGTCCCACAGGGCCGCTACGGCCATAAGCTTCTGATTGATAACAACAAACTAGTAGTGGTGGGCGGCGCCAGCTGGATGCCCGAGCAGCAGTATCGGCTGGCTCGTTATACCACCGATTTCCAACCCCCTTCCACTTATGAGGTGTTCTTGGTAGGCCGCTATTTCTGGGTGGTTGATTCCGCTCCTTTTCCCACCGTTCACATTCAGGGCGGTCCTCCCAGTTTCCCGCCTCTTGGTTGGACTGGTCCGATAGGCAATGGCGGCTATGTCGGCCATATTGCTTATACGCTTAGCAACTCTTCCAGTTCTTGGCAGGTTGCCGGTAGTTACGATTTGAAAAATGCCACCGGAATCTCCAAGGGCCGCGCCTTCTTCGGTCTCGCTACGTCAGCCCAGAAACAGTTGGCGGTGGCCGGCTTGGAAAATACCACTTCGGGAGATATTACAGTTTCTCTTAGTCAGGATCCCACGCGTCCGGACAATCCTTATGTAGGTAATTATTTTATCGGCGTGGCTCCTACCGGCCGGACCGAAAGCTTATCGGGCCAGAGTTGGACAACCGAACCCGATTATCTTAATGGCGAAGCGGTATATAATCTGACCGCTGCGGGTCTTGACACCCGCACCATCGCTTTCGGCGGCCAGACCCAATTTGCTTGCTCTACCTCCACTGGCCCGTGGGACTGGGCTTGGGATCCTCACGTGCCTAATCCCTCATTGCCGCGCAGCAACACCACTGCGTTGTTCCAGCAATCTACTGGCCCGAGTACCGGCTCCGCTTGGTATCCGATGGAAAGCATCGGCATCAACGGCCATGGCACTGCCGATTTGATTTTCTCTGCGGACACTCTTGTTGCCACCGCGCTTGGCGGTGGCCAGTCGGTCACTTCCCCGATCCATAATTGGTATATTTACCGTTATGGCGGTTTTACCAAGACCTTGGCGATTTCCAATATCTATCAAGGTTTAGGTGTCTTCACCAGCGCCCAGGCCGGCGTGCCTTATCCGCCCAACTCTACTCTTAGTATCGTACCGGCAACAGTAACCGCTGACGGCCACACTGCCGCCATCGCCACGGTAACCCTGAAAGATTACTTCCAAACCCCCGTGAAGGATAAACATACGGTGGTTTATGGCGCAATTCCGCCCAATCATTTACCACCCAAAGATACCGATGAAGTTAAAGTTACTCCCTTCCAAGGCGGCAGTCCCGATAGTAACTTTGATGCCCATTATTTAAAAACAGATGCTCAAGGTGTGGCCTCGTTCAAACTTACCTCTCTAAAGGTAGCAACCCAACAAATATGGGCGGTATGGACTGATGTTCCCAACGCTTCGCAGGGCGTCATTGGTCCGGAGTCGGTAACTTTCACGGATGAAAATATGCCCGACCAGCTTCTATCCACCGTGGCCGTGGACCGGACTCAAGTGGTGGCCGATAATTCCGATTATGCTACCATCACGGTAACCCTCAAAGGCAAGAAAAACGGCGCACCCAACTCCCCCCTTCCCGGCCTCTATGTCAAAGTTTTTTCTGACCGCAATTTAAAGGATGCCGTTATAGATAACTTCACGACCATTAACGGTCAAACTGATCTCAATGGCCGGGCTACTTTCCGGGTCCAATCCGGTACCAAGGGTCTTGCTACCATATCCGCGGCTTACAACTACACTCCTGACCTCCTGCGGGATGATCCGATCTATCTGAGCCAAACCCGTGCTGTCCGCTTTGTTGATAAAGATGAATTTGCTATTACCCTCGCTGCCGATCCCACTTCCCTTCCGCTGGAGGGCGGGAATAATACCTCCGTTCTTACTGCCACGGTCAGCAGCGTGATTCCCGATGGCACCACAGTTACCTTTGTGCTGGATGGCAGCGGCTCCATTCAGCCCATTCAGGTCGCAACTTCACAAGGTAAAGCGATTGCCCATTATTATCGTGCCAGCGGCCTCAAAGACCCCACGACTGTTACTATTACCGCTAAGGTTACTCCGCAGGGTGCGGGCACAATCATTTCCAACCCAGTGGTGATCACCATCGGCCTTAACCCCGTTGATTACCTGCTTGCTTTTGTCTCGGACAAAACAGAAGTGCCCGCCGGCGGCAACGAGCATGCCAAACTTACTGCTACCCTTACCTACAAAGGCACTCCCCAACGCAATTGGCCGATGACTTTCTCTATTACGGAAGGCCGTTTGGGTGATTACTTAACGGTGGTATCAGGCACAACTAATACTTCAGGTGTACTAGAAACAGAATTTGTGCCGGGCATTTACCCGGGCAACGTGATTATTACCGCCCAGCCCGCTGGTCTACCTGCAAAACAAGTAGCCCTCACCAAGACGCTGGACCAGACTATTGATGCCCATTTGTCTTCCATCTCAGCTGTCCCTAGCTTCGTTCCCGCCAACGGCGTTGCCACCGCCACTATTACCGTTACCTTGCGCAACAGCCGCTACTCGCCCCTGCCCGGCAAATCAGTGACTATCAGTAGCGACCGTAATTCCGGCGGCACGGTAGATACTATCACCCCTAACGGCGCCCAACTCACCAACGAGAACGGAAAAGTATACTTTACTATCAAATCTTCCACGGTTGGCAAGAGCAATATTCGCGCTACCGCCGAAGGCGTTGTCCTAGGCCCGGCCGCGGTGAACTTTGAACCGGCCGGAAGTTTGATCTCTGCCACTCTTGACGTAAAGGTCCCTCTGGAAGCCAAGGCCTACGATCGCGAGATTAAAACTTACTTGCGTGAGTTAACCACGGGTATGGCTCCGACCATTAATGAAGTTTATCTTACCGATGCCAATGACAAGTTGATCGGTCTGCCAACGACCTACCTGCACCCCGGCAAATCCTACTCGCTGTGGGTCAAAGGCCATTACCATCTCGCCCGCACCCTTCAATTTACTGCGCCAGCGGCCAGCGGGCAGACAGTTACTCTTAACTTCACCAGCTTGCTCATTGGCGACTTGATAGGGAGTACCGAGTCTGATGTCTTCCCCGGTTTTAATGACAACAAAATCAACACCGTTGATCTGCCGCCGCTGTTCTTAAGCTGGTTCAAAAATTCCTATCTTGCTGATTTCGACAGCAACGGGATCGTGAACACTCTAGACATTGCCTATTGGTTCCGCAATTATGGCATCGGCGCTCCCCTGCCCTAAAGGCAAGACGAACGATTAAAATAAAAATACAAATCAAATATGCTTCCTTCTCGCCTCCAACTTAATCGCCAAATTGCCAAACTGCTTATCGTAACGCAGACGGCTTGGGTATTGTTCGCCGGTTCTCCCGTTGCCTCAGCGCAGGCCGACAACGCAGATACTGCTAATCTGGATTATTCTTCGGCCTATGCCCTCGTGCTGACCGGCGCCGGGGCTAAGGACGGTTACTACGAAACTGATACCAGTGGGAATTGGATCGGCTACCGAGGCATCAACTTAGAGGACTATGATTTGCTGGAGCGCGAGTTTTTCCAAACCACCTGGGAAACCACTACCCCCAGCGTCTACCGTAAATACCTAGCCGGTGCCGACTATCTCGAGATGACCGCACAGCGCTATGGCCATACCGCCACCGTCTTAAAAGACGGCCGGGTTTTAATTGCCGGCGGCACTAACGGCCATCGGCCGCTGGACTCGGCGGTTATATTTGATCCCGCTACCGGTCAAGTGCAGCCCGCCGGCCGGATGACCACGCCTCGCGTTTGGCAGTCCGCTACTTTGCTGGATGACGGCAACGTTTTGTTCCTCGGCGGTAAGACTACCAAAGATCAGAATACTGGAGATGCATTTGAAGGAGATACTACAGTTAATTCCGGCGAAGTCTATCTTACCCAACAAAATCAGTTTGTCACCTTGGATGAATGGTATCGCCAACGCGGCCTCACTACCAAGAGTGCTCTGCTACAGCCGCGTGCCCGTCAGACCGTTGTTCGTGTTCCCGGCACACAAAAGTTGTTGGTCTTGGGCACCGCTCCAGAGGAGGCTACCACAGGGATATTTTCTGGCAGTAGCCAGCCGTGCGATTCCATTATGAAATTCCCCAGCCCCGTTGCCGGTTCTGCGGCCGTTGTGCAAATAGCTTGCAGACTCTCCAACCCAGAGCCTAAACCGGGCGAGACTATCACCGTTGAACTTTCTACCACGGTAGAGCCCAAATCTGCTGCGGGTGAGTTTGGCCCGCTTTCGAATCCCCCAATAACCGTGACGGCTGCATTGGAGGGTGATGCTTGTATCGTCGGGCAGAACAACCAATGCAAGAGATTCTCAGGCAGGCAAAAAGCCGGCTGGAAGATGCAACCTTTGAAGGATAACATTACCGCTCACCAACACTCTCTCTCAATAAAATTCGTAAATGATCCGAATAATCCTACTGCCCTGCAGTGGGCCCAATTAGAAGTTGCGATTAAATTTGGTGATACCTCCAAATCATTTATTAGCAGCTTCACAGGGGTTACCCCGATCGGTCCTGCTCCTCCTACAACCTTATCTCCCGCCACACCTTCCCAAGGCTTCTCCGTCTCTCAAGTCATGCTCTATGACTATCAAGGAAGCTCTGATCACACCCAACCAATGAGTGCAATGACTAATCAATATGCTTTGAGTATTCGGCGACTAGGGCATGTCCCCATTTTCCCTAGCTATCAAATGACCCCTCTATTACAAAAGTATGCTGCTAGCCAAACGGAACCGGTGATGCTCTACGCCACAGACGCTAATGACATCAGAACCTCTATGTCTGATCTCAATAAAGTAGCTAACTCCTTAGGAGTAAAAGTTAATCCTGAGACAGTTATTCCCAAAGACCAACTAACCGAGGTTGGGCAATGGCCGGAGGGCGTGCTGATTGTCAGTGGTACAGGCACTAGTAGCGAAGCCACTGATGCCACTGCATGGCAGGATCCGGAGGGAATGTTTGCTGAAGTGTTGGATTTAAATACGGGCACATCAACCCCATTATCACAACCATTTGCCCCCACCTTTTTGGCTTCAGCTTATCCCTTAGCAAATGGTAAAGTAGTAGTTACTGGTGGTGGGTTGAGCAAAGTTTACCTTTATGATGCCAGCACTAATGGGTTCACCGAGATTGGTAAATTACTTTTCCCACGGCGCAATATGCAAGTCATTGCTCAAACCGACTCTGAGGGGAAGCCCACTCGCTTATGGTTTGTCGGCGGTAGCCCGATAGACGAAACCACGCGTCAGCAAATGAAAACCACGCTGGCAAAAGGGCAATTGCCAGCCGATTTGCTGGAAGTTAATAGTATGCAATTAGCCACTCAGGCCCAGACCTTGCCCCAAATCATCGGCGGATTAGCCGACGATATTCGGTCAAATGCCAACAATGTTCAGCAGGCATTCCAAAAATCTTGTGGCTCAAACGCCGATTCTGCCTGTACTGCCACCTTTGTCCGCAACTATGCCAAAGCCAATCAATTGGACACGACTGTTGTGGCAAGCGCGCTCAATCCCCTTGGTCAGCAACTGGCAAACAGCGCCTCCGCTGCATTGCTTCAACCCAATCGGTACTTCTTGACCGGTTCCTCCGGTTCGGCAATTTGGGATTTGACTACCAACCAAGTTGAACTTTTGTTCACCAATTCCCGTTCTCCTATCCGTACTATCCAAAATCTTAAAGAACCGGAGGCTAGTATTGCCAATGTTCGAATTAAGTCAACTACCACTACCTTCGGCTGGGGATATGATGGCAGCCAAGTTACTGCGCTGAATACTGGGAGAGTATTAATTACTGGCGGCAAAGTAGCCAACAGAACCTATCAGGAGCGAGCGAGTGCCACTGGTACTGCCCTACAGAACTTAAACCATGTCGCCAGTGTAGCCCTCATCGGAATTACTAGTGGCGTAGCCGCCGGTGCGCTCCTTGCTGGCCAGTGGTTATTGTCAACCGTTGCCCTCGCATTTACAGTCCTTCTAGCTATTTATGATCTTGCCGATGGGCTGATGCGCAGCCTGCAGTCGCTAGTCTCTCCGGGCTTTACCACCCATGTCTACGCCGAAACCGCGCACACCAATTGGCTATTTGAGCCGGATCCTTATCCCAACGCAGTCGCCGAGCAGCCTAGCACGGTGCCTCAGCGCGAGGGAGTTGCTACTAATCCCGATGTCCTGCCTCCCCCGCTGGAAGCGCTAGAGCCGTCCAAGCCAGCGGCTGATATTCAAATTGCCGGACCCAAAACTGGGAATAAATTAGAGCTGACTTTTGACCAAACAAAAGCCAATCCCTATCCCGGTTCAAAAATCACTGGCACAGTGAAATTAGTTGATGCTTCCGGCAAACTAATCAAACAAAACGGTGGGGTTACGCTGGTAATTGGCGCGGGCAACTCTCAGGTTGTTAACGCAAGCGGCCAAGTTGATATTGGCATTGATCGGTTGGTAATGTCTAAGCCAGAGTCCCCTGCCAAGGACGGCGAAAGTATTTACGGCAGCGTCACTTGGCAAGACTACCCAGTGAGCCAACTTAATAATTTTGAAGCCCAACGCACGCGGGCCTGGCAAGTCTACGGCCCAACCGGCTATCATCTAGCGCTTAACCAAGGCGTGGGCCAATTTGAATATACTCAGACCGCTCATAAGTTTGATCACATCACTTTTATGGCGGTGGGTGATGAATCAGCAAGCGATGTCGTTGTTCCGGGCTACGCGGGGGGCGGTACAGGCACCGATGCCGGACAACGAATAGTTACCGCAAAGACGCTCAAATTTGCCGACTACAAATCTTCCACTCCTCCGGCCGCCTCGCAGGAGGTTGCTTCGTCTGTTGATTATTATTACAACATCACTTCCTCTCCGTCCCAGCTGACGCTCAAAAAGGGCGACAAGTTCACCGTCACCGTTACCCCCAAAGCCAAATCGGGTAAGACTTTGCCGGCCAATCTCAGCAACGGAATAACCTTGGATGTTAACCCCGGCTTCCGTGTGTACAACAAAGACTATGTCTTGCCGGGTACTACCCAAAAGGGCAATTTCATCACCACCCACCCCGCCCTCTTTGTCGCAGACAGCGCCATTAACAAAGCGATCCCCGGTGGCTGGCTAGCGCCCCAAGGCGAATTCAAATCAATCTCTTTCAATATCGGCAAGGAACCGGTGACTTTGGAACTGGAATATACCGGTGAACCAACCCAGGCTTCTTATACGTCATTTGTGCTGGCCGTTAAGCCCAATATTATCAGCGAAACTCTAAGCTTGCCCATTAAGCGATGAAATCCCTCAACGACCAAATCCATTCCCTAGTTCGCCGCGATGTTATCTTGGTTATCATCGTAGGTCTTCTGCTGCTTTTAAGTGTAATTTTATTAAACGAAGAAATTAACGCTCTTTTGATCGCCGAGCAGCCCCTTGCTGCGTCTGCTGCCCCAGCAGTTTCCCAAACGCCCGCCCCCGCTCCGACGATTATTGCATCAACAGCCGTTGATACCAGCACCACAGATGCCCTTCAGGCGATGCTGAATGACCCCCGCAACTTCCGCGTAGTGCCCGCTGACATCAAACCCGCCCAGGCCATCATTGAAGGCAAGACCATCAAATTCCTAATGGGTCTGTAAGGTTTGATACAATGAAGGCACTTGCGGCATCCGCTGCAAGTGCACCTAATCCCATCTCTCTGGAGGTGATGTATGGTAGGTGGATCAATCGGTGGTGCCCCGCATCGCGGCGGCACCATCAGCACCATAGTTCTGAACGCTACCACGGTGGCAACCTGGAGCACCTAGCAGATCTTCCACGACTGCTTCTTAGCGGCCAGAGCAGAACTGTGCTGTCCAAGCCCCGGGTAACCGGGGCTACTTTTTTGCTACAATAAAAGCACTTGTGGCCACAAGCTGCGAGTGTACCTAACCGTTCTCTTGGAGGTGCCATCATGCGTGGTGGAAGTATCGGCGGCAGCATTGTGCTGTCCGCCACCTCCGGCATCTAACTACTTTTCTTCCCACCGTGGATCAATCTTAGATGCTGGCAATGAGCAGCCAAGCGCTGCAAGCCCCGGGTAACCGGGGCTCTTTTTAAATCCTATGTTCCTAACCCTTTCCCGGCTCTGGCTACAACTAGAACCAAAAACTCACGATCGTGAGTTTTTGGTTTATGTAGCTTTTGGTTTGGTGATGTTTGCGCCGCGCAGATAGAGCGGCATTATCGGCATAAATCTTTTCGTCTTTTTCTCTGACCTGCTAACCCGCTGACCTGCTATTCTCAACATCGCCGCCATTTTTTCCACCCGCGGGATTTCGGCTAAGTAGATAGTCCCCGCTTTCTTTAATTGCGGATGCAGTGCCACTACCAGCCCACTTTCGATGTAAATGCTCATCCCCCGCTTGATCAGCCCGCCCAGTTTTTTAACCGGCATCATTTTAGGCGAATGTTTCCCAACTTGCACAAACAACTCCCCTCGCTTGGCGTCTAACGCAATGATGTCCGCTTTGGGATAGAACAGCCGGATGATGTCAAACTCGCTCATTCCAATGACGGGGATCTTCAGGCCATAGCCAAAACCATTGGCAACAGTTAGCCCAACTCTAAGTCCGGTGAAAGAGCCCGGGCCGATGTTCACCACCACACCCTTAATTTTTTGCGGAGTGAGTTTTTGACTCCGAATGAGTTTAGCGATTTGCGGCAAAAGTTTCTTGGATTGGTTGCGCACCGAGAGCCAGCTGACCACTTCATCATTCAGCCCGATGGCCGTTTCGCTCTCCGCGGTGTCGATGCCTAGCACATTACCTTTGAACATTTTTGAAGACATAATTTCTGCCCTCCGGATACTTAAATTCAAAAGTCCGCTCGTCCTCCTCACCCATTTTGATTGTCACCCAAATGGTATCGGCGGGCAAAAGTGATTTGATTTTTTCGGCCCACTCCACTACTACCACCGCCTCGCCCAGAATATCCAAAAGGCCGGTAGATTCAGTATCCTTTGCCTCGATGCGGTACATATCAAAATGGTGGAGATTGAATTTTGGGCCGCGGTAAATCCGCTCCAAAACGAAGGTCGGGCTCAGCACCCGCGCCTTCGCCCCGATGCCCTTGGCCAGCCCCTGTGTGAAACTGGTCTTCCCCCCGCCCAGAGGGCTCATCAGCGCGAAAGTCTCATCGCCCCGCAGATTGCGGCCGATGGTTTCGCCCAAGCGGTGGGTCTCAACTAGGTTGTGGGTGGCGACGCTTAGCATAATTCCAGAACACTATAGCACTCAACGCCAAGCTCGTAAGCCCGATTCCCCACCACCGACGCTGGCCCTCGCCAGTTACTGGCAACGACTCCGGCAGCACTATATCGATCTGCGGCGGCTGCTCGTCTGCCTCATCCAGCCCCAAAACATTTACCTGTCCCGGTGTTGGATATTGACTCCAGGTCCATATTCCATCACTGAACGCGTAAGCGGCGCCAGCCGGAGCTTTGTCTAGATAACTCACCGTTGCGATTACATCACCCGCTGGGTCTAACAGGGTTACCGTTTCCCCGCCGGTATTATTTAAGGCAATCCCAGACATAGTTTCAGTCACCACCACGTACTGCCCGGGCTGGATCGTAAGCGTACTAGTAGTTTGGATATTGAGTGCGAAATCGTCAATTTTATATTTATGTTTTGATTTGTCTTGGAGCGTCCAACCCTTGAGCTCTATCAGTTTGCCGGAGCCGTTATATAGCTCGATGAACTCGTCGCCATCTTTGGGATTAGGCAACAACTCGGTGACTAATATGTCTCCCTTTTGAAAAGTTGCTGGTGCTGCTGTGGGGGTATCAGGCTCCTCCACTGGCACTGGGTTTTGGGGCGGAGGCGGCGGTGAACTAAACACATTTTTGCCGTTGGGCGTGGGCGAATTTGTCCATTTCCAGCCGTCGTCAAACCGCGCCCACGTCTGCCCGCGCGGCGCCGCGGTATATGTCGTATGGTCTAGTTCAAATCCATTTGGCTGAATTAAATAAGCATCATCTCCGCTGTCATTCAGAGTAAGCTTGCTCTCGCTTTTGTAAATTACCAGATAGCTTTTCGGCAGAATATTTTGCGCGCCCAATGTAAACGGGCTCGAACCGCTATTGCGGGCATCATCCAGTATCCAGCCGGTAAGATTTACAATTTTATCGCCCAAATTGTACAGCTCAACAAACTCGTCATTACTGGTGGTATTGGGCTGGGGGTAAACCTCATTAATTCGTACCGTAGTAGTTAGATCATATTGCGGCGGCGGTTCTGTCACCTCCACCGCCTGCGGCAAAGTAGCGGTTTGCCCATCCGGATTTGTCACCACCAAATCCCATTTGCCAACGGACGCGTCACTTAAGTTGAACCGGCCGCCATCGATCAGGGTGGAACTCGCCATGTGGATATTATCGGCCGCAACAGTCGTATCGCCGAATTTTAGCCGCACGATCGGCGGCGGGTCCAAACTGAAATTGGTGCCAATGATACCCTCGATTTGCAATTGGGAATCTCTTTCCGCTTGGGCGGGAGTGATGCTCTCAAGGGTCGGGGGCTCTATTAATACCGAGTTTTCCGCCCCCGGCGTACCCAAGTCAGTTACGTCACTATCCAGATGCACAGCCGCTAACGCATCATGCCAGCCGCTGTCATCCGCATTGCGCTCCATTGAACTTTTGGCGGTGTTGTTGCCGGCCGGCGGGACTCCCCCGCCGCCCGCCGTGTCTACCAAATTTGCTGCGTCCTGCCAATCGCCTTTGTATAACTTAATTTGCAATTTATCGTTTGATAAAGTCACCGCCGTGTCCACCACATCCGGTTCAATTGCCAGTACCGAGTTGCCCGCGTCGAAATTGGAGATGATAAAATAACCGCCAGCGGGAATTTGCTTATCAGCGGGGAGGGTCAGCATCAATTGCTCCGTTCCGGTGTTCTTAGTTAATTGCCAACTGCCGATTTCCGCTGGTTCGGCAGCCAAATTTTTCAATTCGATCCACTCGTCCGATGCTGATTTGGTACTCCCCGCCCATGCCAACTCATTGATAATTACCGCCGGGCCGCCGGCATCCTCGGCTAGGGCTAGGACTACCGGTGCCAATACTGCCACCGCAATGATCGCGGCCATACCGAACCCAAATTGCCCCCTTTGCTTCATCGGCGCGTATCCCTATTAACCGTCAGTTTCAGTATACAAAACAATTTGACGGGCGACCGACTTTGGGGTACAGTAATGTCAGGACAATCCTGAATTTTCTGCTTCTGTCCTAACATATATATTAACAAGTCATCTAGGTTAATGAGCCTTTTACTCCCTCTCCTAGGGATTCAAATTGTCACTTTCGCGCCGGTGCTTAAGCCGCTTTTGCAGGTCATCGGTTTCAGCTTCTTCTTTTAATTTACGCGCAAGTTGAACGGGGGCAGTGTGTCCGAATGGACGCAGGGCTCTGGCCTAGTGTAACCGGAGGTTCGCTATGTCAGGTTTATTTACAGGGATAATCGCCGGACTGATCGGGATACTGGTTGGGTATTTTGTTCGTATCCTGATCTCCCGCCAAAGGATTACTAAAGCCGAGCAGGATGCCGATAAGATCCTCGGCAAGGCCAAAGAGAAACTGGCGGCTGCCGAGCAGCAAGCCAAAGAGACTGTCTTGGAGGGCAAGGAAGAGTCCTCCCGAATTCGCGATCGGGCCGAGAAAGAAGAGAAAGAGCGTCGGGCTGAGGTGCTGGATTTGGAAAAGCGCATCATTGCCAAAGACGAACAATTAGACCGCAAGCTGGACGATCTGGACAAGCAAAAAGAAGCGATCCTGAACAAGGACAAAGAGATCCAGGAGATCAAGGAAGAGATCATTAAGATCCGCGATAATCAGCTGAAAAAATTAGAGGATATCACCCACCTCCCCCACGAGGAAGCCAAGGAGCAGCTCTTTGCCCGGCTGGAAAAGGAATACAAAGACGATGTCCTGCGCATTATCAAAACTGTTGAACAGGAAACCCGCGACCAGGCGGAGGATAAAGCCCGGGAGATCATCAGCGAGGCGATCCAGCGCTACGCGGCGGAAACTGCCACCGAAAGCACGGTCTTCTCCGTCCAGATCCCAAGCGACGACTTAAAAGGTCGCATCATCGGCAAGGAAGGCCGCAATATTCATGCCTTTGAAAAAGCCACCGGCGTCGACCTTATCATCGACGACACGCCGGATGCGGTGGTCATTTCCGGCTTCGACCCCATCCGCCGGCACATTGCCAAGCGCGCGCTGGAGCGGCTGGTGAAAGACGGCCGGATCCAACCCGCCCGCATTGAGGAGATGGTGGAGAAGGCGGATAAAGAGATCAACGCCGAAATGAAAAAGGCCGGCGAGGATGCCGTGCTGGAGCTGGGCTTAACCGGCTTGCATCCCGACCTCATCAAAATCGTTGGTCGGCTTAACTTCCGCACCAGCTACGGCCAAAATGTTCTGCGCCATTCCGTTGAAGCCGCGCATCTGGCGGCGATGATGGCGGCGCAACTGGGCATTGATGTGCGCCTCGCTAAGCTCGCCACTTTGATGCACGACATCGGCAAAGCGCTGGACCATGAATACGAAGGCAGCCACACTGAGCTCTCGCGTGACATCGCCGTGAAGTATGGGATGCCCAAAGAGGTGATTTCTGCCTTAGAGGTGTCTCACGAGGGCTTTGGTGGCCCCAAAACGCCATTAGATTTCATCGTGATGGCGTCCGATGCCATTTCTGCCGCTCGTCCGGGCGCTCGGCGGGAGTCCGCGGAGAATTTCGTCAAACGCTTGGAAGACCTTGAACGCATCGCGACTTCCTACGAAGGTGTGGCGAAAGCCTACGCCATTCAGGCCGGCCGCGAAGTGCGCATTATGGTCCAGCCGGACAAACTTGATGACCTCGCCGCCGCCAAACTGGCGCATAATGTCGCCCGGCAGATCGAAAAGGAAATGACCTATCCCGGTCAGGTCAAAGTGATGGTCATCCGCGAGCTCCGCTCGGAAGATATCGCCAAATAAGCTATCTTAGAAACATGATAGACATTAAAAAGTCCACTCTCCCCAGCCGGTTGCGGATTTTGGTGATGCCGATGACTTCGACTGAAGCGGTCAGCGTGGTCATTATGGTGCGAGCCGGTTCCCGTTACGAAACCAGAAATATCAACGGCATCGCCCACTTCTTGGAGCATATGTTCTTCAAGGGCGGCCAGCGCTACCCCACTCCCCGCTCGGTGGCCGAGGCCATTGATGCCGTCGGCGGCGTATTTAACGCCTTCACCGATGATGAATTCGTCGGCTATTTCGTCAAAGTAGAGAAAGAAAAGATCGCAGTCGCCTTTGACGTGCTGTCGGATATGCTCTTAAATGCCCGCTTTGACCCCGACGGCTTGGAGCGCGAGCGCGGCGTGATTTTGGAAGAATACAATATGTACCAAGACACCCCCAGCCGCAAGATTTGGGACATCTTTGAGCGGCTCCTCGTAGGCGACCATCCTTTGGGATGGCCAACCATTGGCCGGCCGGAAGTCATCAAGAAAGTGAAGAGGCGGGATTTTCTCGATTATCGGAAACGGCTTTACACCCCTCCCAACATTGTGGTTACGGTTGCCGGCAACACCACCATGGCCAAAGTTGAACAATTGGTAAAAAAATATCTCCCCTACCCTAAAGCCGGCAAAAGGAACTCTCCCCTGTCCCTGCCCGCTGCATCTGCGCACAAAAAAATGGAGATTACTTACAAAAAAACCGAGCAGGCGCATCTGGTGTTAGGCGTACCAACTTTTGGCGGCGATCATCCCGACCGCTATATTGCCAAAGTGCTTGCCGCGGTCTTAGGCGGCGGGATGAGCTCGCGGCTGTTCGCCTCTGTCCGTGAGCAACAGGGGCTGGCCTATTATGTCCGGGCTATGTCCACTAACTACACCGATGCCGGCTATCTAGTGGCCAGTGCCGGCGTGGACGTAAAGCGCATCGATCTGGCTATCAAAACCATCCTGAATGAATTTCGGGAGATTTCCCGCAGCCTAGTGCCCCCTAAAGAATTGGCTAAAGCCAAAGAATATCTGGTCGGGGGCTTAGTTTTGGATATGGAAGATTCCAGTGAAGTCGCGTTTTCCTTTGGCATTCAGGAGCTTCTCTATCAAAAAACCGAGAGCATCGATTCCATCAGGCGCAAGGTAAAACAAGTTACTGCCGTCCAGGTACAGCGGTTGGCCAAAACGATCTTCAAGGACAACCGTCTTTGCTTGGCGGCCATCGGTCCCTATCATGACGGCGCCAAGATCAAAAAAGCCTTTAAACTGTAACCCAACCCCTGTCATCCCCGCCGGAGCCTGCCCTGAGCGCAGTCGAATGGGAGCAGGGATTCAGCCTGCCCGGCCAGGGACAAAAACAAGCATTTCTTTTCTGGATTCCCGTCTTCCTGCCCGAATCGCTACGCGAATCGTTGCGGGCGGGCGCGGGAATGACAATAAAGCCACTAGGAGAGATTAAAAAATGATGGAAAAAACATTGGTTGTACTCAAGCCAGATGCTATTAAACAGGGTTTACGGGAGGAAATTAAACATCGGCTAACGGCAACCGGATTACGCATTGTCGCAGAGAAAGAACTGCAGGTAGATGCTGTGTTTGCCGGTGAACATTATGCCGACTTAGGCATCCGTAAGGGTAAGGACGTAAAGCGCCGGATGGTTGCCTTCCTCGCCTTCGGACCAGTGGTGGCGATGATCGTTGAAGGTGATAATGCTATCGCTGAGGCGCGCCGGATCGTGGGCGCGACTTTGCCGGCTGACGCCGATGCCGGTACGATCCGCGGTGACCTCGGTAACAAAGACGACAGCTATGCCCAAGCTGACAGCGAGGACAGGGCGGTGGAAAATCTCATCCACGCCTCCGATGCGCCGGAAACTGCAGCTAAGGAGATCACGCTCTGGTTCCCGGAGTTAGATAGTCGCGAGTAGCGAGTTACGAGTTACGAGTCCCCCGTCATTCTGGTAAGTCCGCTAGGACGCATCCAGAATCGTATTATACGATCCTGGACAAGCCAGGATGACGATATCGGCGGGGTGCCGCAACGTTGCGGCGGAGCGCAACAACGTTGTAATACCCAAGCAATTTACCGCTTCCAGAAAGAAAAGTACCGCCGCAACATCGTTGCGGCGGCAAATTGGTTCAAGCGGGCTTGGTCTGATGCTGCTCCAACCGCTGGCGTAACAGTTGTGCGCCGAAGAAAGCTGCCCAAAGCTCGAGTTCGGCGAGAGAGTCCCTTTGGGGATCCTCTATCAGCAGGACATACCGGTAGAGCTTTTCAACCTCCTGCCTTGTGGCTCGACCCGGTGCATCCGTCCAGACGTGGTCGAGAATGATTCGGCGATTTCTGTCGTGGTTGCGCAAAAGCATCCGCCGCAGTCTCCGCCTCAGCCATGCCGACTTCTCGAGAGCATTAGCCACGGTCACGAGCTCTTCGTAGCAAATCGCCCGCCCGATTGGGCGGCGCAGAGGCCCAACACGGACATTATCCAGTATTGGCCACAAGATTAGCGCCGTCAGGCCTAGCACCAGCAACCAGACCAAAAGGTACATCATCGAACACCTCCTTTGATACCATCAAACTAGGTTAAAAAGGACTACTAGTCAATCCGCATGACTGATATTTACGATGTGGATAATTATCCACCCGCCTATCTGATTTTTTACAAATCCTATTTTCTGTGGTGTAATTTAATTACGAGCGACCAATTTCCCGTGCAACTTAACAATCGCAGCCCCTAGTACCTTGCTACTAAGGGAGAGTTAAGGCCGCGGGACCAAGGAAACTCTTCCTTTTTTCTTCAGATCAGGGACATTTGATACTTAAGCTGGTCGCGTACCAGCACCAAGTCCGCTATCTCAACGATTCCGATCAGTGCGTGGCGGACGAGGTAAGGGGGCGGCTCCCCTTTCCCCGTCCGCTTTCTTCCACGGTTGTATAGCTACATACCAGCTGGAATCTTCCTGCAGGTCCGGATTTCAGCTCGGCTGGCCCCAGTGCTTCTCTTCACAACGAGATTGAGGAGGAGCCCATGGCATACCGGAGGCCGAATGAGCACGGCCTCCGGCCTTCTCTTGCACCTCCTGCTGTACACATGGATTCACCTTCATGCGTGCAGCCATAGAACCTCCCCACGCCCGCCAGCAATGGCGGGCTTTTTGCATATTTTATTACTACAACATAAAGAAAAAATATTTCAAGATGTTACAACGTTGTTGCGGGCACCTACCGCAACGTTGCGGTAGGTAAATTATTATGTCTCATAAAGGCTTTTATTTTTTAGGGTCTTACAATTATGTGATTACACCACTTTTCTTACCGCCACGTCAATCTAACCTACCGCAACATGACGGTTGCGGACGACCGCAACACCGTTGCGGTCATAGCCACCTACCGCAACAATGTTGTTGCGGTAGTAGTAGATCTAAAAATAGGCTACTATATTATATATTTATCTAGACGCACCGTGGCAGGCACAAAATGAGTATGTGGAAAACTAAGGGGGTTGCAACGTTGTTGCGGTCGCTGTTACAATGTTGTTGCAGGAGACCTACAACGTTGTTGCGCTCCGCCGCAACGTTGAGGTAGGGGACACCCATATGCTTACAGTCGCTACTCTAATCGCCATTATCATTCTTTTTTATGCGGTTCGGTAAATGCCGACCGCAACGACGTTGCGCCCAAGCTTTATGCTACCGTAGCGAAAAAAGGCAGTGGAGTTACAACGCCGTTGCGCTCCGCCGCAACGTTGCGGTAGCTCACTAATCGTATTAAAATCAAATTAAATGGAGTTTGATACCGCTCAAGCAGAACCTACTACCCCGACCCAGTCGGCCGATTCATCCACATCCGCCCCGATGCAAACCTACTCCCTGACCGAAGTAGCCAAGTTTTTGAATGTCAACGAAAGCACCCTCCGCAACTGGGAGAAGCGTTTTGGCGAATTCCTTTCCAATTACCGCAATCAATATAACCACCGGCTCTTTACCGAGGCGGACGTAGGAGTGCTGGAGCGGGTTAAATATCTGTTGGAATCCGACCTTTTCACCGTTGCCGGCGTCAAGCATATGCTTGCGAACAAAGGCGAACCGGCGATGGGGGAAAGTGCCGCTACGCAGGCGCTGATGACCCAGCAAGAGAAAGAGGCGGAGGAGGAATACCGCCAGAAGCTGATATTTGCCCTCAACTCCTTAGGTTCAGAGATCCACTCCTTACGCCGGGAGGTGAGGGAAGACTTAAGGGGAAGCCTCAAGGCGGAATTGGACCACTTAAAACTTCTGCTTTTCCCACCTGAACAACCCAAGAAGTCTCCTTGGTGGAAATGGTGGTAAGGTGATCGGCGACAAATCAGATAGTGGGATGGGGGACAGCAGCCCCTCGTCCCATTTGTGGTTTGCCGTCGGTAACCATTACCGAAAATTCGTACCTTAAGGAGGAATCAGCAATGCGTTCAATGCGCCTAGAGTTTACTGGCCAGGAGCTGAGACCCTATGGCAGGATTCTGCGTGAAGAGATCATTCTGCACGGGAGCCTGAAGCAGGCCCTACTCGATTCTCCAAGAGCGATAGAAGCCCGCTGCAGGTTGATGGGCCCCCTAGAGGTAGGAGACCGCAACCTGGGGATCCTGTCTCAGTTCGAGCGCAAGATCGAGGCCAGAGTGCTGCGGAAGTCCGCCGAGAAAGCGCCCAAAGTGCAGCAGGCAGAAGCCGCCGAAATGAAGGGAGATATGCGGTATGAAGCATGAGGGCGAACAAGCAGCCGACGAGCTGCAACCCGATGTTGGGACTTGCCCGGTCTGCGGGCGAGTAGGTCTCCTGTATCGGGCCAATCTCCAGGCCTATGACTGGAGCGCGAGTCTCTACCCGCTTCCAGCAGGTGGTAGACGGGTAGTAGTACTGATCTGCCCCGAATGCAGAAGCAACAGCTCTCAGCTGGGCATTATGCTCGGGGAAGATGTCTTCATCAGCCGCCATAAAGCCCTCAAAGCGAAAGCTGAAGTTCTCCGAGTCAATTAGGCGGTAGCAGCCCTTGTGGTATGCGCCGCCTATTTCTTTAGTCGTGTAGAATAAAATTATGCCCCGTAGAGAAATTTAGAACGCCCTTGGGCGCAGGATATAATCTCTAATGGGGGTTCGACGGGGTATAAGATAAGAAAACACGGTTGTGAACTGGGGGATGCCCAACGGCGGGAGGGAATATATCTTCTAAATTCTTCTACGGGGTATGCCCCGTAGAGAAATTTAGAACGCCCTTGGGCGCAGGATATAATCTCTGATGGGGGTTCGACGGGGTATAAGATAAGAAAACACGGTTGTGAACTGGGGGATGCCCAATGGCGGGAGAGAATATATCTTCTAAATTCTTCTACGGGGTATGTCCAGAAAGGCAAAACCGACTATTTTTGTCGCAATGAGCGGGGGAGTGGACTCCTCCGTTGCCGCCGCCCTGCTAAAGCAGGCGGGTTTTGATGTGGTCGGCGTGTTTATGAAGAACTGGACGCAGTCCCCGAGCGCCGTTCGGCCTCGAGCTCACGGCCGAGAGGAAGTCGAGGGGAGCCAGAATTTTTGCACTGCCGAAGCAGATTTTGCTGATGTTCGCGCCGTCTGCCAGCGTCTCGGCATTCCCTATTACACCTTTAATTTTGAAAAGGAATACAAAAAGAAAGTCTTAGACTATTTTTTTGCCGAATATAAAGCCGGCCGGACCCCGAATCCGGATGTGATGTGCAACAAAGAAATTAAATTTGATCTCTTTTTGAAAAAATGTTTGGCGCTGGGAGCAGATTTTATCGCCACCGGCCACTATGCCCAGAGGGTTACGGGTAATGCGTTAGGCGTAATGGGTGAGAAGAGTAAAAAAGCTCGCTCTCATAACGCACAACTCACAACGCACTACACTCTCCTCAAAGGCAACGATCCGATCAAAGACCAAACCTATTTTCTGCACAATTTAACCCAAGAACAACTCGCAAAAACTCTCTTTCCGGTCGGCAAATACTCCAAAAAGCAGGCTCGCGCCCTAGCCAGAAAGTTCAACTTACCTACTGCCGAAAAAAAAGACAGCCAGGGGATTTGTTTTATCGGCCCCATAGATGTAAGAACATTTCTTAAAACTGTGATTAAGACTAAAACTGGCAAAATTGTTAACCAAGAGGGAAAAGTGCTGGGAGCTCATGAAGGCGCTTGGTTTTACACCATTGGCCAACGGCGCGTGGAAGGACTGGCTGGCCAGCCGCATCCACTTTACGTCATTGGGACCGATATCAAGAAAAATCTAGTCATTGTCGGCCCCGATTCCGCTACCTACGGCAAAGGTGTGATTTTAGAAAACCTCCACCTTATAGGCGGAGTATCGAGTGTCGAGTATCGAGTATCGAGTGGGGGGCAGACCAAAAGGCCCTCCTCTCGCAACTCGCAACTTATTACTCGCAACTATCTCCTGACCGCTAAGCCCAGATACGGTCCCGATGTCTATCCCGGCGAATTAATGCGAAAAAATAACCGCTGGCAGTTCATCTTCGATAAACCGGAGCGCGCCCTTACCCCCGGCCAGTCGCTGGTCATTTACGATCAAAAAACCTGCCTCGGCGGGGGAGTGATAGACAAAGTCACCAAATAGCAGGTACTATGACCCAGCAATGGACATCTTAAACAGATTAGCCGCCAAGGCCAAAAAAGGGGATCAAGCCGCTTTTGCCCAACTTTTTGACCTGTTGGCGGACCCGATCTATCGCTTTCTTGCCTTTCGGCTGAACAACCCCGAAGATGCTAAGGAAATGGCCAGTCAGGTCTTCCTTGAGGCTTGGCAGGGGCTTGCGCGGTATGACCCCAAACGCAGTTTCAAAGCTTGGATCTTTTCTATCGCCCGCTACACCCTCATCGACTTTTACCGCCGCCACCGCGCAGAATCCGGCCTAGATACCGTAACGGAACTGGCCGGTCCTACGGATATACAAGCGGAAGTTGGCACCAAGACCGAAATAGAGCAGGTTTTACAAGAAGTCAATCGCCTGCCCGAGCTCTATCAGACCGTTCTCAAGCTCAAATTCGTCGAAGAGCTGGATTACGCCGAAATCGCCGGACTCACCGGCAAAACCGAAAATTCACTTCGGGTTATCGTTAAAAGGGGATTAGATAAGTTAAGAAAAGTAATGAGTAATGAGTGAGAAGTAAAAACGCCCTCCTCTGTCATCCTCGGGCTTGCCTGCCCGGCCAGGGACCCGAGGATCCAGAAATAAACAATAAACATTTTTTTCTTTTTCTGTCTGGATTCCGGACTAAATCCGGAATGACAAACAGGGATACTGAAGCAACTCACAACTCTACCATATGAATAAGCGCCTTACCGACAACGAGCTCCAAGAGCGTATCCGCCAAGCGGGGAAGGGTTTCAAGTTGTCAGAGGCTCATCGCTCGGCTATCAGATTTCATATACTGGATGTAATAAATTCTCGTCCTGGCCGGATTAACCCTCGTCATATTATTCACCCCATAAGGTTCACTATGCCTATTTTAGTACCCGTGGTATTGGCCGTGTTGCTTGCTCTGGGCGGGGGAACAGCCACGCTGGCTGATACTGCCAAACCGGGGGATACCCTCTATCCGATGGATCAATGGATGGAACAGGTTCAACAGCAGTTAACAACCGACCCGAACGTTAAAGCCATTCTTTATACCCATATGGCTGATGAACGCATAGAGGAGCTGGCCAAGCTGCAGGGTATTGATCCCAGCCAGCTGTCTTCTTCCCCGATCCAAACTGCATGGCAGATGCACCAAGAAGAAGCGGTAGAGCATCTCTCCCGCAGCATCGAGCAGATCAGCGCGGTGCAGGATGCTTTTCAGAAGAAACTGGCTGCGGCTACCAACCCCGCCCAGAAGGCCGCTTTCCAGCGGGTACTGGATGAATTGGAAGCAGTCCAAACCCGTCGGGAAAATCGCTTGAATACTATGCCCCCGTGCCCACTGCCCAATTTGCCGATATCTGACTTGCGCCAACAAATCCAGCAAATGCGCAAAGAGCACCAAGCCGAAATGCAGGAAATTCATCAAAATATGATGCAGGAGTTTGACGATGACGAGATGATGCCAACGATGCAGCCTTCCGGAGTGTCCGACAATTCGGATTCGAGTGCGAGCTTGATGCCACCCACCACTCCAAAGGCAATACCGCATGGCCCTGGCGGTCAAATACTAGCGATCATCTATGTCCCGCGCGACAAGAACGGCAACATCGATATGAACCTCATCGACTATAACAATGATGGCATCCCAGACATTTACCAGGGTTGGCCTTCGCCGGAGCCGCACCTGTAAGAAAACTCGATCCCAATCAGACCCCAATTATCAATACCCCTCCAAGTGGAGGGGTATTGCTTTTCCCCTGTTCCAACCGCACCGTCATTCTGACCCTTCTTCTGTCATCCTAAACCCCATTTCTGTCATTCTGAGCGGAGCGAAGAATCTAAAAATATCCTAGATCCTTCGTCCTGCTGTCCAACAGGACTCGAGGATGACAAAGTGGGTATTGGACGGGGTATTGATTTCTCTCGGGGTTTACAGGTATAATCCTTAAGTCAAATTAGAGGTCAGACTGAAGGTGATTTTTATTCACAAGTCAAATCAGTATTTCTCGCTCTGGAGGCGAGTTTTCTCTGCGTCCTGTCACAAAAATGAGGTCGGCTCCGTTATAACTAGTATAGGGCCAAATGCCTGATTTGCAGCTTAACTCCCACCCTGTCACTGCCCCCGAAGAAGGACAACCCTCTACGGTGGAGCTTCACCTGCTTGCTAAAGCCAAAGCCGGCGATGAGCAAGCCTTCGGCGAACTCTATGAGATTTGGGCGGCTAAGGTCTATCGCTTCATTTACACCAAAGTGAAGTCGGTACCGATAGCCGAGGACATTACCGCCGATGTGTTCTTGAAAGGGTGGCAGAAATTACATCAATATCATCCGAGGACGGGCATCAGTTTCAGCAGCTGGTTGTACACCATTGCCCGCAATGCCGTCGTTGATTACTATCGCTTGAACCAAAGGTCAGAACTCTCTTTCGAGGATTTGCCGGAAATGGCCGACCTTGAAGGGGCCGAACTCTACCGCGAAAAAAGCGAGATAGAACAAGCGCTAAGAAACCTTCCAGAAGAATACGAAAAAGTTCTTCGCCTGCGCTTCGTCGAGCAGCTTCCGATCGCCCGCGTCGCGCAAATAATGAAGAAAAAAGAGGATAATATCCGCGCCCTGACCTCCCGCGCCCTCAAAAAACTAAAAGACGTGTTCAGTAACGAGTTGCGAGTATCGAGAAATGAGTGACGGGGGATATCAAAAGCTGGAGATTTGGCAGAAAAGTTGCCGTCTCGTACCTATCGTTTACGACTTAGCCAAGCAATTGCCGCCTAACGAGCAACACGCACTTTCAAATCAAATTCGTCGCAATGCTATCTCCATTCCCTCCAATATCGCTGAAGGGTGGGGTAGGGCATCAACACAGGATTTCGTTCGTTTTCTGCGCATTGCCCGTGGCTCGCTGATGGAGCTTGAGACACAGATTACCATCGCTTGCGACCTGGACTACATTGATACTCAAATGCGTGACAGAGCCCTGATTTGCACTGATGAGCTCAGTAGAATGCTTATCGGCACAATCAAGGGGCTGATCGGGAAACAAAAAACGAGTAATGAATTTCCGCCGGCTCACTCGTAACTCCATACTCATTACTCACAACTTGCAGAGTCCTTAAGGGTTCTCGAAAAGGATCTTTGGGGAGTGGGGAAAAAGCAAAACTCACTTCACCTTTAGGTATTTCGGGAATTTTTAATGGCTATCCAAAACCACGACAATTTGATCAAGGAACTAAGCATCTTGGGCAAAGATGCGAATTTATCTATTACCCAGCGGCAAAGAATTCGGGACCGGCTGTTTAAGAAAATGGGGCAGGCCAACTTGATCGATGCCGTTCAAACTCACACCGAAGTAGGGGATTTGGTAATGTCCCTCCAGCAACTCCAGCGTCTGTTCACACCCAAGAGAATAGTCTTGGGCATCCCCGCCACCGTCGGCATCGTAATGGCCGTTTTCTTAGTCACTTTCACTACCGGCGCTATGGCGCGAACTGCCCAGCCGGGTGACCCGCTATTTGGCGTTAAAAAGGCCTTTGAGGCCGTTGAGGTGGCTCTTACCACTGACCCGGCCCAAAGAGCCGCTGTGCAGCTATCTATTGTTAATGACCGCATCCACGCGCTTGAGAACGCCGATAGCAGCCAGGTGCCCGCCCTTCTGGCCGAATCGCAGAAAGCCATCGACAGCGCTCAAACCAGCCTGTCTAGTCTCTCTCCCGATAATGATTTGAATACCAAACTGAAGACTTTAATTGAATCGCAGAAAAATATTCTCTCCGGCATCGCTACGGGCAACGTCAATGGCGATGAAGTGAAGAAGACCATACTGGCGATGCGCGACCAGTTAGATAAGCTTATCCAACCGCTCACGAGTCAGCCAACCACCGCCAACACCGCCGCCGGCGAAGCAACCGTTGCAACACCAACTAATGGATTCGTTACTCTTGCTGGTACGATCGGCAGCTACACTGCCAAGCCGACTTTAATGGTTAGTGGCAAGCGCTATTATCTCGCCGGTTCCACTATCGACCTGATTTCTTATATGGGCTCTGATCGTGCCGTCGTTTCTGGATATCTCAATGGTGACACTATTACGCTCACCGAGCTGACTATCAATGGTCGGCTGATTTGGGAGCAGCCAACCTTAGACAACAATCCTGTTGATAACAATTTACCCGGGGTCGAAGGCGGTCAAAACTAACGCTTGGGTAAATGTCCGCCATATTCAAATAAATACGTATAGTCCTAATCTAGAAACAATACAATTAATGAACAATTTACTTAACAAGACGTCGCGGGTATTGGCCTGGACGATGGCAGTTGCCACCTCCGTGTGGTTGGCTGCTCCGGCCACAGCCGTTTCCGCGGCTCCTGTCTACAATTACAAGTGGATTGATCAAACGCCAAACACTATTACCGCGGATGGCAAGGCTCACTATGTGACCGCCCTCCAAAATCAAAGCGTGACCCTCTCCATGACCTTGCAGAACCTTTCTGGGACGACCATTAAGGGCAAGACTTCTCTGGGAGCGGCTCCGGCCGGCAAACAAGTTCCGATCGGCACTTTTGGCATCGGGACTTCTAAGCCGCAGGACAACACGCCGTCTTGGCTTGATCCTTCCAGCTTCGTACTGAACAACAACCGCTTCGTCTACTATGACGGCGCGGATGTTCCCAACAACGGTCAGCTCACTCTGACCTGGACAATAAAGATCGCCAGCAGCGCCGCTAACGGCACCTACGATCTTTATGTCAAACCGGTGTTCGAGTATCAAGCTTGGACCCGTCAGGTGGCTTGGAACGGCAAACTGCTGCCAACCAACAGTTCCGATATCTTTACTCGGGTCTATGTTGGCACCACTCCTACCGTTAATGGCAGTGTGAATGTCAGCATCGCTGGCACCACTCCACCGCAAACTATCATCGCTGCAGGCGCGGCAAATGTCACAATGGCAAAGTTCAACTTTGCTGCCGGCGCCGCGGACAATGCGCTGATCAATACCATTGTTCTGACTCGCACGGGTCTTTCAGTCGATGCCGATGTTACTGGTGTGAAACTCTATGATGGGAGCACCCAATTGGGCTCCGAGCAAAGTTTTAACACCACAACACACAGAGCTAGCTTTACTGGCCTGGCCTGGTTAATTCCAGCTGGGACTAGCAAAGAATTGTCCATTCACGTTAGCACGGCTGCTACCCATGTGGGCGCTGTCATCCAGATAGCCATTAGTAGCGCCGCGGACATTACGCTTACCGGCACTGGTACCATAGGCGGAACTTTCCCGGCCATCGGTAACGGCTTTGTCCTTGCCAATGTCACCGTCGGTGAGTTTGATGTGAATGTACAAACCACCCCGGCTGTTGGCAATGTGCTTTCTGGCAGCACCGATCAGGCGATCGCCTCATTCAAGTTTGCCGCCATTACCGAAGGCTTCAATGTCAACTCGATTACTTTCACCGAAACCGGCACATCGGTTGATTCCGATGTCTCCAATCTTCGCCTGAAGATTAACGGTGCCCAGATCGGCAGTACTATGCCAGCACTTACGAACGGCACAGTTACCTTCACGGGTAACCCGCTGTTCGCCGTGCCGGTCAGCCAGAACAAGATCGTCTACATTGACGCCGACATTGCCGCGGGCGTTACTTCGACCCGCACAGTTATCTTCCAGGTTTACCAAGCCGCTGATGTTCAGGCTTTCGGCCAGAACTCCAGCGGTCAGGTAGTGATCACCAGGGCAGGTAACCTAGTCTTCACCTCTCAAACCGGCCTAGCCCAGAGCATTGTCCAAGGTACGCTTGGCGTGACTCGGGCCGCGACCAACTTGAGTGCCCAAGCCTATGTAGTTGGTGTGTACCAGGCTGAAGTTGCCAAATGGAAATTCAGCGCTGGTGCCAACGAAGGTGTCAAGGTCACGAAACTGACCTATACCAACGGCGGTACGGCGCCAACGGCAACTGATATTCAGAACGCGCGTCTCTACATCAACGGCGCAGCCGTTCCGACTAACGACAGCGCCACCGTTGCCGCTACTACCCTCAAGTTCCAAAACGGTAGCGGTCTCTTCACTGTTCCGGTAAGTGGGAACACTGAAGTAACCCTGAAGGTGGACATCTCCTCGTCAGCCACTGTGACTGACACGCTGAAGTACTACTTGTCAGCCGTTACTGACCTTGAGATCTATGGCACCAGTTCTAACGCCAAGATTGACAGCACCGCTGCCAACATTACCCCAATTACTGATGTGGCCGTCGGTCTGGCGTCAGACCACACCTTGGCCGCCCACGGTACTCTGATCGTTTCTGCCGGGCCGAACACTCCAGCCGCCGCTAACTTCTCGCTGGGTACAACTAACTTTGAGTTCGCCCAATTCAGAATGCAGGCGATTGGTGAGGCCGCTCAGATTACTGCTACAACAGTGCGTTTCTTTGACGACACTGCCGTAGCAGGCAGCGACATTGTTAACCTCGTCGGCACTGGTGATGTGATCAATGCCAAACTACTCTGGTGGGATGGCACTACTTGGACCCAGTTGGGCAGTACTGTCACTACGCCCGCTAGTGGTATCGCGTCATTCAGCTACAGCCACACCGTTCCGATTAACACCGTCGAAACCTTCAAAATAGTTGCTGACATCCCAACTGGTGCTACCCTGATCAACTTGTTCACGGGTATCGCCGGTACGGGTGATGGCCTCCACGGCTGGGATGACATTACGGTTGCTGGTGTGTCTTCTGGTGTGAGCTACACCACTGCTGCCTTCATGACTGATACACCCTGCAGTGATAGTGCCCTGTTCACCAAAGTGACTCCGACTATCACCGCGCTGATGTCCACGATTCCAACCACCCGTACGCTGGTAGCTAACACTACCAACGCGGTGTTGGGTCGGCTCTTGCTGACTGCCACCGGTGGCGAAGCCATTAACATCTCAACCCTGAGGATTAGCGCAGACGATACTGCCATTGCCACTGACGGCGGCCCTTCCGCTGCCAGTACCACGTTTGCCAACATCCGTTTGGGTTCGGATACTAACGGTGACGGAACCTACGAGCTGACCACTATCACCAAGCCATTCACAGACGGAGGCGGTGCGATTGATTATGTCTCCTACAGTGGTTCAGACTTCAATGCTCCGGCCAACTGGAAGATTTCTTCTGGTGGTACATTGGTGATTGACATCCTAGGCGATGTCACTGTCTACACTGCTGACTCCTGGTCATTCGGTATGGTGAGAGCCTCCGGACAAACCAGCATTGTCGGTGCTGGTGCCCTCTCTGGCACTACCGCCACAATTGCTGGTCTGACCAACGCCATCACTTCAGCAGTTATCACTCTGGCTACCGGTGGTACCCTGACCCTCACGGTCGATACGGCTAAGCCGGTCGTCCAGCAGGTCATGGCATCCAATACGGCAGCTACTGTTACTGCTCCGATGAGCCGCTTCAAACTTGCAGCGGCCAACGAGGACATTCTCGTGACGATGATCCGCGTCACTGACGCCGCAGATGGTAACGATGTCGACTTCGCCTCAAACGGAATCGCCCTCTACGAGGGTGGGACAATCGTCAAATCAGCTGGCGGCACTCAAAGCCTGTCCGGCGGTACCTTACTGGGTACCGGCACGCTGACTGGTACGGGCGCCGAATCGGTAGATATTACTTTGAGCCCAACTGTGACCATTCCGGCCAGTGGCTCCAAGTACATTACTATCATTGCCACGATGAACAGTATCGCTGGTGGCGCTGTGTCGAAGCATGTGCCAAAGTTGGGCATTGAGTATGGTGTTGTAACTGGCAACTGGACCGGTACTAGCCCAGATTACACCTCCAACTACGATGTCAAGGCAACCGGTGTGTCTTCACACGCTGGTATTGCCGTTGGTCTTGGTGCAATTGGTGCTGACTTGCTCGGTGATGCCGCTTACATAGTCAATACCAAGCTTGGTTTGGCTCTAAGTAGCTCCACTGAGTCTGGCAGCAACATCGTTCGTCGTGCAAGCGACAACTTCTTCACGGTGAACGCAACCAACACTTCTGCTAACGACGCCGCCCTGATCCGTGCCGCCCAAGTTAACACAGCCGATGCCGCTGCTACCGCTTGGACGGGCGCCAGCACGGCCGCCGGTACTTGGGCAGTTGTCACTCCTGGCGACGATGGCAGTCTTCTTACTGATGATGCTGCCAACTATGTTGATGGGACAAAGTCTCAGCTAATGACCCAGGGTGTCACGAGTCCAGTTGTTGGTAACGGTATGACGCAGACCTTCGCCTCGCGCGACTTGTCTGGTTACGCCGGTATGGGCTTCTGGATCCGGGCTTCTCGAATTGCTGGCCCAATCACTCAGGACGTCACCCTGACTGGAGCTTCCGGTGGTACTGTCACCTACAGCTTCACGCCAGGTACCCTTGCTCAGTGGCAGTTCGTGAACATTCCGTTCTCAACTACCTATTGGACCACGCGGACCGCAGTTACGGCCTTCAAGATCGTCAACGCCACAACTGCCTACACCGCGGGTGACACGCTCAATATTGACGGGCTGGTCTTCTACAAAGACTACGTCTCGTTGAACGTGGTCTCCAATGCTGGTCTGATCGCCAACACGACCGCTTCATTGCTCGCGTCAAGGATTACTTTGACCGACGGTCTTCTCAACGTGTTAGCCTACGCTTGCCCAACCGGTACTGCCGCCGCTGCGGTCTCAACCAGTTATGGCACGGCATACTTCTTCCCACTAACGGACATTAGTATTCCGGCCGCTGGTAAGACCTTCCAGTTCTGGGCAGACACATCAGTTCTGATCACCGGTACCAAGACGCTGACTAACCAACTTGCGTTGGGGTCAACCGACGCATCTGGAACTCTGGTTACCAACAGCAGTGTGTGGTGGAACGACAACTCGTCTACCACCTACATTTTCTGGGTAGACAGTCCAGGCGGTACGCTTCAGAGCAGCATCAGCTATCTGTAGTCTGATCTAGCTCTGTAGGTAACAAGTTTAACGGTTATCTTGCAACTAAAACCGTTCACCAAAAACCCCGCCTTGTGCACAAGGCGGGCTTTGGTAATAAATAACCCGTCATGCTGAACTCGTTTCAGCATCTATTGTTATAATTTTTATATGGCAAAAGGGGGATGGGTTTATATCCTAACCAATAAATTTAGAGGTGTACTCTACATTGGAGTCACTTCAGATTTATCGAACCGCTTAAACCAACACCATGTTGCAACCGATTCATTCCCTGCTCGCTACAAGCTCAAACGGCTTGTTTACGCAGAAGAATATCCAACTATTCAAGAAGCTATCCTTAGAGAAAAACAGTTGAAGAACTGGCACCGAAACTGGAAGATCAATCTCATCGAGAAAAGTAATGCCACATGGCAAGATCTGTTAGACCCCGAAACAAGTTCGGGGTGACGGGGGAGTAACTTGGGGAGGGCGGAGACGTAGTATAATTCAGCTATGAAATCAGTGTCAATTTTTCTTACTAGTTTAGTTGTAGTCGGTAGTCTACTGATGTTTGCAATGCCCGCTCACGCCTCCATCGCCGCGCCCCATAGCGTCAGAATCAGTCGCGCGGACGGTGTGTACCAATTGCCGATCTTCTGGGTGAATCCCAATGATTCAACTTTGGCTGGTATTAATGTCTATTTTGCGGTCACCAGTCCAATTACCTTTGGCAAGAGGTCTGTCACTGATGTTGCCCAGCTCCAGCCCAATCAAAGAGGGGAATATATCATCGATCATCTTGTCTACGACACGGTCTATTGGGTGTATCTAACATCCATAGATACTTCCGGCAACGAAAGTGCCGCCACCACTCTTATGCAGGGCTATCCCGCCCAATTTGCCGATCTGACTGCGCCAGTGCCGGTCAGCAATGCTACTGTGACAGCCTCGACGGCTAGCTCTTTGATCCTTTCTTGGACCAACCCGACCGCCAATGATTTTTATCGTGTGAATGTTTATCGCGGTGCGTCCCAGAATGCCGTTAACTCTGCTACCACGCCTATTGCCCAAGTGGTGGGGGACTCTGGTTTAGCAAAAACATTCACTGACACCAATTTAACTTCCGACACCACTTACTTTTATCGTTTGGTGCCTGAAGATGTAGTCGGTAATTTGGGTGACCCGATGACTGTCTCTGGCAAAACTCTGCAGGCGCCGATTATCCCACCAGTAATTGCCCCAACTACTCCTACAACTCCGACCACTCCTCCAGTGGTAGTAAAGCCCTGGGCCTTTGATTATCGAGCGCAGTGGATTAGCCAAAGTGGGATTCTTTCGACAGACAAAAAAGCCCACGAAGTTCATGGTGCGGCTGGTTCCACGGTTGATTTAGAACTGACCCTCAAGAACATTGGTAGGGCTTGGTGGTATCCCACTACTCCCGATAGCGCCCACATCATCAAACTTGGCACTTGGATGCCCCAAGACAACACTTCTCCTCTCAAAGACAGTACTTGGCTAGCTTCGAACCGGATTGTCCAAATTGACTCGGTGACAGGCACTGGCTCGACCTATACTTTCAAATTCAAAATCGCAATCCCGGCTGGCGCTGCTTCCGGCACGATTTCTAAGCTCTATGTTCGTCCCGTAGCCGAGTGGGTGAAGTGGTT
>Ga0315281_10000077_pt1 | contig 110069 bp, 172 predicted proteins | sample YL17G07_0_MG_FD_204540 | JGI IMG/M metagenome (GOLD analysis project Ga0315281, IMG submission 204540) | Sediment microbial communities from Yellowstone Lake, YNP, Wyoming, USA - YL17G07_0 | ecosystem: Environmental > Aquatic > Freshwater > Lake > Sediment | place: USA: Wyoming | collected...
TAGATTTATGAGTATTTTTTCCATTCTTCAATAGCAAATTTAGAATGTTTTTCAGTCCATATCCAATTATGTTTACGAAACGGAACATAATTAGTCATAATTTTTCCGTCGGCAAGTACGTAAGTTCTAACTCCGCCGTTAGCTATACTCATTGAACGACTAATAGCATCTTGAATTAGTTTCTGTTCTTCTTGCGTCATAATTTTTATTCCTCCGGGATTTTAATTTTGTTCTTAAATTCGGGTACTGTATTTGTCTAGTATTTGTTGGAGATCAGTTAGTAAGTTCTTAAAAGAATCTGGTTTTGAGATTGCTTGGTCTAACGACCCATAATGTTCCTCAAGGCACGAAAGAAGCAAAGTCTTAATTCTTTCTTCATCTGGTCCATACGGAAGTTTGCTATTAAGATATACAGATTCCAGTTCTTTTTCTTTCTTAGAAAAGTAATCTCGAATTTCCTCTATCTTCCATTCTCCACGTCTGATAGACTTGAGCTGCTCTCTGTTCCTCTCTAAGTCCAAGTCTCCTTCAGTCATTATTTGCTCAACTTCATTAAGAAGACGAACTATATGGTATGAAAATTTTAGATCAAATCCATAAATTTTTACTCCTTCTGCTCTTTTACTTCCTTCCACTACCTCTTTATACATTTTATAGTAGTGAAGTAATTCTTCATTAGACAATTTAGAAAGGTCAGACATATAACCCCCCACTTTCTATTAAATGAATAACTTCATCTAATTTATCAAGATGAGTTTCATTTATCCACATAAACTGAATTCCATGTTTTCTGCAATAATCTTTATACCCTAAGATTTTACACTTATTGTTATTAATAGATTCCATTCCGATTGGTTTAATCTCTAAAATTGCTTTTCTTTCATTGAACATAGTTACTAAGAAGTCAATTCTAGAATATCTAGATTTCCCTTTTTCATTAACATAAGGAACATAGAATGGTTCCAGCTTAAACTCTTTTACTTTAACGTTGTTATCTAAACTTTCGCATATCTTCTTTTCCCAAGAACTTCTACAAAACACTTTTCCTGCTTTTCTTGTTTCCACAAACTCAGATCTGTAGTTTTTATTTTTGTGAAACTTTATATCTTGAAATTTTTCACTTTCACATAATCCTTTACTTACTTTTTTTCCAAATTCGTCTCTATAATTTTCGTCCCTATTTTTCCAAAGGTCTTTACACCTAGTTTTGTGTTCTTTTCTTTTTTGAGGATCTTTTAGGGAATTTTTAAAAGGATTTCTATCTCCAGTAATATTGGCGTGGTTCTTGGACATTAGTAATTTAGTATCTTCATCATGGTGTTTTCCTTTAAAAGGATTTTTCTCTAGCATAAGTTTTCTCTGATTCTCTATCCAATTTTCTGAATGTTTAAATCCTTTTGGTCTTCCCGCTTTTCTTCCTTTATCCATAAGTCCTTTTGGTTTTTCTATTCCATATTTCTTAATGTAGTTAAAAACTGTTGTAACTCCGCAAGAAAAGATCTTAGAGATTTCCCATACATTTTTTCCTTCTACTATTAGTTTCTTAAGTAAATCTACATCAATATTTTTTAGTTTACTCACATTTTATTCCTCTTCTTTCTAACTCTTGCTTAACACTCTCGAAAGTAGTTTTCTGGTCTATATTGTTAGTTTTCTCAAACGAAATTAGTTCATTAAGACCTTTATGCTCTTTATAGTTTGTTCTATGTAACATACTGTATGAGTATCCTTTGAACTTATGCCAGCACCCTTTATGTAAAAATATTTTTCGAGAATCTCTTACCATGTTTCCAACTTTTGTTATATGAAGAACACACCTATGCGGAACAAATAGTGAGTCAATCATATTAGGATTATTTTCCATAACTAGTTGAAAGTATCTTACGATATTATAGATAGAAATATCATAACTCTTTCTTGCTTCTTTGTCTTCGACATGATGTTGCTGGTATTGTTCAAATCGGTTTATTTGTTTTCCAAATCCAAGAATCTCTCCCCTCAAATGAGGAAAGATAACATCTTTAGGGGGGATGCAAAATCCATACACATCCACGTCAGACGTTCCTTCCTCGTTAACTCCATACGCCACACTCCCCATCATAACTTCATAGTGGGTGTTATGAATTAAGAAGTGTGGCGGATTGATTAGACCTCGTTTATGCAGCCTGTCGATTAAACTCATTTATTACCTCTTAGTTTTCTTACCATGTGGTTCCTGACGTTGTATTCACCCACGAAGCAGTTAAATAACTAGAACCTGTTGAGGCAGAAACATAAAAACTAACAGTATATGCCCCAATCGTAGATATTTGTTGTGCTGGAGATTGTCCCCATCTTTGGTCTGTAATTTGTCCTTTTCTCACCGTTCGATAATGATCATGACCACACTCTGGACAATCTAGTTTGTAATTTCCATCTTGGGACAAATCCAAATTAAAACGAACATACATGCTGCAACTGTGACAAAACAATTCTTGTATTTCTAGTTTAGACCTTCTACCTTCACGAACCATTATTCCTCCTCAATGATGACTAATTGTTAAATGAGGAAACTCATCAAACGTTCCTCCATGTTCCATCTCTGACCAGAATCTCCCATCTTCATCTGAATATAAAAAGATGTAAGCCGCCTTTTCTTTATTTTCTTCAATAAACTTAATAGCTATCTTTTCAGCTATTTCTCTATTCTTTGCTTTGTACATATCGCTAGCTTTCATGCGAGCATCGAAGTATTCTTTCTCAGTCAGATAATCTCCTTTCTTAAGATTTTTTATATCTTCCCAATCAGAGATAAATCCATCGAAATACCCAGATTAAGTTTGTCAACACATTCTTTAGATAGTTCTAGCTTTATAGCAGTCTGTTTCTGAATATCATCAAAGACCACTTGTGCTTTTTCAATAAACAATATATTGTCTTTGATATCATGTAAGAAGACCACTGGTCTATCGAACGCTACTATAAAGCTAGAACTGCTTGAGTTAGTTACAAAATCCTGCTTGCTTTTCACTTAATCTCCTCTACGACAAAGGAACCCCCAAACGCTACTTTTCCTTTGTCAGTTTTGATTCCAATAATGTTGCTGTATCGTTCAACAAATACTCCTTCGAACGACTGTGAACCATCTTTTGTTTGGATTGTGACTTTTACTTTCTCCCCCTTCTCGATGTTGTTTGAAAAAGATGTTTGTTGTTTTACAATTTTCTGACCTTCTTCTAATACTTGTTGTTTTTCAAAGTTATTTAAACATCCTTTGACCATACTAACAATTCCAAGAATGAAAATGATACAGCATGAAACTATAACTGTAGTAACAATTAGTCTAAGCCACGATATATCATTCTCATCTCGCCAGTCTTGAAATGCTCTCCACAACTTATCAAGAAGTATGATAAGCCACATAGTTCCTCCTCTACCTTAAGAACATCATAGTGATCCATGTTACAATCGCCAGGACAATTCCAAGAATCCCAAGTTTGGGAATAAATCCAAGGAGAAATCCGTGCCACCAGACTACTTGAGCTACTTTTCCATAATAGATCAACCAACTGTTAATTGCGTATGGCCACACAAACATTCCAATGATTCCAAAGATACAGATGAAGAATAGTCCAACGACTAATCCTCCTCCGATCATTCCCGCTCCCAAAATAATCGTTAAAAACGTTGTTAGTACTTTCATTTCCAACTCCTTTCTATCTTGATATTTGTTTTTCCACTGTATAAAATTCAGCGGCAATTGATAGGAGAGTTCTATCATTGTCTGTTTTTATTGTAACCCCGTGAGTCCGCCGCCGAACAAGAGTTCCTTCATAAACCTTTTCTCCAGCAGGTGATTGAACTTTGACAACTATTTTATCATCATAGTATTGATTTGAAGAATTTTCTTTTGAAGTCTGAGTTTGCACTTCCTTGGGATTATCCAAACACCCAGTAAAGACAAAAGACAACATAAGAAAGATACTAATCACTACCCACGTCATAAGTTTCAACATTATTTTTTCCTTTCTTCTTCCAGGGTTTTCTATCCCCCTTATCTTTCATGTTGTGTATTGGTTTAATTCTGTCAATAACTATAGCTGTAGGTTGAATCGCTTCCTCAATAACTTTTGGATCTTTGTAAGCATCAGGAGCTTCGTCTAATGTTGATATACCAACACTAGTTGAGAAAATTCCCTCCATCTGATCTTCAAACTCACTCAAGTTAATAGTAGCCTTCGCCTTTGACCTACTCATCAATCTTCCTGCTCCATGCGGTGCTGAGAAGTTCCATTCTGGATTTGATTTTCCTTCACATACAAGAATTCCATCTCTCATATTAAAAGGAATAATCATTTTTTCGCCAACATAAGAACGAATGGCGCCTTTCCGAATGATGAAATCTCTGAAGTCAACAAAGTTATGAACAGTCTCAATTCTGTCGAGAATCTCAAAACTACCAACCTCAATAATCTTGTCGACTATTATTTGTCTGTTGACTTCCGCATAAACTTGAGCAAATAACATATCTAGAAGATAGTCCACTGCTCTTGAATTCTCTAGCCATTCCAACTCTTTAATACTGACTCCAATTCCGATTCCAGCTTCTCTTCTAGCCTCTTCAATTCGGATTCCAATTTCTTTACGGTTGTCTGTAGTCTTTTTAATTTCTTCAACTGCTTGGATGAAAAAGTTATTTCTTTTTTCTTTGTGGATGTTTTCCGCTTTTTCTTGCCAGTAGTCGCAGACTCTTTTACCGAAGTTTCTTGAACCCGAATGAACTGTAAGCCAGGTTTCACCGGTAGCTTCAGAAGTCCCAAGTTCAATAAAATGGTTTCCTCCGCCAAGCGACCCGATACTGCTGATTGCATATGCCACATCTACTTTTATCTCCTTACATTTTTTTTCAAACCAGTCATAAGTGTAGGTATATTCTGCATCCGTGTTAAATCTTTTAAAAAGACTAACTGCTCTTTTGTTCACACTTTCCCAAGGAAAATCATTCTTCATGTGAAAGATTCCACGAGAATGAATGTTAATTCCGAATGGGATGTTTTCTCTTATCTTGTCATCAATTTCTTGATAGTTCAAAGATTGTTTTCCAAGATTGACAGATAGCATTCCACAGTTATGAACAAAAACACCTCCAGAAATTGCGAAATTATTAAATTCTTCGACTTGTAAACAATAAACGTCTTTCTTATAGTCTAGATTTTTAACGTACAGAACTTTATGATTTGTTTGTTTAGATTTACATGAATTTAGATGTTTTGTAAATCCTCCTTTTCCTTTAACTTGTCTTCCACATAGGTCACATGAAAAAACCATGTTGTTGATTTTTTCGTTATAAATTCTGAAGTAACTAGATCCTCTTTTTCCATTATCTTTAATTTTTTCTAACCATTTTTCTTGGTTATTTTCCATATAACTTTTAATATTTTCTGTTGCTACTTCTTGTTTCTTCTTCAGAAATTTTGGATCAAAAAAGAATCTTTTTTCTTCAAATTTTAATTCTCTTTTTTTCTTAAATTCTTTTGTAGCCATATAATTTCTAGACTTCGCTGTTAAAGAAGAATGAAGTTTCTTGTTTAGAAATTCTAAATTCGTGGGGGTATTGTTATACCACTTTTCATTCTTATGATGAACAACTTCATTTTTCTTTCTTTTTCCAAGAAAGAAAGAAGAAACTAATTCGTGTGTAGTAATTGTTTTCTGTCTATATGAGTGTATAAATTCATATCCATCTCTAGAACAGTAAGATCTATAGAAAGGCATTAAACTTTCTCTCGGTTGTAAATCTTTAGCTTCTTTATATGAACCATCAAGCAGCATAAACTTTTGATCTGGAGTACAAACTAAACGATCTCCTCCACTAATCGCGACTTCAACTAATTCAGAATTTTCTCTAGTTTTTAAAGCTCTAGCTTTTCCAGGAACTATTTTTAGATCTTCATTCATAGAATAAACATAGAATTCTCCCATATTTACTAGTTCTTTAAATGAATATTCAATCCCGTCCAGAACTGGAACTTTAGTTTCTTCAATAAAACATCCAATATCCACACCAATTACATTTGGAATTACCTTTTCTCCAAGCGGCATTGTAAATCCAATAACCGATCCTTTTCCAAAGTGTGTATCCGGCATGATAGCTACTGGATTTGTGAACGCCGGATGGTTAATAAATTGAATGATTTGAGACATGCATGTTTGCTCAATGTTATCAATCATAATCTTTGCTGTCGTGTATTTTCCTGGTAACGTAATCATTTAAATTCTCACCTCCCATCCTTCTCCACTTTTTGTTATTTTAGAAACCCAATCTGGAACTATTGAAACTCCATATTCTAAAGTTCCTTTTGACAAAACTAGATCCAGTATTCTTAAAGAATCTTTGGTGTATATTCTACATCCATTTCCATCATTTCCATAACATGAAAGTCTTCTAGAACACGGCTGAGAAGAATCATTCATATCAAGCTCACAGAAATAGCCATCATCGAAAGAAATAAAGACAATTGACTCTCTAACTTGAATTATAGAGATTCTTTTTAAAGCATCTTCATACATTGTTACTATCTCCCGCTTCAAGAACTTTTTTCAACCAGTCTAAATCCCTGACTTTCTTTTGTAATTCTTTAACTAAAGCTTGTAATTCTATAACTTGTCTCTTTAATTCTTCTATTTCTTGTACTTGTCTTGGTCTTGGAGGTGGCGGGGGTGGAGGCCCCGAAGGTCTGGTGGTTGGTGGCGCTGGATTTCTTGTCCATCTCCAATTGTTTTTTTCTGGTTCCCAATCTGAATATATGCGTTCCCGGATTTTGTCTAAAAATTCTTCCATTTTCTCACCTCATAAATCAGACTTAGCTGCGTTAACCTTCATCTTCTTTTCTTCTTTCTTTTTCTTGTATAGTTCTTCTTCTAATTCCGTAGATAAAGGAATAAACTCGTAAACAAGAGTTCCATCTAAAGTCCAGATTCCGAGTTGAACTTCAATTTTTACATTACCAACCATCCAACAATCTCCATCCTTTAGTGGTTTGCTAGGAGTTCCATATTTCTCGGTTAAAGCAGTTGTTAAGACTTCTTTTACTTCTACTCCACCAAACTTAACCTTTCCTATCATAAACTTTCCCTTGTAGAATCCATACCTAATTTCAGAAACTCTAACTATTCCAATTTTTAGATCTTCTAATTTGTCACACCACAAAATACCATCAGAATCAGATACAAGCGGTCTTACTTGAGTTGAGGTTTCTCCAAACTTTACGCCTCTAAATTCTATTATATCTATTTCCATTTTCATTTTTTCGCTCCTTCGATTAAAGATTTGATATAGTCATAACATTTTCTACAGACAACTTTATGTCTTTCAGATGGTTCAATATATTTTTCCCATTCTTCGTCTGAGACATGAAAAAATCCCGGCCACAATTTCCCACAGTAAGAACACAGACTCGGCCAAAGAATGTATGAAATTCTACCTTCTTTTTCCAGAAGTTTTAACCATCTTTCTTCTTGTACTTTTGTTAATCCATGACTGTATGTCCATGTTCCAGGAGAACAGTTGATGCTCAACTTCTTATAAACACATCCACAAGTTATCAACTGTCCTCCACACCACGGACAACTTTCCATGTCGCATCCCAAATGATGAATCTCTCCTTCTTTGCAATTACAATCGTAACATCTTTTTTCTTTCATATTCCTCCTTTACAATAATTTTTATCTTATGTTCTAAACAACAGAAAACCTAGAATGTATGAATTATGTAGCGTCTGGAAAACAGAATTCTCATAAAGAGTGGAAGTGTGAACGAGTTAAAGACCAAGCGGACAACAAGCTGGATCTTTTGTAAGAACTTCTCTAAACTTTTTGAATGACTCTCCATTTTTCCAGACTTCTTTGATTGAGTCATTTCTAATTGAAATTCCGTACTGGTCATGATTCCCAAAAGAACACGGAATTAATTTCATATCTGAACTTACATACACACTAGCTCGGGCCGCCTCGCAAGTGTCTACGTATTGTTCCTGTTCTTTGGGGAACATATTTAGTTTCTTAATTTTATTAACAAGACAGCTGTCAAGCCCAATTTTAAACGAAGTCTTTCCAGAAGTCATCAACGCAGCGAGTTTCTTAATCTGATACTCAGTTGGAACTTCATTTTCTAAACTTTTTCCTCTTCCTTGCGGTTTAAAAAGAAGAAAAATAACTGCGTTTAGTTTGTTTAGATCTACTTTCCCCCCCCAAACATCTTCGCCCTCAAGAACATCTACTGCTCTAAGTAATCGGCTAGTAGATAATACAAAGTGAATATTTGTTTTGATTTTTGCCTCTTGAAATTTTCTAATAGCTTCATATGTAAAGTTCTGACTATAATCACTAACTGCAACTGCTCCAGCCTGTTTAGAAATCTCAATAGCCTCATCAGTCAACCCATTTCCACTAGTTGTATAATTAGGAATGATATTTTTCGACCTTGTATATTCGATAATCTCTTTAAAGTTTTCATGGAGGTTTGGATCTCCTTTCCCACCAAGAGCAACTTGCATTACCAATGGAAATACTGCATCAATAATCTTTTTGTAATCTTCTAGTTTCATGTTCGCACCTTTGTTCTCTCCCTGATAACAAAAAGAACAAGAGTTCAAACAATTTCCCATGATTCCAATGTCCATTAAAGATGGAAAATCTAGAATAAAAGGATCAGGGTTTCCATTAATTCCAGACGTAACTTCCATCCCAGTTTTGGGATTAAAAATAATCGCATACTTATCTGTTCTCACTACTTTTAGCATATCCATCTTTTTCCTTTCTTAGAATTTCTAAAATCTCTTCTATTACTATTTTACCTCTACCAATACCAAAAGTCATAATTTTATCTTCTTCTTCCCTCCATTTATTGAACATATCACAAATCTCTTTTATACGGACATTTCCATTTATCAAAAAATGAGCACACGTAAGTCTAAATAAACAAGTAAAACACGGAAGACTTTTTACATGCCTTCTAAGCTCCTCCTTTTGGTCCTTTTTCATTTCCTCCGAATGTTTTTCATAAAGTTTTATTATTCAATCCCTCCTTCCTAGTTCAATAAAAATTTGTACTCTCTTTGCGTCTTCCTTACTAATTTCAAAAATCTTTTTTGTGTCTATAGCTATAAATCTTAGATCTTCGTACTCGTTTTCTTGAGAAACATTTTCCTTTTCTTGTTCCGATTCTTGTCTCATAAATTCCTCCTGAAAGAGAGGGGGAAGCCCAACCTTTTGGACCAGAAACAATTTACTTTCTGGAAGGAGGCGGTCGGACTTCCCCACCCAATCGAAAAAATATTTAGTTTCCCATCATCATAAAGTTATATATATAGTTTGGAAAGGATAAAAAGTTCTAACGCGCAACAATAAGAGACCTACAGTAGTGGGCACAGTCTCTCGGGCATTCCGGCTAGAATATGGGATGCCTCCCACCCACACTTCCCGGCCTTACGGCATTGTTACGCGTTAGAATCGTTCACTTTTTCTTTGGACAGAATCCGGTTGTAGGAGCGCAGCAATTATTTGGATAAACCGGACACTTAGAAAGATCGTCAGAAAAGTTACACCTTCGAAGGGTTGCTTGAATTCCCAAAAGTCTAATTGGGTCATTCAAACTTTTAACTCCAAAAGATGCATGTTTGGATCCAAAAATCCTACCAAAAGCTGCAGTAGCAATTTCATCTATAGCATTGTTAATTGCTCTTAGCACATTCTCTCTAAGGATTTCTTTTTCTTCTTTTGTTAAGATTCTTCCAACAAATACTTGATCACCATCATCTAGTCTCGACGAGAATTCATAATAGAATTCTTCTATTAGTGGAATTTTGAGCTGACCGATCTTACTTCTTTGACGAACATCAAGAGATCTCTCGATTTCCCGCCAGTCATCTTTTGTTAATTCTCTGATTTGATTCATTTATTTTGTTTCCTCCTTTGGATTCACGGTAGCAAAGTCGTGAGTTCGTTTGGCTTTCTTCCAGTCCATATTTTGGTCAGTGATTTGGAACATCCTACACTTTGAACATCCTTTTGGAATGTCACTTGAATATTCTTTGTATTGACAATTCGAGTAAATGCAAAGTGTTGTATTTTTGGTTACTCTTTCGTTTCGACACCAAATATGATGTTGTTTCGCAATCTTTTGGATCCCTTGGTAAATTCCCTCCTCTTCGGATAGTTTTAAAGCTTCCACTTTTGTTTTTCCTAATTGAATCCTTCTGCGAATCTGAGCGAGTGATTCAAGGAATATCGCTGTTGGAGGAATCGCTAGAAGGAATTGCCAAAGCATAGTAGCGTTCCAGTAGATTTCGACATATTTTTGAACTAGGTACGCTACTCCGAAGCCGCCTACTACTGAGATCAGTCTTAACATAAATCTTTCCTCCTAGCGATTTCTACCAACAGAGTTTCTCGCACGTTTTTGTCAGGATCGTCCAGAACAAGTTCTAATAGTTCCTTTAAGACTTTCCCAACTTGTGGACTTGGTTTGATTTTAAGGATTTCCATTACATCGAGTCCATTAACTTCCAAATCTTTTACTGTTAATGCAAGGTTCTTTGGGCGTCGTAGTTCTACCCAAAACTTTCTGGCAAGCTCCTTCGCAGAACTAATCGACCTGTTTACATCTTCTCGAAGGTTTCCCGCTTTGTCAGCAAGTCGCAATCTTACCAAATCTTTCCAACTGAGATTCACTTCATGAAGATCCTTAAGCAAACGTCTAGTTGCTTTTGGTCCCATACCTTTCGGCATACGCATGTGGAACTTGATAAGATTAGAAACATAACTAATATCTTCCTTTGAAAATCTTAGGTTGCTTAATTCTTTAGATACGATCTCAGCTCCAAAATCTTCATGCTCCTTAAACCAGATTTCTCCAGTTTGAGGATTGATAGACGCAGCAGGAGCCTTTCCTACGTCATGAAGATAGCCAGTCAACTTCAAAAGGAGGTTCTTGGTTGAGATCGAATCTCCAGTCAAAATGTTATGATCCCAGATCGATTCCTGGTGCCACCTACCACCATCTACGCCCCAAGATTCTTCTAGAGATGGGAAGATATATTTTAAAGCACCGATCTCATGTAATGTCTGAAAGAATATCCCAGTTTTGGATATTTCCATTGCTTTCAGAATTTCCAGTTGGATCCGTTCTGGAGCTACGAAAGTCTCAACTAAGTCAGCGTATTTTACTAACGCTTCCTTGGTGTCTGGATGAAATGATCCTTCAATCTTCGCAAGAAACCTACAAGCTCGGATTATTCTATTTGGATCTTCACGAATCCGATCTTTGGGATTTCTTACAAACTTCACAACTTTATCTTGAAGATCCTTAACTCCACCAAAGAAGTCGTGAATCTGGTGAGTGAATGGTTCAAGGTACAAGGCGTTAAATGTAAAATCTCTCCTCTCTGCGTCCTCTAACATTGTCCCTGTTGTGACCTTAACATTCTTATCAGAAAGACCAAAATATCGATCCTTCCGAAAAGTGGCCACTTCTATCCTGTTAACCAGAACAACCCCAAAACTTTTTCCTACGAGATCAAGTTTCTGGTCAGCAAACAATCTCATTATCTCATCCGGCGACGCAGATGTAGAAATATCTACGTCGTCATTTTCTTCGCCAAGAAATTTATCTCTAACATACCCTCCAACGAAGAAAGCCTCAAATCCATTATTCTGTAAACGGAATAGGATCTGAAGTGGATTCATCTGCGTCACCTCCTTTTATTCAAAATTATTTTCCTTCATCTTATCCTTTCTTTCCGACAGTCTTCTCCACATAAACGTACTCAGAATTCATTTCGGAAGGTCTGACGTTGCTTAATCGTTGAATTAGTTCTGAATCAAGCAATTCTTTTAAAGATGCATCAGTTTCATCATTCCAGAGATCGGGAGCATACACAAACCAACCCCTACTAACTATTTCGTTAAGTATTTCTGTCGCTTTCATTTTTTACTCCTTTCTTTAATCTTTAATTAAACTCATTAAGAAATATATATAGTTCTAACTATCCTTCTTGGAGGGAATTTAGAACAAATTATAAATCATTTGTTACTACGGTTTACGTAAAGGACCAACCATGAAGCCGCTTAGAAAAATACAAAGAAATAGAGAGGTTAGAACACTTGAATTGGAGTATCTGTACAGTAGTGGAAAAACATGGTCGGATAAGTATTTGAAGAAAAGAAAATTAGTTATTGAAGAAGAGATTAAACAGTTCGGATCTGATCCAAAGAGAGTTTTAGTTGATTTTGATAAAACAATACATACTTACTCTCACGGAATCGGAGACGGAACTATTTATGACAAACCAATTGACGGAGCAAGAGAATCATTACAGCAACTTATGAACGAAGGGTATGAAGTTTGTATCTTTACAGCAAGAGTTTGTAGAGAAAATAGAAAAAGCGATCAAGAGTGGAAAGACCAAATAAGAATGGTTAAAGATTGGTTAGAAAAACATAATATTCCTTATAATAGAATTACTGACAAAAAGTTAGCTGCAACTGCGATTATTGATGACAGAGCAGTTCATTTTACAGGTGATTGGTCCAAAGCGTTACAAGAATTAAAAGACATTGAACATAGTAATATTTAAGAACAAATTAATATACGAGAAAGAATGGAGGTAAAAGGTAATGAAAAGTTCGTTTTCCGTTTTAAACCAAAACGTTGTCACAAGAAAATTTGGTGGAACTAGAGCAGGGGCTGCTGAACCCTATGTAACTGGATATTTCTTCTCATATTTTCAGAATCTTCCGCCAGAACTAACTTCAATAGTATCAGAAATCGCTGGATATTCTCTTATGGAGACAGATATTAAAAACATTCTGGCTGCTACAACATTAAACGTAACCCCACCGGGAGGAACTCTAAATAAAGTAGATTTTACAGGTCTTGGTGGAATTAAGTGGGCAGTTCCTGGAAGCATTGACTACGGCAATGAAGTTACAGTAAGATTCTTTGAATTCCAGGGAACTCCGCTTCTACACATTCTACATGGCTGGGTAAAGTTAATTAGAGATTATAGATATGGTATTTCTGACAGATTGATTTCTGGGGAATCCACTGATGGTTATATGAAAAAGACTTACGCCGGTTCTTTATTCTTCTGGACAACTGCGCCAGATGGAGTAACTGTGCAATATTATGCTGCTTATGACGGGATATTCCCAAACAAAGATCCTCAGGATCTATTCACCAGTGACATTGACACTGTTGGAAGACTTGACCTTGAAATCGGATTCAACGTTGACTATATATGGCATGAAGATTGGGTTAAAAAATTCTGTCAAAAGAAATCTGATGATTGGAGAGGATTAATGCACGCAGTTATTCCGGGTTACGGTCAAACAAGTACTGGAGGATTTTAACCCTAACTTTATTTTTTGAGAATTTCTATTAACTAAACAAATCGAAGAAAGGAGATAGAAAAATGTTTACTGGTTTTAATTTAAAGTACCCCGAGTATGAAGTCATAACGCCACAAACAAAAAAGTCTTTTACAATTCGGACACTAAATGTTCAAGAAGAGGAAAGACTAAAAGCAAGTTTAATAACACCAGCTAAAATTACTGAGCATCTAAACAAATGTATTTATGAAGCACTTGTTCAGAAACCTGAATCAGTTACAGAATTTTCGTCGTTCTTAAAAACAACTACTTTAAAAGATAGAGAAGCTCTTTTGTATGGGCTTTATCATATTACTTACGAAGACATTAGGAACTACGATATTAAATGCGGATCTTGTAAAAAAGATTATCCAGTTACAGTTAAAGCTTCTGATATTTTTAATATCAATCCATATCCAGGAGACGATATACTTACTAAAAAAGTTAAAGTTTCATTACCTATGTCTCCTGGAGTATCTTGTTTAATTAGACAGCCTGTACTGCAAGATGAAATAGAGTCAATAAAAAGCTTATCTGGTACTCCTGGTTATACAATGGATCTTCTGTCGGAAACTTTGATTATTGAAAACTTTGAACAGAATATTGAAGCCCAACTAGAACTAAGTACTATAACTGACAAAGTAGACATAATTTCTGCGTATCAAAGTTTACCAGCTAAAGACAAGAGAGTTATCTATGAAAAGTATAATGAAGAGTTTGGTCAGTACAATGTTACTTTAAAAATGAAGTCTTTCTGTAATTTTTGTGGTACTGAGGAGGTATCGACTATTGATCTAGTCGAGAACTTTTTTCGAATGGTGTACTCTTCATAGTGATCAGATAGATAAATACAAGAAAATTTTACAAGAAAATGTATTTATCTGTATTGAAACTTTAAAACAACAATACACTAGTATTATGGAAATGCCGGTTAAGAGACTACATGATTTACTAAGGTGGAAAGCTGATTTAGAAGAAGAGAAAGCTAAGTTAATGAAAGAAAAAACTGGTATAGGAAAGAAATCGAGAGGAAAATAAAAGTGCCAAGTCTATTAGACAAGTTCATAAGAACCACAGTTGGGTCCAAGCATCAAGACACAGACTATAAGTCTGTGATCAGTCCTTCTGGAGACTTTACAAAGACTATTGGTTTAGAAACTATTCTAAATTCTTGGAATACAATTCTTCAAATTCCTACAAGAACTTACTTCTTTGATCCTCCTTTTGGTTGTGATATTTTTAAACGAATATTTGATCCTGTTGATCAAATTACTTTAGATTTAATTAAAGATGAGATTGAGAATCAACTTTTTGGGAATGATGATAGGGCTAGAATAGAAAGCGTTGATGTTAAGTTCTTAAGAAATAAAAAAGGATACACCGTGAATGTTTATGTTGTTTACAAAGGAGAAAGGGGAAACGTTAAAGCAACAATTGACGAGACAACATATCTCAATGTGTTAGGATAAACTATGCCAGCTTCATACATATATTACAATGTTCTTAAGATGTATAAAGGGACTTTAAAGAAGACATACAAAGGGAATACGCATCTTCTTATAGTTCCAATTACTCCAAGGAAATACTTATACTTAGCTGTAATTGGACAATTAATTGACCAACATGGTTCGTATGCTTGTCATTTAGTTGTTTCTATTCCTTCAAGATTAGTAGATAGTATTATTTCTGGTGAAGAGGAACATTTTGGTGACAGATACGTAATAGTTGAGAAACTAAAGTGCGAACCACAAATAATTGGAGAAAGTCATTATAATATTGCTTTGGAAAATCCAGAGAAAGCAAAAAATATTAAGTCTGATTTAACTATTGAATATCATCCAGAGTTTAACCTTGGATCTAAAAAGATTTATGTAGTTACTGGAGAGTTAAAATTCGAAACTGAAGAGATTTCTTCGAAAGGTGAAATGGGAATGACCGCAGCTAAGCAGTCAGCTCTTATGGGAAAGAAATCTAGATTTGAGGAACCAGAAACTAAACAAGATATTAAAGAGGGACAATATATGGAAAACTCAGATAAACTAAAAGTTGCATTGATGGGGAACATCCAAGAAAGTAATTTACCAAAAAAAGGAAAACTATTACTTTTAGATCTAGTTTTTGAGAATGAAGATTTAGGACAAACTTTGGAAGTTTTGGAATCATTCGCAGTTATTGATGAGAAAACTAAAGAAAAGTTAATTAATGAAGTTTGGGCTGACTTCTGGTCAGGAGGAATTTATCGTTTGGCGGGGAGAGGGCTTAGATCTATATTTGACAAGTGCGTTAAAGAATGTGGATATACAAAAGGGATTTCGTCAAACATTGAAGCAACTGGTAGAAAAATGTGTATCGCAAAATGTAAAGGTCAACTAGAGAAACTAGCAAAAATAGAAACTTCTAAAAGAGGAAAAGAGGCAAAAAGAAGAGGGTTAGAAGGGCCCGAAGAATAATATCCAAAGTATTGGATCTGGAGGGATACAGATGGCTTTAGAAGAAAAATATGTTAAAGAAGCTTGTAGGCTTTTCTTAAAAGAAGCTGCAATTGTTAGTCCAAACTTTAAACGACTTACAGAAGATGACTGGCGAAGACTTAAAGGATTTATTAATAAACTTACTACAGAAGAAATGGTTAGTTTAGTTTTTGGACCAGAAGCTCTTCAAGAAAAAGAATGGGCAAAATACGCTGGATTGGCAGTAGCTGGTGGGTTGGCTGGTAGGCATTTAGCTGGTGGTAAAAAAAGATCTGGCCTTTTAGGTGCAGCGGCTGCGACTGGTGCTTATTACTTGTATAAGAGGTATATTGACCGATGCGCTAGAGGTAATACCCCCCAAGAAGAAGCAAGTTGTCGCGCTTCTAGTGCTCAAAGGGTTATTACCCAATTAAAACAAAATATGAAAGATTGTAATGCTTCTGCAACTCCTGAGAACTGCGCTCTAAGACTTCAGGGACAATTGGACAAGTGGCAGAAAATCTATAGCGACCAATCAGTAAAAGCTCATGGGGTGGGTAGGAAGTAGTATGCAGAACTACAAAAGACTTTATGATTACATGGGTGATTATTGGAAGTTACTCTACGACATTTATCCGAAATTTGGGATTGCATATCTTTGCACATATTATAACATTAACAAAGATAAGACTACTTGGGATGATGAATTCTTAATGGGAGGTTACTACGAAAAGTTTGGAAATCTTTCAGGAATAAAGTTTGATAAGTATCTTATACTACCTGTTTATTTTACAGAAGAAACTACAACCGACTGGGATGCTCAAATGGAAGGTTATATCAATGAAGGTCAATCTTCAATCACACTGCCCTGGAACTATGGAATTACACCGTATGCGAACGACCAGGTATTCTTTGATCAAAAACCTTTAATTACGCCAAGCGATCCAAACATCAACCCCCTTTTTGGAGTAACAGGACTACAAAAAATTGCTCACCAAGAAAAAACATTTTGGAAGTTAAAACTAAATATAGAGCAAAGCATGACTACCAATCATATAGATGACCAAGTAGCAAATACTTATGTTTTCTTTGACTATACAAAGAAAATTTATAATGTTCCTCAATCCCAGACATTAACTAGGATGTTAGTAAAAAATGAAACTATCCGCAGAGTTCTTAAAAATAGATACGACGACAACAGCGGATTTTATTTCTTATAAGGGAGTAAAAGACCTTGGCTGAGACTACGCTTTCAAATCAAATCTTTCTTTCTAGAGATCAGACAAGACTTCAGATAATTGAATACTTAAAAACATATCTGGAGGTTGAGAATGTTGATCTTGCAAAGAGTTCCTTCCTGTCATTCATTGTAAATGTCTTATCCACTTTGACTTCTAACTTGCTTTTTTACGAAACATCTGTTTATAAAGAATTCTTTTTAACTACTGCGCAACTGCCAGATTCTATTCTAAATCTTTCTAGTTTCTTAGGATACAGTTCTACTAACGCTACTTACGCAGAAACAGATTTGTTAATAAGAGTTCCTTTAAAGTTTACAGACAGCCACATAAGATTTGTTATCCCAAAAAACTTTAATTTCTACGCTGGAAATATTCAGTTTACAACTTACTATAGAACAGAAGTCACTGTCCTAAACAATAATAGCGCTACTGTTGTGATACAAGAAGAAGATAGAATCTATAACATTCCTGTAAATGTAGATACTACAGCGAATATGGACTTTTCGTTCCTTCTTCCTGTGAGACAGTATAAACAAACAACTCAAGAGTTCCAGGTAGACTCAGATCTAAAAGCATTCCAGTTCTTTACTATTGATGTTCCTATTAAAGGAAAAGTTCAATCTTTAATCGTATCTGTTAGAGATCCCGGAGGAACAGAAGACAAGATCTATAAACAGTTTAGTAGTCTTTACTTGATGTCATCTACTGACTACGGTTATGTTTCTAGAAAGACAGCAAAAGGTAGAAGGCTATTCTTTGGAAACGGTCTCATTGGTGTTCAGCCTCTACCAGGATCCGCAGTAACAGTCCTAATAAATGAGACAGAAGGTTTAGGAGGGAATGTTATTGCAGGTTCACTGAAACGAGGAGACAGAATCTATTACACACCTTCAACATCCCTTCAAACAAAAATTATAGAATATACAGTAAACAACCCAAGTGGTGCTACTGGAGGAACAGACGAAGAAGACTTAGAAGAAACAAGAAGTAATTCAATCATTAGTCTAACAGCTTTAAATAGACTTGTGTCGGAACTAGATTACAAAAACGCAAACTATATTGTTCCATTCTCAGCAATGGCGTTAAATCCAATTGCCGTGTTAAAAAGATCAGATGTCAAAACAAATGAAATTCAACTATATATGCCTCTGGTTTATAATGATTCGTTAGTTCCTACAAGAAACGAAAAAATTTCAGTTCCTTATGGAACAACTTTCCTTCCAAGAGGAACAGTTATTACAGATTCAGTTCTGATGGAATACATAACACTATTTGATATTACTCTCGACTATATCAATAGTGTCGCAAACTTTCACTACATAATGTACAAGATAAATCAAACTCTCACTTTAGTAAGTAGTTATGGATCATCTTACGTTATGTCAGCGGGTGAAGTTAATATCTCAAAATCTGGATTAACAGCTACTTTTGAAGTTCCATACTTTACAACAGAAATAGACTATACGACAACAACTTGTATAATGGAATTCTTAGAAACAGACGAAACATTTACAATGACAAACGATACAATAAATAAAAAATTTATTTATACATTCACAGACTACACAAACATTCCAGAAGGAGACTTAACACTATTATTTACAATTAGTCATATTTCAAATCAAGTAGCGACTTACTCATCTACTGTAGTTTTCAGAAAAGATTTAAAAGATATAATGATGTCAAATGTTAAGATTGATTCAACAAGCGCAATTATTTTTGACATACCAGTGGTCGAAAAAAGTTATTACAATATGGTAGACAAGCAAGAATTTGAGTCCTATGTTCTGCAGAATATGATGGTAGGTATGGAAACATATCGATATAGGATGCTTACGGATTTCACAAATGTTAAGTTTGTTAATACCTACGGACAAATGCAGAACATGAAATATAATAAGGTCACCAAACCTTCGGTGAAAGATATTAGAAACGATCCGCCTTCTAGTCCAAGTTTGGGCGATAGATATATTGTCGGAGAAACTTCTAGTATAGAATGGATGGGACAAAAAAATAACATTGCGCAACTATCAGATACTACTTCTAACATTTGGACATTCTTTGAACCAAAGACTGACGAAACTATATTTGTAGTTTCATACAATGATAAGTATCTATTTACTGGGCAGAGTTGGGTTCTTCCTAGATTTACTTGTCCACTTCAGATAAAAGCAGAAGTCTTTAAAAAAGAGACATTTATTGGATCTGATACGGAACTAACTGCGAAAATTAAAAATGCTCTTGTGCAAGTATTTAGACCAAAGTTTGGACCTAACGCAGCAATTTATAGATCTCAAATTATCAGAGTAGTGCAGAGTATCGAGGGTGTAGACCACTGTCAACTTATCTTTCCAACATCTGACGTTTTCTTTAACTTTGACATTATGACAGATTTAACTCAAGAACAATTACTTGAATTCTCTCCCGAGTATGTATACTTTACAATTACAGATATTAGTTTAAAGATTATTTAAGGAAATCGAAATGAAATTATGTGAATGTGGGTGTGGTCAAGAAGTAAAAAAAGAAAAAAATAGATTTATTAGTGGGCATAATCGAAAAGGAACAAAACAATCTAATTTTCAAAAACAAAGAGTTTCAGAGTCTAACAAAGGAAAGAAAAAAGAAAAGGCAGTCAAAGTCAGTAATAAAAAGTTGCTTTGTAACTATGGGTGTGGACAAGAAGTCAAATTCCAATTTAAGAATGAAAAATATTGCTGTAATGACAATGTTTCAAAATGTTTGAATATTTCAGAAAGAATTAGAAAAAAAATTAAAGGAAGAAAACAAAGCAAAGAAAGTATAGAAAAAAGGTCAAACAAAGGGAAAAAGATTCATAGTAAAAAACATAAAGAAGAATTAAGTCTTTGGATGAAAGAAAATTATAGTTATATACACAAATTTATTAAAAAAGTTTCTTCTGGAGAACTCAAACTTAGAGAAATAGTTAAAATTTTATATCCAGCATCAGAACACACACATAGAATTCTTAATTATGATATAGATATTACTATTCCTGAATGTAAAATTGCTATCGAATATGATGGGTGGTATCATTTTGATACAGAAGGACATAAAGAATATCATAAGAAGAGACAACAAGAAATCGAAGAAGAAGAAGGATGGAAGTTCTTAAGATATAATATTTTTCAGAAGTTTCCAACAAAAGAACAAGTTAACGAAGATATTTTAAAATTGCTTGGAGATAAAAATCATGAAAGCTTTTAGTTTCTACCAACTACTAGAAAAACTAGATAAAGAATTAGAACAGATAAACCTCCAACCTTATAAAGCTGGTATGTTTACACCAGCAGAAGATGAAGAAGATGAAAATATGGAAGAGATGGCTGCTCCAGGTTGGGAAGGTTCAGTTAAGAAAATGAAAAAACACAAAGATATTACAAATCCTTGGGCGTTGTCCTGGTTTATGAAGAAACAAGGTGCTCATCCACATTATACAAAAAGTGGCAAAAAGAAAGACGAATAATGAAATCTACTCTTAATGACATAGAATCTTTCTACGACAAACTTCTGAATGTTTGTAAGGAAAAGGATTTCTCTGTTAAAACATTAGGAAAAGTTGGAAAAAAATATCCATATCCAATTTACTTTGTAGATAGAGATGTTCGAATAGGACCAAAGATTTTAGTTTCATCCGGGTTTCACGGGAACGAGCCCGCTGGACCTTGGAGTATTATTTCTTTCTTAACGAATCTAGATTTAAACTTTATTTCTGGTGTTGATGTTTCTTTTCTTCCACTAGTAAATCCAACCGGGTTCGTAAACAATATAAGAGAAAATGAAGAAGGGTTGGATTCCAACAGGGGATATATGATTCCGGAGAATAGAGTCGATCTTCTTAAACCTCTAACCAAAGAAGGAAAGATCTTAAAAGATCATGAAGACTTATTAGCTGGTTCTTCTAAAGATGGACTTATTTGCTTACATGAAGCTCCAGTAATGCAAGAAACGTTTTTTGTTTATGGGTATGAAAACTCTAGTAAATCAGGCGAATTCACAAAACTATTTAGAGACATTGAATTAAAATACTTTAAGCCTTATCCTGATGGGTTAACAAGAAGAGGACTTACAACTAAAGAAGGAATAATTCTTCACAATTATGATGGAGGATTTCAAGATTGGCTTTTTAGAGAAAAAAGAATAGAACAAGCAATAGTTACAGAAACTCCTTCAAATAACCAACCATTTAATTACAGGTTAGAAGTAAACGTAAAACTAATAGAAACATTTATAAACTACTTTAAGGAAAAAGTTTAACAAATGCTATGGAAGAACTTCTTAAGATTGCAAAGCCAGACTTTCCAAAACTAAGCAAAATTATACGTCACATTGCTGGTATTCATTTATCTAACCTTTCAGAACCATGCTATTTTCCAGATCATAAAGTCTATTACTTTGAGTTTCTAAATGCACTAACTTTGACAGACCAAGATGTTAAACAATGGATCAAATACTTCTGGAAAGGGATGCCTCAAGCGAAAGCTGGAATTCAAACAAGAACAACTCCAATGCTTCTAGCATTTCTTATGTGGTTGTTCTTAAAAGAGAAAAATCAACTTTCTTACGAATCTACTATGATATTCTTTACTGAAGTAATGTATGCTAATTCGATGCAAGGATCATTTCCAAAGTTTTGTAATATAGATGTTTTCAGGTATACATTAGACCATTTAGCAAAAACACATCTTTTTGTTCGAGAAAAAACTATCTCGGGTGCTATTTTTCACCTTTCCAAAGAAATGATGAAGAAACATACAGAGACTATAAGAAATGTAGATAAATTAAGAATAAGTATGTTTATGCAAGAATTAAGAACTAGAATAAATCAAAGCGTTTGGAGTTTTGCTGAACAATACTATATCAACGCTGAAGAAGGGAAAAAATACACAACTCCGTGGGAAACAGAGGAAGGTAAAGGAGAAGCAGTAGCTCCTGCTGTAGAAAATGTGGAAAGGATTGCTACTGAAATTGCTCGAAGGATCACAATTTATGGTGAGATCAACCCTCAAAATTTGGAAACTGCTCAGAAATTGACCAAGATTTCAGGCACTTTTGCTGCCGACATTGCGAAACAAGTATCTATACCAGAACACAAAGAAGATGTCAAATTAATTATAGAACTGTTCTTGAGAGAGTTAAGAAGTGTAAAACAAATTTGCGGTAGAGACTTCTTTGGGATGGTAACAAGTCTTCTTTCAATTAAAAGAACTACTAGACAAGTTTATTTTAAGAAGGAAGTAACATCTTTGCTTCTTAAGGTTCTTAGACAAAGTAAACAAGAAAAAAAGTTTTTGGGACTTACTAGACAAACTCAATTTAGTGCTATCACATTCCTGTCTCTATACATAATGTTATTTGCTAGACAAACATTATGCCCAGAAGCAAAGTAAAAAAGAGTCCGGAACTATACAACTGTTCCGGACTCTTTTTTTAATTCCAAATTCCGCCAGGGTTTTCAAAGTTTAGAGGGTCTACTGGTTTTTTCCCCATGTGCGCCAATATTTCCTTTCCCATCGAACAATTCGCGCAGTCTCCATCACAATCTTCTTTCTCGGACTTTGTGGTTGGACGATCAAATTTTGTCCATAGAAAAGCCACAACCCATTTAGCGTCTTCTGGCGAATCCGTAATGATTTCTCTCGAAAGAAGCTCATCTCTGAATTCCTTGTTAATTATAAAAAACGGATTTTGGGTTGCATCAAAGGGATTCCATTTCTCTCTTGGTCCTTTTTCTAAACCCTTCCAGAAAGTTTCTAACTTCTCACTAAACTTTAATTCTCTCCATACTTGTTTCGCTGCCATAAAAAACTTCAACCTCTTCTCAAAACTCATACTTCCTCCTTTTAGTAATTGAAATAAAATAATCTTTCCTATCTAGTAAGTAATATATATATAGAAGATCAACGTAAAAAAGAGTCCAGAACTAAAAAAGAAATTCTGGACTCTTAAATTTACTTTTATGTTTCCGCTCTTACAGGTGTACTCACAACATGTTTCTGACTAGAAGCTGCTTTAATCTGAGCTAACCTTTGTTGTCCTGTTTTTCTCAAAACTTTTTGAGTAAAAGGTTTGTCCCCAATTTTTGCTGCTGCTATCCTTTTCTGAACCCACGGCGGTTGAGGTCTATCTTTAGTTAAATAATTTTTAACACCTTGCCAGTTTATCTCTTGCAATTCTGAGTCTTGTACATAAGTTAAGTACGCTTCAATTAACTCTGCTTCTTTAAGATGTTTCTTTTTCTTCTTGGTTCCAATTGTAGCAGTAAAGAACCCACTACCGTCTGGAAGTCTTACCACTCCAGATTTTGTCTTGGTTACTATTCCTTCTTTAACTTCTTCTGGTTCTTCTAACCTCTGCATCATCTCACCACACTTTGGACAGGAGTAATGCTGACAAGGAACACCTATGTGATGAACAGATTCAAATCCACATTTAGGACATTTGCATTCCGAATATACAACATCCAGATTTTGTTCTAAAACTAAAGGAACCCACGATTTCATTTTATATCTCCTATTTAAAATATAATACAATTTATTTTAATATTGGTATTTGCTGTTTTGGATTTTGTTTCACACTTCGTCAACAATAAACTTCTCCAGAACACTCATCGCTACTGCAGGTAATTTCAGGTCTCCGAATTGATCCAGACTAAATTTATAAACGTCGATCTCAATTTCTTCCTTACCAAGCTCGGCGAATACTTTTTCAAATTCAATCCTTTTCTCTGGTTCAAATTCATACTGAGTTTTTTCGACATTGAGTTTCATCTCACCTTTTTCGTCCGTAATAACATACCTCTCGATGAGCTTTTTCCTAGCTTCCTCAAATTCCAGAAATTCTTTGTTTACACCTTTCAAAACCCGATTTAACCAGTACGCAGTTTTTACTGGTAATGGATTCTGGGCTAGAAAAATAAGCACTTGATGAATTCCTGATAACTCTTCCAATTTGATCTTTTCTTTTTGCATATTATTCTCCTTCTCTTTTTGTTCTTACGATGACATTATCAAACCATGAGTTTTTGCACAACGCATCCTAAATAATTGCCTTTTGTTTATTCTGAAGTCATGTAAAGCACCAAAAACGTAATCGATCCAGTATCTACAAGAGTTGTTACATCTAAATATGCTCCTGTTGCTGCGTCTCTAAATTGAAGATACAATCCACCACTCAAAGATTGATGAATAGAAAGCGCCGTTCCACAGTTATTTCGCACCATAGTAGCAGCAAGATTTGCCACTACATTACCCGTTATGCCTGCATCTAAAAATCTCAAAACAGAGCCAGAGGCATCTAAAGACCAGAAACCATCTGGAGATGTCTCACCTGCGGCGAATTCATCTGACTGTGCATGTTCATCACCATTCCATGCCTGTTCGGCGGTACATTTTATGTGTGCGGCGATCGCGCCAATGGCCAGGACCCAGAAAAGGAGACTAAGTTTGGTTCCCTGGATAGCGTCGGCCAAGCTTTTCTTTTGTTCACTCTTCTTCATTTCATCGATCTTGGCCAACACATCGCCATGGCCTTTATCAATTTTTTCCTCGATGCGTTGATTCTACTCGCTCATGTTTTTTTGTCCGGTTTCGAGACTTCCCAGACATCTCATGACTTCAGAATGTTCAGGGCAAAAAAGTTCAGGCGCCATCAGAGGAATCCTTTTGGGGAAATTCCTCTTTCACTGTACCTTGAAGAATTTGTTGCTTGAACCCATAAAGCTCGTCCAGAGATTTTCCTGGAATGGTTACGCTGTTAAGAAGCTCCAAAATAATGGTCCGTTCCTTTTCCGTATCGAATATCATATTCCCCCCTTTTATTTTTATGCGCTGGCCAACAATCCGTGGGCTTCAAGTCGAGTTAAAAGCGTGTTGAATTGTGCAACTATTGTCCCCGCATCTGCATCGACAACATGCGCGCCTTGGTTTGAAACCACCTGCACGTCGTCTACTTTTAGAACGCCTGTGCAGTTAATGTTGCCTGTTACATCAAGTTTTTCGCCTGGGGCGGTGTCCCCGATGCCGACGTTGCCTGCGTCATCTATATAAATTCTCTGATTCCCACTTCCATCTGCGATGATGATTGTATTAGACAACCCAGCAGCCAACCCCGTCACATTCGCCCCGATGATGGTGTTGTTGATCCCCGTCACGATTCCTTTACCTGTATTATACCCAACAGCGGTGTTGTTCCCTGATCCATCATCTGCGGTTATGTTTAGGTCCCACAGAGCATTGCAGCCAATCCCTACATTGCTATAACCTGTCGTGTTCTTGAATAGCGCCTGTCCTCCAATGCCCGTATTGTAGCTACCAGTAGTGTTGTAAGCTGAAGCGTACTGGCCAATCCCGACATTATAGCTACCAGTAGTGTTGTAAGCTGAAGCGGCCTGGCCAATCCCGACATTATAGCTACCAGTAGTGTTGTAGTATAAGCACTGCATGCCAAGCGCAATATTATAATTACCGGAGATATTATAATACAAAGCACCGTAGCCAAGTGCTTGGTTACCGGCCCCTACGGTGTTATTTTGTAAAGCACCATAGCCGATTGCCGCGGCGGCACTACCAGTAGTGTTCATTTGTAGGGCGCTCGCTCCGGCTGCAAGGTTGCTGATTCCGGTGGTAGTGTACAGCCCGGCGTTTAATCCTATAAAAGTGTTGTTTACCCCACCACTGACTCTTAGCTCCATCCCCACTGTTCCATTGGAGAAAGCATAGGATGACAGAGCGGTTGTTCCGGCTGTGATGGCTTTGATGGAGATGAATATAGTCCCGTCAAAAGTGGAGGTAGGTGTTATGGTTAAATTAGCCGTTGAAGTGGTCGTCGGACCAAATGTGCTTGTCCCATTGGTTGTCCGGGACTGTCCTCCGAAATCTATTGTAAAACTGCCCGCTGTCCTACCTGTCACCGTGTAAGTGATCTGATATTTGGTCGCGTTGACGGCCGCGGTCGATTGGGACAAAACTGAAGTGTTGCCCGTCGTGTGAGTCCAACCAGCACCCCAGCTGCCAGTCCAATCGGTGGATGTCCAGTCACTTTCAGATAGGAACTCGGCTCCATAAGTGGGTAAGTCAGTAGCCGTTGTGCCTTGTACAGAAAGCCTGGAAGGTGGAGTCAGTGTTCCGATGCCGACGTTGCAATTCATAAAACTAATAAAATCCGTTGCCGCGTCGGTGAATTGGATTGTGCCCTTGCCAGATCCAAGACCGATTGTGCCTGCGTCTGGGACGATGGTAGCCGCTGGTAGAGCGATGGTGGTATCAAAAACTACTGTATGCGCCCCAACATGTTCTCCGATGTGATCCGCGAGAATAGTGGTGGTGTGGAGGGTTGTGAAGTTGCCTTGATTAAATGTCGGACTATCATCTGTCTCCAGCCCAAGATTCTTCCGAAAGGAAGTCGCACCGGTGTAGGCAAGGCTGGCCAAAACTTTATCTGCGTTTGTTACAACTGGAAGAGAAGCAGTTAGGGCACCAAATCTGGAAGCACCTGCTTGCACATCAACGGCATAATTTTTAACTCCCAAAGTAGGTGCGTTTAAAATTATGAGTGTTGCTGCCTCAGTAATTGAAGCACCCGAAGCAGCAATAATCTCTGGAGCCATAAGATACAGAGTTGCAAATTCTGGATGAGTTTGGTTGGCCACCATTTTAAGAGTGCCTTGAATATAAGCTTCATAAGCACCATACGCTCCAACTGCGGGAGTTAAGGTAGAATCGAGAAAAAGTCCAAAAGCATTAGAAGTACTTACAAAACTTCCGCCAAAATGGTACTGCAGATGAGAATACAGGGTTCCGCCAATGGCGTGTGGTCCCGCATAACTGGTCACTATTGGCGTGGCTCCCAACCCTGCAAGAGTTGGATTCAATGTTGCAGGAAAATCAGCGTCTACCAAAGCTCTGAAAGTCGGAGCCGCAACCGCACCAGAGACTGGACCAAAAAAGCCAAGATTTGCGGCTTGGTTGTCAAGTCCCAAGGCTTGAGTTGAAAGTGATAATAATGTATCAGCGTTTGTGTCGAGAGTTATAGCGTTGTGATGATCGTTCGCTCCAATGCTTCCAAGGTCAGAGTGTACGGCGCTTCCCCCTATGACGCCAGCAGTCGCCTTAAGAACTCCTGCAAGAGCACCAACTGTCAGGCCAGCCAAGGTTGGACTATCGTCTGTCTCCAACCCCAAATTCTTTCTAAATGAAGTCGCACCAGTATAAGCAAGACTGGCCAGAACCTTATCTGAATTTGTTACGATTGGAAGTGAGGCAGTCAGGGCACCAAACCTGGAAGCGCCCGTCAAGACATTAACCGCATAATTGCTGACTCCAGCAGTGGGGGCTCCAGCAACCAAAAGGGTAGTCGCCTCAGTTACTGAAGCTCCTGATGCTGGAAAAATAATTGGGGGGCCAACCCATATTGATGCAACTAAAGGATGAACTTGGTTTGCTACTATCCTAAAACCTGGATAAACAAAAGCTCCATAACCCCCTCTATTCGTTCCTCCAGGAGTTAATACACTTCCACAGCGCATCCCGATAACATCACCCGTACTTACAAACTCCCCCTTTACATAAAATTGAACAGTTGTGACAACATCCCCACCAATAGCATGAGGCCCCGCATAACTGGTCACTATTGGAGTAGCACCAAGACCAGCGAAGGTTGGAGATGACGAAGTCTTAACAGCCTGATCAAACCAATTCTCTAAAGCTACACTATCTGCTAACGTAGTAGCAGACGTAGCTTTTGGTAAGTAACCGCTAGTAAGACCTGTAAGTCCAATTCCAGAATAACCGCTTGTACCTACTATTCCAGAGTATCCAGAAATACCTGAATATCCAGAAGTTCCAACTAGTCCTGAATACCCTGAGTATCCGCTTATTCCGCTAATTCCAGAATAGCCTGAAATACCACTTCCTGAAATAGACGATGAACCATCCGAATTAATATAAGCTTTTTTAGTTTCACCCTCATATAACTCTATATTTCCAAATATTTTCATTGATGTTCCTTAATATTTTATGGACAAGTACAACCAGTACCTGAGTAAGTTCTAAATGGACCATGATACCAACCAAGATACTTAAGTAAAGATTCATTCCAATAAAATCTAAACAAATAGTAATCACCTACGCCAGGAAAGTAGGTTAAAGGTCCGTTGTGTTCTCCAAATTTTTCCCACAGGATGTTAGTTGGCCAACCTACGCTATGTCCTCCACCAGCTGTATCAAAGATCTCTAATGTAAGAATAGCTGTACTATCAATAGGTGGTATAAATCTAATACAAGCTTTCGTAGTTAAAGTAAAGAACTGTTCACAATCAACGTTCCAATAAACTGTTATATTTCCCCCTGATCCAAGATCATACGACATGACAAAAACTCCTTTTATATTTAAGATCAGATCCTCAACTTTTACAACTCTAAAGAATTTATTATTTGTTCTGAAATATATAGTCCTACAGTTATATATATTTCTAATTGAAAGGATAGAAACTAATTTATTTTTTAAGGAGGAAAGAATGAAAGAAGATGATGTTTTGGTTAACGAGGAAAATGCTATGTGGAACAATGTGTTGGGATTCTTGAGTTTGGAACTGTTTGGACCTGAGATCACAGAATCGATAGGACATCACATTTTCAAGGGATTCCCAATACAGAAAGAGGAAACAGTAATAGATGTAAAACTGGCTAATTGGGAAAAGCGGTTATTTATCATGACTGACGCTGCACTGGAGTATGGACAGAACAACCAGGATGATCTTCCAGTCTACAAAGCCAAAGCAACATTACGGATAGCTGATGCTTTGCGTGAGATCTTCTGGGCGAACCTCTCTCTCAGACATAAAGAAGTAAGAAACAAGGGCTTTGGTGTAAGAGAGGGACTCAAAGTAGTCGAGATTCCTAAGACTCAAGAGCCCGAAGGGAATCCATTAGAGAGACTACTCAAAACATTCCCATTTCCACCACCCAGAAAGTAAATCAAAATCCAAATGATAAACTCCAGTTGAGAAATCTTCTGGAGTTTATTTTTTAAAAGGAGAAAAAAAATAAAAAGGAGGGTAAATAATTGAGATTGGTTCAAACTTATCATTTTGTGAAATTTGCTATAGAAGCTCTTGCGTGGTGCATAGTAGTAGTTCTCATTTATTATATACTAAGGTAAGACATCGGCAGAATAAACTCTTAGATACTAGAACAGATCTAAGAGTTTATTTTTTTGTCAATTTAGCAACAAGCTTCTTCTAAACTAGGCCCACAACAAGAAGAACATTCAGTCTCTTTAACTTCTTCATGACCTTCTTTTCCTAAAATATAAGGAGAGATCGGAACTAATTCATGCCACAATATATCATCTTTAATTCCTTCCCAAGTAGATCTAGATAACTTACCATCCTTAAGATCTCTTCCTCTATTCCAATCTTCACCAGGTTTTTTCATTCTAGAAGTACAAGTACATCCTAAGTAAGACTTATACTTATCATTAGTAGTTTCTTGTACGGCAACTATATGGTACTCAAACAATCTAGTATAGAATGTAAACCTAAAAGTAAAGTTAGATCTACCACTAGAATCACAATCACCAGAATCTTCAGTAATGTTAAGATATTCCTTAGAGTTGTATCCAACTCTAACCAATTCTGTCATCCACTGCTTTACGTTGTTAATACTAGCTACGATTTCCACGTCTTCCATATTCTATGTTCTCCTCTTAAGATTAGTTCTAGTCTTACTTCTCTTTCTCGATTTTTGTGAATGTACCAAATCTTTTAACTGTATCAGCGAATCCATACTTTACAGCTTCATCTGCATCAAGCCACAATTCTTTCTTTTTAATCTTTTCGTTTAACTCTTGTTTAGTAATTTTACTATGCATTATAATGTAATCGTTAACTTTATCTTGGATCTTTCTCATGATCTTAGCTTCTTCTTCCTTATCTGCTGGTGTTTCAATAGCAAAGAACTTAAACTGCCAAAACTCATGAAACATGATCATTGACCATTCATCAAGGTATCTATAACCCGGATTCCCTGAAATTAAAATCAATAAACCAGCACTCGCAATTAAACCACGTCCTCGAATTTCTATAATCTTACCTGTAGACTGTTGTTCTTTGAAAATAGAGATAATACCCATAGCATCAAATAGACTTCCACCAGAGGTAAGTAAATCTATAACTACAACCTTATAGCTAATACTCTTTAAAGAAAGAAAAACATCTCTTATATTATTAAAGTCTATGTATCGAATAGACATGTAAATAGTATCTCCATATTTAGATACACCTTCTGGAAGTATATTATCTGCTGTAAGTTTACCCTTAGCATCTGCACTATATCCTTCTCTTATAGAAAATCCAAAGACAAGGCAACTAATTAAGACTAGTATAACTACTATTAAATTTAAACGTTTCATTGTTTGTTCCTTTTTCCTCAATTTTTTACTTCCATAATCATCAATTTATCCTATTCTTACATCAGAAGTATTTATATTTTGTTCTAAATACTATATGTTTAATGAGTAAATTACAGATAATATCTAATTGTAAGTTAATGGATCGGATCTCATCTATCTATTTAGAGTTAAGGGTTCAGAGTCCTGGAAAATGTGAGTGTTGTGCGTGAACTTGTAGTGCTCACATAGTGGTACTGAGAATTATTCAGGTTTCTTGGTAGTAACACTGAGCGGAACTCTGTGAGGAACTGTTCTTAGTACAGGGTAGAAACCAGAATACGATTGTACCAAATTTGTACCTACATTTTATTGCTCACAGTCCAACTAACAGCGTATCTTACGCACAATTAGCACTTTCCAAACCCACGCACTAGCAGTTCCCCACACAATCCAACTAACATGATTCTTCACTAATTAATTAGATCATGAAAGCCCCATAGAAAAGACATAGTCTAATTAAATGTATTTGTTTTCTATAGTGGCTAGACTATTTTCATGAGCAACTTTTATTCCATTTAACCCACGATTATAAGTATTAATGGTGGCTTCATATTGTTCTTTAGTCATACCACCTGAATTGTATAGATTAGTAGTCTTCTGAATACCAGTATTAAGTACTTGAACACCACTTGTATATTTTTGATTCTCTCCTGCTATTGCTGAGCTTCTTGCTTGCATTTTTTCTTGACTTGCTGCTACTGTTGGTTCTACTTGTGCTTTCACAGTCTCCTCTGCTGTAGTTGGGAATGTGTCTGCTTTCTTAACTTCTTCTACTGTTGGTTTGGGTGTTATTGTTGTTTTAATACTTTGTCCTAAATCCTTAACTGTACCAGTAGCTTTTGTTATACTTTCAGATAATTGTTTAGCTTTAGAACTTGCTCCATCTATTACTGACGTTGCTATCTTAGTTCCTGCTGCATAGACTGCTGTTCCTGTTGCAGTTAACTTACTTGATACTCCACCCCAGAACGAATCTGATTGTCCAGGAGCTTTACCTCCTTCAGGTAATTCTTTAGGTACATTCTTAGAGTCTCCTGGTACAGCGCCATATTCATCTTGTATATATGCACTATCTTCTGGGACTGCTGCCATAGCCTCTGCTGCGTCTATCATCTGATCTCTACTTGCTCCTGGAGTCAGTCCTGCTACTTGAGTTGCTTGTGTTTCTGGTCTCACTCCTTCATAGTACTGTGCTGCTTCTAGTTGATCTTGTAACTTTTTATCTTGTAGAGCTTTCTGTTCTGCGTTCTGTCCCGCATAGTCTTCCATTTCTTGTGTCTGTTTAGCTTGATCTAACTTAGATGCTTCTAGTTCCTTATCTCTTCCTGCTACAATTCTAGCTTCTCTATCTACTTCACCCGGAGCGGTAGCAGCATCTGCTTCTTTCTTTTTAAGATATGCAGCATCTGCTTCATCATCTGACATTACTCTTGGAGACGGATTCTGGTACGCAGTAGGATCAACAGTACTGGTTGGTGTTCCTGGTGCTGTAACAATATCTTCGTCTGAAGGTATTCCTCTAGATGTTGAAGTTACATTTGGTGCTCCTGGTTGGGGGCCATACATTTTTGGCGCTACAGTTCTTTCTCCCAACTGGTCTATATAGTCTCCAACTGATGGAACACTGGTAGAGGTCCTCCGTCCCAACATAACAGAATGCAGCGGTTGGAACTCTAATCTGACATCAATCATGCTAGGTCTATTATTCCATGACATTTGGTTTTCGGGACCAGGTTGTACTGTGATCCCTATGCATGATGCCATCTTCCACTTAAACAGTCCGGGACTCCAAATTTGATGAATATAAGGCCAACGATATAGATTATCTTGGTCAGATAGTGGTGCTCCAAGCATTAAAAGTACAGTTAATGGTTCAATGATGTACTTATTGTAACATACATCACTAGCCTGATTTGGGTTATATAACCTTACCGGAATTGAGACCGGACCAGAGAATCCACTACCCATCCACACTTTAGGGAAATCAACTCTAGCACCAGTTAACATTTGACCTACTACACTTAACCCAGTACTGACCATGTTTCTTACACCTTGTTGTGTATTAGTTGGTAATTTATCTATTGCTTTTTCACCAAGACCTGCTATTCCTTTTATCAAATCGCCAATTTTTCCGCTTGCCCATTCTCCTGCTCCTTTTCCCCTTTGTCCGGCAACCGCTCCCCCCAACTGTCCTGGGAGTTTTTGTGCTAAGCTTCCAAGACTAGTAGAACCTGACATTTGGGCTAACTGTCCAAGTAGAGGTCCTCCAACTGATGTAATACTCTCTAAGAAACTAGCACCATAATCATTAGATAACTGAATGCCTGGAATAGCTTCAGGAAGGAATGCAATAGGAATAGCATTAGAGTCTGTTTTTAACAAAATATCATAATCATTCATTAACATATCTTGAAATTCACCTAGTTTATCATCAAAATGAAAAACATCTAAACCAGCAACAAATTGTCCTTGACCAGGTATAAGATACATAAGGGGAATGGATCCCTTTAAAACTTCATTAGAGAAATACAGTTCAACAGGAGGAAACCCAATTGGTAATCTAGTTGCTGTACTCTCTCCGGAAGATAGTGGATATCCCGGGGTTTTTGCTGCTTTAGCTGGATCTGCCATTTATGTCTCCTTACTTAAAATTGCTCTAAAGTGAATTTTGTTTGTTTAAGCCTTAAAATCACTATGAATGGATTTGTGTTTGAACCCCAGTTCCGTGGACTTTGAAAATACACGATTGTGCGTGTATCCGGTTATGTGACCGGTCATGTGAAGGTACTAGTAGCACCGTTGTCCTGACAGTCTGACAAAACTGTCCTTTTGGTACGGTGGTGGTGTTTTTTACTTCGCCATCCCCGATCGTCCGATACCGAGATTTTTTACAAAAAAAATTTTTCAGTTTGAAACTGTTTCTTTTAACTTCGTTATTTCATCTCTAGCAGTAGATATCTCGTCATCCCAATGTCTCCGACAACTTTTTAAATCTGAATACTCATGCCCCCATTCTTTACCTTGTTTTACAAGTCTTGGACAATTCTTCTTTGCAATCTCACATTTCTTTATAAACCCTGTAAACGCTGAATCCGTTCTTTAGGGTCAGACTTGAAAAAGCCTTCTGTAAGTCCCTCTACTAGTCTATAAAATGAGAACATATCTTATTCCTCTGTCTTAGCTGCTTTCTGGACCTTTTGTCTTTGTAATGCAAGGACTCTAATTGTTCTAAAAAAATTCTTCTTTGTTACTGGATCTTTAATTTCTGTTCCTGATTTTGCTAATCGTTTTATTGATGGACGTAAACTGGGATCTAGATAAAATTCGTCTAATTGATCTGTTCTTTTTAATCCTTCTACTTTAGCTGCTTGCTGCGCAGCTGCTTTATTCTTTTGTGCTACCTCTCTAGAAGCTCTATATACTCCTGATAAAAAAGACGAAGCTCGTTTGCCACTAAGGGGGGTTGATCCTTTGAATACTTCTTTAACTCTCCCTGGATCTCGCATTCTAGCTCTAGCTTCCCATGACCTCTTTGTTTCTTTTTTGGCTTTTCTTAATGGAAAAAATACACTGGGTTTAAGTTTAGTCATTGTACTTATACCTTTTTCCCATTTGTATTCATTTAACTGATCTAACGTTTCTACTAGTCTATAGAATGAAAACATGATTATGTCTCCTTACTTGATTTCATATGTGAATAATCTTTTAAGTATCTTGGATCTTTCCACATGCAAGTATCACAAACTATTATCTCACCAGAATTTGCATAGTTACCCCAGGGTTCACCAGTTGGCCCAACTGCATAAAATCCGGCCGTGGCTGTTTCGGTTCTAATTCCATCTATCATTTTTCCACATCGGTCGCACTTGACGGTTACTTTCATTAGAGTCTATTCCTTCTTCTATCATTACATATTATACCAGTTGAACTAACATTAATATCTATATTAATAACTTTACCAAATAATCTTTCTAACCAGTCTAACTTTCCGTTTCCACCACATACATGACATAAATAGGGAATTTTTAATTCCCCGGTAAATTCGGTTCCTATCCCTTCACACTTTGGACATATGATGTCGGTCTTTTGGAGGTCTTCTTTTTGAACTCCAAGTTTACCGTTCATTCTTCTACTGGTCCTGCTAAATTCTTTTCTGCAGGTTCAGGTTCTGGCTCTTTAGTCTTTACTAGAGATAGTATTTTCTTCTTCCCTGGATTTTCTGGAGGATTGATAGCTCCCGCTGCTGAAACTCCACTACTTGTTGGAAGTCCAGCAACTCCTGCGTCCCCTCCTGCGTCTTCATATAGTTTACCTAACGCTTCTACTAGTCTATAAAATGAAAACATATCTTAATCTCCAATTGTTTTGTCTATGTTAAAATTTTAGAAGTGGGCCAGTCTTTATCTGTATGTCTGGTACTATGTTAACTAAAGTAGCAACTAAATATCTTGTGCTCTTGGTTCGTTCAGAGTTTTCCATCAGAATGGTACCTTCTAGTATTTTAAATTCGGATCCTTTGAAACTAAGAAGTCCCATGCTAAAACTTGTAACGTCATTTTTGTTTTCGTCTGTTAGCGTTACGACAAGATTTCCCTTTATGGGAATGTCAGTTTCATTCTGTATAGTTACTTTCCATTCTAATATACATCCGTCAGAACTACATGCAGCAGATAGTACTGCTGGAGTTATACTTACTTGACCATGTACTGCTGGAGCTATGAGTAATAGACTTAAGACTATTAACAATACTGCTAAGAATTTTTTCATTTATATCTCCTCTATACTTCTGCTTCGTCTTTCTTCTCTACATAGCAAGGACAATTATGTTGCCTATTTTTCTCGTTATTAAAATAGACACATCTACCAGCTTCTGAGACTCCTGCTTGTTTACACCCCGGAATACATAAGTTATCTTTCTTTTTCCATTTGGAACAGACCTTACCATTTCCACAATAATCTTCTTGTTCTAATACTTCAAGTAATTTATAGAATGAAAACATGAGATTTAATCTCCTTTATTTATCACACTCTTTGCAATCTAACTCACTAGCGCCGATACCTGTAGTTCTGAATTCTTCTATGTGTCCACACTCAAGAGTTGTTTCTACTATGTGATATATTGTATGATGAACTTCATTGCTTAGATAACCCGAACATCCCTGTGGGTCTGTCCATGTTCTATCTGTATGTTTATAAGATATAACTTTTCTAATCATTATTTTATTTCTATTCCTCTTCTGCTGGTTCCGCTTGCATTTTAAATCTTGACATTGCGGAAGATACTTTTTGTTTAGCATGTTGCGCTGCTTTGAAAGCGTTTACATATAATTGTTTATCTAGAGGAACTTTTGATTTCATATATGCTTTTCTACGTACTATCGCTGTTGCTATCTTATCTTTCCATGAAGAAAGAGATGGATTGTTTGAGCTTAAATTTCGATTCCATACCGCTTCTAGTAATTCTAGTTCTTCTATTAATTGGTAGAAACTAAACATTACTTTCTATCTCCTTACATGCCCTACATTTAAGTCCTGGAATTACGCACCTTTTGAAAGTAATTCCTAAAATGAAGTCTAGTAAACAATATGTTATACCTAGATAGATTAGAATTTCCATTTTCTTAGATCTCCTATGTGAACGTGAACCTACGGTGCTTGCGATCCTGCTTTAAAGATAATACACTTACCTACAATCTAGTCCACACCCACATGAACCAGCCCGAGTGAAAATCCTTAAAAGGATTTTCTTTATCCACACTTTTAGTTTAACAAAAAATACTTTCATATTTTTATTTCCGTATCTTTGAACCTTTATATTTTTCCGACGTTAACTCTCTATATCTTTCTCTTAGTTCTAGAATTTTTTCCTCTGATGTGTCTACACAGTTCTGTCTGAGGAAAGCGCGTTCTTTACTAATTTTTGTATAACAATTCTGAATTCGTTTTCTTAGAAGTCCTATTTGTACTTCTATTGCTTGCAACTTTAGTTTCTTTCTACATTCAAATCCTTCTACTCCTGTTTTAGAAAAACATGTTTCTTTTTCTTTAGCTTCGAAATGAGCAGCTACCGCTCCTATAATAGCAGCAATTGTTATAATTCCTAACACTCCTAATGTACTTACTTTTTGTTTTTTCTTTCCTTCTAAAACATATGGAATAAAAGTTTCTTCAACTTCTTCGGGGTTTTCCGATTGTAGAATCATAGGTTCCTTATCTTTAGACTGTAGTATCGGTGCATTCGGAGCTATCTTAACTATTTTTGGATCTCTAACTTGTGGAGCTTCAGTTCTATCTAACTCAATAAGTTTTATAATTCTACTTATTCTCATTCTACTGTCCTCCGACAACACTTACTTGTGACTTTTCTTTAACTTTTCTTGGGCTGCTCCACGGGGAAGTATTGATTATACCTTTTAGCTTATCTGACGCTAAAGTCTTTCCCGAGGAGTTTGGGGTTTTATCTCCCATATTGAATGAGTTTACGTTCTGAACTTCAGACACCTTCTTTTTCTTTGTTGCTTTATACGAATGCTGCATTATTGTAGCTTTTCGATTAAAACAATCGACCACGCATTTTTCCCACTCTTTTCTATCCAAGATACGAGAACACTCTGATTTACAAAACATCATCGCGTCACGTTCTTTCCCTTTTTTTATGAGATGACGTAATCCTAAAACACCAGCGATAGCTGCAATAGTTGGAGTAGCAAATAGTTCCTGCAGTTCTTGTTCTTCCAAATATTCTATTAATTGATAGAATGAAAACATGAAGTTATTCCTTATGTTGTTTCCAGGATTTAATTCCTGGTCCACCCAAGTTCTTAGTTGGTGCTCTGAATTTACCAGACCATTTATTCTTAATCCAATTATAACCTCTTGCTGCAATATTCGCGGCGTTTAACTTTTCATCCAACGACTGGAGATATTCGTCTAGTTGTGTAGTTTTTAGGAATTCTTGTTTATTTGTTTTTGAACTTTCTTCTACATTTTCTTCGTCTTTATCTTCTCTCTCGTAAGGCCTGAATGGATATCTTACCGCATTAACTGCGCCTTTTGCCACACCCTTAACTGCTCTGTATGCTCCGTATAATCCACCCGCTGCTAAGCCAGCAGTTCCTAAAGCACCAAGTCCTGCCACTTTTGCAGTTTTTTTAGCCGCGCTTTTTATTGCGGGAGCTGGTGGAACATATATTCCTTCCTCTTTCAGTAATAAGTCAAGGTCTCCTAAGAACTGATAAAAGCTAAATCGTTTCATATATTTCCTCCTAGAATAACTTTTTGAATATCTCTTTTTACTTGATCTTTAGTTGGAAACTTATCGAACATTGTATATCTTATAAATTTCCACCCATCTTCTTCAATTTCTTTTTGTCTTTTCTTGTGGTGTTCTTTGTGTTTCTCTGTATCAAAATGATACCAACCGTCAAATTCTATAACTATTTTATGTTTAGACAAAGCGTTGTCAACTTCATAATCTTTATTTTCTAAAACTTTGTATGTATGTTCTGAAATTGGAAATAATTCTTTTACAATTCCTCTAAGTTTAAGTTCTTGTTTTGATGGATTTTTGATTTGTTTTCTAGCTTTTCTAAGATTTTCTTTAACTTTCTCATTTCCTTTCATTTTTACTGAAACTTTTTCTGCTGCTCTTCTTCGCCCTTCATCATTCTCTTTAGTTCTACCGGTTATTTTTTCCGCTGCTCTTTCTCGAACCTTTTCAGTTTGAAAACTAAGAGCGTGAACTGCTCCTCCGTTTCTCATGTATTCTGCTTGTCTTTTAACGCTTTCATCATTCTCTTTTGTTTTTCCTCTTCTATTATGTCCAAGTATAAATTTATTTCCTTCTTTAGTCACTTCTAATTCACATACTCCACAAGCACATAATTTCATTGATAATCTTCCTTCTTCATTCATAATTTGATTTAACCCTCCCAGTTCCTGAAACTGATTTAGACTGGTTCTCCCAGTTAGATCTGTTCATTCTAAATGTTTTAAAGTCACCAAACTTTTTATTTAACTTAACTATTTCTTTAGTCTTTCCTGAAAATCTTGGAGATTGTTCTTTACCTATTGTCGAAGGAAGTGGACGAATAGGACTTGCAGATTCACTTTCAACTGCGTCTCCAGTTTGTAATCTATTTGATCTTTCTGAATCAACATTTGACATAAACTTATTTAGTTTTAATTGCGCGCCAACTTTCTTCTTTCCGCTTAGATAGACCTCGTATTCATCAAGTCTAGTAATTCTTAAGAACTGTTCCTTTGTCATATATAATTTGTTCCGTTTTGTGACAAGATCTGATTTAAATATTACCACTTAAAATTGCAGCGATTTCAGGATCAAAAGATCCTTGTCCGCTTTGTCTTCCACCCCCACCGCCCTGTTGATTGCTTTGCATATTTGTGATTACGTTAGAGTTAGAAATTATCGCTGCGTTTACTCCTTTGAGACCTTTATCTATAGCTCCAACCATTGGGTTCATTGCTTTACTCATTCCATTGATTCCCATCATAGCATTTTCTACTTCTCCATCAATCAAGTCTTTTCTTTTGTAAGGAACATTGAATTGTTTAGGATCTCCAACTTGTGGTTTCATTTGCAAATGCCATGGCTCATTTCCCATTGGCTGATAAAATCCATACTTCTCCATCAGACCTTCTTTTTTCAAACCATAAGCATCTCCACTATTAATGTCTAACGCCAATCCTTTTCCGTGAGGAGATTTTCCTGGAGGAGCAGCGTATGGGTTAGTTTTGTACAACTCAGCTTGTTTTGCTGGAGACCTGTAGGCGGAGTTTAATTGAATCTCTTTTCCTGTTCCTTTCTTATATTCTTCTGCCATCAAAGAGAAGTTTTTCCAAATTGGTTCTTGAACTCCACTTATATCAACATCAGGCATTTTCTTGATTCCAACTAAAGATCCAAGTCGTTCCCCAATCGTAGTAGCTCCAGAAACTATAGATTTTCCTATATCTGTTATTCCTACTTTTTCAGCTACTCTTTGAGCAAATCCAGTAGCTCCAGTTGCTGCTTGACCAATAGCCCCAGCGGCTTTTCCTAGTAAACTTTCTTTTTGATATTCTAGTTGGATTATTTTTCCTACGTCTGCGAAACCCTCTTTAATCGCTTCTCGAATAGTAATAGCTAAGTGAGATTCACTGCTTGCTGATTTACCAACACCATCCCCTACTTCTTTTATTTGACCATACTTTCTTGGTCCATATCCCGGATCTCCAACTCCTCCCATTTGCATATATTTTTCATATTCCGCTTGCCCAGCACCAGGAGTAGTTTCTGGAGCTTTTTCCGGTCCACCTGTAACTTTCTCAACAGCCCATCCAATCGCTTTTACAAGAGGATTCTTTTTAACTAAATCAACTATCCAATCTTTTGCTTTAACTGCTAAGTCCCACATAAAGTCAACTGGATATAGAACCAAATCTTTTATCGCTATAGCCTTTTCTTTAACATAACCAACTACAGAATCTATAGATTTCGAAATTGTTTTACTAGCAGATTCAACTATATCAAAAACTAAGTCTCCGAGCCATCCAGGTCCTTTATATTTTCCTCCTGAAATCCACTCACCAAACATTCCAAATAATTCACCAACAAGAGTTTTTTCCCCTCGAAAAGCTTGTATCATTTCATAAACACCAAACGCAGCTGCTCCTACTGCAGCTCCCATTGGTAACATTCTTAATAAAGCACCACCCGCTTTACCCAGTCCTTTTAGCCCCAACCCACCAAGGGCTTTTAAGTATCTTAGAGGATTTAACTTTGTCATAAGACTCTTTACCCAACCACCGATTGCTCCAACAGTCATCAGCAAGTAGTCAGATATACTTTTAGTTCCTTTTTTAAGTATGTCTATAATTTTAGCTGTATCCTCTTTAATTGTTGCTACTATCTTTGAGGTAGGTTTTGCGATACCTATTATTTGTTTAGTTTGGTCTTTTGAAAGCTTTCCAAAATATCTTGAAATAAATCTAGCTGCTTTTCCTGATATTTCGGAAATAATTATCTTAGTTTCTAACTCCTTTTTTTCTCCTTCTTTGACTCCCATTCCAGCTTTTGCTGCTGCAAAAGGAATCTTGTAGTCTTTATAAGTCTTATCTTCTTTTACTTTACCATGTTTTCCACCAAACAAAATTCTTTTTATGTTTTTTGGTCTTAAAGCTCCTAATCCTCCAACACCTCCAGCTTCCACTTCTCCAGCTCCAACCCCAGCGAAACCTAACATTGTTTCCCACGCTTTTTGAACTATGTCAGAAAAGAATCCACCACCCATTCCACCAACGGTAACTTTCTCTCTCTTCTTTTTAGCAGCTTTTTGACTAGGCGATTCCCAACCACCTTCTTCTGGAGCACCACCAAAACCAAGCATTCTTTTTATCTTATCAAACATTCCTTCTTCTTTTTTACCTGCCGGTTTCCACCAACGCTTGACTCCTCTAGCTCCAAGTCTTATTTTTTGAATTCCGGTTGCTTCCATCTTTTCTCTTGGTTCTCTAAATCGTTCCTGTTTTATATCAAGACCCATTCCAATAGCTTTTAGAGAAGAAAGTATGTGATCATATTTATGCATGAAGTCAGCATAAATCATTCCCAATGTAGTAGCAATATTTCCTAGAACGTTTGGACCTTTTGGAACTTTAGCTTTGTATTTGCTTTGAGTAGAGAATAACCACTTTAAAGGTTTAGCCATCCAATCGCTAATTTTTATAAATGTTTTGAACATAGGGATTTCTTTAAACATATCCCGTATCATGCCATATATTCCCCCCGGTTCTCCTTCCACATTCGGTTCAGAAATCGTTGTTAATTGTTCTCGAATTGCTCCTAACTCAGTCGTTACTGGTTTAATTGACCGTTTAAACATTAGGTTAAATTCTCTAAACAATTTTTGAGAAGGAACTACAACTTCTGCTGCATGCACTTGAGCTAGTCCTGTCTTTGCTACATATCCGCCTTTCTGTAGTTTTGGAATTCTTGTGTTTTCTCTAGCAGATTGACCAGCTCTAAACATTGACTTAAACTTAGATCCAACCACACTAGCGGCGTCACTAAGTTTATTTTTAATTGCGTCACTAAATTTTCTGAAAACACCAGTTTCCATGAATTTAGCGGCGAAGTATCCAAATATAGGAGTAGCTCGACTCAGCGCCATTGCGACGGTATTTGGCGCGCTGATATTTAATTCTCTTTGTAAAATGTTTTTATAATTTTGGAGTGTTTCTTTTGTGATGGAAGATATCTTGACAACGCCTCTTCCCATTATGTCAAACACGTATCCAACTCTATTTAAGATACCAGAAACCGACTTTTCTATTTCTCTAATTCCTTCAGTTCCAGCCATTCTTTCTACTTTAAGTCTTCTAGCTTTTTCTGTAATTCTTCTAATATCATTTCTAGCTCCGCCAAGTTCTTTTTGAAAGTCATCGTTATTTCTTTCTATAAAATTCGAAACAGCATTGATCCCTTTAGCTCGTTGGTTTCCTTCTGCCGTTGCTTCTCTTTCATTCTGACTCATCATTCGTCTAATGTCTCGGTCATTAGCCATTTTTTACTTTCCTTCTACAAATTTTCTTATTTTATTTTCTACTTTTTCCATATCTTTTAGCTCATTTTCCCAAATTACTAAAGTCTTATACCCAAACTTTGCAAATATTTTCTTTCTTTCTTCTGGATCTTCTCCTTGATGATAATAATTTCCAAAATGTTCAATCAGTAACTTCTTACCATTGATACAAGTAAAGTCAGGATTTTTACCATTAATTAAGAAACTAAAATCTCCTGTATATTTCCATTCGTTGGGGTAAAACTTATTTAGAACATTCAAAATTTTAACTTCACATTTGTTTGGTCTAAGGTCTCGTGCTTCTTTTTGTTTTTGTTGATATTCTGGATCTTTCCAGTTTTCTAGTTGTTTTTCTGCCATTCTTTTAACACCTTTATTATTCTCTTTAGTTCTTCCCTTCTTTTTTTCTGCTCCTTTTCTACGTCCTTCTTCAGTTACAAAACTAGCTGCATAAGTTGCTCCACCACTTTTCATTCGTTTCGATCGTTTTTTTATTTGTATTCTTTTACCTTCTTCGGTTACACAACTATTCATATAAGATGCATGACCATTTTTCATTCTTATTCTTGTTTGTGATCTTTCCTCTTCTGTTACATCTCGAAAGTTTTTTATACCTTTATTCCACGGGATTTTTCCGAACATATGATTATTCTCTCCTGTTATTTTTTCTGCCCCCTTTTTAACTCTCTCATCTGTTTCTTTTGTTAAATCTTTATTCCACGGAATTCTTCCTTTAAGATTTTCGCTATTTTTCTTTGAGACTTTTGGGCATTTCATAACATTTAAACTACAACACCATTTTTCGTTCTTGAATTGATATTTCGCTTCTTGACCACAACCATAATCACATAATTTCATTAATAAATTCTCCTTACGTTAAACTTTTCATCATCGTTATAAACTTATCTTTTAGAATCTTTTTTTCCACATGTAAAGCTATAACTTCCTCTGGTCTCCATAACTCTTGAAAACATACATTCCCATACGTCGGCACGTCCAAAGCGTCATACGTTCGGTACATCGGAGATAAAATATGCATGTACCCGTTATATAAAATGTCTTGCGCTTTTCCGCCATACACAGTTACAAGTTTAATGCATTGTTTCATATCTTCTACATTCTTGTCAAACTTATCCGGATCTTTTGAATACTTCTTTAGCGGTAACATAACTTTTGAATACTTGCTTATAACAGCTGCGATTGAAACCTCGGCCCCAAATTCGGTATGCATCTGAACAACTATCTTCCAAACCTCATCGTCAATTTTTTGTCCTTTCAGAATCTTAAAAATATCTTTGAAAAATAGAATGTAGTAGTCTTTGATATAGTCTTTGAAAATTGTTAAGAACTTATTTGGTTCTCTATCAGTACAGTAATGGACTAGTTCATGACTAGTAACTCTAGCAAGAACTTTATTTGGATATGATAAGAACCAGTTGATGTAGTTATCAAGAACTATAAAGATCTTTCTTTGATTTGGTTCGTAAAAAGCTGCAAATCCCGGTCCTTCTATTGACTGTAGTATTTTCTTTGTGATAAACTTTATTGCACTGCTTTCTTGCCAACATGGAACTATTGCTTGCTTTTTTCTAACAAGATTATCTATCTCTCGGATCACATCTGAAAAATAATCCGACTTCGCCAAAGCTTTTACAAATCTTTCTTGAATTCTTTCCGAAGTATAAAAAGGCACACCTTCAAGTTTCACAGCGATCCTTCCATTTTCCGGTAGTGCGAACAGTTCTTGAACTTGTTCCATGTATCGTTATCCTTTTTCTATTCCGATAAACTTTCCTAGTTCTTCCTCTTCCTCTTCGTCCTTTGGGAGCAGATCTATGGCTTTTCTAGATTCGATCTTGTATCCAGGAGCTGCTCTGCTTAGTTGAGTTGTGCCATCATAGAAAGAAAGAGTATTTAAAAACCCTTGGTTTGCAGATATGTTATCTTTTACGAACTGCATAATGTCTTCATTAGTTAGATTAGATCTTTGGTTGTCGTTCATTTTCATTACATCATTAAACATTGTGTCAGATAAGAACTTACTAGATTCTACCCCCATTGGTGGGTCATACTTGCGGACGTAAAATGCGCAAGCAGTTGCGAGAGACAAGTCATCTCTACAACCTACATCTCCTTCAACTTTTCCAGCTTTAGTAATTAATCCAATTAGTTCTAATGAAAGTCTTTTTGATTTAACTAATTCTGGGAATTCAGTAATATAGGAATATAACGAATCTATAATTAAAGGTCTAGTTTTAGAGTTATTCGATAGTCCGGCAACTACTTTATTATCACCTTTTTTCTCTTTGTACAGCATGTTTGATAAATCGGATCTATCAATCTCTTCACATACTTGGTTTCCATATCCTCCAGTATTTTCAACAACTAGAAGACCAGGATATTTAGTACAAGCTAACCTAACTACTTTACTAAACTCGGTAACAGCAAGTTTTCCTTCGTACTCCCAAACTTGTTCTAAAGTTACATAGTCCCAAACTGTAATTGCAGAATTGTCTACGCCGTGTTCTGCAGCGGTATCCACTCCAATCAAATAGTATCTTCCCTTCTCGGGCTTCTTAAACATCCACGATTCCCCACCAAATATCCTTACAATTTCTATTGGTTCAGATTTATCTCTTTGTAACTTCTCGCAAGTAATTTCATCAAAGAACGATCCTTTTGTAGGTAAAAAGATTAAATCTAGTTCTTGCTTGATCGACCTTTGGTCATTTGCAAACATTTCACATTGTGTTTTATACCAAGTAGGATCTCCCGCAAGTTCTGGAATTTGTTTCCAGTGAATTTCCATATATTTAAAAATATCATCACCGCTCATTGATCGTTGATATCTTTTATAAAACCACGCACCTAAACCAGTAGTTTTATTAGGAGTTGATAATATTAAAGTTCCATATGGAACATTTGCTTCTCTTGCGTGCTTTTGATTAGTTGATAAAGCTGGAACCATTCCAACCCATGCATCTTCAATGTGTGGAATGAACGCTGCTTCGTCAATTACTAAGAATGTTATTGCTTTACCACGGAGAGTTCTTTCTGGGTGGTTTGGGTTTACTGGAGTAGCATAACATTTGCACCCGTTGTCAAGAATAAATTGTTGTTCTGTTCTTTTCTTGAACTTTGGAGACAACCAAATAGGAAGTTTATCTATCATTGACATTATCGCTCTAGCAAAGTCAGTAGCTTCTTTTCCATCTTTGGAGATAATTCCGATAACTGCGTTCTTAAAGAAACAAACCAACCATCCAATATATGCTTGAACTACTGTAGAAATTCCAATTTGTCTAGATTTTAGAACTAACATGTTATGAATGGTGTGAATTAAGTTAATTAATTCAGCCTGTTTCTGATAAGGTTTTATCAGACGATCTCCCCCAACTAGTTCAAGTTTGATATACTTTCTGCAAAAATACTCGAATGAACTCTTACACTTAAAGTATTCTTGGAGCCTATACTGCCTTTCTTTTTCGTCAGTCATTTGTTGTATTACCCTCGCACCGTAAGATTCTCTATAGTTTGTTCTATTATTTAACTAAGTTCTCAACTATATATATCTCTTATTGAAGTATTTAATGCGAAGATTGGATACTAAAAAAGGAGGTAAGAAAGTGGCAAAGTTTTCAATCTCAAGAGTGAGTGAAAGTCAGTCGTTGCTTCAAGTCACGATGTCTTTCATGATTCAATCTAACATGGAGTCCCTTTTAAAAAAGTCTCCAATTGTTTCCAAACTATCAAAAGTTTTAACTTCAGATGGAATCCTAACTGGTCCGATATCTTCCAATATCAAGAAAGTCGAACCACTGGATATTAAGATTCCAAACGAGAGAAGAAATCCGATGGCTCCAAGAAGTAAAGGTCGTAGTTTGAGAAAAGACTTTGATAACATGTTTGGAGAGGACTTGTAGAAAGAATTTCGACAAAAAAATTTACTTGGGAATTTTAATATCCAAGTAAATTTTTTTGCTAAATTGTATTATTGCTGCGGAATAAGTCTAGTTTGCAAGTTGGAAACCACTCTCCAGCTTTTGTAAAAATGATATCACTGTTTTTGAGAATATATTTTCCCGCTAGATTTGTATACTGAAGATTCTTCGTTAACAATTTTACTGGTTCACCTACATTTAGAAGATTTAAGATTTTCAAGTTCTTTTCTATCTCAACTGAAATAGTAGTTATGTTGGATAGGTATTTTGATAACCTTGAATTTATAAAAGTTTCATTCTCTTGATATCCAAGATGATCTGTGTAATACTTGGTTCGGTCTGTTATTGGATCAGTAGATACTTTATCATACTTATAAACTACTCCATAATCAGAAGTAACTTCATCTAGATCTTTATTAATTATATTATATAATGCATCTTTTGGTTTAACTAAGTGCTTTGTTTGTTTTGCTAAAAAAGAAAACTTTGTATTTCCAGAGAAGTCACTTTTTATCGGGGCGTATGTGTAGAAATTTTTTCCTTCTTCACATCGTTTAAAAATTTCATCCATTTCCTCTTTTGTAATATCTAAAGGAACTTGAAAAATTCCAAAAGTCTGATCTTTGTTTATTTCTTTTGATAGATTGTGTACACGAAACTCATTACTTAAGTTACAGTGTACTTCTAACATTCCATCAAAAATTCCAAATGTTTCATCTAAATACAGAATTGCTTTGTATAAAGTGGTTGGAGGAATAACTACTTGATCTATCGTTTCTGTATTTGCACCAGTATTTGTAAAATTCAAAGTAGCATCTGTTTTTCCAGTTAGTGCTTGAACTATATCTTTTACTGTTTGACCAATAAAAACATCGTTGACTAAAGTAGTAATGGTTTTGAATGGTTTTCTTGGAACAGTAATTATTCTAAACAGAGATCTATCTCTTTGAGAAGTAGCTGAAATTCGAACTTGTGGAGCAGCGGCATAACTGGTTTTAAGATACATCAAATCTAAATCTATTCGTTCTAAAGTTGCTTTCTCGGTTCCTCTTCCTTCTAGTTTAATACTTAGTTTTAGAGGATCTTTTGAAAAAACATTTTCTTTGAGAACTTGTTCTGGATCAATTAGAATATCTAAAGTGATTATCTGGTAAGGCGCAAATATTGAAGATGTAATTCTCACAGAAAGTAATTCTGGCGTATAATCATAATCCTTGATGATTAATTGCAGATCGTACCCTCTAGCGAGTACGTAACTTCTTGGGTCTTTTACTTGATCAGCCATTACTTTGTTTCCTCAAACAATCTAAAAAGTTGTTCTTTTGTTATCCAACTTTTGTTTTTCTTTTTATCATTTTCATCCCAAGGAATAAGTTGAAGATTACATTTGTGACCGATTATGTATGGAGGAATATTACTTAAAAATCCGTCCTTAATACTAAAGGTATGATCTGCTTGAAAAGAATCTTTTACTCCACACCGGCCGGTTTTAGACAACTCTTCTGCCGAGAATTTGTCTTTTATTGATTTTTGTGTAAAGAAATAAACTTTTCTACGATATAAGTTAAAAAGTGATATTTTTTCATCTGGAAGCCATGTCCCATTTTTTATTTTTGTTTCTCTCCCTTTCCTAATTACTTTTTCCTTTATCTCTGGGACAAGCATATTATGTGAAACACCATAATTTTTTAAGAAAGTTTTTACTTGTTTTTCTGTTATAAATTTGATTTCTTCTTCTGTCTTGTTCTTTTTGGTTTGTTTTATTTTTTCAGAAATCCAAGGAACTTGACTTATATTTTTTACACCGTATTTTTCTAAAGTTTTTTGAATGTATATTTTTGTAGTCCCATATTTCTTTAAAATGGATTCTTTTCTTTTCTTAAAGATTTCTTTCTTTTCTTCTTCTGATTTTCTTTTCCATTTTTCTCTTACTTTGGTTCTCCAGTTTTCTTTTTCTTTCTCATTTCTGGATAGTAACGTTTCGCTGCATTTTCCTCTGTTGTTGTAAAACTCATTTCCATACTTTTCTAAACATGTATTTCTAGCTTTTTCTCTGTTTGTTTTACTCACTTCTTCTTTGCCTCAGATTCCATTTTCTTTAATAAATCATAATAATTCCCTATTTCAGCAAGGTGGTCCTTTGCAATTTCTTTCGCTAGTTCTGGATCATCCGTATGCTCTTTTTCTACTTCGACTCCCATATTCAACTGCTCAGCATCAAACTGCTCATCTCCAATATCTCTATGTCTTCCAACTTGAAGAAGATTTGAGAGAAGACCATACGCAATAGTTTCAAGTCTATCAACTGGCATTCCAATTTTATCTGAAAATTCATGCACGTCTTTATCGCTTGGTTCTGGGTGTTCTATAAAGAAATTCTTTACAATTTCAATCGTATGGGGATCTTCTAGAGTCTGTTCTACAACTCTATATCTTCGTAATTGTTTTTTTAACTGTTCAAAATAATACATATCTTCCATAACGTTCCCTCCATTATAATTTGTTCCCAAAAATGTACAAGAAAAGTGGGGGGTCATCCCCACCCACTTTTTAGAAGGTTGATCCTCGGAGAGCTCTAATCATGCGCGTTGGTACAACTAACAATCTTTCTGCTATGTCATCCAACATCAGCTTTGCGTTCAAGTTTCCCTCCTTTGAGCTGAATTTTGCAATGGCTAAAAACAGATTCCAGTTTGTTATTTGGCTTCCTGCGCAGAGCTCGGAAAGAAAGGCAGATATACTATTCCGTCTATTCTTACCGGCTTTTTCTTCTATCATCGCAAGGGACTTTAAGATTTCTTCATCAGTAAGTATTTTAGAACTTGTCTCCGAAATTATGTCGACAATATTCTCATTGAAGATCTCAAAGAACGATCCGATGACACCACTTAAAACTGTTTTACTTTTTGATGTGTGAATCTGATGGTAGGAACCCATCTTTTGTTTAAAGGTTACACGATACTCCCCCATTATGGAGAATCCAAAAGATACTCTTGCAACACCTGTGCCATCATAGCTATTTTGCACAGTCAATTGTGGGACAACATCTCCGTCTCTTGGGGTAGTAACAACGTTTTCAATTTCAATTTCATGCCAAAAATGAGTAAACCGAGGAGCGTTTAAAAAAGTTCTTTCTCTTAAAATTGGTTTTCCAGTTCCAACAATTGACTCTTTGATCATGCATACTACAATGTCATTACCAATGAACTTATAATCTTCTGATACAAATCCACCCATTCTTCCGAACGTTTGAGAAGTTGGTGAAGCAAAAACAGTGAAGTAGGGGATGGCTGTAAACTTGTCTGCGTCTTCAATGTATGACCCAATGTATCGAACTGCGCCATACTTGTCCTCATACAAAAAGGTTCTGTTGTTGATTTTCTTTAATCCATCTCTCACAGCTCGTTGTTCAAATGTTTCCATTCTTCCTCCGTTAATCATTGTTGTTGCTTCCGGAATCTGAACTTCCACTACTGGAATCAGATTCTAGGATTGATTCTTGTTCATGTAGATCACATGACTCACACTTCTTGTCGCAGTCATCAAAAGATCCACTTGCACCACCTCCGCCGCTTTCTCCACCTTTTCCAGAGAAAGCCTCTTCTGCTAAAAGATCTCCTGCGTTCGGTGGAACTTCATGAAGCATCTCCATCATTGAGAACATTAGTAAAAGAGATGATTCATTTAAAGACTCAATTCTTTCAACTTCTTGAATCTTCGCTCTTACCAACTGGGGATGCATTACTCGGAGATGCGCCCGAAAGTCTTTCATAAAAATTTCCTTCTTACAAAATCTACACTTTACCTTTCTGTCCATTCCATAACTCCTTTGAATGATTTTGGTGTAACTTAAAATACATGCTTAGAAGATTTTCACAATCTTTGGAACAGTTTATTATTATAATACAATCTTTACAAATCTCTTTTTTTGCTACTTTCCATATGATTACTTCTTGTGTTAAGTCTATCAACCGAACGTTTGTAAGATCTCCCTGGTATTTGTGTTCAAATTTCCAAGAACAACGTTTGTCAACTTTTTCAACATGTGCTATATTCTCCTTGAAGAATTTGAAAAGAATCTTCCGGAAACCCAGTTGCTCCTTAGATGTCTTAGTAAGGGCTTCAGATATCTTTAAAGCAGTTTCATCTTTTATGGAAGGTAATTTTTCTTTACTCGATTTCATGAACTCGACCTCCCATCGCCTTTACCCACGAAACCTGATCAGGAGTAGCCTCTTGAATGTAGGAACTCATAATAGTTCCAAACAATCTTAAAGCGTAAGTCTTTGCAAATTGTTTGGAACTAGATCTCACAATGGAACAATTTCCTCCATCCAGGGTCACATAATAGTCCTTCTTCCTGAGTAATGATAATTCTTCTTTCATTATCTATGTTTCTCCTTTTCTTTAATTAGTCCGGCTTGCTTCAAAACTATTGTTCCTACCTTGGACATCATACCTTTGGGAAAGTAATTGCTCATGAACCGCATTGTTTGGTTTTTGTCCTTTGTTACATCAAATCCCTCAGCCTTTGCTTTAACCCAAACTTCGTTAACATTCTTTACTAGAAGCATGTGCTCATTCGCCCAATCCCAAATCTTTTTGATCTTTAGTCGAGACTTATTTATTATGTCTTGAGCAAACTCTTCCAGAAGAAGGGTTTCTAAATCATCAACAGTTGGATCTTCTTTGTCCTCAAAAACATTCAAGGCAGTATTTTTTAGAATCAGGATCGGAATAGAACCAGAAGCAGCCCAGTGAATCTTCTCAATCTCTTCTGGTTTACATTTGAACATTCTCCAAGAAGGTTCTCCAACATGGGCATATAAAACCATTCCTTCGACAAATAGATCTTCATTATTTATTGCTGACATAACTTCACGCAATTGGTTATATCCTTCTGTAAGTTTTTCCCTTGTAGGATTAACCATTTCTCCACCCTTTGTTGGAAGTTTTGCTCCATCTATAAGATTAACAAGATTTGGAGGTTTAATTGCTCCGTCTTTTCTTCTGACGCCAAACAAGAAGTTTACTTCTAGCGGAACTTGATACTTGATGGTTATTGGATTTCTGGAACCAAATAGTTCAAAAGAAAGATTGAAGTCTGGATTTGCTTTAATCAATTCTTTAATCCACTTGTTCTCACTCATATATTCTATCCACATGGACTTAAAGGAGACCAAAGTTGAGTCTTTAACAATTTGAGTCAACCTTGTTTTGTATGTAATGAATTCTTGTTCTTTGTAAGAATATCTATATTCGAGAATGTTAGTTCCGTCAAGTTTATCCCAGACTCTTACTTCCTGAATATCTGGCCAGTTATAAGTTCCTTGCTTATCAAATGGATAGTGAAGCTTTGGTGTTCCAAATATTACTTGCTCACAAGGTTCATCGTTGACTTGAAAAATAACCAAAGCTCCATATCTATGGTCTGGCTTTACGCACATAAATCCAGACAGTTTGTTGTTATTGTTGAATGAATCCTCAGATTCGAATGGACTAATTTCTTTTGTATCAAGTATTTCAATCGCTCTTTCTTTCATTATAAAACCCCTATAACAACTCGTTTAATTTTTCGATCATATTATCTTTTATCTTCTGAAACAACCTAGATCTTTTAGTTGGTTTGGGTTCAGGTATAGAAACATTAGTAACTGGAGGCGAATACTGTGGAATACTAATACTCGGTGGATGAATTATAGGAACTCCGTGTTGTATAGACGGTGGAGGACTAGGTCCAGACTGGAAAATATAAGATGAAAATCCACTAGTACCCTGATATCCGCTTACACCAGTATGTCCAGAAACGCCCTGATATCCGCTTACACCAGTATGTCCAGAAACGCCCTGATATCCGCTTACTCCAAAGATACCATACATTGGTTTATAATCTTTAGATCCAGTTATATTTGAAACCCAGTCTGTCTTTCCTTTTCCCCAACAACGCGGACACATTATGTCTGAGTCACCTACAGAAATTATTCCTTCTCCCTTGCACTTACTACACTGAACTAGAGCTTCCTCCGGACATTGCTGGTCCTGATTCGACATTATCATTGCTAAATCCCTTTGATCCTCCCACTACGTTTTGGATCCAGTCGACATATCCACGGCCTCTACACCTCACACATGTTCCAGATGTATGATTTCTTTTGTGAATTCGAAGAAACCAATATCTACTAGATTTTGGAGTCCAACCATTTCCGTTACAAGTTTTACATATAATGTTACCTTGTTTTTTGATTCTTCTTTTGATTAAAAAATCTCTGAAATATGATTCTACGATTTCAAGAGTAATTTCACATATGATTCCAAGTGAAATAATTAGTATTGTTTTGAATGGAATTGTAAGGGAAATAAACTTTCCATTCAAATCAAAATTAACACTCATACCAATTATCAAAGCGACTAGTCCCCATCTTATAACTGCGGTGGTAATTCTTTCTCTTCTTGAAGGTATTCGGAAAGGTCTCATGTTGGCCCATTCAATTGGCATATTTTTCTCCTAATAAAAATTATTTATCTTTTCAATTAGAAATATATATATAGAATTTACAATCCATACCTTACGAACTTAAAATCTTCTTTTAAAATTTCTACCATCTGGTCATAGTCGCCAAATTTATAGAAATCTTTTACAACTGGATCCTTGATTCCACCGTATGACAACATATAGTCTGCGTCAAGAACAGTTTCAATTACTTCGTCTTTTTTCATGACTACTTTGTTAATATTTTTTCCCTCTGCTTCAGCAGTACATTGAAGACAATCATACGCAATTGTTTGCCACGTTGCTTGTGCTGCTCTTTGAAATTCTTTTATTTGTTTTGGTGTAAGATTAAACCTTTTTCTTTCTTTCATTTTTCTCCTTTATACTTTTTAAGTCTTTAAGAGTTTCTTCAACAACAGTAATAATTTTACTTGGTCTAGTTTTTATAACTCTTCCTTTGACTTTACATTCTTTGACTTGATCCCAAAGGTGACTTCCAATAATACCAAGATCTTTCGCAGTTCCTTTTGCAACTTCTTTATACTTTCCTTTTTTAATCCGTAAACTTACAGTCCATACGTTTTCAGCGTTAATATTCCAGTCACCTTTTTCCAAAAACGCGCAGTATCCATTTCTCATTTTTCGTTTACCTTTTCGAATGGACCAGTATGGACAATTACCTTTGTCACTATAACAATAGGATCCGCGGGGTATCAGTCTCTTATCTTTTTTCATTTTTTGATTTCCTTTTATAAATACCTGTAGCGGTATTTTCTCATAAATTTTCTGCCGTTTCCAGAGTTTTTAAACCTATAGTTTTTTGTTAGTGAGTGACAGTTTGGACAAACTAGTTCTAAATTTTCAGGACGATTGTGTTTCCAGATTCCATCTTTGTGATGTAACTCAATAGGAATTGTTTTATAATATGGATTTTCTTTATTCCATCCACATTTCATACATTTGTTTCCATAAGTTTCAATAAAGTATCGTTTTATATGACTAGACGCTCCACCCTTCTTAGTTCCAGTTATCTTACCTTCAAACCACTGTTTAATAAAAACTTTGTATTTATAATCGTTAAAACAGTGAAGATTACAAAATTTCTTTTTACATGAGAGTTGTTTTCCACAAGATAAACAGTTTAAGAACTTTCTTTTTATTACGCCAGAACCGCCCAACGATTTACTTATTTTTACTCTAGTTTCTCTTTTATGTTTTCTTCCTGGTGTATTGAATTTTGCAGCGCAAATTCTACTGCAGAACTTTGGATTTTTTGTTTCTTTTTTGCATAACAAACATTTTCTGGTAGAGGTGCTTGGGCTCGAACCAAGAACCTGTTTCTTATAAGGAAACTGCTCTACCACCGTTGAGCTACACCTCCTCATTTTAGATCTCCCTTCTAATAGTCTTTAACCAAGGTTGTTTACATCTACGGCAAGTTTTTTGTTTGGAAGAACAACAGCTCTCATGTCATCTACGAATAATGTTCCGTGAACAATTTGTGCTATTTTTATTGTTTTTCTTTTTAGCTTCCTAAGATCTTCAAACTTTATATCTATTCCATCTAGACTTTGCCAAAAGTATTTTAATAGTTCTCCTTTTGACACTCCATATTCTCCTTCTGCATCAAAATATGGATCGTCCTCAAATATCCAATTTATAACTTTCGTTCCATTTTTGACGATAGCAAGAGATTTGTAACATGGCTCAGAACAAATAGATTTTATTATACAGTTGTTACATATTTTAAGGTATTTCATCTTCCGGAATCTCCTTCTGAAATATCTCTTCTATCCAAATGATTTTCCCCTCTCCTTGACATCTTGGACAATCACATCCTTCACAGCCAACACAACCCAAAGCCTCGGTTTTTGGCCTTAACTTTCCAGTACCTTTGCACATAGGGCAATCAATCATTCCTTCTTGTTTTTCAGTCATAAAAATCTCCAATCCATATAATCACTCGGTTCTTCAATTCTAACATTAAAAAAATTTCTATCGTAATATAGTTTTAATGTTTTTGGAATTATCATTGATTTTTTAACTCCAACTACTTTTTCAACCCAGTCAATTTCTTGATGTCCACGACATTGTTTGCATAATATAATTTCTAAATCCACTTCATTAAGAATCCTAAATCCTCGTCCATTACATCTATTACACTTTTCCTTTATTCTCAATTTCTTCATCGGTTCCTCGATTAGAAAGTATATCATAATCTCTCTTGGTTACAAAATATCTCCTAGCACTTTTGTATGCTATAATCTTTTTGGGATATAACTTTCCGTGTTTGATCACAGCGATATATACTTCTACTTCTTTGTAAGATTTCAAATTACTTTCTTCTGTCTCGGTATTGAAATCACTTGCTAACCAGAAAAGTTTTTCTAACTCAGCAGCGGGATAACCCAGTTTAACTTCCATGCTGGCTATCCCAGACCACCAACTATTCGCCTCTCTTTCCAGAACGTCATGTCCTCTTTCAATTGTAGAAATTAAGATTTTCATTTTCATCCATCTTTCTTAACAAAGGTTTTTCCTTCTTTTACATAGTACTGACCTAGTCCCATACCAAGTCCGACACCATGAGTCTTAAAACATTTTTTACATAATATTCCCCACCGCCACCACTTTCTACACGGATCCATTTTGGTTTTAGCGTCGTAGAATTGATGCAAATCTTTTCTACCACATTCGTTGCATTTTGGGTCACTTCCTGACCATATTTTTGGCATTCTTTATTTCCTTCTTTCACACTTTATAGCCTCTCGTAAAACTTGTAATCCATATGGAAATCTCTCTTTATCGTTAATATCTAAAAGAATTGTTCTGTCCAGATTACCTATTACTGGAAAAGTTTTTCCTACTAAATCCTTAAAGTCCAAGCTTATATACTTTTCATTAACTATGGTTGCTTGTTTCATAGAGGTTCTTCTCCAGGATATTTCTTGAACATTTTTTTGTTTTGATTTCTTTTAGTTGGGATTGCATCTTCTGGATATACCTCGTCTCGATAGTAATTGTCAAAAACTGCCTCTAGTTTATCAATAGCTTTAAGTATTCTATTATAATCAGATTTTTTATTAGTTTCACACTTTCTATGAAATTTCGCGAACTTACAAATTTTGCAATCTCCATCAGTGTCAATGCAAAAGTAGCACGTATCTCCGTATAATGGAAATATTTCATGCGCTAATTTTAAAAGAAGATCTTTTTTATGTTCCATTACTGACTCTACTGTTTTGCATTCTGAAATTTGTTCAATGTAAAAATCGAAAGTATTTTGCGCACACTCTTTACAATATTCAAGACCTCTTACCATTTGCTTAAGAACGTTTTTCTTTACTTCCATTTCTTCTCCTTTTGCGGAAGCGGGGAAGGGACTCGAACCCTCGACTTCGTGGTTATGAGCCACGCGTTCTACCTCTGAACTACCCCGCACATTTTTATTTCCTCTTCGCTAATTTTTTCTGACACACTTTACAATTGTCTGGACTATTGTCATTACCCTCTTCTAAATCTGGATTTCCAATAATCATCCACTTTTCACAGAGAGATATTTTCTTAACAAAGTAATGCCACTTTCTCGTATTAACTAACCAAGTCCATCCTTCTCTTACATTATTAGGCATGGGATATAAACAACCTCCTGCTGCGGTTTTTCTATGTTTAAATCTAGTTAGTATTTTGATATGCTTTGCTAGAAGTTTCAAATGATTGTTAAAGAAGGGACAGTTCATTCGTTTATTACAAATCATACCAACAATACAAGTCTTACATGGTTTAGTTGGATATTTTGAAGTTTTCATTTTTTCTTCTTTTTTGACTTAAGTATCTTCATCTCGTTATAGTTTTTTTCGTCTCTGATTTTTCTTTCTTCATGCATCTTATCGATTTCTTTTTGATGTTGTCTTTCTTTGAAGATTTTGTTATCTAACATTTTATCTCGCTCGTCTTCTGTAAAGTCATCAGAAAGAAACAATTGTACAAAATAAGAAAGTTCTTTTGAATCTTGCGGTAACTCTGGAAATATGTTCGCGCCACATTTTTTACATTTATATTTTATGTTTAGAACTGCGTATGAACTACAGGCACAATCGCCCTCCAACTCGGCGTCGATGTTAACTTCTATATCTCCATCGCATTCAACCATGTCTGGTTCTGGAGTAAACCTACCTAGTGATATATAGTACCTCGGATAAATCTTTACTGCTTTTTGATAGGGCGCTCCAGATCCTTTTTTTCTGGCGGGAATAAATTTTACAAATGATTTACATTTCATATTACTTCCTCTTTTTCTTCTTGTCTTCTATAATTCCCCCATCTTTGATTTTTACGACTCTATCTTCCTTTAAAACTAAATGATCTTTTTTAACTTTGACACTATTAATAAAACAAGCTTCATCCCAACCTGAAGATAGATCTGTTCCTCTATAACGATCTTCGGATGTTTTTCCGCAAGCTAAACATACCCAGATAGTTTTCATAAAACTTTCTCCTTTTATTTTAATATGTTACTAGCGTATATTAGAAACAAGGTCGCGAATATGCCAACTATTTGAAAAAAAGCTTTTATATTATTTTTAACATTCTTTTTTCTTTCTAACTTAAAATAGAACTTAGTATAATCATTACAATCCTTACTACAAATCTTTTGAATTAAGCAAGTATTACAAGGATTTATTATCATAAGACTTTTTCCTCTTTAATTGTAAAGTAATAAGGACCGGAGTCCCACTCAAGTATTTTTATCCCGTTCCATTTATCTGCTTTTCGTTTAGCGTACTTCTCGGCGTATGTTTTGGCTTTGTCTCTATCGCTAAATAGTTTAACCCACATAAAGTCAGTATGTTCGGAACCCATAGGACCGCCGAGAGAACCAGCGTTTTCACAGATTAGTAGATAGATTTTGTTCATTTCTTTCACCATGTTAAAGATTGTTCTTTCCGTTCTAATTTTCTTCCTAAGAAGAAGTTTGTAAATTCTAACATTGGATGCATTTTTATGAAGTTAATTTCATAATTCCATTCATCTGTAATTAATTGTTTATTCTTTGATGTTCCTTTTGGTGTTCCTGGGGGTGTTGGTTTTCCTCTAACTCTTTTATATTCCTCTTCTGTTAACCAACCAAATAATTCAATTACTTTGTAGTCATCATAACATCCACCAAAAATCCAATAGTTTGGTTTCTGATCATATCCCCTTAGAGGTATTAAAATACTCCAATCTAACTGCTGGGAATAATAACCTCTTACTTTTTTCGAAAGAATATTTTTAGTTTTAACTTCAGTTTTAAATCCTTGAGTTATTACATCACAATCGTAATCCACTCGATCTTCGATAAAATCACAATGTCTAATTCCCATCTTTCTTACCCAGTCTTCGAATCCAGTACATACATATGCATGTCTTTTGCTTTCACCAACTGGATCTTTTAAACCTTCTTTATTGAGAATGTTTTTTTGATACCGTCTTTCCGATATTTCTTGAATTTCTTTTGTAGTTGGGAAACGAATCATTTGGTTCACGGATTGTATGTAGGACACCTATTCTCCTTTCAAAGTTGTTAAAACGTCTGAATTCTATCCGCAGGCTCTAAAATCGAAGTCTTCAAACTTCCCGCTTCAGTTGCTTTTTTAACCCAGTCTAGATCCCGAACTTTTGCTTTTAACTCTGAGACATCATTTTCCAATTTATCAGTTGTGTCTTCTAAGTCGGTTGTTCTTGAATCTAGATCTTCTTCAACCGTTTCTCTATCATCTGCCGATCCTTCTAGTTTATCTACTTTTTCCTTGATCTCGTCTCCGTTACATTCCAGTTTATCTGTTTTTGATTCTAGATCATCTAGTCTGGAATCAAGGCTTTGAGTTGTTGTCTCAAGTTCTTCTACTTTACTTTCAGCATCGTCTAATCCAGATTCCAGATCATCTAATCTGGTTTCTGAGTTTTCCGATGTTGGTTGAACTTCATCTAAGGTTGACTCTAAGTCACTTACTTTTGACTCAGCATCATCTACTCTAGATTCCATATCTTCAATTCTTTTTTCCAAAGTGTCGATTCTTTGGAATAGTTCTGTTTTTTCTTCGTCTGTCATTGTTTCTCCTCAATCTTCTTGACCAGCTCTTCTGCTGTCAGCATATTTTACTGTTCCATGTTTTAAAGAAACTCGATATCCTCTCCATCTTAGTTCTTCAGCTACTTTTCTTGTGAAGTTTGGGGATAGACTTGTTTCAATTGGCGCAATAAGTTTCTTTAATTTTCTTGATTTCATTCTAGGAATACTTTGTTCTAAATTGTTCATTGTTTCTCCTTCTTCGGATACAGTATGGTTACCCAGTCGGAATATGCTTTGTTGAATCCAACCAGGTAACCGTACCAGTACCCGAATAGTGCGATTACAAGTAGTAGGATAGGTAGCATATCAATTATTTTCTTGCTCTTCGAATATCAGTAAGAGAAAGCCCATCTAATTCAGTAAGATTTAATCTTTTGTTTATGTTAATTAAAGGTTCAATATTTGGATAATATGCAGCATTTTTTATCAACTGCTCAAGGAAGAACTTAGACTTGATTGGATCTGAAAGTCTAAAATTATCGACTGCGTCTTGAGTTCTTTGGTCTAAGTTTCCTTCTTTATTAGAGTCTCTAAATTCTCTATAAGTAGTTTCTAAAAATTCTTGTCTAAGTTTTTGAATATCCAGTCGAGGTGTTAAAAGGTCCTCTAAAAACTGACTAATTCTTTCCAGCTCTTTCTCTATTTTTTCACTCATTCTTCTTTCCTTTCATTTTAAGAATCCAAACTTATAAACTCCCTCTCTTAATCGTTCACTAAACTTTTTATATAACTCATTAAACGTTTTTAACTCTTCTGGATAAATCTTCTTTAACATTGGTTTTAACTGAGCCCATCCAGAATCCCACGCATTTAGGTGACACTCTTTATATTCTTCATGAAATGTTTGTCTTACAGACATAGACTTTCTAATTAACTCTTTTGCGTATTCTAAAATTCTTTTTGCGTCATCTGAAATATGAACTGTTTCTAGAAGTTTATATACATACCTATCTTCTGGGAATTGTTTGGAATCTTGATACATTTCATTAAATCCGCATTTATTCGCTAATTCTGACATCTCTTTGTTTGACATAAAAAAGAACTGGTTAAAGACTTTCCATAAATTATTTCTGTATGAAATATTTCTTAAACTAGATTGTTGGCTAGCACTTTCAAAAAGAGAGTAAATTATACAATCTAAATTCCATTGTTGATAATCTTTGTGATTGACATTTGGTTTTAAATATTCGTCATTAGAATTCGACCAGTTATAGTAGAATGTTGATAACTTTCTTGCTGAGAATGCCGCTACAGTTTTTAGAAAATTTTCTTCGGTAATTGGGAATCCATTATATTCAACTGAGCCGGTTGCTGTAAGCATTGAAACTCGTAAAATACTTTCATACATTACATTCCCTGAATAATATAAAAATCCCAACTGATTTGGAAGACTTTTTCCTTTTCTTCCATCATCTGAAATAACTAAAGCACTTTTTAATCTTAAACCATCAGAAAACTTAAGACCTTTTATTTCTTCTCTAACCCAGTCAGCACAATTTTCTAGGGCATCAACATTGTATAAGATTTTCTTTCCTACGGTTTCTATTTCTCCAAATTTTGAAACGTCTTTTAGTTCAACCTCAAAAACGTTTTTTTCTTCACTATTTCCTGATTCCCATACTGAAAACATTAATCCCCAATTTCCAGACACGTCGGCAAAATGGGAAGCATTGAATACCATTCCCCCTAAAAATTTAAACTTACTTAAAAACTTACTTCTAAAATCTTTAAATGATCTGGTTGTTAGAAACGACGTTGGAGAAAAGAAAGCTATTTTTATATTTTCATTTTTGTACTGTTCTGGTAACTGTAGAATTCTGTATAAGAATTGAGCATATAGTTGAGAAGATGGAAGACCAAGTTTTTCTCTTAACATGCATTCATTTATTTTGTTTCTTGATATTCCAGATCTAGATTTTTTACTAATATTTTTACTTTTTAGCTCTCCGGCGGTTCCATACGGCGGATTCATTATTACTATAACAGATTTATTATCTTCTAAATTTTTAACTAAACTTCCTGCAAATTTTCTCAACTTTTCTTCTTCAAATGTTGGTCTACCTTGATCCCAAACATCATCGTTTAAAAAGTCGTATTGAAAAGCTGGGGTTTTTTTATAATATCCCATATCATTAATTGTATCTACATCTCCATGCTCAAGAGTACATAGAAATAAATTTTCAATTGGATAATCTTTAGAAAGATTTGCTGTTCCGCATCCAGGATAAAACCAAGTAAGATCGGTATAACAAGTTGATCCAAAAATTTTTGAAATCATTTTATGAATTTCATCTGCCCAGATCTTAGGTGTAAAGAAAGCTCCAGTTCGACGTCTATACAACTCTTCTAAAACTCTATCTTTACAAGAAGTTAGAATTCTCAACTCTTCAGATGTATAATCTTGTTTGAACTGAGAAAAGAAAGAAACAAACAGATTTGCGTTTACTTTAAATGAATCTCCTCTACAGATTAATGTATTCGCCTTTTTTGGATGCAAGAATACATTATCTTTATCTGTTAAACAACTAAAGAAAATATCAACCAATCTACTTATTCTTTTATTTTCTTTAATCTCAGTTGGTGCTTTTCTTTCTGTAATAACGTTATCCTTAAAGTATGTGAAAATTGGGACAATATTAGTTGGGCTAATACTAATAGAAAACGTTTCACCAGAATAGATTGCTTTCATTTTTTCTACCACCTGAGAGAAATCAAAATTTTTATCAATATCATAAATAAATGGTTGAATTTCAATGTCCGTAGAAAGTTCTTTTACTAGATCTGGATACTTACCTGGAGCTTTTGATGGTGCTATGTTCCAATCTAAGTTTCTAGACAAATACTTAAAAATGGACTTGACTGAATTACAAAAACAACCGAACATATCACCTGCAAAAACTGAAGATGGAAATCCAGTACCTTTCTCTTCTAGTTTCTTTAAGTAAAACAGAAGTTGAACAAGAATTTCTGCTTGGTTGATTTTTTCTTTTAAGTTAAATTTGTGTTTAAATTCCATTAAAAATACATAAGGCTCGGATTCGAGAAGTCCATCAACTTTATTTGGGGATGATATTGTTGATGGAAAGTAATGACTAAATGCTTGTCTATAAGCATTTTCTACATCTTTTTCACTCTTAGCTATTGACAAAGACTTAGCTAAATTTTTGTTCATACTTTTCTTTGTCATTTCTCCTCCTTTGTGGTAAGATTATTTCTTATCAAATGAATTCCTTGACTATACTCTTCGCAAATCCCTCAAAGTAAAACTTCCAATAATGGTCACGATCTATATCGCCAGCATCCATCACTCTCGCCATCGTCTTAGAGATCCTCGTGGGTCCATATCCTTTTAACATCACAGATCCTTCTTTGTCATCCTCCGGTACATAGTACAATAGAGAATTTTTAGAAGTAAAAACCTCTTCTCGGATCTTCTGTAATGACTCAAATACCGCCCACTTACTCAGAAAGTTTATTTTAAGAATTTTGGCAAAAATTTCATCAATCATTTCATACCTTTGGGGTACCCCTTTTATGGAGATCTCACTGTTCTGGTAAAGTGCCAAGAACTTATCTCGGTTAAAGGACGACAGAAAAGTTTGAATGATTCCCCGCAGTTCCAAAGGTAAAAATTCGTCAGTTCCAACCATCGGTTTCGACACGATTATACCATCATACTGTCTTAAGATCACCGACGATTCATCAATATTATTTCTCGTCAGATACTCGTTTATTGTTGATTCCGTTATTGTCCTCAGCATGGATGTTAGATTTGGATTGTCTCGCATTAGTAGCCCGATTCGAATATTTCTTTGCTCTTTATTATTCGGGTCAAGACCAGATAAGTCTACTCCAAGTCCTTTTAGAATATTGTAGTGACAAGATGATACGTCGTATAGAAATAAATCTCTTAAGAAAAGTTTCTCACTATTTATTTTCATTTCGGTTTTGGATCCAGTGTTCTTGCAAATTCTGGTGTATGACCATACCAATTTTCTCGACGACTTACTGCTACATCAAAGGATTTTAAGCAACCCGTTAAAAATTGAGCAAGAATAAAATCTGGAGTGTCTGATCCATTTTCCTTGCTATATCTATTAATTAAAAACTCCAGTTCCTTTTTAAACGTTACTTTCATTTTTCTTGTCCTCTATTCGTCTCAAAAGTTTCCTACGTTTTTGTTCCATCACAATTCCATCTGTTCCAAAAATATTACCTTCTGTGATTAATTTTCGAACTAGTTCTGTTAGTTGTCCTAGAAATGGAAGATCACAACCAGCAGGTCGAGAACCGGTAATTCTACTTACCCAGTCTATCTTTCCTGTTCCTTTACATTTTGGGCATAGAAGGTAGTAGTATTCTTTCTTTTCTTTCTCTTTTTTTCTGCTGTCCCAACCTAGTACAGTCATTCGTCCAGGACCACATCCTTCCCCAGAACATAGATTACATTCTTCAGTATTGATTTTCATATGGTTCACCAAATGCCCAGTCATTTCCTGTACTCATAATGAAAAAACCATACCCAGTTTCCTTTTCCCACCTTTTAACTAATGTTGTCATAAACGGAACTTCTCTTGGATCAAAAGATCTGGTAACTTTCTTTACCCAATCTATTTCACCAAAACCACAGCAACTCTTACATCTATAGATTGTACGTTCTTTTTTGAATACATATCCTCTGCCGTTACATTCTTTACAATCTTCAGTATTTATTTCCATTTTGTTTTCTTCCAGTCGTAAAGCGTTATTGTATTAGTTTCATAATACCTATCAAGTAACTGAGAATCGGATGGAAATCTTCTTTCTCTATTTGGTCCAACAACATTTTCTAACCAATCTAATCCTCCGCAGCCAAGACATTTTGGACATCTTCGAAGAACTTTCTTGCGACTTAACAAATACCCTTTTCCGTTACATTTTTCACAGTCTTCAGTGTTTATTTTCATTTCTCACTCATATTTACTTACTCGGTAAGTAACTACTTTTCTAAGGAACTTTTCTTCTCCACCATTGTCTATTTCATATAGTCTAATTAACTGATCCGAACTTGGTATTCTTCCGGTTCTTTTTGGTCCAACAACTACTTCTACCCAATCCAGCTCTCTCTTTCCATAACATTTTGAACAACGAGTAATAGTATTTTCTTTAACTATTAAATATCCTTTTCCGTTGCATTTTCTACACTTTTCTCTTTCTTCGTAATTTTTCATATCTTCTCCAAAAGTGGACGTCCAGATTTCTCCAGACGCCCAACTCGGTTATTGTTTTGTCAACATAAAGATAATTACTGAATCTATCATAACAAGATGATTTGTATCCCTTGTAATTTTAATTCTTTCTGCAAACCAGTCAAACAAGTCTTTCTTTGTTTTGATCTTACTTACATCCGCTTTCATTAGTTGTCTATATAAAATTTGTATTCCTTCAATATCGACGGGTTTTTCCAGTTCCTTCGCAATACGTTCAGGATCTGTGAAAACATATTTAATTCCTTTATCTTTATTCTTAATCTTTGTTTGAAAATAAGGAATTAATTTACCTTCAATATTGAGGCAGTATGATATAATGAGTCCAGTTTTAATTCGATAAACTTTTAATGTAACTCCTTGAACTTCAGTCTCCATAATCGTAGTGTAAATACCGTCATTGAAAACATCGAAATACATTGGTTTGCTATCGAGAATTGGAACGTGAGATGCATTCCTAAATAAGAATAAATCTCTAGTTGTTTCGTTCTTTTCTACTGATACGCAAATTGTATTTCTTGAATTTACTTTGTCAATGACCATTTTTACAGATTTGACTCTTGGAGCAATTTCGTTCTTGTACTTCTCAATCCAATCAACAAACGGAACTGTTCGAAGATCATAACCTAATTGTCGAACCTCTTCTTCCATCTTTATTTGTTCCTCTTTTGGAAGTTCTGGTTCTTTTGGAGTTAGATCTTCTTTTGGTTTAGATTTGTGTTTGATTGATGTGTCTTTAATCAACTCAGATAAATTTTCTGTCATCAACGGAATACCTCCAACTGTTTAGTTATCGTCTGTCACTTTTATCCTGATCTTTTTAAATCCGTGGCTTATTTCTACATTCTCTGAATCTACTAACCAATGAAGATATAGAGCTTGCATATAGTGAGGAATATCATCAACAGCATAATTAAACATAGAAGTGTAATCTTCTACTTGGAACCAACCATCACTTGTCTTTGTCATTTTGCATCCATCCCAAAAATGCATTGACTGAGATGTTCCCCATTCCCCAGCTTTGTACTCCTCTATGTACTTATTAAACTCTTCTCTAAATTCTTCAACTGTTTTATGTTTGGATTTAATAATTAAGAAGATAGACGCAGAAGAACTATTTGTCACAAAATCTAATTTGCTTTTCATCCGTCCATCCAACTTTCAACGATTGATTCAATTTGGTTATTTATCCCAAGTTCTTTAAATTTGACTTGAAGATTTTCTTTAAACTGTTTTAATGTTTCATCTTCTTTCATTGAGAAGGGAGACCTGCCAATATAAATTCCACTCCCATCGTAGTCAGAATGGGTATCAAGATCAAACTTTGATAGTAGCTCACCTATTACATATGTGAGACCTTCTTCCAAATCTTCTGTTACGTCTTCTGTTACGTCTTCTTTTTCTGCCAATTCTTTTATTTTTGTCATCAATGTTTCATTTTCACGAATCTGCGACTCGTCTAAATAAGTTCCCCACATTACTACGCTTGTAGATGAACTATTCGTTACAAAATCCAACTTATGTTTCATTAAATCCTCCTAGCTTTGAAATACAGTTTGTGCATAATGGATAAAAAATTGTAGATGTTAACGGGGAAGAAAGCTTTTCAATACAATGAAGTTTGTTTGGTTTTATTTCATTCCCGCACATAAAACATAAAATTCCTTCCAATTCTATTGAAGGAAATAACAGTATCTCACCCTGGCTATCAGTCTGTTTTTGTGTCTCTGCTATCATCTTTTCCTCCATAGGGTTCGAAAGTGAATTTTTTCTTTTTCATGTCAAGGTATGTAACTAAGTATTCTGTTCCCTTGAACATGAAAGTTCTTCCGATTAGAGGAAGGTCAGAATCAGTTAAACACTTACATGTGAATCTTAGCTTCCCAATATTAATATATATAACTTCATACTCATTTCTTTCGATTAGAAATTTTTCTCCGATCAAGGGGATTTCAATCTTTTCTTCTGGTGGTCTAAGATCAATTCCTTTTCTCTTTATATCTTCCATAACATGTTCAGAAACAATGTCGCTATAACTTTTTGTTCATTCATTTTTCTCTTCTTTCTTAATCCACTTTTCTTTAACTCCTTCGGACCTCCACTCTTCTGGATTCATTGCTAAGAAAATTTCTAAAGCAGCTCCTGTTAACGCAAAAACTTTTATCAAATGTTCATACGTTCTAATTGGAAAAGAACTCATAACCGTAGATTCATTACAATGTTCGAACCAAGGAGGTTTATTCGGAGTCCAATCATATACATACGCTTTCTTTGCTTTCTCTAAATATTCTTCTATGAAAGTTAAGAAACTAGCAATATTTAAAGTATAATTTAATCTGTAATCACCGAAGGCTTCTCTTTGATATTCCCTTTCTTTCTTGTACACTTCAAATAGTTCTTCTACTGTCATCTACACCTCCACCCGTTTTTCATTTTCTTTCTTTCGTTCTAAGTAATATTCTAAACCACCCCAAAACTTCAACCATCCCATCGGTTTTTTTGGACTTGCAAAATCGTCCATCAATGTTAACGATACATTTGGAATTTCTTTTATTACTTGATATCTTCCTCTTCCTATCGTTTTTAGATATCCAGCTTTTTGTAGAATCAGTCTATAAGTGTCTCTTGAATCTAATCTATACCTTCCAAATCGTTTAACATTATTAAAAAACCCTTTTCTGGTTACTTCTTGATTTACTTTAGTATTAAAGAATTTGATAGTTTCTCGCCATATGTTGTAAGGATTCTTTTTCTTTTTATAAGAACTTACTTCCGTTGAATCCACCTTGTACTCCTTTCCAGCATGTAGCTATAGCATTTGAAGTATGAATATTTTCTTCATGCACACATCGAATAATCCAATCAAAGATTAATTCTTCTTGATTCAAAGCATTACATATTCTTCTTATTGAATCTTCTACAAATTGCATATTTGATGCAGCGATCCTAGCCACATCTTGTTCGTCCATTCTTCTCAATAGAGGATAAACTTTATTAGATACAGAATTTTCAACTAATTCTATTAGAGTTTCTAACCAAACAGTATGTTCTGGTTTAACTTCGACTAGTAATTCTGCATAAGCTCTTTGAGCATGAGGTATCCCATTTAGTCCTTTCTCTTTCAAATCGTTACATAATGAAAAACTACAAGGACAATATGATGCATAAGGAACACGAACCTTTTGGGTAAATCGAAAATCATCGTAATCTAATCTTCCTGTAAAAGAACATTGATAATATTGTGGAAATACTAAATTAGATTTGGGTGCTTTTTTATTTAAGGGCATTTCAAATTCGAATTTGATTAGACTGTGATTAGAATTAGTTTCTACAGCCGTTTTAAATTCTTTGAGAATATGTTTAATCAAATTATGTTTTAAAGGTTTATCTAAGTAGTTAGAAAGAGTTCTTAGAAGTTGAGACATCGAGATTCCTTTTATCTTAGGATCTAAGTCAGTTACCATTTCAACTTTAGATACCATTTCATGTGTTCCACCATATAAAGAATCAAGTTTAAAAGGGACTGATACATTAGAAACGCCTACTTGGTTGATGTAAATTGGATAGTTTGAAGTTTCTGAATGTTGGATATCTGGAAGATTATCAATATCATTCATTTTTTTAACTCCTCATTAAAATTTCTATATCTTTTTTTAGTTGTTCTAACGACGGGACTATATCCCGATTTTTTAGGCCTCCATATCTTATAAATTTCCATCCTTGCTCTTCACATCTTTTCTGTCTTTCTATATCTTTTTTGGGGTCTCCCAATGGACCTTCATGATAATACCACCCATCATACTCAACTACAATTTTATGTTCAAGAATCACAGTATCTAAACTATAATTTAAAAATGGATAATTGATAATTATAGTTAGGTTAGGAAATAATAATTCAACGTTCTTACAAATTGTAGATTGTGGAATAGAAGGATTTTTAATAAAACTAAGAGCATGTGAAGCTCCACCATTTTTCATCCGATGTCTTAGATTTTCTTTTCTTTTTTGGTTGATTCTCCAAGATTTTATTTGACTATCTATACATCTGTTCCTTACCTCAAGATCTTTCCAAGACTTCTTATGTGATTTTGATTGTTTTTCTTTTACATCCAGTTTATTTTGAATTTTTCTTTGTATTTTAGACATTTTTCTTTTCATTTTTGGAGTATTAAGAAACTTCTTTCTGATTTTAGATAACTTATCTTTTACTTTATTCAAAGATTTTGAATTCTTTTTCCTTAAAACTGGACAAGAATTTTTACTCTCGCTGCAGCACCACTTACCATTCCCAAACTGTTTTATTGCTTCTTGACCACAACCATAATTACATAACACTTTTCTTCCTCCAATATACTAGTTTATTATTTATTCCCATTATCGATTTTTCTTTCTTTTAAAAAATCCCCAACCAAGGTCTCTCGTCAACATATCTTCCTCCGCCCATCATATTATCTAACCAGTTTAACTTTCCAGCTCCATGACATTTTGTGCATTCTGCAAGTGCCTTATCTTGGATTGTTTTTATAGTAACTCTCCACAAAACACCTTCTCCATGACAATTGTTATATAAAACTTCTTCCTCTTCTAGAACTACTAGTTGACATGTAAATTGATTGAATGTTCCTTTTATCTTTTTCTTTTTAGTCGTTTGTATCGAGGGAAAAGATAGTTAGTTTTCTCCTTTTGTTTGGTCCATCCCACAGACATTTTCTTTATCCTCTAGCAACTTTTTAATATCTTCTTTTACTTGATCTAGAGTTGGAAATTTCTGAAAAATATTGTATCTTAAGAACTTCCATCCCTCTTCTTCAATTTCTTGTTGTCTTCTCTTATCGTATTCTTTTCGATCTTCTTTGTAAAAATGATACCAACCATCAAATTCTAAAATAATTCCTAAACTAGAATCAGCTATATCTACAACATAATTTCTTTTTCCTTTTCCTCTATAAATAGGAAATTTATGAATTGGTCGTGGAAGAAGTGTACAAGTCATATAGAAAAGTTCGTTTTCTGGTTTAGAATCATCTGAAATACAAGAACACATATAGACCGCTTGCCAATCCTTCATTCGTTTTGATTGTCTCTTCCTGCTTTCTTTCGTTACGAAACTAGCTGTGTAACTCGCTCCTCCATTTTTCATATATTCTGATTGAATTCTACATTCCTCGTGAGTTTCTTTAGTTCTACCAGTTATTTTTTCTGCTTGAATTCTTCTTCCTTCATGGTTCTCTTTTGTTCTTCCTATAAGTTTTTCTGCTTGTTTCTTTCGTCCTTCGTTATTTTCTTTCGTTCTTCCTCTTTTTGGGTCTCCTGTTCTTTTCTTTATTACTGGACAAGAATTCTGACTCTCACTACAACATCGTTTGCCATTCTTTAACGTATGCTTCCCTTCTTGTCCACAACCATATTCACAAAGCATTTTAAGATTCCTCTGATAAGTATCTAATAATTTCTTCTTCTACTTTATCCATATATGAAATATCAATATCTCCAATTTCATGTTCTCTATCTTCTGAACAATAGAAGACTACATATGGACCATCTCCTCTGGGCTCCCAGGAATCGTTATTGTCATCTCGAACTATTTCTCCATCTTCAATCCTAAATGACATACAAGGTTTAATATAGTCCACTGCAACGTCCGCGCCACATTCTTTACATTTCTTTGTTTCTATCATTTTTTACTACTCCTTACTACTAGTTTTGTTTGTGTTCTCATCTTCCCTTCAGAGGCGGCAGAGGGACTCGAACCCCCGATGTCGGTTTTGCAGACCGATGCTTTAAAACCACCTTAGCTATACCGCCACATCCTTTACATTTTCCATTCTTTTTCCAACAATTCTTTCAACCCAGTCAAGACGTCCATCTCCCAAACATTTTGGACAACGTCTTTTAAAGATTAATTCAGTTGAAGACAATTGGATCCACTCTCGTTCTATTTCTATAAATTCAGTTGTAGTAACAAGATCTTGAGATTTTACATATATATATCTCCACTCCTTTCCTCTATATATTTCTAGAATCTTATCAAATGTTGTAAGTGGACCAAACGTTCCTGCGCCTTCACAATATTCGCATATATAATCCATTTTAAACTCCTACCTATGAAAACTAATATTTAAAGTACCACTTAGATCACCTCCATCTACTAATTTAAATTCTTCTAATATTTCTTTTAATTGTAATTGTATATAAGATTTTTCCTTTTCCATCATTCTCAGGTCCCCCCAATAAATTTCTTTACGTATTATTCTATCTATCCATAAAACTTGTCCAAGTCCTCCACATACTGGGCAAATATCTATTAGTATATTTTTACATGAACCCGGATGGTCACATCTTTTATTGCCTATCCAATGATTTCTTAATGTATTGAGTAAAACTCCTCTACCGTTGCATTTATCACATGTATAATATCCTTCCATTTTTTGTCCTTTTATTTGTAAGTTTTGGGGCGATCGATGAGATTCGAACTCATAACTCCTTGGGCCACAACCAAGTGTGGTAACCATTCCACTACGACCGCCGTTTTTATTTTCTCTAACCATTTTTTTCTCTCATGTTTTTATTAAGTTTGAAAACTCTCAACATATAATCATACTTCTTTTTTGGGAGACGACTTTTAAGAGGAATAAAATCTCCAACAAAAGTATGCCATGCCTTTCCTGTTCTTAAATTATAAGTTACATAATAGTAATCCATCTCATCTTCTTCAAAACCCAAAACCATTTCAACTTCGAAGAAGTTAAGAACCAGTTGTCCCTTATATTTCTTACATCTTTTTTGAAAAAGTTTTTTATTATCCATTCACACTTCCTTAACAATTTTTTACTTCTCCATTCTTTTGTTTTGGCTGCCACAGCAGGATTCGAACCTGCGCATAATTCGGTTAACAGCCGAATGCCTTACCAGCTTGGCTATGTGGCAACATCTATTTTTCTCGTAGGTTAAATTTATAATTGGGTGTTAGCGAGTGACAGTTTGGGCACAGAAGTTCTAAATTTCCTTCTTTCGAATTAAATTTGTTTCCATCAATATGATGAAGATCTATTGGAACTTTCCCTGTAAATTGATTGATTTCTTCCCACCCGCATTTAGAACATTTGTTCCTGTGTTTTTCAATCATGTATCTTTTAACCATTCCGCTTGTACCATTTTTTACAGTTCCTGAAATTTCTCCGCTCAACCACTTTTTTATAAAATCATTATATCTAAATATTTCGTAACACTCATAACTACAAAATTTTGGATAGCTTATTTCTTTTCCGCAATTTTTACAGAAATACTTTCCTTTTATTTTATTTGGTTTCTTACTATTGGAATAGATTCCTGCGCATGACCTATTACAAAAGTTACTAGTTTTACTTATTACTTTCTTTCCACAGTGTAGACAAAATCTTTCATTAATAGGATTTAAAACGCAGAATTTTTCGTGAGATCTTATAGTTTGTGGGGTAGTTTTCCTTCCACAAAATCTACATACTGATTTAATTTTTGGTTGAGCTCTCATATTTTCACCACCACAAATTTTGAAAATACTTTCCGAACAACCTGAATCCTTTACTAATTCTTTTCCAATCCTTTTTGGTTAGAACACATCCATAGTACAACTCTTCGTTTGAACAAACTTCCATAGAATATATTATATGGTCTAATATTTCGTTCCATTCTTCTATAGAAGATAGAAAACCAGGATAACCACAATTTACTTCTTTGAATCTTTTCAATCGCGGAAGAACAAATCTAGCTATTGTTGAATCCAAAGACCAAGTGTCGCTATCATCCCAACCTCTTTCCTTTCTTTGTTTTCTAAATAATCTTGCTCTTTTTGCTAGATCTCGTTTTTCTTTTTTATTCATTCTTTCTTTTCCTTTTATCTTTTAATAGACACCAGTTTGGTATTCCTTCTCCTTCCCGAGAATCAAGAACTTTATTTTCCCAACTATCTACTCTTTTTTCTTCATCTAGTTCTTCTACTCTAGAACAAAAAGAATGAAATTCAGTCTCAAATTTACTATGACATTCCCAACAATTTGATATTAGAAGTAGTTTTATTCTTCCAGTTCTTATTCCCATTGATTCTCCTTTTTGTTTGGTGGCGGCGGGTGATTTCGAACCACCATTACCTAACTGAGGATTTCACTTCACAGTTCCAGAAGTACCGCGAATCCTCCATGTCTATCCCAACTAGGTAGGCTTGTTACCCCCTTAGCCGACAACCGCCTTTAGTTTGGTAGCCCATGCAGGACTCGAACCTGCGACCTAGGACTTAGAAGGACCTTGCTCTATTCCACCTGAGCTAATGGGTCTTTTCTATGAGTCTTTAAGTTAAACTTATAGTTCTTAGTTAAAGAATGATGATTTGGACACAAAAGTTCTAAATTTTCTTCTATTGAACTAAATCTATTTCCATCTATATGATGTAGTTCTAGAGGAATTAGATTAGTAAATTGATTTACTTCTGACCATCCACATACAGAACATTTATTGTTGTATTTTTTTAGGATGTACTTCCTTATAAGAGTAGAAGCACCACCTGATGTATTTCCAGAAATTTTTCCGTCTTTCCATTTACTTATATATTCTTTATATTTATACTCACTATGACAAAAACCATTGCAAAACTGTTTCATCCACTTAATAACTTTCCCGCAATTTTTACAGTAGCTTATTCTAAAAAATTTTGGTATTCTATTTTTGTTGTTATAGAAAGCAGCACATGTACTATTACAAAATTTTTTATTGTGGTTTATTTCCTTGTTACACCATAGGCAATATTCTATCGTACATGTTTTTTTATGAAGAGGAAAAGCCATTGATCCAACTGTCTTATTACACACCGGACATAAAACTCTAGGTTTGGATTTAAGCGAGATTGAACTTCGATTTCTTTTTCCTGGACATTTATTAATACTATTACTACAACATCGTTTCTTTCCAATTTTAAACTTTGATTCTTGACCACATCCGTATTCGCATAACATATACATATCTCCTTTTAGTATATGTTCTATATACGAATACGAATGGGAACACTCCTTTGGTCGGGGCGAAGAGATTTGAACTCTCGACTTGCAGTTTAAAAGACTGCTACTCTAAACCATCTGAGTTACGCCCCAATTTTCTTTACATAGACTACTGATCCATCATGCCATATTTCTCTGTTAAATATTTCAATATCTCTTTCTGGAATATAACCTTTAGGTTTAATTACATTAGTAACCCAATCTACCTTTTTCTTTCCATAACAAACTGTACATGTTGCTATTCCTGTTGTTGTGAGAGTAGAAGCATTATACGGGTCGGTAAAAAATATACTCCCCTTTCCATTACAGAATTCGCATTTGTAGAATTCCATTTATTTCTCCCAAGAGTGTTCCCAGCGGGATTTGAACCCGCGTTGCCGAATTGAAAGTCCGGTATCCTGGCCTCTAGATGATGGGAACATTTGGCTTATAGTTCTCTATTAGGAATTTCTTCTACGCATTCATATGGATATACAATCCAATCTGTGTTCAGACATTGGTCAACAAAGTAAGTTGGTCTAACAGGTGACCTTGGTTTGTAATGGATTGTTGCTATACCATGATTTCCCCTTGTGTAGTAAGGATCTTTGAAATCATATATACTTACCAATTCTTGTAACGTCTTTCCTGTATCAGTTATATCATCTACTATTAGCATATCTTTGTCTAAAGAATTTAAAAAGTTAGTTGTCAAGGTCAGATTACAATAATGACTCAAGTAGACAGCCACAATCAATCCGCCTCTTGGAATTCCATATACATGAGTGTACTTACCTTTTGGAATCATTGCTACTAACTTCAAAATCTTATCATGAAACTCTTGTGGAGATAAAATAATTTTATTCCATTCGTGCATTGTTCTCTCCTCTATTGTTCATACTTCTTTTTTAACTTTTCTAATTGTTTCCTTTCTTCTTTCTCTAAACTTTTTGATATCCATTCGGACCTCCTTTTAAACAATTAAATCTAACTCAATTTTTTCTAGTTCATAATATTTCTTGTACGCATCAACGAAAGTTTTAAGACTGCTGATAAATTCCTTACCGCGTCCACGATCGTCGTCTTGTACTGCCCACGGTAGAGAAATGCGAATATGAGGATCTTCCGAGTTTACTGCTTTATTCAGTTTCTCCAAAGCATCGTGAATCTTTACTATTTTTGACTTCTTTATTCTTTTCATTAACAACTCCTTTGTGCTATTTCCTGTGTAAAAAGATTAAAGAAACGACCAGGTATGACTTTTTTAGCACACGGATCACACAAGTATTTGTCTACCCCACCAACTCGTCGATTGAAAGTAATTCGAATCAAACTTCGTTGTATGTGTAAGCACTTGTTACACTTTCCATCAAATCCACTACGTTTTATATCTGTGATAAGGTTGGAATAAATTGTTGACATTATTTACCTCTTTTCAAACTGACAAATGGTGCCCAAGGAGGGATTCGAACCCTCACAGGTTTCCCCACCGCTTTTTGAAAACGGCGCGTTTGCCAGTTACGCCACCTGGGCTAAATTAATGTTTCTACAAATTTTAAAACCTTAATTTTTCTTTCTTTACACTCTTTTTCCCAAGAAGAAATCCTTTCTTTAAACACATCTCTTAAAGCTGCTTTCGCTTCTCCCACAGAAGAGAATTGATATTTATATGCATTTCCCCTACCGTTTGACAAAATAAATACTTTTTGTTTAGTAATTTTATTTGTCGCTTCTATTATGTCAAAATATTCAAGACCATTATTGCAAACATTCGGTGCTCTTATTTCTTCAACTTCTTTTACTTCTAAACATTCTTCTACTTTTCTCGATTACATGCTGGAAGAACTAAGCAGTTGGTGCATAGTCTTTTTGGGATAATAGGTTTGTCACCATATCGTGCTCTGAAATAAGAATCAGAGAACGGAATCTTTTTCTTCATTGATATTTCTCCATTATCATGGTGGAACCGGAAGGTATCGATCCTTCGACCTCTTGCTCTTCAGGCAAGCGCTCTACCAGCTGAGCTACAGTTCCATTTAATTACATGTGATAGGGAGTCCCGATTCTCCACCCCACTCTTTCTACCTTAACAGGTCCGTTCATCCTGTTTATTCTGGATTGCTTACCAAGCAGACGTGCAATTTATTGATCGTCTCGTACACCACACATGTAAAGATTTGGTGCACCCTGCAGGATTCGAACCTGCGAAACCTTTCGGATGTAAGCCGAATGCTCTACGCAACTGAGCTAAGGGTGCAGTGCTCTGGCGGAGAGAGAAGGATTCGAACCTTCGGTTCTTTCGAACGCCGACTTAGCAGATCGGTACCTTTTAGCCTCTCGGTCATCTCTCCGGTTTATTTTTTCTATCTAAGCATTCCTCATTCTTCTCAACCTTCAAGTCTTGCATACATATACCAAGATGGTGTTTCTTTCTTGGGTGGATTATATTCATTATTGTAATCTCTACAATACTTCTCAGCTTCTGCTTTAGTTTTAAACTCTATAGTTTCGTCAACTCTTTGTCCCAACCAGCTTCAGATTCGATGATAAATACTTTTACCTTTTTCAATATTCCCCTTTGAGATATAGCCTCAAACCCTAATAGTCTTTTGGGCGTCCTTTGTTAAGGTCTACTTTCTTAAACCGACCCTGCGCAAGGTGTCAGCAAAATACTATTTCGAACCTACTCAGAGTGTTTGGCGTCTGAGGCTATACAATATTTTCGATGGTGGAGGCGGACGGGGTCGAACCGTCGCTTTCTTGCGTGCAAGACAAGTGTTTTCCCAGTTAAACTACGCCCCCGTTTTATTTTTGGCTGAGGGAGAAGGGGTCGAACCTTCAATTTCTCGGGTCAAAGCCGGGCGTCTTTCCATTAGACAATCCCTCAATAAATTTTTAACATAGTTATCTACTTGTTCTTTCCCATTAGACGACCGGTCAGTGAGCGGTTAAGAAGAATTCTGCAAACTCTTCCTTACCAAATCCGTCAAGAAGTTCCCAAAGTTCTGTTCTTGTAATAGAATTTTCTTTATCGGTTGCCACAGAACCATATGAAGATTTTCCAGTAGAAAGATCTAAAAGAGTCATCTCTTTTGGATCAGTAGAGATCAACATAACTTCCTGCTTTCTATCAAAGAACTTTGTTTTGAGGATATATGATTCTTCTCCAAGTTCTTTAATAAACTTTTGTGTTGTCAACCATTTAAAGTTTTCACTCCAGTCATTCCATTCATAATCCTCTAAGAAACTTACAACATTTTTAAGAGGAATATCTTTGTCTGTTCCAAATTCTATTGCAAAGTCAGTAAGAAGACCCTTTATGTCGTCACATAAATCATGAACTTTAATAAGATTTTGAAATGTAATGGGTTTTATTTTTACAAATTCTTGACTTCCGTGGGCGTATCTTTCACCTTGAATTTCCTTCTTCGCTTTTGCCATTCTTATTCTCCTTTTGTTTCTTCCTGTGTCAATTTCTTTTCATGGATAGAAGAAAAATAACCGCGTAATCGCATGAATATTTACTAGATCTTAACCAGTTCTCCCTATTTAATCCACTAAGATAATTACTAACTTCGTCAAAATAAGTTGTACATATTGTAGAACATACGGGAAAAACTATACAATTAGAGCAAATTTTATTAATTATTTCCTTTGCTTGTCTTTCGATGTCCATAAATATACCTATTCATAATCTCTAATGGCAATTCCTACTCCAAAAATAGGAACTCCTTCTTCGCTAAGTTCTTGATATCTAACAGTTAGTTCTTTACCGATGATATTATTTAAATCTTTCAACCACTCTCTTCTAAGCTCTCTAGAACCTCTGGGTCGGACTTTAAGAGTTTTTCCATTTTCAAGATCACACACAAAAATTACACAACCTTCTTCTAATCCTTCTCCCTCACAACCGCCCACGATTTTGAACTCTTTATCTTCAAAGGTTTTGTATTTTTGTAAGTCTTTTGATCTATGATCAAAGATATATTTTCCATTTGCATTTCTTATAATTATTCCTTCAAATCCTTGACTAACAAAAGCTTTATGCCAACCATATATTTCTTTTTCATTTTGAATTTCGACTGTAGGAACTCTTACTATATTAGCTTGATATCCATGAATAGCAGTTGAGAACCAGTCATACCTCTCTCGAAAAGTCATACTAGGATCTGCCTTATCATATACCCAGTATTGTAATTGTTTTGTTGTTTCTCTCTCTTTTTTTAGATTTCTAATTATCTCTTGAAACGACCACCCAAATACAAAAATTTCACCATCCAAAATATCTTCTATATTTGCTGCTTTTGATATATCTGTAGTTAAGTGTCTTAGAGTAGTAAATTCTTTTCCCCCGCGACTTATGTATTTTATTTTATCTTCAGAAATTTTCTGAGCTAAACATCTCACTCCGTTTAATTTTGGTTGAGCGAAACATGGATATTTAATTTCACGTTTTCTATCTTGGAACTTTTGAGCAAGCATAGGAAGAATAATATCAGACTTTGTTTCCTCAGTTGGAATAGTTTCTATGTACTTTTGATCCTTCTTTGAAGTCCATAGAGATTTCGCGTCTGCACAAGCTTGTTCAAATGATGTTGTTTCATTTGACTTACCAATATTTTTTCCAGACTTTATATCTTTTGCTGATACTATAACTTTTCCATCTACATAACCATGACTTATTTCAATTGCAGGAGTCCCGTAATTATCTATTACTCGGACTTTCCATTGTTTTAATTTTTTTGTAGAGCTTATTCCATACAACGTAGGAAATTCTTTTGTTTGCATATTATCCTTTCAATATAAACTACGAATAACAGTACTGATCTTTTTTCCAATTATAGATTGATCTATTCTACAATTTGCTCTTACATTTTCCCAATCTCTATTTTTTTCTTCGATATATCCACAAGAAGTACATACTATTACTTTATCGACTAAATTATTATGTAACCACACCTCTGTAGTTTTTCCACAGTTAGGGCATTCTATGTTATTAATCATCCATCCCATCTTTATCCTCCACACCACAAGTACAAACAGCCATTTTCACCTCTACTTATTCTTATGGTCAGTAGCGTACCAACCAGAACCTTTTAAATGGAAGGTACTTTTAGAAATGATTTTCTTCATGTTTCCTAAACAGACTGGACAACATTTCTCACATGTTCCATTTGAATCTTTTTCTAACTTTTCTATAATCTTTCCACATTTAATGCATTCATATTCGTAAACTGGCATTACACCTCCATAAATCTGGAGAATGATTCTAGCATGTTACTTTTATTTTTATCCAATTGAAACTTAGTACAATATCCAAAAATAGAAACGCTTAGTTTTCTTACTTGGTTGTGCTTTATATGTAAATATGAATTACTTGAACAAGTTCCAAAAACGCTGTTTTCGACATTTCCTTTTTCAAAGAAAGAACACAAAGCACAACAATTTAAAACTTTATATCCAATTAGATTTAGTTCTTTTAGTTTATTCTCATCCATTTATAACCTCTTGGTGCCGAAGAGGAGACTCGAACTCCTATGGTTTCCCGCTACTTTCTAAGAGTAGTATGTATACCAATTCCATCACTCCGGCATCTTAATTTAACATACTCTTTTTATTAACCGAACTTTCTTAGCCATTTTAGTGCCTTTTGGCCAAGTGCCACTTGACTTAAAAATAATTTTTCCATACTTCAAATCATTATAACCAAACTTTTGTTCAGAAGAAGGTTTAAAAACGTCCAGAACTTGAACTGACCAAATTTGCTCATCTTCTGTGTATAATTTAAAAATTTTTGCTGAACGAAGACTAGTAAAAAATGTTAAATAGTTTCCCATTTTTACTAGCCACTTCGGAGCGGTATTAAATCTATTTCGTCTATATCTTACTAGAGCTTTTCCTTCAACTATACAAGATTTTAAACCACCTTTCGGTCCTACTTTTACAACTTTGTATCCTTTCATTATTCACCTCAAACCTGTTATTGTTACATTATCAGCTAAACCAACGTTATCAAATATTTCTGTGAGTGTTCCTTCAACAGTAATCAGTTTTCTTTCGTTATTTGGAAGTAGTTCACCTGTTAAAGTTTCAAGCAGTTCTATAACTTTGTCTTCATCTTTCTTGTTTTTTAAAGTCAGTTCTATAATATACTTTCTAATCATTTTTCCTCCATAAAAAATTTGGTGCCCGAGACCGGACTCGAACCGGTATGGCGTTTAACGCCGAGGAGTTTTAAGCCCCTTGTGCAAACCAATTCCACCACTCGGGCATATTTACTACCTACAGTCCCATATTCGATATTGATATTTTTTATCTTTCTTTTGAAGTTTCTGCGCTTCTAACATAGCATTTTCATATGTTCCCTCTACTTCTTTAATAAATGTCCACTCTTTGTCTTTTCCTTGTTTGCTGATCGGAAATTTTTTCATATTATTCTCCTTCAGTAGTTTTTCTACATGTCTAAAAGAAAGCAGAACACAATCCGGATCACAAGAAAACCCATCGCATTCTGTAACGTGTCCAACAAACTTATAATCCGGACATACTTTCTCTGCAAATTCAACAAATATTTTACATACTGGAGTTTCCATGATATTCTCCTTTTATTTTTGGCGGAATGGACGAGATTCGAACTCGCAACCTCCGACGTGACAGGCCGGCGTTCTAACCAGTTAGAACTACCACTCCATTTTATGCTTCAAACACATGTTTACATTCAGGACACGTTCGTTTTTCTTTTATCCCATTATCAACAGCTTTGAATTTATAACCGCATTTAGGACATTGCACCCTACTTATATCAAAACCATTCATTATTCTATCTCCTCTTCTTATAAAGTTAGTAGCAGTGGGTGGAGTCGAACCATCTACCTAAGCCTTATCAGGACTTTGCTCTAACCAGTTGAGCTACACTGCTAATTTCCTTTCTTCTTTCGCCATCCTGTCATACAAAACTATATAAACTGCTGCTGACAAGTTCGTACAATGGATACTAGGAATAACTATAAATCTATGACAATGCCTCAAGAAAGTTTGCGGTATTCCCCCATCTTCAGGACCAAAAACATACACAGCATTTTTTGGATGCTCAAAGTGTACTAGATTTTCAGAATTTTCTCTTACTTCGACTGCTACAGGAACAATACCTTTTGGAAAACGATTGAAGGGATATTCGTCGCTAATGATTTGTATTTCCTTATAATCCTTCATTCTCTCTTCTCTTGGTAATCGATACTTTCCATTTTCTGTTTCTAAGTTTAATCTGTTCCCAGTAAAAATCACTGCCTTCGCACCAAAACAAGAACAAGCTCTTACTACATTTCCCAAGTTATGAATGTATTTTGGATTGTAGAGAATAATAGAGGGGGCTATATCTTCTTCAAATAGTTCACCTTCTTTTTTAACTTTAATCAAATCGCCGAACGTAAAATCTTGTAACGTTGCTTTCATTATTCACCCCACTATTTATTAACAAGTATTATCGTTCCGCCATAGTCAATACAAACTTTATTTTCGTATATGAAAGAATCATCTTCATCTTTACTATTTCCAACAACATAATGATTCAGAACTTTTCTAAGATTATAATCTTCATCGGGTTTGTGAATCATCTTTTTTAACCAGTCTTTCTTTATAACTGAACTAAGTTTATTAATTTCATGATCAACTTCGTCAGTTATAATTTCTATAAATTTTTTTCCTTTATCTATTAAGATATATTCGAATGACATAGTAGAAGATGATCGATCAGTACTACCAGAAATCCACATTACTTCTGGATCTTTTAAACATATTTCATTAATTAAGGTATCTTCTTTGCAATCTTTTGATGAGCAACATGGTTTGACTAAACATGTTTTGCAAACTAAAGTCTTTTTCACTTTTTTCTCCATTCTTGTTGGAGCGGGTAACGAGATTTGAACTCGTAAGCAACCAGTTTGGAAAACTGGCGTTCTACCATTGAACTATACCCGCTTTAGTTTGTCTGGCGGAGGGTGCAAGACTCGAACTCGCAAGTCTGTTACAACGGTGGGGTTCAGACCCACTCCCTTACCAATTAGGGTTAACCCTCCTCATATAATTTAATAAAATCTTTTCCATATGTGTCTATTACATACGAAAATATATTTTTCATTTCTTCTTTCATTAATACTACTAATTTTCCTGGAAATTGTTTAATCTTTTCGTTAGTTTGCTCACATAGAAATGATTTTACTTCTATATAGGTATCATCAGGATATTTATAGTCTGGAACATATTTATAAACTTTTCCGTTCCAAAAGTAATCAAACTTTTTAGAATTTCTTTTAAACTGAATTTTGTTATCTAAATGATAGATAACAAAAGCCAATTCCCAAGATGAGTCACACCAGAATCCTTTGTACCAGCCTTTCTTCCCGATTCCAGATCCTTGTCTGTATCCTCCATTATTAGATATTAAAGCTTTCTCTTTTATTTTTCTTCTTCGCTCTTTCTCTTTCTCTTCAGTTTTGGCCATTCCAGTAAGATGTAAACTAGAGATTGACTTAGAAAGTTTCTTTTTAACTTCTATACTTCTTTCTTTTCCAAATATCTCCTCGTAATTTTTTCCTTTAAGTGGAGACAATTTTCCTAACCATGGTTTTGGATGCCCATTTTTCCACTTTGGACATTTTCCTTTTTTCTTTAAACTATCAAGTCTTCGTTTTTCTGGACATTTATTCATACTATTAGAACAGCACCACTTTCCGTTCTTAAACTGATATTTTGCTTCTTTTTTACAACCATATAAACATAACATATTTTGATCTCCTATTTATTTGTTCTAAGAAGATCAAAACTTGCGCCATAAACCAGACTCGGCCAACTCTCCGTTTTCTTTTAAGAACTTATAGCTCCTGGTTGTCCTTCTACTGCAGGACCTACAGGTTCATATAAATACCAACCAATTAAAATTATCGGAACAACTACTGTTTCAAAAAGAATTACACTCCAGATTATGTTTCCAACAATAACTCTGTACTCGACTTTTGGATTTCTTTTGTCTATATTAAAAAGACCGTATTGCTGAAACTTATATGTTTTTACAATCTCTTCTTCTCCTTCTTTAACCTTAACCGAAATATTCCTATCAAATCCACAAGAAATCGTAGCAAGTAAAAACACTACCATTATTAAACAACAAATAATCTTTTTCATAATTCTCCTTTCAGATCTTCATCTAAAATTTTGCTTCTTGTTTTATATCCATACTCGCAAAGCATATTTATTCTACTTTCCATACTTTAACTGAGAAGTTATCGTGAGGATAATTGTGCCATTCTCTCCAGTCGTTTGAACTAAGATTTTTGATCATTCTCTCATACATTTCAGAAGAAGAATGTTCTTCTTTACAAAAATCAACCATTCTTTTCCATTCAGAAACTAAACGATCTCTCTCTTCTAGAATAGCTTTTTCAGCTTTTTCTTGCGACGACAAAATTCTTACTACGTGTCCACTCTCACAGTCATATTCTTGAATAATCCAAACTTCCATTTAGTTTCTCCTCAGTTCTTCTCTTACTTTCATCAAAATTTTTCCTAAATTATTCTCTCCTTTTCCTGTTCTTAAGTCTATTCCCCAATATGTATCATTCCAATAGTTTCCTTCTTGGAGAATAGAATCTCCAGTGTTTAGAAGCATCTGTTTTAGAACTAGGTTGTTCATAAACTTCTTACGAACTAATTCGTACATAATCCCATACTTTATCTCGTTCCATCCGTTTCTTAGTTTTACTTTCTTTCCTAGTCTTTTTGTGTCACCTGGAGTTTCACAAACTAGAATTTGTTGTCTATAATTCTTGTCAAGAGATTTTGCTGCTTGATATGCGTGTTCCAAAGTTTTATATACAACCTCGTCATAGCTTACCAAAGAAGGATAGAAGTTTGAAAGGAACCTAAACTCTTTCTGAAACTCTTTTACTATCATTATTTCTCCTTTAACAAATACTTATTCGAAAGCCTCTTCAACCACTTTCTTCCCACATAGTTGTCTAACTGTTCCTTCTCAGACCTAATCACAATGCCTTCTCGAATGTGACAGCCGTTCCCAAGAACAGTTAATCCATCTGCTAGTTCTTCAATTACTTTTAATGAAAAAGGTCCTCTATATAGAACCGGAGGTGTCTTGAAATCTAGTTCCTTACAAATAGACTCTACCTCATCCCAGTCAAGAAACTTTCCATTTACCTGAATATCGAAAACTATGAAGTTCTGGTTAGTAAGACCATATGTAAGATTCTGTACTGACTTTCCGTAAATCTCTGCGTATGGGATTGCGTCTTCCGAACGCCATTTATTTAGAACTTTGTCTTCTAATCCATACTTTGTAGCTATTAAAGAATATATGCTTCCACCCGGATGTTTCTTGATATTGAAATGACTTCCAACGTAAAAAACATTTTCGACAACACCAAATCTAAAGTTGGTTCCATGAATCTTTTCTGTTATGAAAACCTCTTCTCCAACCTTGAAAACGTCTGGAAAGTTTTGAATTCTTTCAATGTCTGTCTTGTATGAAAATCCAGCTACGTTAGGAGCATTATCTCCACCAAAACTAACTGGATCTGGTGGTTCGTATTTTTTAACTCCTAATTCTTCTGTGACATCTTGTCCTTCTATCCAACCTTCCTTAGATGGAACTAGAAGACCCTGACTAAGAATCTTTCTTAGTTTAATAGTTTTGATTCTAAAGTGTCTATCTCTCAAAAACTCCCATTCAGAAGTTTCAGGAAGGATAGAATCAATTGGTATATAAGCGCCCAAACTTTTTCCTTCGAAGTCAGTTGTTTTTACTACACACTGCCATTGTGTTTCACCTACAGTTGCTATAGATAGGGTATCAGCGTTTGGATGCTTTTCAAGTTTGAAAGAAACAACTTTAACTGAAAATTGACTCATTGATTTTTTCCTCCTTTTTACTTCCCGAATCTAGTCTCATTCTGTGACATTTAGCGCAAGTAGTTATCCAATTTGATTGTTCCATCAAAGTATAATCTTTTGCGATAGATGTACAATGCATTGATAAAGACTGTTGTGTGTCTTGAATTTCTTCTTCATTTATTTTTCCACATAATTCACAGTTTTGTTTCCCAAACAACTCTTTAGCTTTGTCATGCTAGTAAAGACTACATCCTCCTTTCCATGACGAATGACTTTCTCCATATTTTCCAAATAAATAGTTATTTTTTCCAGAATTAGATAGATTTTTTCTTCCAAGTTTTAATTCTCTAATCCTTCTTCTAACTTCTAATCTTTTAGTTGGGTTATTTTCCCCAGAAAAAGCTTTCCTTCTTTCTGAACATTTTTTGTAATGATCTGAACAGCATAACCTTCCATTCTTAAATTGATATTTTGCTTCTTGTCCACAACCATAATCACACAATCTCATTAAAGTCACCTTTACATAAAACTTTCTACCATCGATGGTCTATTACTTTTTAAATAATGAGCGATGAGTTTTCCAATTTCCTTCGCTTCAGCTTCAACATATCCGTCTTTTATTAAATCTTGTTGAAATCTCAATACCGTCAGATATAAAGCATCTTGACTAATCCACTCTCTTCCAAGACTAGCTAAGAACATTTGAAAGATTTTTGGAATTACTACGCCCTTATGCTTCCATTCAATCTCTCTTCTCTTTTGTACGTCTTTTCTCCAGCTGTTTAGATTCATACAACATCCTTCTTCAGCATAGAGTTCCTTTCGATAGATCTCTCCAAGATTTCCTGGAAGTTGCATGAGCATACATATATATCTTTTTCTATCTTCGTTCCATTCTAAAGCCGGACAAACTTCAGCTGAAGTATAAAGTCTAACTGCTGCTCCGCATTTAGCTTTGAAGCAGCAGAATCCACATCCAATACATTCATCTATTTTCATTTTTTACCTACGACTTTCTCAACCCAGTCCAAGTGTCCGGTCCCATTACATTTTTCACAAAACACCTCTGCTTTCCAAGAAATGTACCCAGAAAATCCAACAATATCAAAATCATGTTTTGTGTATCTTCCTTTTCCTTTACATCTTGGGCAGTTGTACTTGGGTTCTCCAATAAGAACATCGCACAACCAGAAAATTATTCTCTCTAACATTTTCTCCCCCCTTAGTAATTTTTTGGAGCCACCAGAAGGATTCGAACCCTCGAAAGTTGATTACAGGTCAACCATTTTTCCATCTAAATTATAGTGGCTAAACTTTTCTAAGAATTCTTTTTCATATTTTTCTACTTTTTCAATTATTACTTCTTTAAACTTACAATGTATATACTTATGATGAGTTGGACAAAGAGGAATCAAATTTTCCGGATTTATATTTTGTTTATTTTCGTCTAAGTGATGAACATCAACAATAAGATTCTCTTCACATATTATGCATTTTTTTTCATGAAATTGAAAGCAAACTTCTCTATACTTATACTTTCCATTATCCTCTTCATAGTTTTTGTTGAAAAACCTCCTGGCGCATCTATTAGAACATGTTTCAGTTAAAGTATAATATTTTATAGGTTTTTCACAAATTGGGCAAAGTTTTAAATTTTTAGGGTTTAAGTAGCATGTTTCAGAATGTTTACTAATATTGGATGAAGTTTTTTCTTTTTTACAAAATTCACACGGAACTTTTTTATATTGTCCATTGCTTTTAGTCCCATTCTTATACATTTGAAACTGACGTTCTGAATTCTTTTTTCTTAAAGATGGACATCGTTGATAAATTTCATTACAACACATCTTTCCACTTTTTAGTTGATAAATCCCTTCTCTTCCACACCCATATTGACATAACATGGTGTATTCCTCTCTATTTAGATCTTTATTATATGTTCTAACTTAAGGAGAAATTGGTAGAGTGCCAGATCTTCAACTCTACCAATCAACCGTTCCTATCATTAGACAATTCGGGCTTTTATCTTTTAATTCTTTCAGAAGCATCCAACACTTCTGACAATTCTTTTCCGATTAAGTCACTCGAACTTTTATCTTTTACTTCTGCTAGAGGTTTTGCGCACCAAGGACAAAACTTAAAAACTTTTCCTGTGTACTTTGTTCCCCAAGAATGAATAGTTGGAGACACCATTACTTGAGCTGATATTATCTGGGGCATTCCAATTTTAAAATCTTTACAATCACATTCCATACCCACAGTTTTCTCCTTTTAGAAAAGGGTGGGGAGATTTTACTCCCATCTTCTCATCTACCAGATGAGGCTTTAATTAAGCTACACCCTTGTTGGTCGGGGTGGCAGGACTTGAACCTGCGACATCTCGGTCCCAGGCCGAGGACTCTACCAACTGAGCTACACCCCGATAGTTTAACAAATCTTAAATCCACCACAATCCAAAAGAAAGTTTCGAAACTCCTTTACATTTTCCTCGCTGAATGGATATTCAACATCGAGAGCCTCCCTTTTCCCTTTTCCTTTACACCCGTTACATTCCATATCTCCTGGACCAATATTTGGTGGGGGTTGTCTCTTTCCTGTACCTCCACAAACAGTACAATCTTCTAGAGGAATCTCCTCTAACATTTTGATATACTCTACCTCATACTTTTTCACTTCACCTGAATCTAAAAGTTCTGTGAGTCTTTTACTCAGTGCGAGAGACCTAGTGCAATTTAGACCCCACCCATCATTACTATGTCCACCGTTGTCTTTTGAAATTAAGTCTGGTGCTGCTTGTACACAATAGTTCCATAAAGGTCTCCACCACCAAACATTGTTTCTAAAATATTCTCCAGTCTTAGATTTTGGTTTTCTTCCGTAAACATCCATTCCCATTATTCATCATCCTCTTTTCTATCAGTTAAAAGTTCAAAAGATTTGGCGTTCTCCAACGAAGAAGGGTATGAACCACCAAGACGCCTAAAAAATATCTGCTCTCCTTTGATGTTATATTGATACTCTGCCCAATCTCCGTAATGTTCTATATCACCAATTTCATAATCATCTGAGCAAATTATATTACCTCTTCTAGTACCATTTTTAATTTCTTGTTCTGTCAATGAATGTTTTTTAGTTAATTCTTCTACACGTTCTTTATTTAATTCTTCCCTAATGGTTTTGTCTGCGAAATCGATTGAATGTTTCTTAGCAACAACAATGATACTTTTCAGACTTTTGTCACATTCAAGAAGATCTATTCCTAACGAGCCAGGATATCCATCCCAGTGGGTAGCAATCATTAGTTTATCATCTATTGAAATTATTGCTCTTGTTCCAATATCCACGGAATTCCTTTCTTCTCAAACTCTCTAATATTCTTGACTCGACTTTCAATAATATCATAAGAAAATCTAGCTCCAAAAATTTTTTGAATCCAGTCAAGACTTCCTACACCCCAACAAGTTTGACAAAGGATTCCCATTGGTTTGTTTTCATAACTTTTCAATAAGAATCCTTTGCCATTACATCTTTCACAAATTTGCTCGTAGATTTCCATTATATCTACTCCATAATCTTTTTCACTATCTCGATTGGATCTCCAAGAGTTTTTCTTAGTTCTTTTGCTCTTTCTTGTTTCTCTTTGTACTTCTTTCTCAGTTCATCTAATCTTTCCTCTTTGGTTCTAGGATATGAATTAAAGACAGGAATTCCTTCTAAGTTCAGTTTCCATGAATTCCGACGTCTCTTTTTAAGAACATCAAAAGACCACTTTACACCCATAACTCTTTGAACCCAATCAATACTTCCAGCACCAAGACAAACTTTGCAGAGGACACCTATCTTTTCGCCTTTACAGTCTTGAATTAGGTATCCTCTGCCATTACATTTATCACAAATTTGGTCATAAATTTCCATGAGTTAATCCTTACTATCTAACCCGATTACTTGTAAATACTTGTCAAATAATTTCACAGATTCGGGCACTTTATCTAAAGTTTCTGGTTTCCTGATAAACTCAGATTCAACTACAGAACGTATATAGTCATTCTTTAAGTCTGTGCAATCTGACTTGGTAGTTAAAAACTCATGTAAGTTATATGTTGAGCCATGCGCAATCAAACATGCTGTTTCCATTTCACCGCATCTTTGTCCACCTCGATTTTTTCTACCACCAAGAGGTTGTAGGGTTCTTTTATTGTAAACTCCAATTCCTCTTCCTGCTAATTTGGTCTCAGCAATATGGATCATTTTGAAGAAATACATATATCCGACTGCTATTGGATTTAAGACCCAACGATTAGAAATCGAGTCAAACATCTTATACTCTGACGGTGTATTTGTATACTCCAATGCTTTCAAAACCATCTCTGCTGTGGTAGATTCAAACGGTGGTTCTACAACTGACAATTTATAAATGAATGTTTCATCCACAGTGGTTTTATTTAATTGTTCTTCGAACTGCTTATAGTACCAGTTATCTTCTGTATTATCAATAATTTTTATGTAATCTAAGATGTATTTCTTTAATTCTTCTTGAGTCTTTTCTTCTGTTAACATAGTAACCAACTGCCGTTTCAAATCAACCAAAGACATCCCAAGATGTAGTTCAAAGATCTGACCTAAGTTCATTCTGGATATAACACTCAATGGACTGATGCAAATATCTACATATTTTCCATCTTCCATTCGTGGCATTTTTTCTTTTGGAAGAATTTTAACTACACCTTTATTTCCGTGACGATTCCCAATTTTATCGCCAACTTCAATCTTTCTCATGTAGATTCCATACATCTCTACATAAACACCTTTAACTTCTTCTCCTTTGATTTTGTATTTTCTTCCTTTTTCTGTCTTAGAGAACATATTCAAATTATTCTCTTTTAGGAATTTTTTTACATCTTCTGGTGGTAAATGTTCCAACAGAGTTTCTTCAATTTTCTTTTCTTCCTCTAGTTGTTTTTCTTTTATCTGTTCCACCCACTTATTATACTCTGGAATTGACCTGTTCCAATTATTTGGATAAACTTTTAAATGAAATACGTACGCTGGTTTGTTAAATGAGTGTTTCGTTTCTTCTTCAAAAATAGACGAAAAGTTAACTGGTCCATCTGGTATTTCTTTCATGACTGCGTATGGAATATTTTCTTGGATGGCTGCTAGTTTAACTCTTTCGTTCTTATTATCTTCTCGATCTAGAATAGGAAGAGGTGTATACTTCTTTCTGTCAACACTCAAATCTAGAAGAACTTTATTCGGTGGTATTTCAAAAGACAAGTCAACAAAGTGCACGGAAGTAAACATTTGTTCTTGGACTCGTTCGGAAATGATAATTGAGTCCTCATAATTAAGTCCATGATATGGCATTACCGCTGTTAAATAGTTTCTTCCAAACTTTATTTGACCATTCTCGCAGAAGTTACTTTCCGCTAGAATTTGTCCAGCTTTAACTCTTTCTCCAAGTTTAACATATGATGTCATGTAGTCTATATTTTCTACATGTGTATTTCTTATCGATATGTCAAAGGTATCATAGTCTTTATCGTCATATAAAAGAACTAAAAATTCGTCGTTCAAGAAGATAACTTGCCCATCTTTTCTAGCTACTTTTATGAACTGAGTCTTGTCAGTATATAACCGCTCGCAACCAGACTCAACCAATGGAAGTTCCGGTTTTTCTAACATAATCGCCTGTCTCATTTGAGAAGACGCCATTTGTAATCTGGTCTGGTCGTCATGTTCAGAAAATGGAACCATCGAAACCGGAATGGAGATAGTAGATTTCTCTTCTAGTTCTTCAGAAAATCTAAGATTAGGATCTAGTTTCGTATTAACTAAAAGGTTCTGCAGAACTCCACAGTTTTCCCTATCTGGTGTATCTACTGGACAAATTCTTCCAAACATTGATGGCCACAAGTCCCGTAAATGAACCGGAACATTTTCTTTTGTAAAACCATCTGGACCAACTAAACTTATTCTAGTTAGTTTAGATAACTCGTCAATCGGATTGATTGAAAAATCAAACTGAATTATATTTGAGACGTTACAATCTTGGATGATTTGCTTTGAATTTACATTAAATTTTGGACTGCTTGATTTGAAGCACGCCAAACATAAGTTAAACAAGTTCTTTGCAATTTTGGATAAAACTACATACTCAAAGCATCTAATTCTTTTATTTCTATAATCTTTATCGTCAACTGGATTTGAAATCGCATATAACAGTTCTTCTATAACAGAATCTTTATGGAAAAACTGACTGCTCATTAAGTCAATTCTAGGAAGAAGATCTAAGGAGTATATTATTTTCTCCCCCCTTGTTAGGGGATCGATCGTTGAGTAATTTTTTCCTACATCGGTAATGAAATCTTCTTTACTATATCCAACTGATGATTCGTGATAAACTTTTAAGTCATATAAAAGTTTATCAGCGATGGAACTAGAATCTGTAATTATTGGCGCCTCAATTTTGTCTAATTCAAATCTTTTTTCAATTTCTTCGTATCCATAATATGCGAATAGAAGAATTGCAAAAGGAATTTTCTTACCCAAAATTGTTACATAGACGTAATCTACAAAAGTTGAGTCTGGCTCTTTTCTATGAGAAACCATTATAGTTCCAACATTCGTTCTTAGTTTAATATCAGCTCCTCTTGTAACAATTGGAATATCAAACAACTGGAAAATTGGAACCTTCTTCTTTCCAGAAACTTTGATATAGTTTCCATCAACCAGTTTTGGAATCGCCATGGACAAATCAAAGTCGTGATTCCCTTTGCCAAGTAAAATAACTATACTTTTCTTTAAAGTTTTTTCAAGTTCGTCTGTTGATGGTCTTAAATCTTTAATCTCAAACTCTTTAATTACAAAACCAGAATCTTCTACTGGTCTTAGCATTTCTCGAATCTTGTCTTTTAGCTCGAGATATTCCTGTTCTCTAATTTTGAAAATATCTAAACTATTTTTTATTACAAAATTTGGATTTACTATTTTCAATAGTTGAGTCTCCTTTCTGGAGAAGAGTTGTTAGTTCTAATTTACTACTAACAACTCTTTTTTGTTTTACAATATTTTTAAAGAAACTTTCTAATTCTACTGATTTTATTTCTTTAATTAACTTTTTAAGAGAAATTGAGCAATTCTCTCGCTTACTTTTATTAGATAATTCTGGTATTACTTCTAAATTCTTCCAGTGACTTATTATTTTAGGGTGTACCTTATTTTTGAATCCCTGAAATATTGAGAATTTGTGGTCCAAGTTGTTGGTTTTACTTCGTAAACTAGAATGTGGAATTTTATCTTTATGTAGTTTGAAAGAGATATAAGTTTCTTTTTCTACATCTTGTTTATATCTTGCGTAGATAGATAGTATTTCTGGATCTTTCTTTCTATAGTACTGAGGACAGGTTTTCTTACAAATATTTGAGCAATACATAAATCCATGTCCATATCGTTTATCTTTTACTTGTAAGGTTTTAGCTCTCCAGTAAATTTGATATGATGCTGGTTCAAACCAAGTTCTACACACTTTACATCTAACTAAGATCTTTCCGTTTTCTTCTTTAATCTCCTCAAATTCAGAAAACCATGGATATCGTTTTGAGAACCTTTTGAATGTAAGTTTTGCTTGTTTCTTTCCCTTCATTCTAATGCTAATAGAAAGTTTAATCTCATCAGTATGTGTTTTATTAAACATTGGATGATTAAATCCAACCATTTTTCCTTTAACTCCAGCACCAATCTTTAATTTAATTATTGGGCATGAATTCTGAATTTCTGAACAACACAATTTTTCATTTTTTAGTTTGTATTTGGCAACATTTCCACAACCATAAAAACATAATATATTTTCTGTATTTTCGAGCTTGCAGCTTTTGTGTCGATTCCCTGTTTTCTTTCCTTCATGTTTTTCTCGATTTTTCTTTTTTGATTCTTTAGTGTGGTGCTTTCCATACATTGAATTCTTAGACCCTGGATTTCCGTATAACTTTCTAACAGATGAACATTTTCTGTAACTTTCACTGCAGCAAAATTTCTCTTGTAGTCCAACTTTAAACTTTGCCAACTGTCCACACCCATATCCACAGTAAATAGTTCCATCATTTTCAATTTTATAACTAATTTCCTTCATTAAATTATCTCTCCACGAAGGATTTTATTTAGAATACCTTTATATTCTCCAGAATAAAGAATTCCTTGTAGAATATGTTTCTTTGGGTCAGAAAATCCAACACCGAGAAGCCAGTTTTCTTTTTCTGGAACGCTTTGTACACTATAAAAGATCGGTGCTACTGTATCTCTAACTTCTAGTAATCTCCACTTCTTATGACCAACCCACATCATCTGCGCAACAATGCATTCAAAATGAACATGGTAAATAGCTCGTTTATCGTTATACACTTTAAATAATTTCGCAACTGTTTCATGGGGTTTGTGCTTTCCACCAGATTGATGTAATAAATTTGACGCTTCTGACAAATCTGCTACGATATCTTTCTGGACCATTTCACCGTCTTCATCATCTTCTTTTGTTTGTCCTTTTGTTTTTGCTGCACCGCTTGTGTGGAATGTGCGCAGGATCAACTGCGTATTGGCTTCTCCAAGGCTCTGCGCTGCAATAATCCCAATATACTTACTATGTAAATTCTTTAGATCGCCATAACACTTTTTACAGACTTCTGGCGATTTACAAAAGATCGGACTTCGAACATAGATAAGTTTGTTAACGAAAGATACACAATTCTCAGGAGTTATTAGTTCTAACTTTTTATCTTTTGTTATATGGTATTTATAAACTAGCATTTTTGCTTTTCTCTCATCATTAACATAAACTTCGAGGGTATCTTCAGTTTCACAATCATCTAATGTTTCACTCATCTGCAAATTGGCGCAGGTAAATATTAGTTTTCTAGAAAGATATCCAGATGCTCCAGTTTTTAAAGCAACATCAAGAAGACCTTTTCTAGACCCATAAGAAGACGTAAAAAATTCTCTTTGAGTAAGTCCGTCTAAATAACTATTCTTAATTGGAATTGGAACAATCTGACAATCATAATTAGAAACAAATCCTCTAGTTAGAACTATCTGTCGAACTTGTTCCCAACTACCTCTAGCACCAGATTCTACCATATAAGAATAAGCAAAGTTCTTTTTCAGAAGATTCTCAATTTCCTTACTTTCGATAAGTTGCTGTTGTCCGAACATGTCATCAGCTTCGTATATTTTATCTCGAATTTTATCATGATCTTTAATTCTACAAGACGCTAGAGACAACGTTGTTCCGAATAATGTCGCATACTCAAAACCAAGTTGTTTGATATTGTCTAAAACAATTTTAGTAACATCTTCATTGTATTTTTCTTTAACATCAGTAAGGATAGAAATCAACTCTTTCTTTCTTACTGGTTTGTTAACTAAAGGATAATCTTTTGGAAGATACTCATTAAACGTATAAATTCCTTCTGTAACTTCTTCCCCTTTATACATTAGTTTTTTCTGTAAGTGCGGAAATTTATTTGCTGTTAAAGCATAAACTCCAAGAATAATATCTTGACTTGGAAGCGTAGATAACTCTCCATTCGCTGGATTTGTAAGATTTTTAGTAATTAGAAATTTATCTGTTATTTCTTGTTTTGCTTCTTGAGTAATTGGAATGTATACGGCCATCTGATCGCCGTCAAAGTCCGCATTATATCCGCTACAAACTAAAGGATGAATTTTAATTACGTCATCCATTGTAACTTTAATTTTAAATCCAATCATGCTTAGTCTGTGTAGAGATGGTTGTCTATTTAGTAAACAAACTTCTGTCTCAGCCATCTTTTCACAAGTTTGAAACAAATCCAAGTTTTTAGAATTTATGGATTCATCGATAAAATCCACCGCTTCATTTAAAAGTTTAAATCTTCCCTGTTCAATTAACTTTTGTGCAATTGGGAGTTTATAAATCTCCAAGAAAACTAAATACGGTATGTAACACTCATCCAGATTAAGAGTTGGATCTGGTGTAATAATCGCTCTACCAGAAAAGTCAATTCTTTTACCTAGAATATTTTTCCTAATTAATCCTTCTTTTTTAGAAAGTTTTGAGATAATAAAATCATACAAAGTATCTACTACTTTTTGAAGCTTACTATAATACGCATAGAATAACTGTGGGCTATTCAATACGTTTACAGCTGTTCGCGCCATAGTAACTTTATTTTGTAGAATGTACATATAGCACTGATTGATTGTATCTGCTCTCCAAAAACTTTTCTCAATATCTTTTGTTGTTGGTCTTAAATCTGGTGGTAACACTATGATATAATTAATAATTAACTTATCAATATTATTCTTGATGATTCTCCAGTTTCTATCAATTTGTCCTAGTTTAGTAGATGAATCCTTAATCAGTTCATAAACAGCTTCTAATTTATCCCAACTTCTTTGCGCCTGTGATGGCACACTTCCGCGATTTGTAATTACCAGTTCTCCATTTGTATCCAAATACAAAACTTTGTCTTCATTTTTCAAAAGACTATCAATCATTTCTCTTAACTGGGATTTACTAACACTCATAATCAAATCATAAAACAATGGATTGATTACTGGGATTGGAAGTACAATTCTAGCAAATCTTTTCCTTCTTTCATCTGCACTTACAATATCTACATGACAGATGCTACAAGTTCCACCCGATTTTGAAATTCCATGATATGTACCGCATTGACAAGTATAATTTTTTAATGGTCCAAAAATCTGCTCAGAAAATAATCCTTCTGGGTGGAACTTCTTTTTATTCATGACTTTTTCTGTAGTGACTTCTTTTAAGTCTTTACAAAATTCATTAATATCAAGAAGTTTTGGCATTAAGCACTCTCCTTTAGGTTGTTGGTTTATCGTCTGTTATTGGTCCAAATCTTCTCTTCTCTGGTTCTCTACATCTTTAAAACTAGATGTGATAACGATTGGTCCTTCTTCTGTTTCTTTTACTAAGTCCCAAGAAATTACATCCATCGCTAATCTTCTTACGAGTTTGTTAACTTTGGCTGTAACTATCCTATCAATTTCTGGCAATAAAACTTGCGCAATAATTTTTGCGTCTTCTAACTTAACTTGATTCACATCTTTCGAAACTTCTTCTTTGATAATTTGCTTTATCTCTTCAAGAACCACGTCATTAAGAAGTGACATTCTGTTTCTCCTCCTGTTTAGTCTTAATTCTTTTTCTCTTCTTCTCAATTTGTTTTGTAAGATCTTCTTGAATTGCCTCTCCAAGAGACTTTGTAAATCCCAAAACAATCTTATTAATTCCATCAGTTATTGTTGGAATTGTTTTATCTATTACTTCTTTTGTAGTATTTAATAGTTCATTTTTTACCCTATCCATTTCTTTGTGGATTCCTCTTCTTTTTTTTGCCATAAACGATCCTTTCTACTTTACTATTTTAAATTTTTCCCACGGTTTAAAGTAAGAGTAAGTTAAGTTATAAGTACAAATCAACGAAACTATCATTGGAAGTCCATCAACTTCGAACGGTCTTCCAACTACCTTATCAGATAAACAAAGAACATTCGTACCAGGATCTGCGTTTGGATGTTTCCCGTCTATAACTACTTTTTCAATATTTCTATTTTCATCCAGGTATACTTCAAATCCTTTGATCCAAAGACTCTTGTCTAGTTCTATCATTTCATAAATTTCGCCGGCGAATATTATCTTATCTGGAATCATTTTCATTTTCTTTTTTATTATCATAACTTCCCCTACGCTACTGCTTGTTCTGCGATCAATTCAATGGTCCTACTTCTTTCGTTTATCAGGATTACATAATTTTTGTAATCAAGTGGATTAATCATTGTTATGAGACTTGAGATAACATCATTAAAAGACTTGAGAGCATTTTTTGGAAAGGGTTTCTGTGAGACAGGAAACTTTTTATTTCCAACGTATATAATCACTCTAGATAATTTATTCATAAAAATAATTGGATCGATACAATCCAGTAGATTTGAAAATCTTTCTATCTCTTTTGAAGAAACGTCGAATAAAATATCTTTTCTTTTAGTTAGTTGATTTAGACTTCTAGACATCATTGTTTCCAGGTAGTCTAACTCAATCGCGTAAACTTTCTGTTTTTCAACCATCTTTTCAATTAGGTTCTTTCTTACCAAAGACCCAGCAAATTCTGCTGCATCAATTACGTCTTTTCTCTCTATACTTAGAGGATATGTTCCAACGTAGTTCCTTCTATATTCCACAGATTTTCTACAATCCACCAACAAATATCTTGAAGAGATAGACAATCTGGCGTCAATTGAATCTTTTCTATCATATGTAAAATCTCTACAATCAACAACTAAATCTGTCTTTGGTAATTTAGTTACTCCCTCTTCAAATTTCTTATTGAATTTTACTACTTTAATATCTGTATTTCTTTCTTTAATCAGTTTTTCTAAAGCGTCAACTTTTGCTTTTCCTACATCCTCCTTTCTATATGGTGACAATTTTAGATTTTTTTGTTGTACCGTATCATAATCTACAATAACTAGTTTCTTAATATTTTCTAGTTTAGATAGATTATCACAAAAATAACTTCCTAATGATCCTAATCCAACTACAGTCACGTTTTGGATCAACACTGCACCTACCTTTCTTTCTTGAATTTTGTCGTAAGATAGTTTGGTAGAAAATAACTGAATTACTTTTTAGTATATAATATGTAGATGTGAGAGACAAGAACTTTTTGTCCTTGTCTCTCATTTTATTTATGCTGCGATTTTCTTTGGTGTTAGAATGTTAACTTCTTTTTCAGTTGGGGTTGGGTTGAACTCCGATTTGTATATGAATAACTTTACAGCTTCTTTAAGAGGATAATTTAAAGGAATTCTCACCCCATTCTTTCTTACGAGAATTGTTTCTAAAGAAACATCTCCAATCGTTATAGTAAAGCGGTCTGGATTAATTTCGTCGGCAGATTTCGATGAAAGAACTGCTTTTAGAGCTCTCCCAAAGGATCTGTCTCTAGCATCTTTTTTATTGTGCATATCCATAACTGAACAAATAGATACTCCTCTCGAAAGAATTTTTCCTTCTTTTGAAAGAAGCAAGCAAACAGTAAAGACGTTTCCAACTATAGGATCTTTATCACTATAGTAGAATTTAATTTTGTCTACTCCCGTTGCTTTTAATTTTGAAACAACTTCCGGCTTCATATTTGTCGTAAACATTTTGTTATCCTCTTTTTTCTTTTCTCACCCCTTGTCACCAGCGGGCTTCAAGAATTCTAGGTTGTCTCCAGATTTAAGAATATACTCTCCGTTAACGCTCTTCCCATTAACCAACCCAGTTGTCAGGTCGCTAATGCTGAATGCGTCTTTTAGGAGAGCAGCCACTGCCGCCACACTCTTTCCAGCAACGTTAAAGAAGTCACTAGAAGCACCGCAAGAAACTCTCACTGTGGTAGTAGTTCTCTGACCCGCCGGAGCTTTAGGATCAGTTAAAGTTGTGAAGAATGTTCCCGATACTCCCTTTGCTCCACCAACTACTGGACCTGGTTCAGGAAGTTCATCTTCTTCTACTTCTTCTACTTCCTGTCCATCTATAAGAGCTGCGATGACGTCGTCTTTTCTCCGCTTGCTCATTCCGAGAATACCTTCATCCCGGCACATTTCACGTAATTCAATCAGTGTGTATGCTTCCAGCTGCTCGTACGTATAAGACATTACATCCTCCTACTTTTGTTTTTTGTTGTTCTGACTTTTGCGTCCGACTTCATTTTTTCAATGTCAAAATATACTTCACATGGTACTACAGGTTTGTCCTCTGCAACTGAATTATAGAATGACCAGCACATTATTGTTGCAGCAGTAAGATTTGCGAAAAACAACTGGGGAGTTGAAGATGCAGCAAGTTCTTCACAACTCATTTCGTCTGGTGATTTGTCTTTTGGAGTTTCAATTTCAGGATGGTAGTCAGTTAGACTTGGGGTTATATCCTTTCCATCTTTGCGGATATATGTTTGTACATTCCCGTCTATAAAGTCATTCCCTCCAGAAATTAAGATAACATTCTGCAGTTCTTCAGCGAAGTCAGATACTAACTTCCTAGTTTTATGGTTATCAACGCATAAAAAGATAACATCTTCACCATTTAAAACTTCGCGAATGTTTGAGAAGTTAACGTACTCTCCAAAAGTTTCGAAATCTAAGTTTGGATATTCTCTTTTCAAATCAGTGCTTTTTACAACTGCTTTGTTTCCAAATGTTCCAAACTCTTGTCTTTGCAAGTTCTTCTCTTCGTACTCATCCCCATCAATTAATTTAATCCTACTTCCATGAAAACTTGGAGCGTAGTTTAAGAATCTGCTTATCTTCTCAGATAAGATACTTCCGATACCACCTAGACCAACTATTGATATATTTCGTTTCTTTCTTGAGTAACTAGGTTCCATGTGATTCCCCTATCAATTTCTTTTCTTCTGTTGGCTTAAAAGACTTGAACGCACACGTACCGCAAGGATTAAATTCTTTTATCACTCTCCTTTCTTGTTTTATATCTCCAGGCTTAGGAAGAATGTCCCGGAGAGTTGTTATATTTTCACCGAATGTTCCTAGTTCTTCATCCCACCTCCCATAGTCAAATGTAACTATTTCTTGTTTGGCTGGTTTAACTGAACCTATCCAGTTTGGATTATATCTTTCGAACTTCTTAGACCATTTAACAAATTTGTATCCCTCTTCATAACTCGGTTGTGTAAACAACGGAATATTTTCCAAGTCTTTAAACAAGTGAGTATAGTAGGGACTTCGATATATCGTTATTTCTGGTTTCTGAACTTCTTCTTGGACTTTTTGAATTCCATCGATATAATTCTGTGGTTCAACTTTAAATCTAGTTCCACCAACTACAATAGAAGCAACTATTTCAAATATAGGTTTCTTAATATTTCCAACTGTGATATGCAGACCGTCAGAATCTTTCTCATCCCCAACATCAATACTAGAATGTGACGCTGAAAAACTAGGATGACTATGGATAGTTGATAATCTTACATATCCTTCCATTGATGGGATTCTTATGTACTTTACGCTTGCTCCAGATACTTCCTGGGGAGGAATTATTATACGAAACTTTTTCTTTGTCTCGTTATAGTAAAGTATCGCATTACATTCTGAATGATACATATCATAAATTTTTCTGAAGAAAGTTATAATTCTTCCAAAAGTTCTTAGAGGAATTTTTGGAATATGTAACTTGGCGTATGGTTTTATTTCTTGTAGAAAAGATACCCCACTAACTTTTGTTATACTTTCAACTATTCCAACTTTCTTCTTTAGAAATAATCCATTCTTCGAAATAATGTAAAGAATCTTATCATCTGGCAAGTTTGAACCATCATTTAAAACTACTTTAAACATTTCACCTCCGATCATAGTATGATGTTTTTTGATACTTCTGGATTTGAGTACCAACTGAACATATCTGGTACTACGTCTTGGGGTATATTCTTCATTCTTTGTGGTATAAGACCGTAGAAGTAGAAGTTTTGATACTTAGGAAATCCAGGTGTATTATACTTAACCCATTTTGTATTTGTGGAAAATAGTACTCGTTTCCATGTTCTTCTCCCATCAAAGAAAGTATGATACATTAAATCATAAGTGTCGTAATCGTAAGTAGAATTTCCCAGAACGTCTCCAAACTGTGGTGTAAACTTTGGAGTAAATTCATATCCAGAAGTGAGAGGCGGAGACGCATTAAACGCAAACAATCTCCTATTGCTTTCAGTTAACCAGAACGTATGAAAGTTACTACACAAAACTAAAGGAACATCAGTATCCACTATAAAAGCGGAAATCCTACAAGGTTTCGATTTTAAGAAACCCGCCACCCTTTGTTTTGGAGTTACTTCCATTCCGATGGTTAAACCATCAACTGAGTAACTAGCTTTTCTAATACATCCTACTGATACTACTCCATGATATGCTTCAAAGATTGGAAATGTTTGCTCTGTATTCTTATCATCTCCAATTGTAGTAGTTACTTCAATTTTCCTTCCAGTCGCATTGAATATAAATCCAGTAATTTTTCTAATCTTTAAAAGATCTCGTGGAGAATTCCACGAAGTAGCAATTACATTATCACCAACTCTTAAATCAATATCTACATCACAAGACGGAAGAAAAAATCTTTTTCCGTCTTCAAGAAGCATCTTTGGAATATGGCTTGCCCAGTTATAGTATTCAGTACTAAAGTAATTAACACGGTTAGGAATAATAACATCTCGATTTTTTGTAATAAAGATTATCTGTGAATCGTCCGATACTACAACTTTGTTTCCAATCCGAACTGCTGGAATAGGCAGAAGTTCTTCTTCAATCTTTTTAATTGTATCAGAAATTTTTCCTAAAACATTAATTTTTATATTACTTTTTGTAGTATCTATTTTTGTAAAACAAAGCTTTCCCTCTTTAAAGTCTTCAAATGTGCACATACTACCCATAAATATTTTTCTTGGAAGATGATCAGATGCTTTAATTAAGAATTTATCCCCTTTTTGAAACTTAATTCCTTCAAATTCTAATTTGTCTTTATCAATAATATCGAAATCTACAAAGTCCATTAGGTATACAACTTGTCCACACTTCATCTCTGAAAGACCATCCCTTGATATTCTTACTTCATCAGCGCTCAGAAGTTTTTCGTATCCAGGAACTTTAAACGCTATTAGATCTCCTTGTTTAATTGTCTTTCCGTTCTTAGTAACTATAGAATTAAGAGGTTTCTTTTTCAAAAAGTTAATTATTTTTCTCTTTAACCTAACATCGATCTTATGTTCCGATTTACTTCCCTCTTCATCTTCTAGTTCTAGCTGATCAATATAATCTTTTGTAGATTTCAAAGCACTGATGTAGTAATTCTTCTTGTCAATGACTAGTTGATCTCCTACACTAATGGTGAAAGTCTGTGAACTGTCATTGACTGAGTCCTCATGATTCAACTCTTCATCTTCTTCCTCATAAGATTTAAGTTCCTTAGATTTAAGATTTCTATCATCTAAGAAAAAACTTTCTGCCATTGATCTTTCAATACCTAATTTTTTACCTCTTTGACCAGAAATAATTTGTTGTATCTTCTTAATGACTGGTTCATCTAAACCATCTTCATTTTTGGAAGAATTCATACCAATTTCTACAAACAGATTTCTTTCATGCTGAAACCATGGAACTTTAAAAACAAACATTGGATCTACTTTTGAGAAGTACTGCCATTCAAGTAAATTTCCAATTTGTGGAACATCTTTATACATCATGTGAGATGAATGATAGTCACGATTAAAGTTATTAAGCCACACCCTATTCAGTACATGGTCAATTCTTTCTGATAGAGTAACTTTTTCTTGAAGAGGTCCAAGAGATTCTATAGCTTTATCTGACTCATGCCCTCGTATGCACATAGTTCCATTAGCTTCTACATTCAACATATTGGATTTTAACAGAAAATCATGAACACTTGTTAGAGGAGCAGTTCTGTAGAATACCCTGCATCTGCCGTATCTTAGATCAAACGTAAGGTCAATGATAAAAATTACATATGGAAAAGCAAGTCTCAAAACATGTGGTGGTTTTCCAAGTTTGTAATTTTTGTATCCGTACGCTTCTACCTTTCCTTCTTGCTTTAACGACTCAAGAGAAAAAGATAGGTCTAGATCAACTCGTACTGATCTAGTAACTGGGCTTTGTTCAATTACTAAACAAACATTATTATTCCACGGAGTAAAAGAAAAGTGACGACAATTTTTTGGAAGAACATCTGGACAATTAAAACCAATAAAACTTTCTGATAGAAGATTAATCAATGTCTCAGACTCAACCATCGATTGTCTTCTAAATGGGAGTACTTTATTTGTTTTATCTGTTATGAATTCTATTGAGCTAGTGTATTTGTCCAACAAAAGTACGCCGCTCTTTAACTGAGTTTCTTCATTCATTTCTCCTCCTGAATATACTTCTTTAAATTATCTAAAACACCTGTTAATAATTTTGAATATTCTGTCGTTGGTTTTGTAGTTAGTTTCTGAAAAACAATGTCAAGAGTAGATTCTAAAAAGTTTGAAATTAGATCTTCTTTTTCATTCTTTGCAAGTGGATACATCATTACTTTATCTTTGGTAATATCTATCCCTTCAAATTTTTCTTCGATGTTTTCGAACTTCAATCCACAAATTCTTAGAATACAATATCCGTCACAAGTATTTATCCATATTGCGCCATTCTCCTGATCTACTTTGATTTCCATTATTCCATGAATGGGTTTAGAGATTGTCATTTATTTCACCGCAGTTCTTACTTCTCCCTTATACACAAGGGATTTGAATGGAAGACTTCTCCAATCGTTTTTCTCTGTATCAAAAACGCGAAGAATTTCATTCTTTGTCATTTGTTTTAGAATTTCTTGAAGACTAGTTTTCTTCGGTTTCTTATCTGGAGGAATTTTGTTAAAGTTTAGAGTACATTTCATTACTCTTCTTTCGCCATTTTTCTTGATAAACTCCACTTCAACTAAGTCATTCTTTTGGAGTTTATCTAAAAAGTACATCGCTGCGCCTAAAGTAGACACTTACTTTCTCCTTTCTGAATGAGTTAAATCATTAAACAAATTTGGATTTTCATTCGTCAATTTACTCATGCACATACACGTCCAGTTACAAAGTTTACAATATTTCTTTTTATCTTCTTCTAAATTTTCTTTAAGATTTGAATTTAATTTTCCACATTCATCTAAATAGTCTACTAATCTAAAAGATGGCGTTTTACTCCCGCGAATTCTCAAGCAAAGTCTCACGGTCCCATTAGAATCAATAGTCAAATTATGGACGCCTTTTTCAATTTCGCAATCCAAATCAGAAGGAAGACTTTGATATATCTTAGGTAGTAACAAAGTTTTCATATGAATATTAACTTCGTCGTCATCGTCTAAAACGTTTAAAATTGGTAGTGCTTCTTCTTTACTTACTAACATACTCTCATCTGTTACATTTGAAAAATCATAGTGCTGAGATTTTGCAATATCAAGAAAAGTTATAGAACTACTTATTCCTCGTTTGGTTAATTCTTGAACTAAAGGATATAAATATTTTATGTTATATTTGTCTACTGTTATTTCCGCAACAAGATCCTTTACTTTATCTCGATATTGATACAGTCTTTCTAGACCCGCCAAACTCTTTTTCACAATATCTCCAGTAGTCTCTTTATCAAAAATTATTGGATCAACAGACGAAGTTAATCCTTCGAGATAACCTACTTTGTCAAACAGATTAGCAATTCTCTTTTGGACTTGCTCTGAGTTATTCGTTATGACTGTATAGAAAATTTTATTGTCATGACAATACTGAATAATTTCTGACAAGTCATCTCGAAGTGTTGGTTCTCCCCCATAGAATATCATAAAGCAATCTGGATTATGTAACTTTAATCTTTTTAAACTTTCTAATATAAAGTCTAGAGACATTTCATTCTTTAAATAATAATCATATGGGGGATATTCTTTTGGTTGATTATAGGAGGACGCTATTCTACAATAAGAACATTTCAAATTACATTTTCTCGTAACAATCCAATTAACAATTCGAACTTTTCCCATCCTAATACCCTCATCATACTTTTTTAAGAAGAGTTACTGAATTCGCAACTAATGTTCCCTTCGGAGCTATTTGAAATTCATCTCCTTTCAACTCTCCCTTTAGCGACTTTTTAGTTTTTGCCTTCCACCAACGATGCATAAATATCCAGAACATAATTGAATTTTTAATCTCAACTAAGTTATTGATTATAGGGATATATTTGGGTACATTCTCAACCCCAGTAGCTTTACATTCGTAGATTTCTCCTCTGCTAGAGCCAAGTTGGTTATACATCCATTTACTAGCTTCGTCACAACTATCGAATATGAATAACTTAGTCCCCCGGCCTTTTGTTTGTTTTCCAACTGCATATTCTTTTACACATCTGTTTAATCTTTGACATTTTGTCCATGCAGAATACAACTTGCCATCTTCTTTAACTACAACTTTATAGTACGTTTTTTCCATAATTTCCTCCACAGTTTACTGGAACTACATAAAAATCCATCTGTTTGTTTGGAACTGCAACAACCACATGTAATCTTCCATTTTTGTAAGTAGAAGATACTCTATTCCACTTCTTAGAAGGTCTAAGAATTTGTTTAACATTTGAACTAATCTTTCTTAAGTTCACAACATCAAATATTTCTTCCTGCAAATATTCTCCTATTTTTTTTCTGATACCTTTTCATTCTTCCTCCTCTTCAAATTCTTCCTTATTTTCATCTTTCTTTTCGTCAAATATCCATGTTATCTTAACTGGTTTTCCTTTATGTTTAAAATTTTCTTCGTGGAGACCAGTGTGGTTAGGAGATAATTGACAACGAATAGTACAATCATTGTCGCCATAGTCGTCACTAAGAAATAACCGAGCATTACATTGACCATCTACATCCTTAGGTTCACCAAACATTATTTCTCCTTTCTAACTTCTATAAACTTTCTTATTTTATTTTCTATTTCTTTCATGTTTTTAAGTTCTTCTTCCCAAATAACTAAAGTACTATATCCGAACTTAGAAAATATTTTCTTTCGTTCTTCTGGATCTTTTCCTCTATGCCAATAAGTTCCAAAGTGTTCTATTAATAATTTCTTTCCGTTTATACAAGTAAAATCTGGATTCTTTCCGTTAATCCAAAAGGAATAATTTCCTGTATATTTCCATTCTCCTGGAAAAAGTTTATCTAGAATATTCAGAATCAAAGTTTCTGGTTTATTAGGTTTAACACGAAACCTCTTCCAAAATTCTTTACAAAATTCTGGGTCTTTAAAATTTTCTTTTGCTGACTTACTTTCTTTCCTTCTTTGTTCTATTGTTTGTTTTCTTCCTCTTTGACCATCTCCAATTTTTGCTCTCCAGTCTTCTGAGTATGGTGGTCTTTTTCTTCCCATTAGTGGAGCAATTCTTTTCTCAATTATTTCTTTGGGTTGTACCTTTCCTGTATGTGAAATACATGATTTTTCCTTTATCTCTTTTGCTCTTTCTTCTCCATAAATATCTTCCCACGTTCTACCTTTTTTGTTAGAAGTTTGGAGTCCTAATTTTCCTTTATTCCACGGAATATATCCTTTCTGAAATCCATTTCTATTTTTCATATAATAGATATTTCCTTAATAAAACCTTAGATTTTCATCTGCTTCAATTGAGTCGATTTGTCTATGTGAAATTATATAAATCGACTTATCGCAAATTAGAGATCTTAAAAGATTAGAGATATATCCAATGTTTTCATCATCCAATGAATCGAAAATTTCATCAAACAGAAGAATATTGAATTTAATATTTTGTATATTACTTTGTAAATCACAGAGAGTTAAGATCATACAAATATCTATAACTCTAGTTTGACCTCCAGATAATTTTTTTCTAGAATTTGCTTTCGTTTTACTGTCTAGTACATGTACAGAGATCTTATCTCTAAATTCTCCAGCCTTCGTTTCAGCTTGCGTATCTACAGAAGCTATATACCTCCCCCCTATTTTTTCTAAGTAGTTAGAAATTGTCAAATTCATAAACGGAATTGCGTCGTCGATTAGCATACTTGGAATACCTGAAGAAGAAAAAGCATTTTTCCAGAAACTAATTATTTCTATCTCGACCTGTACAGATTCTCCAACCTCTTTCAAAGACAGAATTTCTTTCTCTATTTTTTCCTTTCTCTTTCCAAAGTCTTCCAATATTGTGCCATTAAATTCTTCAGCAGTTTTTCCCTCAACTAACTTATTTCCCATTTCAAGATCGTGTTCTAACTTCTTTCTCTCATCTAAATAATCTTTAACTTTCTGAATTGTGTCCTTTAACTGTTTTTGTAGTTGGGTAAGCTCATTACCCCTTTTGTATAAATCTGCTGTCTGTTCTTCGTTTCTCTTTTTCACTTCATTAATCTTCTTTGATTCTAACTCAGAAAGATCAGAGAGTTTCTTATTTAGTTCTTCTGTAATCTGTTTACTTTTAACACCATATTCCTCAAGAATCTTTCCTTTCTCAGACTGTAGTATTTCTTTGTTCTTTTGGACAACTTTTCTGGATCTTTCTAACTGAGGCACTAAAGGTTTGATTTGTTCCTTAACTACTTCAATTTCTACTAGAATTGCTTCTGCTTTATTCTCAATCTCACTTTTGTGCTTCTTCAGTTCCTCTACAACGTCAAGATTAATTGGTTGCTTACAAGTTGGACAGATAGTTTTCTTCGAATCCAAATTTCCAAGTTTTGAAAGATCTTTTTCTAAAGATTCTTTTTTACTTTCAAGAACATTAATTCTTCCTTCTTGACTTGTTATAGATTTATCTAAAGCTGCGATTTCTTCCTCTAACATACTTATAACATTTCCCAACTCGTCAGTAACTTTTATTGTTTCTAAATCTCTTTGTTGAGAACATTTTGATAATTGTCCTTGTGCTTCCTTTTGATACTCTGATTCTACTAACTTTTTTTGACTTTTAATTCCTTCAATAATTGAGTTTAAAGAATTCATTAAAGTTGCTACTTCATGCTTACAAGATAATATTTCTTCACCAACTTTTCTTTCTCGAGACTCCAGATCTTCTAGGGGTTGTTCGGAATCAATTTTTGCTTTTATAAGTTGGAGAGACATTTCTAACTTTTGAATTTTTTCAGAAAGTAAAGATAGTTGCTCTTCTTTATCTTTATAAAACTTGACTTTTTCAACTAGTATCTTATCAATAGACTCAGTTGTCTGTTCTAGAAGCTTAGTTTGAACATCATATTTATTATGTAAGTCTGTAACTTTATCTCCAATCTTCTTCAAAACTTCATTAGATTCATTATACCACAGAACAAAATCATCTAACTGTAAAACTTTCCTAAAGATATCTTTTTGTTCCGCGTCAGTCAAATCTGTGAAGAATGTTTTTACTTTCTGAGAGAATAGTAGCGTATTCATAAATAATTTTTGAGGAACTAGAATTCTCTCAACTTCTGGAAGTACTTCTGTATGTCCTTTCTTTGTTATTTGTCCATTTTTAGTTAGAAGAACACTGTTTCCATGCTTAGAATGTTTGCAATATCTATCGACTCGATATTCATCTTCGTCAATATCAAACAATAGCCAAACATGACAGTTCTTTTCAACTTCATCATTAACTACATCATCTCCTCGCAATCCCTTACTCCCGACCCCGTAGAGAGCGTAAGGTATTGCGTCAAACATTGTAGACTTTCCACTCCCATTAGGACCGGTTACAAGAACTACTTTATTGTTTTCAAATGTTAATTCCATGGGGTCTTTGAAGCAACAAAAGTTTACCATTCCAACTGACCTAAAGACCACATTTCTCATTTTGTTTTCTCCAATATCATTTGCATATCTTCTTTTACTTTTTCTTTCGACGGAAATTTATCGAACATAGTATATCTTATAAATTTCCATCCTTCTTGTTCTATTTCTTTTTGTCTTTTTTCATGATACTTTCTATGATCTTCTGTATCAAAGTGATAATAACCATCAAACTCTATTGCGATCTTATATTCTGGAATAACAACGTCTACATCATAGTTAAGAATTTGATAAGTATATTCTGAAGTTGGATAAAGTTCTTTGACTATCATTCTAAGAGTTAGTTCATCTTTAGATACTCTCTTGATAAGTTTATGGATTCGTGTCACTTCACGTTTCATAACTTCTGATTTCTTTTTTCTACCCTCTTCTGTAAGAAAGCATTTTCCTCTCAATTTATAATATCTTCTCTTTTTACCTTCTTCTGTTACGAAACTAGAAACGTAGAGAGCTCCACCATTTTTCATCCATTCAGACTGTCTTCTTACTCCTTCGTGTGTTTCTTTAGTAAATCCTTTAATAGAAGGGGATCTTCCTTTTAATTTCTCTGATACTTTCTTAAATCTCTCGTCATTCTCTTTAGTTCGTCCGATCATTTGTTTAGATAACTTTTTTGCTTGTCTCTTAACTCCTTCATTGTTTTCCTTGGTTTTTCCTCTTTGATTATGTCCATTGATATATTTATTTCCTTCTTTTATAACTCTTTGACCACACCCGCATAGACATAAATTCATAGTTAAGTCCTCTCTACTACAAACTTTAGATAAATGTCTCTACTATCAAACAAATACGGAGTTACAAGCTGAACTATTTTAAACCTCCCTTCATATTCAAAGAAGTATTTTACTCTGTCTACTGTCCATATACTGGAGTGGGGGGAGTCGGGTTCATTTACAAGTTCTGTAGTAGTAATAATATCTTCTTTGTCAAAATCTTTACTATTTACATCTTCTTGTAAGATTCTTTCTGCTAAAAGTTTATAGTCGGGAACAATCACTTCTACTTTCCCTCCTGGAACTATTGCAGAAGAAAGAAGATAGATAAAGTATAGAACGTCTGTTCTTTTTACATGCTCTAAGAATCTATAGATTACGATTCTATCAAACTGGATAATACTTCTAGACAAAAAGTCAAAACAATCTTGGTTTATATAGCAAACTCTTCTTCCCTTCTTTCCTCCCTTTAGCCAACTGTGGTATTCAGACTCCAAAAGTTCGGGAGACGCAGTTGTGTAGTACATTTTATCCAAGTTTACTAGAAAGAAATCTTCTGGAAGTTCTTCCGGAAAAATCTTTCCGGCTGCTATGTTTAGAATTATCTGGCTCTCTTGATTTGTTTTTTCCATTTAAACTTCTCCATTCTTCTACAAAGTTCTTTACAAAGTTCGATACTGGTTCACACTGCTCACTACATATTGATGCAACAATACATTGATAACATCTACTAAAATGAGCATTCTTTGGGATTGAAATGTTCTTCTTATCCATCTTCTTTCATCCTTGGATCTTTTTTCTGATTAGCTTGCCAAATAATAGTTCCATTATTACAAAAGTTCATCTTTTGAAGACAGTCCATACAGTAGACATTCATTTTATTATCCCAGTGAAAAATATTTTCTAAGGTTCCCGGACCATATTTTTTCTTACACCAATTACAAGTAAAATCGTCATTACTGAAACAAATAATATCATTGATCATTTTTCACCTACTTTGTCTTTTCAGCAGTTGATAAAATTATCCCAAACGCTTTTTCCTTATAAATTCCCCATTTCTCTTTTGGAATTTCTTTAATTTCCAAAAATCTATTTAGTTTGTCTTCAGTAGACATGGAAGAAGTTATTCCTCTATTTGTTATATCTACTTCAGATTTATCGGAAAAACTTATTGAAGTTCTTTCCTTGGTGTCTAAACTTTTACTAATCTCATTCCAATCAGTAGCTTTATCCTTAGTTACAAGTTTAACATAATGACCTTCAACTGAAAGTTCTTTTGCCTTTTCAAACATTTCTTGTTTGTTTTCTTTGGTTACAATAAGTTCAAAATGTTTCTTGTAACCCACTGTCGGAATGCTTTTAATAACACTAGTATCAGTATCAACTACCAAGAATCTTTTCTCTTCATGTTTTTCTCCCCAATCTTTCTGTGTTGGAGAACCCACATAATATATTTTGATTTTTTCATTCTCTAGTAATTGTGGTTTGTGGTAATGTGCTAGTAGACACACTTTGTACCTTCCAATTAGATCTTTTGCTCTAATGTCTGATACAATACTCACCCCCGAATTTAGAGTTGCTTCGCTAAGTCCAAAGTGTGCTACTAGATATTCTGCTGAGTTCTTTTTGATTTCTTCTACCATCTTAGTAGAATAAGGTACAAATAATATCTTTTCAGAAAGTTCATTTGACACTTCGGGGAACCTAAATACATTCTTTTCATTGAATACTCTTAGAGAAGAAAATACATTCTCTCCCTTTCCAGAAAGATCGTGATTTCCATCAATCATGAAGAAGTTAAGTTTTGGGAAATCCCTAAAGAAATCAAGTAAGATGTTTTGTGCTAAACTATAAATTAACGACTTGTTATGTAGCAAATCCCCTCCAATTATTATTTTATCTATCTCATTTTGAATACAGTAATTAGCGAGTTCATAAACAGAAGTTTTAATTTCGTAAACTCTTTCTGGGAGATTGCTTACAATTTTATCTTGAGAATAACCACTTAAGTGAAGATCTGCAGTATAAGCAAATCGCATTCTGTTCTCCTATGACATTCTTGCTGTAGAAATAAGTTTAGGTTTTAAGTTATCGGGAAGTTT